>RCUJ01001181.1_pt1 | contig 14314 bp, 12 predicted proteins | sample 2166321 | NCBI WGS metagenome assembly RCUJ01 (sample SAMN09932808, study PRJNA488358) | compost metagenome | feature: garden; material: soil; isolation source: compost soil in an enriched community after 118 h of incubation | place: Germany: Experimental Botanical Garden Goettingen | collected... | reverse complement strand
TTCGGTAGGGTGCGCCGTGCGCACCGCAGGGGAAACACGGTTGCTGCGCAGGGCATGACCTGCTTGGGGACGGGTCGCGTCAGGGGCCAGACTGGGTGGCATCCCCAAGCACCATCGTGACCACGAACGACGCACTCATCCCGATGCTGGATCGGGATGAAAGGCGTAAGGATTGGGGGAAGAGCAGAACCGAGGCGGCGCTGGTGAGGGTCAGCCGCCGTCTCGGATTTTTCTGGTGCACGCCCCGTACAGGGCGCTGGATCAGTGTCGCTGGCCGCCTGGACGAGTGCCAGGATGCTGCGTTGGGTCGTCATGCACTGCAGTTGAACGGATCTTCGTTAGCGCTAGGGCTATCTATCCTGACCCATGGTCGGGTTATGCCGTTCTCCTGTTTTGCCTTGTACGATTTGCCCGTGCGCGAGCTGCGGCGTTACGCGCTAAGCGCGGAGTTGTATCGCTTTATGATGTGGTTGACCTGCACCCACGGTCGGACTTATCGACTCCATGGTTACACGTGCATTCTGTGCGTTGGCGCTATGGCCGGCGTGCAGAATCACGCGGGTGCTGATTGGGGGACAAGTGATACTGCGTGTCGTCATTCGCTTAAGCCCTCCTTGTTGCCGTCCTGAGTCTTAAGGTAGCTCGATTCATGGCGAGATGTTTAGTACGAGTGGCGATAAAACCTGAGGCTTAAGGAATTAACACTCATAAACCCCGGCAACAGCCCCGTATTCCCTGGCCTGGGCCGGTTGCTTGTCGAGAAACCCGCGTGTGCCCGCTGTTGGATTGGCTTTAGCAGGCCGTCAGCAAGGCCGTGTGGTGCGTTGATAGCTTGTGAAAGTACTCTCGCCTTGCCGCGAACGCCTGGAGGCGGTCTCGTTACGGCGCTCGATATTTTCCAAAGCTCTGAACTCCTCGCCATCCGGGATGGCGCGCCGATCCATCGCACTCAAGCAGCGCGTTTCCAGACATTTTGGGGTCGACTACAGACATTCGTGCAGGCGCCGGAGGCTCTAGGTTAGGCGGGTGTTATTTCAGCCGAACAACTTGGAGCAGACATGCCTAACCCGATTACCGTTCTCCGCGATACCACCCCCATGCCGATGCTCGACGCCTGCAAGTGGGAAAAACTCGCCGGCGACCCGCACACCGTCAACCTCAATGCCTACACCTCGGAAGACGGCAGCAAGATCATGGGCACCTGGATCTGCACTCCCGGCAAATGGCGGGTCGCCTACGAGAAATGGGAGTACTGCCACTTCCAGGAAGGCTACTGCATCATCACCCCGGACGGTCAGGCGCCGATCCACCTCAAGGCCGGCGACATCTTCATCGTCGAGCCGGGCATGCGTGGCACCTGGGAAGTGGTCGAGACGGTGCGCAAGTATTTCGTCTTCGCCTGACCGGCAATTGCGCAAAGCAATGCTGTAACGCCAGCCGCCTATGCAGGTTGGCGTTGAGCGCATCCTACGGAGCTCCGGGTGCGCTCGCTTCCTCATCCGCCAGCCGTTGCAGGTAGACGGCAAAGTCCGGGTCTTCCCCGCGCAGCAGTTGCGGCAGCCTTTCGCGGAAGTCCTCGCGCCGGCTCCACTCGCGCATGTAGTCCTCCCATGAGTGCCAGCGGCGCTGTTTCCTCTCGTCCATGTCGGTCTCGTAGACCAGCAGATAGGCGCGCTCGAACAGGGAGATGAGCATGTCGAAGATCAGCCACATGCGTTCGCGCTGTTCGTCGGTCAAGTCCGGGGTGGCGAGCTGGCTGCGCAGCTTCAGGTCCGGGTTGGCCAGCACCACCTCGAGGAAGTCGATATAGGCATCGGAGATCTGCTGCCAGGTGGCTTCCTGTTCATTCGCGCGCTCCTTGCGTTGCTCGAGCAGAAACACGCCAATGGCGAAGGGCAAGGCCACCACGGTGACGATGTAGGACAGCAGCTCCCAGGTTGCAAGTGTCATATCCAGGCCCTTGGCTAATGGTCGGTAGGGCAAGCAAAGCTCATTTTGCCGCCGGCGTGGCACTATTGCCCCGGCATCATTTACCCCGTCGTGCAGGCGATAGGGGTTGCCTTCCGCGCCGGCCATCGTCATAACTGTCACGTGGCCATGTGCGGGAGCGTATTCAGCATCCCCGTGCAGGCTCAGCGCAAGACAGGGCTGCGCATACGCAGCTGGGGCGTCGCAGATTGTGGCCTTTGTCAGCACCGCAAGGACAAAGTCCGGAACCTCGGCGGTATGCCTGCCCTCGAAGGTACAGACCCGTCAGAAGCGAGGAATACCATGCAAATTCATGTGCGAAGCAACCATATCGAAGGCAGTGTCCGGCTTCAGGAGTGGGTAAGCGCAACGGTGACGGAGCGGCTGGACCGTTTCGAAGATTTTCTCACCCGGGTTGAGGTCCATCTCAGCGACGAAAATGGCAACAAAACCGGTGGCGCCGACAAGCGTTGCCAGATCGAAGCACGGCCCAAAGGCCACCAATCCATTTCAGTCACCCACAAAGCCTCATCGCTCGATCTGGCCGTGGACGGCGCCACCGAAAAAATGCGCCATGCCCTCGAGCACATGGTCGGCAAACTCGAGGTCAGGCCCGTATCCACCGGGCATATCGACGACCCACGCCTGAGCGAAGAGCCCGAACAAGTCACCGAGGCCCTGCTCCAGGAAGAATTCCTGGCCAACGAAGAAGCCCTGAGCCGGGGTTAAGGCGCTCACATTCGTTGATTCCTGAATGATTGCCATGAGGGGTTGCCATGCGTGCGTGGCAACCCCTTTAAGGTTGCGCCAGCCGGCCCGCAATCCGCCAAACCAGCCCGCTACCACGCCCTTGCAAATACGGCGCCCTGCCGTCTGTTGGGCAAAGCCTGTGTGATTCGCCGCCGGGTGGGGCGGGTGCCTAACCCATCCTCTATGCGGAGACAGCCGGCCACGATTGACCCCGTTGCAAACGGTACGCGCCAGATATTGTTCGGTCGATAGCACCCGCTTTTCCCAGGCCCGGCATTGCTCGCGAAAATGCACCTTGGCCGCCTTGCGGCATTCGCGCTAGTCGATCGAGCCGTCGGGCCGGGTCGGCTCGAGGTGCCGGGGAGTGCGGTAGGGGCCGGCAGGTAACTGTGCGGGAGGCCAACCCCGCAAGCGGCAGTTTGCCAGCATTCGGCGCAGGCCGTTTCTCGACCTGATCTCCGGCCACATCCAGCGCGCCGCCGAGGGGATTACCAAGCAGGATCGCCTGCCCTGGACGCTCTGGCAGAACTACCTGGCCGACCTGGCGCTGCTGCGCGGCGGCAAGCTGGAGGACGGCGACCAGCAATTCAGCCTGCCGCAACGCCGCGAGGATGCCGAAGCGGCAGGCTACCCTGCGTAACCTGCTGCCATCCCTGAGATCGCTCCCGGATTGTACGGGCGGGATCATCGCGCTCTTGCAGGAGGCGGGCTCCGCGGCGGTGCAGCCCGCACATAACTGCGGCATGGTCTGATGTAAGCCCGATGCCATGGCCGATTGTGGGCTATCGGCTACGGTGCCAGGGCAAATAGTGCTTTTATGGAAGGCATTAGGCCACTATTATGCACGGCGTATTTCACGGATGAGCGCAGCAGCCCTATGGCTGGCGCCAGAACCATCATCTGCTGGTGTGAAAGGACTCTGCCATGAAAGAGCAACGCTACCTCCCTGCGCTACGCGCGCACATCGATCAACTGCTGCGCGAAGGCTGGGTCATTGCCCAGCGCAACCCGCTCAAGTTGCAGCTCGGCGGCAGAACCTGTCTGGTCACGCACGGCATGCTGATCAGTGAAGGGCCGCTCTGGAACCATGCCGGGACCGAGTCGCCATCCTCCGCCCGCAACCCGCAGCAACACTCGCGGCAAAGCAGCGCGTCGTCCGTGCCGGAGCCGGCTGCGGTTGCTGGTTGACTGCCATCGCTAGGCGTCAGCGCTGGTGAGAAATCGAGCGCCGTAGCGAGAGGGTCTCCAGCCGTTCGCGGCAAGGCTGCCCGCCGGATCGAAGGCTTCGCCTCGATCTGCTGCTAGGCGGCGCGGATCGGCGCTTGCAGGGCCGTCGAGCGGTTGGCGCCGGCGCATCAGCGCATCGAATAGGTGCAGCAGGTTCGGATCGAATGTGGGGATATTCATCTGCTGAATACGGCTTATCACAAGACTAAAATTCAAAAATAGTAGCGCCTTGCTTTTGCTCGGCGACGATTTTTCTTCGTCTGGAGTGTGCCGGTGCTGAATGACGTCGGCGCACGCGTGGTCTCTTGGAGAAGGGGAGCCGTGCGCACCGCGTTGTGCCGAGCAAAATGAGGAACATTCCATGCAGCCATTCAGCTTCGCCACCACCGCGCAGATCATCTGCGCAAGCGGTTCCGCCCGTCGACTGGCGGCCTTATGTGCCGAGCGCGGCGCCCGGACGGTATTGATCGTCACCGACCCCGGCATCACCCGGCTCGGCCTGCTCGCCGAGGTGCTGCCCGGCTTCCTGCTGGAGGGGGTGACCGCCCAGGTGTTCGACCAGGTGCTGGCCGACCCGCCGCAAGCCATAGTGCAGAGCGCGGTGGCGCAGGCCCGGGCGCTCAAGGCCGAGCTGGTGATCGGCTTCGGCGGCGGCAGTTCGCTGGACGTGGCCAAGCTGGTCGCGCTGCTCGCCCATCCCGACTGCAACCAGCAACTGGCCGACCTCTACGGCGTCGGCAAGGCCAAGGGCCGGCGCCTGCCGCTGATCCAGGTGCCGACCACCGCCGGCACCGGCTCGGAAGTGACCCCGGTGGCGATAGTCACCACCGGCGCCACGACCAAGCAGGGTGTGGTCTCGCCGCTGTTGCTGCCGGACCTGGCGTTGCTGGATGCCGACCTCACCCTCGGCCTGCCGCCGGCGGTGACCGCCGCCACCGGCATCGACGCCATGGTGCATGCCATCGAGGCCTACACCAGCGCGCTGCAGAAGAACCCGCTGTCCGACCTGCTGGCGCGCGAGGCGCTGCGCCTGCTCGCAGCCAACCTCGATGAGGCGGTGCACAACGGCGGCAACCGCCAGGCGCGCCAGGCCATGCTGCTCGGCGCCTGCCTGGCCGGCCAGGCGTTCGCCAACGCGCCGGTGGCGGCGGTGCATGCGCTGGCCTATCCGCTCGGCGGGCACTTTCACATCCCCCACGGCCTGAGCAACGCCCTGGTGCTGCCCCATGTGCTGGGCTTCAACGCCGCCAACGCCGCGCCGCTGTACGCCGAGCTGGCGCCGCTGGTGCTGGGCGCCAGGCTGCGCCCCGGCGACGCCATGGCGCAGACCGAGCAGCTGATCGGCGCGCTGGCCGACTTCAGCGAGCGCAGCGGCCTGCCGACCCGTTTGCGCGACGCCGGGGTGCCGCAGCAGATGCTCGCCCAGTTGGCGGCCGAGGCCATGCTGCAGCAACGCCTGCTGGTCAATAATCCGCGCGAGATGACCGAGGCCCACGCCCTGGCGATCTACCAGTCGGCCTATTGAGGCGCGGCCCGTTGGTGCGCACAGCGCACCCTACCCCAAGGACACTCAATGAACCCACCCCAGCATCTGCGCCGCGACTACCCGCACTTCCAGCCGATCACCACCCGCTGGCACGACAACGACCTCTACGGTCACGTCAACAACGTCACCTACTACAGCTACTTCGACAGCGCGGTGAACGCCTATCTGATCGAACGCGGCGGCCTGGATATCCACAACGGCGAGGTGGTCGCTTTCGTCGTCAGTTCCAGCTGCGACTATTTCGCCTCCATCGCCTTCCCCGAGCGCATCGAGATCGGCCTGCGGGTCGCCAGGCTGGGCAACAGCTCGGTGGAGTACCAACTGGCGGTGTTCAAGCAGGGCGAGGAGCAGGCCTGCGCGGCCGGGCGCTTCGTCCATGTGTTCGTCGACCGGCAGAGCAACCGGCCGCTGCCGATTCCGCGGCGCTTGCGCGAGGCACTGGCGGATTTGCTGGTGACATGAAGGCGGCTGGTGGGGTGGGCGGCGATCGGTTTCGGCCCTCCACCCGCTCAGGCAATGGTGGGCTGAAGCCCACCCTACGCCTAGCCGTTGGCGCGCAAGGTGTAGCAGAGGCATAGCCAGAAAACGCTCGCCTACTGCGGCTGCTCGGTCATTTCACAACTTCTGCGCCTTACCAGTCGGCCAGCGCCGCGCGGCGCCCGCGCTTGAGGTCGACGCTGGCGAGGATCAGCAGGCCGAGGACGAAGTAGCTGCCGGTGATCAGCATCGCCAGGCGGTGGTCGCCGGCGGTCAGCCAACTGGTCAGGCCGTAGGTCATGGGCCCGAGGATCGACGACAGCTTCACCGCCTGGCCCCACAGGCCATAGAACTCCGCGCGCCGGGTCGGTGGCGCCAGCAGGCCGACGATGGCGCGCCCGGCCGACTGGCTGGCGCCCATGCACAGCCCGGCGATATTCGCCGCCAGCCAGAACAGCGGCGGACCCTCGGCGGCCCAGGCCAGGCCTATCATCAGCAGCCAGCCGAACAGGGTCAGGGTCAGGGTGGCGAGGTGGCCGAGGCGATCCTGCACGTAGCCGAACAGCAGGGCGCCGAGCGAGGCGGTGATATTCACCAGGAGGATCAGCTTGAGGGTGTCGCGGGTAGTGAAGCCCATGGCCTGGGTGGCATAGATGGCGGCCAGGGTGACCACCGCGGCGATCCCGGCCTGGTAGCACAGGGTGCAGGCGAGAAAGCGCAGCAGGTCGCGATAGCGCCGGGCCTCGCGCACCGTCTGGGCGAAACGGGCGAACGCCACCCGCGCGCTGTGGCGGGCGCCGGCTTGCAGCTGCGGGCGGCTGCGCTCGCGCAGAAACAGGAAGGTTGGCAGGCTGCTCAGGGCGAACAGCGCGGCGGTGAGCAGCATGCACACCGGCACGAACTGCGCCGCCGTGTGGCCCTGCGCCTGCGCCCAGCTGACGTAGGCCAGGCTGGCGCCGAGGCTGAGCAGGCCGCCGAGATAACCGAAGCCCCAGCCCCAGCCGGACACCCGGCCGATGGCCTCCTCGCGGGCGATTTCCGGGAGGAAGGCGGCGATCAGGTTCTCGCCGCTGCCGAAGCAGAGGTTCGACAGCACCACGAAGACGACGGCGATCGCCAGCGTGCCCGGCCCGGCCAGGGCCAGGCCGGCGGTGAACAGCACGCAGCCGAGGGTGCTGAGCAGCAGCAGGCGCTTCTTGCAGGCATAGGCGTCGGCGTAGGCGCCGAGCAGTGGCGCGCTGAGGATGATCAGGGCATAGGACAGGGCGATGGCGCTGGTCCAGGCCAGGGTGCCCCAGGCCGCGCCTTCGGCGACCACGGCGACGAAGTAAGCGTTGAACACCGCGGTGATCACCACCGTGGTGTAGCCGGAGTTGGCGAAGTCGTACATCGCCCAGGCCCAGGCTTCGCGGCGCGTCACTCCGGGGGCGAGGCTGGGGGGCATGGCGAACACTCCGGTTTGGCGCTGGACAATTGTGGGTAGATCCTAGCAGCCCGCTCGGCGAGAGACGACCGCGCTATAACCGCGGGCCTGTTATGGGCCAGAGGTTATTATCGCCGGCGCCGGCAAAGGCTTATTGTTTTTGGGCGAGGGTGGTCGTCAAGACTGCCCGCCCGGTGAGGGGTCGCCGATGAGTCGTTTGCCTCATGCAACACGCGCCCATCCCGATTCAACGGCTGCGGCGCAACGACTGTTACGCATCGTTCGACAGACGCTTGTCGAGCTGCGCCCCGCTGCGGCGCAGGATTCGCCCGCCAGCCTGCACAGCGTACTCGACAGCGATCTGGGGCTGGACAGCCTGGCCCGGGTCGAGCTGTGGTCGCGGGTCGAGCGCGAGTTCGGCGTGCGCCTGCCGGAGACGCTGTTCGCCTCGGCGGAGACCCCCGGCGATGTGCTCGAGGCACTGCTGGCATGCGCCCCGCCAGTAGTCGCGCCGGGGCCGCGCGGCAGCGTCGAGCGCTTGCCCGTCGGGCCGCAGGAGCGGCTCACGCCGGACGCCGCGCAGACCCTGACCGAGGTGCTCGACTGGCATGTGCAGCGCCATCCGCAGCGCATTCATGTGCGCCTGCTGGGCGATGGCGATGAGCCCGAAGACATCAGCTACCTGGCCTTGCAGCAGGGCGCTCGGGCGGTTGCCGGCGGCTTGCAGCAACGCGGCCTGCGCGCCGGGCAGCGGGTGGCGCTGATGCTGCCGACCGGCCGCGATTTCCTCTTCGGCTTCTTCGGCATCCTCCTCGCCGGTGGCGTGCCGGTGCCGATCTATCCGCCCATGCGCCTGTCGCAGATCGAGGAGCACCTGCGCCGCCAGGCCGGCATTCTGGGCAATGCCGAGGCGAGCATGCTGATCACCGTCAACGAAGCCAAACTGCTCGCCCGCCTGCTCAAACCGCAGGTGCCGAGCCTGCGCGAGATCGCCAGCGTGGCCGAGTTATCCGCCGAACCCGGCACCTTCCTGGCGACCAGGCGCCAGGCCGAGGATCTGGCCTTCCTGCAGTACACCTCGGGCAGTACCGGTCAGCCCAAGGGGGTGATGGTCAGTCATGCCAATCTGCTGGCCAACCTGCGCGCGATGGGCACGGCGTTTCGCGTCGGCGCCGACGATGTGTTCGTCAGCTGGCTGCCGATGTACCACGACATGGGCCTGATCGGCGCCTGGTTCGGCAGCCTGTATTACGGTTTCGTCCTGGTGCTGATGTCGCCGCTGGCTTTTCTCGCCCGCCCCCTGCGCTGGCTGGAGACCATCCACCGCTACCGCGGCACGCTGTCGGCGGCGCCGAATTTCGCCTACGAGCTGTGCCTGGGCAAACTCACCGACAGCGATATCCAGGGCCTCGACCTGAGCAGCTGGCGCCTGGCCTGCAACGGCGCCGAGCCGGTCAGCCCCGACACCCTGCAACGCTTCGCCGAGCGCTTCGCTCGCTGCGGGCTGCAGCAGGCTGCGCTGGCCCCGGTCTACGGTCTGGCCGAGGCGACCCTGGGCGTGGCCTTTCCGCCGATTGGCCGTGGGCTGTTGATCGACTGGGTCCGGCGCGAGCCGTTCCAGGCCCGGGGCAAGGCTGAGTGCGCCGAGCCGGGAAGTGCCGATGCGCTGCGTTTCGTCAGCTGCGGGCGGCCGCTGCCGGGGCATCAGGTGCGGATCGTCGATGACCAGGATATCGAGCTGCCCGAACGCTGCGAGGGCCACCTGCAATTCAAGGGGCCGTCGACCACCAGCGGCTATTTCCGAAATCCGCCGGAGAGCCAGCGGGTGCGCCATGGCGAATGGATCGATTCGCTCGATCTGGCCTATATGGCAGCAGGCGAGATCTATCTGAGCGGGCGGGCCAAGGACCTGATCATTCGCGGCGGGCGCAACATCTATCCCTACGACGTCGAGACCGCGGTCGGCAGCCTGCCGGACCTGCGCAAAGGCTGCGTCGCGGTATTCGGCAGTGGCGACCCGGCCAGCGCCAGCGAGCGCCTGGTGGTGCTGGCCGAGACCAGCGAGAAGGACGCCCGTGCGCGGCAACGCCTGCAACAGCAGATCAGGCGGATCGCCGTCGACCTGACCGGGGTGCCGCCGGACGATATCGTCCTGGCGCCGCCGCACAGCGTGCTGAAAACCTCCAGCGGCAAGATCCGTCGCGCCGCCTGCCGCGAGCTGTACGAGCGTGGCGAGGTGGGCCGGCCGGGGCGGCCGGTGTGGCGGCAACTGCTGCGCCTGGCGCAGTCGGCGGCGCGGGCGCAACTCGGGCGTGCGGGCCGGCGCATGCTGAGCGCGCTCTATGCCGGGTATTTCTGGGCCTTGCTCGGGCTGCTCGGCAGCCTGACCTGGACGGCCGTGGTGCTGTTGCCGCGGCTGACCTGGCGGCGCCGCTTGACTGGGGCTGCGGCGCGCCTGTTCCTGCGTCTGGCGGGCATCCCCGTGCATGTCGAACGTCTGGACAGGCTGCGTCGCCAGGAGGTGCGGGTGCTGGTCGCCAACCATGCCAGCTACCTGGACGGCTTGCTGCTTTGCGCGGCGTTGTCGCCCGAATTCAGCTTCGTCGCCAAGCGCGAGCTGGCCGGACAGCGTATCGCCGGGCCCTTCCTGCGCAAGCTCGGCACCTGCTTCGTCGAGCGCTTCGACCTGCAGCGCAGTACCGCGGACGCCGAGTGCCTGGCGACGGCGTTACAGGCCGGGCAGTCGCTGCTGTTCTTCCCCGAAGGTACGCTGAGTCGCGCGCCGGGGCTGCTGCCGTTTCGCATGGGCGCCTTCGTCCTCGCCGCGCGCGCCGACGTGCCGCTGGTGCCGGTGGCCATCGGCGGTTCGCGCATGATCCTGCGCGACGGCCAGTGGTTCCCCCATCGTGGCGCAATCCAGCTGCACATCTGCGCCCAACTGCTGGCGCAGGGCCCCGACTGGCTGGATGCGATCAAATTGCGCGACGGTGCGCGGGCCGAGTTGCTGCAGCACCTGGATGAGCCGGATCGGCTGCTGCTGGCGGGTTGAGGGCATGTGCCGTGTGGAGTAATAGGCGCGAAGCGTTCGATCCGTAGGGTGCGCCGCGCGCACCAGAGTGGCTGGCTGAGCGGCTGCCGTTGGGGGCGCTGGCGCTGGGCGGCAGGTGCGTATGGCGCACCTGGGGTTGCTCAATGGTGGCGATGCTTCTTGTGCTTTTTGCCATGGCCATGACGGTGACCGTCGTCACGGTCGTCGCCGGAGTATTCGTTGGCCAGCGCGCCGCCAGCGGCACCGCCGAGGCCGGCGCCTATGGTCGAGCCGGTGCTGCCGCCGACCTGGCCGCCGAGCACCGAACCGCCTGCGGCGCCGAGGCCGCCGCCCAGAGCTGCGCTGGTCTTGTTGCCGTCGCGGGCGGTAATCACCCCGCCGGCTGCACCGCCGACCCCGGCGCCAATCGCCGCGCCCGTGCTGCCGCCGACCTGTTGGCCGATGACGTTGCCCAGGGCGCCACCAACGCCGCTGCCGAGGGCGACTTTGCCGGAGTCGCCGGCCAGGGCATAAGGCGCGGCGACAAGGCCGCTGAGCGCGAAGGCTAGGAGAATATTGCGCATGGTTTGAGTCCTGCTGAAGAGGGGGGCGAGCGTACTGCAGTCACGCTTAGTGGCTTTTCGCTGCATCGCGCAGATGTAGAGGCGCCTGGCGGGCTTTGGTTCCCTGGCGGCGGAGCGGTCGCTTCTGCGTCATTGCTGAAGCATGCAGCGCGCCAGGATTCGCAGGTGGGTCCTGGATTGCGCTGGCGCTTATTCGGGCTACGGAGGAGGGGCCGGGTAGCGATCCGCTTTAGTCCACCCCAAGCCATCTGCGTGAACCAAAGCGGATAACGCTCCCGGCTCGCCCTGCTAGTGGCGCCAGCCGTGACGGTGATGCCTATGCTTGTGGCGCTTGCCGTGGTGATGGCGATGGCCGTGACGATGGTCGTCCCGGTAATAACGCCGGTCGCCGCGGTAGCCGTGGTCGTCGTAACGGCTGGCATCGCCATAGCTGTTGCCGATGGCGCCGCCGGCACCGCCGCCAAGCGCCGCGCCGATCAGGCCGCCGGTGGTGCCGCCCATCTGCTGGCCGATGACGTTGCCGCCGGCCGCGCCCAGACCGCCACCGATGGCGGCTTCGGTCTTGTTGCCGTTGCGTGCGGCGACCGAGCCGCCCGCGGCGCCGCCGACCCCGGCACCGATGGCCGCGCCGGTGCTGCCGCCGATATGCTGGCCGACCACCGAGCCCAATACCCCGCCCAGCGCGCCGCCGACACCGGCCTGGATGTTATCGCCGGCGATTGCCTGTCCTGCGGCGAAGCCGAGGCTCAGTAGAAGCATCGAAATGTACTTCATGGAGAGGTTCTCTCAGTGGTTAAGTCGGTGGCGATGCTGGGGTTGGCGAGCAGCCTCGGCAAGCGTTTGCCGACGAGCGGTGCGCTTCGGTAAAGGTTGTGTAAGTAGCTGTTTTGAATGGAGAACTTTTACCGATTTGGGCGGTCAGAGGTCCTTGTTTCAGCGCATCTCAGGGCGTTCTTGCAGGCCTTTCGCGGGTGCCTTCAGCGGTTTATGCAGGCACGCTGGCGCAGAAGGCCGTCGCCTTGTCCGGCAGCTTCCGGGCAAGTCGGCAAGCGTTCGCCCGCCGTCTTCGGCGCAGCGCTGGCGCGCCGCAAACTGAGGTGCTCGAAGGAAGCGTAGGCATGACAGGAACGCCAGCGGGGTGGTCAGGCCGGCCCGCCGTCCTGGCAGCACTCGGCCATTATGAAATTCAGCGCCTGCTGCAGCCGGGCGAAGTCGACCCGGTTGAATACTTCGCGGCCTTCGCGCTGCTGCACGAGCACGCCGGCCTGCACCATGCTGTTGAGGTGATGGGCCAGGGTCGAGCGGGGAATGCCGATACGCTCCTGCAACTGGCCGAAGTTGAGCCCGTCCGGGCCGCTGCGCACCAGCGTGCGGAAGACCTGCAGGCGCAGCGGATTGCCCAGCGCCTCGAGGCAAGATGCGACTTCATTGAGTTCCATGGCGCGGAGAATAGACAAGCGACCAGCGGCATGCAACCATATAACTAGATTACTAGTTATATGGTTGTTCAGTGAAAGCGACGGCGCCTGCCGTCCGGGAGCCTGTCGTGAACAAGTCAGCTTTGCGCTTCGTCGCCGGTAACGGCCTGCTCGATCGCCGTGCCTTTCTCAAGAGCGGTTACGGCCTCAGCCTGGCCGCCGCCATCGGCCTGTCGCCGGCCGGGCGGGTGCTGGCGCAAGGCGAGCCGCCCATGCCGGCCTGGATGACCAGCCTGGGCGGCGCCGACGCCGACTACGGCAGTCCCTCGGGGCATGAGCGCCAGGTGTTGCGCCAGCTGCAGCCGAGCACCGCGCAGACCGCCGGGTTCAGCATCTGGCATTCGCCGTTGCAGCATCAGCGCGGCAGCATCACGCCCAGTGGCCTGCACTTCGCGGTGCACCACAACGGCATCCCGGCCATCGACCCCGAGCGTCATCAGCTGCTGATTCATGGTCTGGTCGAGCGGCCGCTGAAGTTCGACCTGGAGCGACTGATGCGCTACCCCATGGTGTCGCGTATCCAGTTTCTCGAATGCGCGGGCAACACCGCGGCCAACGCCATCGCGCCGACCGCGCGCAATGCCGATTGCCAGGAATTGTTCGGCCAGGTATCGGGCGCGGAATGGACCGGCGTGCCGCTGTCCTATCTGCTGCGCGAGGCGGGGGTCAAGGCCGCGGCGCGCTGGGTGATCTGCGAGGGCGCCGACGGCGGCTCGCACAGCCGCAGCCTGCCGCTAGCCAAGTTGTTGGACGACGCCATCATCGCCTTCTACCAGAACGGCGAGCGCCTGAGGCCCTCCCAGGGTTATCCGCTGCGCCTGTTCGTGCCGGGCTGGGAAGGCAACGTCAGCGTCAAGTGGTTGCACCGCCTGGAGGTCAGCGACAGCCCGGTGTTCAGCAAGGACGAGTCGGGTCTCTACACGCGCATCCTCAGCGACGGCGACATCCTCGCGTTCGGCTTCCCCATGGAGGTCAAGTCGGTGATCACCCACCCCAGCGGGCAGCAGCAGTTGCCCGAGCTCAAGGGCTTCTACGAGGTCTCCGGGCTGGCCTGGTCCGGCATGGGGCGCATCGCCAGGGTCGAGGTTTCCGCCGACAACGGCCGCACCTGGGCGCTGGCGCAGTTGCAGGCGCCGGTGCTGGACAAGGCGCTGACCCGTTTCAGCATCCCCTGGCAGTGGACGGGCGCGGCCACCACCCTGCTCAGCCGCGCCACCGACGAGCTGGGCAACACCCAGCCGAGCCGCAGCGAATGGCGCGGCCGTTATGCGGCCCACTCGTTCAACCACTACAACGCCATCCAGGCCTGGCGCGTGCGCAGCAGCGGCGAGGTGGAGAATGTCTATGCGTAGCCTCTGGCTGCTGCTGGCGCTGGCCGGCAGTGCGGCGGCGCAGCCGCTGATCGACTTCGGCCTGCCATTATCGGCGCAGACCATCCAGCGCTATGCCATCAGCGTCTACCCCGATGGGCGCAACCTGCCGCCGGGCCAGGGCAGCGTGCTCGCCGGCGGCGAACTCTATGCCAGCCAGTGCGCCGCTTGCCATGGCGCCAAGGGCAAGGAAGGTCCGGCGGCGCGGCTGGTCGGTAGCGACGGCTTTTTCAGCTTCGACGACCCGCTGCGCATCCTGCGCATCAGCGAGCATCCGCTGCTGCTGCTGTCGGTCGGCGGTCAATGGCCGTACGCCACCAGCCTCTTCGACTACACCCGGCGGGCCATGCCGCACCATGCGCCGAAGAGCCTGAGCGACGATCAGGTGTATGCCCTCAGCGCCTATATCCTGCACCTCAATGGCCTGCTGGACGCGAGCGCCGTGCTCGACCAGGACAGCCTG
>RCUJ01001176.1_pt1 | contig 14345 bp, 15 predicted proteins | sample 2166321 | NCBI WGS metagenome assembly RCUJ01 (sample SAMN09932808, study PRJNA488358) | compost metagenome | feature: garden; material: soil; isolation source: compost soil in an enriched community after 118 h of incubation | place: Germany: Experimental Botanical Garden Goettingen | collected... | reverse complement strand
GCGAACACGCCCTGCCCGTGGGCGCGGGCGGCCTGGCCGTGCCGCTGGCCCGCGTTTGGGCCGGCGCCGACCAGACCGCGCCCGTCGTGGTCGTGGTGACCTCGCAGCACAGCGCGGCGCGCGCCCAGGCCGCCGCCCTGCAAACCTCGGGCGCCGACACCTGGACGCCCACGCTCGCCCAACTGGCTGACGACGCCGCATGGCAGGCCTGGAGCCAGCCGCTGCTGCAAGCCCACGCCAAGGCGCCCGCCGAGGCGGGCACGGTGCTGTTGCTGGCGCCCGAAGGGCAACTGGACGGATTGGATTCGGAAAAAGTTGCCGACCGCCTGGGCAGCCTGGCGGCGCAATTGATCGCTACCTCGCGCGCGGCCGGCGTGGTCGCCACGGGCGGCGACGGCGCGCGCAGCGTGCTGGTGGCGCTGAATGCCAGCGGTATCGCGCTGGTGGATGAAGTAATGGGTGGCGTGCCGCTAGGCACGCTGACCGGGGGCACGGCCGCGGGCCTGCCCGTGGTGACCAAGGCCGGCGGCTTTGGCACCGAAGACGTATTGGTTCGCGCCGTGCGCGCGATCCGCGACAGGAGATTCAAGCGATGACACAACCCCAACCGAACAAGCTGCCTTTGCTGGCCGTCACCCTGGGCGACGTGGCGGGCATCGGGCCGGAAATCACGGCCAAGATGCTGATGGGCCACGACGAACTGCGCCAAAAGGCCCGCCTGCTGGTGGTCGGCGATGTGGACGTCATGGTCAACGCCGTGCGCAACCTGGGCGGCGACCCCGCCATCGTGAAGAAGCTGGACCGCGCGGCCGACTGTTCCAACACGCCCGGCACGATCGAAGTGCTGCAGGCCGGCCCGTCGCTGGCCCACGTCAAGCTGGGCGAAATCAGCGCCGACGCGGGCGACGGCTCGGTCCGCTTCGTGACCACCGCCTGCGCCCTGGCGCGCGCCGGTGAAGTCGACGGCATCGTGACCGCGCCGCTGAACAAGGCCGCCATGCACGCCGCCGGCCACAAGTGGCCCGGCCACACCGAACTGCTGGCCCACGAGTTCGGCGTCAAGACCTTCTCGCTGGTGCTGTCGGCCGGCGATCTGTACATCTTCCACGCCACCACCCACGTGTCGCTGCGCCAGGCCATCGACGACCTGACTCCGGCGCGCATGCGCGCCGTGCTGCGCCTGGCCGGATCGTTCGCCAAGGCGCTGGGCCGCGGCGACGAGCCGGTCGCGGTGTCGGGCCTGAACCCGCACGCCGGCGAAAACGGCATCTTCGGCAGCGAAGACGCCGACATCCTGGCGCCCGCCGTGGCCGAAGCCAATGCGGCCGGCATCCTGGCCGCCGGCCCCATCCCGGCCGACGCCCTGTTCCCGCAAGCCGTGCGCGGCAAGTGGCAATTCGTGATCGCCTGCTACCACGACCAGGGTCACGCGCCCTTCAAGGCCGTGTATGGCGATGACGGCGTCAACATCACGGTGGGCCTGCCCGTCGTGCGCGTGTCCGTGGACCACGGCACCGCGTTCGACATCGCCGGCAAGGGCATCGCCCGCGAAGACAGCCTGATCCTGGCCGCCGAGCGCGCCGCGCATCTGGCCCCGGGCTGGACGCATGTATGGGAAACTGCGCGGGCACAAACCGGAGGTTGATTTCCATGGCGCCCGCCACGCACGACGCATTGCCCATTCTTGATCGCTCAGGCGAGATCCCGCTGCACGCCCAGGTGGCGACGCTGCTGCGGGGATTCATCCGGTCGAACAAGCTGGCGGCGGGCGCCGTGCTGCCCAGCGAAGCCGCGCTGTGTGAACGCTTTGGCGTCGCGCGCAGCGTGGTGCGCCAGGCGCTTGCCGCGCTGGCCACCGAAGGGCTGATCCAACGCGAAAGCGGACGCCCCGCCACGGTTGCCGCGCAGCAGGAACATCGCCGGCTGGTGCAACGCTCCACCGGCCTGTACGAGCAATTCGCGCAGTCCGGCGTGGCCTTGCAGACGCGCGTGCTGGCCTTTGCGCGCGCGGAACCGCCCGCTGATGTTGCCGCGTTTTTCGGCACATCCAAATTGCTGATGCTGGAACGCTTGCGCCACGTGGCCGACGCGCCGCTGGCCTATGTGCGCACGTGGTTACCCGTCGACGTGGTGCCCGGCCTGCGCGCCGAGGACCTGACCGACGCTTCCCTGCACGGCGTGTTGACGCGCCGCTTTGGCCTGCGCCCTGGCGCCGGCCGCAACCAGATCCGCGCAGTGGCCGCCGACGCCAAGCTGGCCAAGCTGCTCGACACCACAACCGGCACGCCCTTGCTGATGTTGCAAGGCCAGGGCATGGACCAGCACGACCGGCCGCTGGAGTGGTTCACCACCTGGCACCGCGCCGAACAATTGGTGTTCGACGTGGACGTCAGTAACGGCCATGAAAGCGTGCATCCGCGCTTGCAGGATGCGCCGGTGTCGGTTGAAGCGGATGACGGGGCATCGGCCACGCCCCACGATCCCCTGGCGCGGGCAGAAGCCCTGGTCGCCGAACTGTCGGCGGAACTGGCCCGGCTACGCAGCCAGGCCTAGCCGCGCGGATGCGTCGGGCGCGTCATCCCGATGACGCGCATCACACGCTTCTGGCATCTCAAGCACTCGGACGGTCGGGCGCTCAGGCACTTACGCACTTACGCACTCAGGCATCTTCTCAAGCACTGGCTGCCGCCATTACCTGCTTGGCCAAGGCCTTGCGATCCACCTTGCCCACCGCGTTTTCCGGCAGGCGCTCCACCCACAAGACCTCGCGCGGGACGTAGATGCGGCCCAGTCTGGCCTGAACCTCGGCCAAGATTGCGGCGGCGTCCTCCGCGCCCGGCATGGCATCACCCTTGGGCTGCACGAAAATCACCGGCACTTCGCCCAGGTCATCATCCGGCGCGCCCACCACGCAGCACGCGGCAACGAACGGCAGCCCGGTCACCACGCCTTCGATCAAGGCGGGCGAAATGTTCTCGCCACCCCGGATGATCACGTCCTTGATGCGGCCCGTGATGCTCAGGTAGCCGGCGTCGTCAAAGCGCCCCAGGTCGCCGGTGCGCAACAAGCTCGGCGCGCTATCGTCGCCGTTGTCCACGCCCAGATAACCCAGCATCAGGCTGTCGCCCGCGATGCAGATTTCACCTTCGCCGCCGGGTGCGGCCTCGGACCCGTCCGGCAGCCGCAACGTGACGCTTTGGCCCGCCAGCACGGTGCCGACAGACCCTAGGCGGCGCGCGCCGGGCGGGTTCATCGTGGACGTGCACGTGGCTTCGGACAGGCCATACGACACCACCAGCGGGCAGCCCAGGAACGCTTCGATGCGCCGATGCAGCGCTTCGGTGATCGGCGCCGATCCGCATCGCGCAAAGCGCAGGCCCGCCAGGCTGTCCGCGTCGAACTCCAGTTCCAGCATGCGGGCGTACATCGTCGGCACGCCCGTAATGATGGTGGGGCGAAACGCGCGCAACAGCCCCGGCATGTCGTCCGCGCGGAAGCGGCCCGCCAAGGCCACGCTGGCGCCGGCCAGCAGCGGTGCGAAGATCTGGTTGTTCAGCGCGTTGGTGTGATGCAGCGGCATCACGTGCAGCAGCCGGTCGTCGGGCGTCAGCCCGGTATGCGCCAGCACGCCGCGCGCGTTGTTCGCCAGGCCTCGGTGGCTTAACAGCACGCCCTTGGGGTTGCCGGTGCTGCCGGAGGTGAACAGCAACAAGCCCGGGGCGTCAGGCGAAATATCGGTAGCGTGATCGAGCATCCGCGCGTTGTCCGCGTGCGCGGCATGGGCGACATTCGCCGCCTCCAGCACGCGCGACGGCGCCAGGCCACTGGCCGCCGCCGTCGCCGTGTTGGCCTCGTCATGCACCAGCCACGTCAACCCCACCGCCGCCACGCGCCGCGCCGTTTCCTCGACCGACAGCCTCGGCTCCAGCGGGCAGGGGCACGCCCCCGCCGCCATCACGCCCAGTATCGTCAACACCTGATCCAGCGACCGCTCCATGGCAATGGCGACATAGCTGCCCGGCGTCACACCAACCGCGCGGATGGCATCCGCGATGCGCGCGACGCGGCTGTGCAGATCGGCATACGTCAGCGTGGTGTCGGGGGTGACGATGGCGGGGCGCGCCGCCCAATCAGGCCGGCTCCAGGCACGCGCAAACGCCGCCACCAACGTGGGTTCGGAAAGGGTCATGGCTGCCTCCCTAGCGCAGCGCAACGGCGGCGTCGCGTTCGAACTGACCGTCCGCGTCCAGCTCTCGCAACGCGCGCGCTTCCTGCTCGGTCGGCGGTGCGGTGGGCTCGGCGCCGGTCGCGTCGAATTCAAAGCCGGTGCGCTCGCGCACTTCCGACAAGCTGGACTCCGGATGCCACGATTGCAGCGCCAGCCGCCCGTCGCGCTTGATGAACACGGCAATGGGCGTAACCACCCCATGAAAGCCGCCCCACGACGTCATGAAGTCCAGCTTCGATACGAAAGTGCGGCGCGAATGCTCGGTGCGCCACGTGCAGGCGCGCTTGGCCGTGGGCAGCATCACCGCGCCGCCTCCGCCGCCAGGCAACCGCACCTTGGGTTCATGCCAGTCACCAATGCAGGAATTGTTGGCGCAGCCCGCGCCATCGATCTGCGCCGCGCCCAGGAAGGTCAGGTCCATGCGGCCGCGCGTGCACAGGTCGTAGAAGTCTTCGTTCGAGAAGATCGACGCGGTGTGTTCGGCCAGCACCGGGTCCGAACTGGAAATGGGAATCTGCGAGGGGCGCGGGTTCACGCCGCCCGCCACGTTGATGTAGACGAAGTCCCAGTCGTAGGCGCGCTTGGCCAGCAGGCAGGCCAGCATCGGCATGGTGGAATTGACGCCGCTGAAGGTGATTTCATCGGGGCGGATGAAGCGCGCCAGATTCGTCACGATGTAGGAAAAGCCCGACCATTGTTCAGCCATGATTGCCCCCTTGCACTTCGGGCGCTGCGGCCAGGTGCGCTTGTAGATCGCTGTTCTTGTCCATATAGGCCTCGACCGCCGGATAGTCGATGGCGTAATCGGGCCAGCATGATCCCGGCCAGGCGCTGCCCGGCGCCACCGCGTAGGCCTGCACCATGAAGTACGGCACCAGCGTGGATTCCGGCTGCGCCTCGAACACCGCGCTGTCGACGACCTTCTCGGCCACCACCAGCACGCTGCCCGCGGCGCGCGACATGATGCGGTCCCAATGCGCCGTGCCATGCACGCGCACATTGCCCAGCGCATCCACTTCAGACGCCTGGATCACCGCGAAGTCCGGGCGGATGGCGGGCACCACATAGGTTTTTTGGCCACTGCCGTAAGGGTCGTCCAGGCAGGCCCAGCCGTTCAGTTCCGGCAGGCCGCTGCCATGCAGGCCGCCGCAAGGCTGGAACGGCACGCCAAACGCGGCCGCGCGCAAGCCGGCCGTAAGGCTCGCGCAGGCGTGTTCTTCCAGTTCGATCTCGCGGCGTTCCACGGCGCGGCGATACCACGGTGCCAGGCCGAAGTTGCCTTCCATGGCGACGATGCCCGCGCGCACACGGCGCAGCACGCCGGCGCGGCAGAGGATGTCGACGTCGTATCCCGGCGACTGCTTGACCAGTTCCAGGTCGCGCTTGCCTTGCCGGATCAGTTCGCGCACGAACGCGAACGGCCCACGGTGCAGAAAGCTGCCGCCCAGCGCAATCGACGCGCCATTGGGCACCAGCGCGGCCAGTTCGGCCACCGTGCACTGCTTGTTGGTTTGATTGAAGCCCGAAGCCATAGTCTTCCTCCTGCTGGTTCTTGTGCCGTTAGCGCGCTTGCAGATACGCGGCCACGCGGTCCTTCAAGCCGGGCGCCGCCGCCGAACGCACCAGGCGCGCCAGATCGGCGTCGGGCGTTTCCTGCGACAGCGCGGCGTAGAGCTGAATGCGGCTGGCGTCCGTCAATGCCTGCGCGGTATCCCACGCCTGCTGTTCGATGTCGGGCCACTCCTGCGCCACGGCAAGCCGGGTCGCGAAGCCGTCACGCAAGGCTTCTTCTGCATTGAACGTGGCGGCCTGCTCCAGCACCACGCGGGCACGCTCGGCGCCCACCAGCGCGGCAAAGCGGCGTGTGCCCAACACCAGACCAAACTTCAGGCCCGGCATGCGAAACGTGGCGTCCGGCGCGCTGATGCGCCATTTGCAGGCCCCGAATACATCGACGCCCGCGCCGAAATTGCGGCCATGCGCCAGCGCCACGGTCAGGCATGGCGACGCGGCCAGGCGTTGCAGCAGGGTCTCGATACGCACAAAGCGCAGCAGCAGGTCGCCCTCGCTTTGCGACTGCCAATCGCCGAAGTCAAAGCCCGCGCTGAAGTTCTTGCCTTCACCCTTCAGCACGATCAGCTTGGCGCCCTGCGCCTCGGCTTCGTCCAGGGCGGCGATCAGCGCGTCCACCAGTTCGGCGGACAGCGCGTTCATCTTGTCGGCGCGCGTCAGCGTCAGCACATGCCGCGCGCCCTGTTTGTCGATACGCAGCACGCTCATGCCACCACTCCCTTCTTGGCCGCGCGCAAGGCGCCCAGCACTTCGTCGTTGTGCTCGCCCAGCGCGGGCGGGCGCAGCCGCAACGCGGTGGTCTGGCCGTCAAAGCGCACCGGCAGGCCGAAGGTGCGCGTCTGCACGCCGTTGGGCAGTTCAACCGGCTGCACCCAGCCCATGTGTTCCACCTGCGGGTCGGCCAGCACTTCGGAATAGGTGTTGATCGGCGCGCAAGGCACGCCCGCCGCACGGAAGCGCGACAGCCAGGTCTGCGCATCGTCGTCAGCGAAGATGGCTTCCAGGATCTCGCGCAAGGCGGTCTGGTTGCGGGCGCGGGCGCTGGTGTCGGTAAAGCGCGGGTCGGCCAGGAGGTCGTCGCGCCCCACGGTGGCGCACACGCTTTTCCACAATGCCTGGTTGCCGGCGGCCATGCCGAAATAGCCGCCCTGGCAACGGAACGCCTGATACGGCGCGTTGCGCGGGTGGGCCGAGCCCAGCTTCACGGGGTCTTTGCCGCTGCCGAAGAATTCCGACGTCTGCAAGGCGGCAATGCCCAGCGTCGCGCCCAGCATCGGCACATCAATGTGCGTGCCCTGGCCGCTGGCCTGGGCCGCGCGCAAGGCCGACGCGATGGCAAAGGCGCCATACAGGCCAGCCGAAAAATCCGCCACCGGCACGCCGCATTTCACGGGCTCGCCGCCGGCTTCACCGGTGACACTCATGATGCCGCTCATGGCCTGGATGGTCAGGTCGAAACCGCCTTCCTGCGAACGCGGGCCCGACTGCCCGTAGGCCGAAATCGAGCAATAGACAAGCTTGGGATTGGCCTCGCGCAGTTGCGCATAACCCAGGCCCAGGCGATCCATCACGCCTGGCCGATTGTTTTCAATCAGCACGTCGACGGTCTGTGCCAATTCGCGCGCCAGGGCCAGGTCTTCTGGGTTTTTCAGGTTCAGCGTCACCGACTTCTTGTTGCGGTTCAAGGACGCGAAGTTCTCGCTGTAGCCGTCAGAGATGGGCGGCCAGCTACGCAGCGTATCGCCGCCCTCGGGGTTTTCGACCTTGATGACGTCGGCGCCCATATCCGCCAACAACATGCCGCAAAACGGTCCCGCCGCGACGTTGCAAATTTCCAGCACGGTGATGCCGGCCAGTGCCGAACTGGGTGTCATGTCTGACCTCTCATTATGAAAATTCAATATTTGGGATAAGCAAATCAGTATAAGTGCGCCGCGTTCTGGATGGCATCATGCCAGGCGATTCGCGCCACCTTCTAAGTGGTTCCTAGTGCAATCCCTAGGTCTTGCGCTTAATTGTTGACCAGCATATCACCCTGTGGAATTCTACGTAAACCATTTATTGAAAAGTGAATCCTATATTTTAGGATTTATAAAAACGGTCCGCGGCGCACCCCGCGCAAGACGGTCCGGCACACCAAGGAGACATTCATGAAGCAAACGTGGCGCATTGCCCTGGCGGGCGCGGTCCTGGCGCTGGCCGCCGGCCCCGCCCTGGCCCAGACCTGGCCGACCAAGCCCATCCGCATGGTCGTGCCCTTCCCGCCCGGCGGCGCCACCGATGCCGCGGCCCGCATCTATGCGCAACACCTGGGAGACTTCCTGGGGCAAGGCGTGGTGGTGGAAAACAAGGCGGGCGCGGGCGGCGAGATCGGCGCTGAGTACGTCGCCAAATCCGCCCCCGACGGCTACACCCTGTTGATGGGCGCCGTGGGCAGCCACGCCATCCATGCGGCCATGCCCGACAAGCCCGGCTACGACTTCGCCACCGCCTTCGTGGGCGTGTCCATGGCCACCAGCATGCCCATGGCGGTGGCCGTCAACAGCAAGGTGCCGGCCAACAACGTGCAGGAATTGATTGCGTTGGCCAAGAGCAAGCCCGGCACCATCACCTTCGGTTCGGCCGGCCCGGGCACCTCGCAGCACATGGCCGGCGAACTGTTCCAGGTGGTGACCGGCACCCGGCTCATGCATGTGCCGTATCGCGGCAGCGGTCCGGCCATCACCGATTTGCTGGGCGGCCAGATCGACATGGTCATCGAAACCCTGCCCGCGCTGTTGCCGCAAGTGGCCAGCGGCAAGATCCGCTTGTTGGGCGTGACCACCGCCAAGCGCGCCACGGCCTTGCCCGACCTGCCCACCTTGATGGAGCAAGGCGTGAAAGACTATTCCGTCGCCACCGCCTACGCGCTGTTGGCGCCCGCCGGCACGCCGCCCGCCGTGGTGGACAAGCTGTCGGCCGGCATGCAGAAGGCCGCGGCCATGGAATCCGTGCAGCAAGCGGCCTTGAAGCTGGGCGCCGATGCGGTGGCTACGTCCCCAGAAGACACCAGCCGTGTGCTCAAGCGAGAAGTGGCCCGCTGGGCCGACGTGGTACGCATGTCGTCCGCCAAATGAAGCCCCTAGACGCCTCTCCGGGTTCGATCGCCACCGACGTGGCGATCGTGGGCGGCGGCTCGGTTGCCGTCAGCTTCCTGTACCAGTTGCTGCTGTCGTGGGAAGCCGACAGCGCCACGCGCCCCCTGGCCATCACCGTGTTCGAACCGCAAGCGGTGTGCGGCCCGGGTGGCGCGTATCAGGAAGACCTGCCCAGCAACCTGCTCAACATTCCCGCCGGCAACATGTCGGCACGCGCCGACCAGCGCATGGACTTTGTGGAGTGGCTGCGCACGCAGGATCCCGTCTGGTTGCGGGGTTATGGCGTGGATGCAATCGCGCCGTCGGACTTTCTTCCGCGCCCCTTGTTCGGCGCCTACATGCGCGCCGTGTATGCGCGGTGCCGCGAGCTGGCGCTGGCGCAAGGCGTGGCGCTTGCCCAGGTGCAACGCCGCGTGCAGCGCGTGTCGCCGTTGCCAGACGGCAGCGTGCGAATCGAGTCCGATGGCGCCGCGCCGTGCCTGGCGCGCTACGCCGTGCTGTGCAACGGCAATCTGCCGTCGCAGGCGTTTCCTGCCTTGCAAGACGCCCCGGGCTACTTCAACAGCCCTTACCCCGTGGCCGACCTGGCGCGGGAAATCTCGCCGGACGCCTCCGTGTGCATCGTCGGCACCAGCCTGAGCGCGGTGGACGCGGTGGCCGCCCTGCAGCAATCGGGCCATCGCGGCCCCCTGCTTTGCGTGTCGCGCAATGGCCGCCTGCCCTCGGTACGCAGCCCCCACAACCAAGCCCCGGCGGCGCTGCGCCATTTCAACCCCGAAGGCGTCATGCGTCTTGCAGCGCGCCACGGCGGCACGCTGACGCTGGAGGCGATAGCCGGTGCCTTGCAAGACGAGGTGCGGGCGCTGCATGGCGCGTTGGACGCGGACGAGGTCATGGGCCTTGCCACCGATGCGCAACGCGCATTGGACGAAGAAATACGCCGCTCATCGCAAGCGGCCCGCCCCTGGCAGGCCGTGGCGGCCGCTACCAACGCAGTGGTAGAGCAGGTGTGGCATCTGATGCCGGATGCCGAACGCCAGCGCTTTCAATCGCGTTGGCGCGCGCTGTGGATGGCGCGGCGCGCCACGTTCCCGATGCGCAATGCGCTGAAGCTGCAAGCGCTCTTCAAGACGGGCCAATTGCAGGTGCGCGCGGGGTATGTGGATACGCAATATGTCGACGCCGGCCATGATCCGGCCGACGGCCGCTTCCACACTCGCCTGCGCGGTGCCAATGGCGAATCCACGCAGCGCAGCCACTATCTAATCAACGCCACCAGCTTTTCAGTGGACGTGGCGCGCACCGCTGATCCACTGATCGCCACCCTGCTGCGCGACGGCCACGCGCGCGCCGATCCGTTCGGCGGCCTCGCGCTGGATTTCAACACGGGTTGCCTGAAGACCGCGCAGGACGCGGTGCTGGGCCAGGTGTCGGTGCTGGGCAGCCTGGCGGGCGGCACGTACTTCTGGACCACGTCCATGGATGTCAATGCTCGGTTGGCGCGCGACCAGGCCGTACGCATTGCGACGGCGCTTGCCAGGCCGACACGAATCACTGATCCAGATAGCCTCGCCGATACCCCATCCCTTGCGAAATGGACTGCGCACAGGCCGACACATCCGGCGCCAACTGCTTCATCCTAGCGGCGCTCAGGCGGTCCAGCGGGCCGGAAATGCCCACGGCCGCCACGGCTTGGTCCAGGCTGTTGAACAAGGTCACGGCCAGGCCGCCCACGCCCTCGCGCCATTCGCCGCGGTTCACGGCATAGCCCGCGCGCGCGATCTTGCGCAGTTCGTCTTTCAGCAAGGGCAAGGACACGATGGTGGACGGCGTGTGACGCACAAGCTGATCGGCGTAGCGCTCGACATAGCCTTCGGGCTGATAGGCCAGCAGCGCCTTGCCGGTGGCCACGGCATAGGCAGGCGCGCGCCCACCCACCATCGAATAGGCGCGGATGGGTTGCGGGCTGTCGATCTTGTCCACATACACGACGTCGAACCCGTCCAGCACCGACAAGTGCACCGTCTCGCCCGTCTGGTCCGCCAGCGTGCGCATGAACGGCGCGGCCAGCTTGCGCACGTCCAACTGCGCAAGCTGGCGCGCCGCCAACTCAAACAGCCGCACGGCGCCACGGTAGCCGCCGCCGTCATCGTCCTTGATGACGTAGCCGGCGTGGATCAAGGTTTGCAGCGTGCGATGCGTATTGCTGCGGGTCAGCCCGACCCGGGCGGCCAGGGCGTCGATGGTGCGCGGCGGATTGTCCACATCCGTCACCGCCTCCAACACCATCAGCCCCTTGAGCAGTGTCTTGTCCATCTTGATTTTTTCCTAATATTTAGGACGCGAACATAGCACGAGACAAGGCCGCCGAACAACGCGCGGTATCCACCCTAGCCGCCGGCCGCAATGGTGGCGCGCACCGCCGCCGATCGATCCCACAGGTTGGGCAGGCTGGGCGACGAATAGCCCGACACAAAGGGCTTGGGCCGTCCCGTCTCCGGGTCGTAGACATGGCGCGACACCGCGCCGATATTGCCGCCGTAAAGATGCACGCTGATCGACACGCGGTCGACGTAGGCGTTGGACACGCGGTGAATGTCGCCCTCGGCGGGCGACAGGCGTTCAACGTCGCCGGGTTGCAAGGTGGTGGGGTCGCCCGTTGGCAGCACGCGGCCATCGGCATGGCGCACATAGCGCTGGTTGATCTCGGCCCCGCGCAGCATGCCCACGTAGCCCCAGACTTCGTGGTCATGCACGGGCGTGAATTGCCCCGGCCCCCACACAAAACTGACCAAGGAGAATCGCTCCAAGGGGTCGCAGTGCAGCAGGTATTGTTGGTAGTACTGCGGATGCGGCACGGTACAGTCTTCGGGCAGCCAGTCGTCGTGGCGCACCAGGTCGGCAAAGGCATCGCGCAGCGCGGGCGTTTGCGCCAGGGCATCCGGCGTCGCCAAGCGTGTCGCGGTGGCAATGAAGCGGCGCAGTCGGTCCAGGCCGGCGGAAGAATCGGGCATCGCGGGTCTCCTGATGTTGGTGCAGTCGTTGGGGCAGTCGTTGGGACAATCCCAGATGAGAAAAGCAGTATCCATCATTCGGGATGCTTGCGCACGCCGCGCCCTGCGCTTCGGTCGCTACGCCACGCAAAGCCCTGCTTGACAGCCTCGGGCCTCGGCGCGCAGCGTATGCACTGTCTTCAAGGGTTGAAATGGAAAACACGCATCACGATATTCCCCAGGCATTGCTGGATGCGTTGCGCAGCGCGCAGCGTGTCGTGGTTTTCACAGGCGCCGGCGTGTCGGCCGAAAGCGGCATCGCCACCTTTCGCGACGCCTTGACGGGGCTGTGGTCGCGCTTCGATGCGCAAGCACTGGCCACGCCCGAGGCCTTTCGCGCGCATCCCGATATTGTCTGGGGCTGGTATGAATGGCGGCGCGCGCAAGTGCTGCGCGCCGCGCCCAACGCCGCGCACGATGCCATCGCGGCGCTGGCGCGCCACATACCTGAATTGACGGTCGTCACACAGAACGTGGATGACCTGCACGAACGCGCGGGCAGCACGCAGGTGGTGCATCTGCATGGCAGCCTGCACGCGCCGCGCTGCTCGGCTTGCGCCGCGCCCCAAGCCTACCCCAGCGATGCGCCCGACGAGCCCGACGAAGGCCGGCGCATTGCCCCGCCCGCCTGCACGCGCTGCGGCCAAGCTGTGCGGCCCGGTGTGGTGTGGTTTGGTGAGAGCCTGCCCGGCGATGCATGGAGCGTCGCGCTGCGCGCGGCAGAGCAATGCGACCTGCTCTTCAGCGTCGGCACATCGGCGCTGGTCTATCCCGCCGCGGAACTGCCGCAACGTGCGCTGGCGGTGGGTGCGACGGTGGTGCAGGTGAACCCGAACGTCACGCCGCTTGATGCCCAGGCGCATTGCAATCTGCATGGCGCGGCCGCCGAACTGATGCCCCGGGTGCTGGCGGCGGCCTTTGCATAGCCATGCACTTTGCTTAAGCCTGGTGAACATTTGTGAAGATCTTTACGACCCACATCGAGTAGAAACGAGCTAGCGCAGCAGTCGAGGGGAAACCCCAAATCTCGCCGCGTCGCCATCGGGCTACAGTGGCGATCGTGGCTTCGACCGTGGAGATCATCATCCCTTTTTCCTGGAGACTTCCCGACGTATTCGTACGTGCGTCGGATGGTACGCTGCACCGTGTTGTGCGCCACGCCACGACCACGGAAACCATCGCCAAACTTGAGAGCATCCCTAGCAATTACCACTTGGATTGCGAATGCATGCTTGATAACGGCGAGGCTCTCACGTGGATCGGAAGCAATCGATATCGTCAAACCAACGGCGAAGCAATATTCACCGCTGAACCCGATGTCACGGCCCCGACCCGCGAACGCCGCAAAAGCGGCGCCGCCAAACGGAGCGAACACGGCCCCGCCCCAGCAGGCCCGCACAAAAGACGAGCCCACGGGCATAACCCCTTACCGCTAGCTGTTGTCAATCTAAAAACCGGCAACGATTGGAGTTTGATACGCGCGTGGCGCGAGCACCTCAATATCACTACTGCTGATATGGCTGCCCGGCTTGGCGTGGATCATTCCATTTACATTGAATTGGAACGGCCACGCCCGCGCCCTCGACAGGTTGTGCTGGACCGAGTATCCGAGGCCTTGGGCGTGTCACCCGACCAACTCGATGATTCATTGTTTGGGGGCCGTTTCCTGTAGTGCCGCGCCTGCATCGCGCACGCGCGGCGCCCAGAAGCGTCCACACCACTTTGGCGCCGCAACACTGCCGGCCCGTGGAGGTACTGAGTATGCTCGGCACCGCAAGAAGATTGACCGATGTGCTTGTCACATCGCCCGACGGCACCTTGTATCGCATCGAACGCTTCGTTGCGGATCTGGATGCCTATTCCGCGTTGGGCACCTCGCGCTTCGATCCCAAGACACACTGTATCTGCCGCACAAGCTCTGGCGAGAAAGTCACTTGGTTGGGCGGCCAGGCCTACAAGATGATCAAGAGCGGCGTCTCGTTGACCGCGGTAGACCGACGACGGGGTGGCTGATCCGGGGTAACTTCAATCTGCCTTGCACCAGACAAAATAAAAGCGGCTTGATGGATGACCATCAAGCCGCTTTGCATTGCGTGTTGCCGTTCGCTTTTACGCTTCGGCTGAACCACGACAATCTTGTTATCGACTATCGCGTGTTCAAGAATAAGTTGGTGCGCCCGGCAGGATTCGAACCTACGACCCCCTGGTTCGTAGCCAGGTACTCTATCCAGCTGAGCTACGGGCGCTCCGACAAAGAGGCAAAATTATATCAGAACAATTTCACCATTACTGCATTTTTACTGCTTTTTTTGCTTGTTTTACTCAAAGTTTTTTAGCGATTCATTCGGCTCAACA
>RCUJ01001175.1_pt1 | contig 14371 bp, 19 predicted proteins | sample 2166321 | NCBI WGS metagenome assembly RCUJ01 (sample SAMN09932808, study PRJNA488358) | compost metagenome | feature: garden; material: soil; isolation source: compost soil in an enriched community after 118 h of incubation | place: Germany: Experimental Botanical Garden Goettingen | collected... | reverse complement strand
GTGTAAGACCTGGCGTTGGACCTTTGGAGACGCACACCATTACATGTCCTGCCAATGGACCATTTACAACAGGCTCATGGTTTTATGCCGCTAGTGTATGGCAGCCGTGGATCAAGAGCTAGTTGCAATAGAACGATCTCTCTGTTACAATAGTGTCCATATGGTACAAGTAACACGTAAAGATGAACGCGAAGCGAACGAAAATATTATTCGTCGTTTCAACCGCAAAGTTTTGCAGAGTGGCGTACTCGCTGAAGCTAAGGCTTCTATGCGTTTCGCTAAGCCACTTAGCAAGCCAGAGCGCCGCACAAAAGCGATTATTCGCAAGCAGCGTAAGGCAGTGAAGACAGCAAACGCACGTTTGGGAATTCGCTAATCTATGGCGCTAATGCAGCGCATTGCAGACGATACTAAAGCCGCTCTTTTGGGCGGCGATCGTTTTGTAGCGGAAGTACTCCGTGGCCTTAAAGCTGCAATTCTTAATGAAGAAGTCGCTCAGAATAAGCGAGAAACAGGGCTTGATGACGCTGCTATTGAGCAGATTGTCGCGCGCGAAGTAAAAAAGCGGAACGAAAGTGCCGCTCTTTATACGCAAGCTGAGCGCCCGGAGCTAGCTGAAACTGAAATAAAAGAAGCAGCCGTGCTTCAAGCATATCTTCCCGAGCAGCTCGGCGAAGCAGAACTTCTGTCGATTATCGAAGAGGTTATCGCAAGTAAGGGGCTGAGCGGCCCACAGGCAATGGGCCAAGTAATCGGTGTAGTAAAGCAGCAGGTTGGCAATACTGCCGACGGCGCAACTGTCGCACGTCTCGTAAAACAAGCACTCAACTAAACACAAAAAGGAGAAGACATGATTGTATTTTTTGGTCCAGCCGGTGCTGGAAAGAGCGTTCAGGGGCAAATGCTTGCTGCGCGCCACGGCTGGCGCTGGTTGAGTGCAGGGCAGCTACTCCGCGATACGCACGACATAGAACTTATTAAAGAAATGCAGACTGGCGCACTCGTCAACCCTGATCGAGTAAACGAACTTATGGGCGAGGCGCTTAAGCGTGCGACAAATATTGGTCGCGTTATTATTGATGGCTTCCCGCGCCAGCTATCTCAGGCGAAGTGGCTTGTTGAATCACAGCCAATGCATCAGCGTTCAATTGGTCTTGTCGTAGTACTTGAAGTGCCACGTTCGGAGCTTTTAAAGCGTCTTGAGGTGCGAGGTCGCGCTGATGATACACCAGAAGCAATTGATGAACGACTTAAAATTTATCGAACTGAAATGTACCCAATTCTAAGTTATTTTACGGAGAAAAACGTAAACATCGTACACATTGATGGTACAGGTAGTGTTGGTCAGGTCCATGACCGTATCGTGGAAGAGCTCGTAGCATGCAAACTGGCGTAAAGACTCCCGATCAAATTCAAGCAATGCGCGAAGGTGGTAAGATCCTCGCGACAATCTATGATGGCTTAAGGCAGCATGTTCGTGCTGGTATGACTGAGCTTGAGGTAGACGCATGGGTGGCAAAAGAGATTACTCGACTCGGTGCAGTTGCGACGTATAAGACATCGGAAGTAAATTTTCCGAATGTCATTTGTATTTCCACAAACGATGAAATTGTTCACAGTGTCCCGACTGACTATGTATTTGAAAAGGGCGATGTCGTTAGCTTTGATCTTGTCATTACCTATAAAGGCATGAAGACAGACGCAGCTTTTACGATGATTATTGATGAAGAGCCGAGTGGCGTAAAGAAGCATTTATTGAACGTCACTGAGCGCAGTCTATATGCAGGTATAGATGCTATTAAAGGGCCTACGTATACTGGTGATATCGGAGCAGCAATCGAAAAGGTCTTGCGTGACGGCAAGCTCGGCATTGTTCGCGATCTTGTTGGTCATGGCGTTGGGCTTGAAATGCATATGCCTCCGGAAGTGCCAAACTACGGGCGCAAGGGAACAGGTGTTCTACTCAAGCCGGGCGATACGATTGCTATCGAGCCGATGGCAACCCTGGGCGGTGAGAAAATTATTACAGACAAGGCTGATGGCTGGACAATCCGCAGTAAAGACGGCAGTCTAGCGGCTCACTTTGAGCATACAGTTCTGGTAACCGAAGATGGAGTTGAGATTCTAACGAGTCTTTAAGTACTGCGATGTGGACTTTGGTGATTATCATTCATGCCGTTACCGCATCACTCAGTCTATTGCTCGGTGCATTTCAGCTCCTGCGCCCTAAGAAGGGCGACCGCTTTCATCGAATGGTTGGGCGAACCTGGTTGGTCTGCATGTACAGCGTTTGTGTAAGCTCATTTTTTATCCAGGGCGTGCAGGATGGATTTAGTTGGTTGCACGCGCTATCACTGTTTACTATTATGACAATTTCGCTCGGACTTTACTCGGCAATCAAGGGCAATATCGCTGCACATAAAGCGAATATGATCGGAAGCTATTTTGGATCAATCGCTGCATTTGTCGGTGTTATTGCTGTGCCGACACGACGTATTCCCCAGCTGGCTATCAATCAGACGCCATTATTTTTTCTGTTCATCGGTCTACTTGTCGCAAGTACCGGACTGTTTTTGCTAGGATTATATTACCTTGCGCGAAAAAGAAGTGCAGTGCGTAGAATCGTCGAAAACGGTTAGCGTATTTCGAGGAGTGCGCTTACGCGTCGACCGATTGCTTCTGAGGGTTCGATAACTTTCGCTCGTCCATCAGCGATTTCAATGACGAGATCTTTGATCCAGTGATAATGCGTGCAACCAAGAACGATCACATCAGCGCCGCGCTTACAGACCTCTTGAATGTGCTGCTCTATATGGGCGCGGTTTAGCTGGTTATTCTCAATTAAGTACGCCCATTCGCTACAATCTGGTTCGATAATGTTCAGATGGATACCGTAAGTTTCAATAAGCTGTCTATAGCGCTCACTCTTGAGTGTGGCAGGGGTAGCAAAGACTGCAATGGTATTTGAGAGGGTCAGTCTGGCTGCGGATTTAATCATCGGTTCAATGCCGATGAATTTTTGAGCTGGATAGCGGTTACGGAGTGTCTCAATGGCGGCGGCCGTGGCGGTATTGCAGGCAAGGATAATAACGTCGCACGAGCTGGCAAGGAGCGGTTGAATGGCAGTATCGGTCAAGTGTATGACCTGATCGGTTGTTTTATCTCCGTACGGTACATTCGCCTTGTCATTGACTATCATAAAGTCAGCTGCAGGGAAGGTGCCCTGAAGTGCAGCCGCGACCGCTTCTCCGCCAATACCTGAGTCAAATACGCCAAGCTTCATAGTACTAGTATAGCGTGAAAGTCTATTCAAATACCGCCATAAGCGTTATACTTTAAAACATGCAAGAAACATCTCGATACGCCGTAGGTATTGATATTGGTACCACTACAGTCCGCGCTGTTGTAGGACATATTGATCCAGCTACGGGCACACCAACGATTGTTGGTGTTGGACAGGCGCCAAATAGCGGTATGCGAAAAGGAATTGTCGCGAATCTTACAGGGCCAGCGCATGCCATAGACGATGCGCTAGGTGAAGCTGAGCGTATGAGCGGCTATCAGGTTGATGGTGCGGCTATTAGCATCAATGGCGCGCATATCCTAAGCACGAAAGCCGATGGCATGATCGCGGTTGGTGCAGCTGACCATGAGATAACTCAGGATGACCTAAATCGAATTGAAGAAGTCGCTACGATGGGGAAGATTCCGGCGAATCGAGAAATCCTCGACGTCGTTCCACATAGCTACCGGCTCGATGGTCAGGATAATATTAAAGATCCATTTGGTATGACAGGTACGCGGCTTGAAATTAACGCGAATGTTGTCTCGGCACTTGGGCCACACCTTGCTAATCTGCACAAGTCAGCCGATATGGCAAAAGTAGCGCCACATGTGATCACACCAGCTGTTATGGCAGCGGCACGAGCCGTGCTCCATGAACAGCAGATTGAAAACGGCGTTGCTGTAATCGACCTTGGTGGTGCAACGACAAGTGTGGTTGTGTTTGAAGAGGGTGATCTACAGTATGTAGGCGTTATCCCAGTTGGCGGCATGAACATTACCAATGACCTCGCGATTGGCCTAAAAACCGATCCGGAAGTAGCTGAAAAAGTAAAAACCGTACACGCAACGGCAGTACCTCGCACAAGTAGCGAAGGCGTTAATGTTAAGCATGACGCTGAAATTCATACGTTTAGCTCACAAGACATTGATGAAATCGTCGAAGCTCGACTTGAAGAAATTTTTGATGCGGTTCAACATGAACTCAAAAAAGCAGGCAAAGCTGGTCAGCTGCCGAGTGGTATTGTACTAACCGGTGGCACGGCAAATATGAAACATATTGCTGAATATGCTAAGAACAAGCTTGGTCTTGCTGCTCGCGTTGGCAAGCCGTCTGGATATGGTGGCGTGGCGGACCATATCGATGAACCGCAGTTCGCAACTGCTCTTGGGCTTATGCTCATTGACTCGCAAAATGGTGGACAGACACCAAAAGCCGATAAGGGCCACAAGGTAACGATCAAGCAAGCAAGTGGCGTTATCTCACAGTTCCTCGGTAAATTCAAAGCGTAATTTATTTGTTCAGAAAAAGTGCTATACTAAATAAGAATACGAATATCGGGGAGAGACCTATTCATGCCTGAAGTTAAACCAAGCGACATACAAACATTTGCAAGCATAAAAGTAGTTGGCGTCGGCGGTGCCGGTGGCTCTGCTGTTAACCGCATGAAGGACGCCGGTCTTGCCGGTGTGCAGTTCATTGCAATGAACACTGATGCGCAAGCACTACATAATTCAAAAGCCGACGTGAAGATCCACCTTGGACACTCGACCACTAATGGTCTTGGTGCTGGTGCTGATCCGCTAACTGGTGAAGCGGCTGCGCAAGAGTCACGCGACGAAATTCGCGACGCTATTGCTGGCGCTGACATGATCTTCGTGACAATCGGTGCCGGTGGTGGTACGGGTAGCGGTGCTGGACACGTGGTCGCTGAAATTGCACGCGACCTTGGTATCTTGGTTGTTGGCGTAGCGACAAAGCCATTTAGCTTCGAGGGCGAAAAGCGTCGTCAGAACGCGGAATGGGCAATTAATAGTCTTGGTCGTCAAGTTGATACACTTATTACTATTCCAAACGATCGTCTCCTTCAGACGATTGATCGTCGCACTCCATTGCTCGAGACATTCAAAATTGCTGACGATGTACTTCGACAGGGCGTTCAGGGAATTTCTGAGCTCATCACAGAGCATGGTTTGATTAACCTCGACTTCGCTGACGTTAAGGCGATTATGAGTAACGCCGGCTCGGCACTTATGGGTATTGGTCGCGCAAGTGGTGACGATCGTGCCGCTCAAGCTGCACAGCAAGCAATTGAATCACCACTTATTGAAGTGTCAATTGATGGTGCAAAGGGTGTCCTATTCAATGTGACCGGTGGCTACGACATGAGCATGAGCGAGATCCAAGAAGCTGCTGAAATCATCACAAGCGCCGTCTCTCCAGATGCCAATATTATCTTCGGTGCAACACTTAAGCCGGATCTTGAAGATGAGTTGATTATTACGGTTATCGCAACCGGTTTTGATAGCGCGTATTTCCATGAGCAGGCAACGACACTAGAGGGCACTGCTGCTCCTCGCCAAGAAGAAGTGAAAGATGAGACAGTTGCGGCTATTAATCTCGACCTTGATCATACTGACGCTGCTGCAGCTTTTGCTGCAGAAGATACGGCTCACGATATCTGGAACACGCCTGCCGAGGAAGAAGATGAGTCTGATACTCCCGCCTTCCTTCGCCGCCGCAAGAAGAATAAAAGCATCGACGAATAGAGGTACATATGGCTCAGCAGTATAAAATTGGCGATACTCGAGTGATTGAATCTCGTGAAGTGGGTGACGGCATTACGATTCGCCGCCGCCGAGAAACGCTCGATGGCAAGCATCGGTTTACGACGTATGAGCGTATCGAGAAGCCAAACCTAGCGGTTATCAAAAAAGATGGTTCACGCGAGCTGTTTGATCGTGAGAAGTTAGCGACTGCGATCAAGCGTTCTGTAGGTAAATTCTTTTCCTCGGAAGTTGAAGTTGAAGAGATTATTGATAACGTCGAAAATGCACTTTATGAGCTTGGCGAAAGTGAGATCTTTTCACGTCTAATTGGCGACAAAGTTCTCGATGAACTGGCGGTTCGCAACGAAGTGGCCTATGTTAGGTTTGCAAGTGTCTACCATGAGTTTAAGACACTCGACGAATTCGAAGCCATCTTGGCACAGCGACGTAAAAACTAGTAAGGAGTAGGGCATGAAGGCTATCATCATCTATAAAAATGAAAGTGATCATGCAAGAGAAGTGCTTGACTACCTGCGCGATTTTGAACGACAGACCGGTCACGTACTAGAAACGCTCGATCCTGATACGAAGGAAGGCGGTAGCTTTTGTCGTACCTATGATATTGTTGAGTATCCAAGCGTCGTTGCGATGAGTGATGATGGTATGCTGCAGAATCTATGGCGCGGACGTCCGTTGCCGACAATTAGCGAAGTGAGCTACTATGTTCAATAAGTTTTTCAAAAAGGATGTTTTGCTGGAGCGTTCAAACCGTTGGGTGTTCGGTTTGATGCTTGGATTCGGTATCATAGGTCTCATTGCGAGTTTTGTACTAGCAGTTGAGGAGTTTCATCTTCTAAAGAATCCAGATGCAGTATTGTCCTGTTCGATTAATCTTGTATTGAACTGTGCGGGCGTAATGAAGACATGGCAGGCGACCGTATTTGGCTTCCCGAATATGTTTATTGGGCTAATGGCATTTCCAATAGTGGTATGCGTGGCGCTACTTGGCTTGAGCCGTGCGGTGCTTCCTCGCTGGTTTTATGTCGGTGCTAATATTGGCTATTTTCTTGGTTTCGTATTCGCATATTGGCTATTCTTTAACAGCGTATACGCTATTGAGATCTTATGCCCATGGTGCTTGATCGTTACGTTTACGATGACGATGCTGCTGGCGACAATTACTCACTATAATCTACGTGAGAATAACTTTGGTTTATCTAAGGAGATGAATAAGAAAGTACAGGCATTTATTAATGGTGGATATCATAAGCTGATCGTGGCTAGCTGGGTAGTTGCAATGACCGCGTTGGTGTTTATAAAGTTTGGCGAAAGCCTATTTCTCTAAAGGAGGTGTCCTCTGATGAATTTAATTTTAGTATTTATCGTTACCGCTATCATATTTGCTCTTATCGACGCAGCCTGGCTGAAGTCTACGAGCCGCTTCTATAAGAGTGAGCTAGGCGGGTTACTATTAAAAGTTCCGAACTTTCCTGCCGCGGTATTGTTCTATCTAATCTATGTAGTGGGTATGATTGTCTTTGCTGTTCATCCGGCGCTCGAGCAACAGAATTGGGGTGTGGCGCTAGGGTATGGAGCGACGCTCGGGTTTATTGCGTATGCTACCTATGACCTAACAAATTTAGCTACCTTAAGAAAATGGTCGCGGACGGTTGTTATTGTTGATATGGCATGGGGTACGGTTGTCACAGCGGCTGCCTCGACCGCCGCCTATTTTGTACTTTCGGCTTGGCTTGGCCTGTAGTATGGAGCTGGTTGCTCTTGCTCTGGCTATTCTTGTCTATGTAACTGTTATCTTTGGTATCGCCTGGAAGATTGGACGCCTCGATATTATTGATGTCGCTTGGGGCGGTATATTTATCGTCATCGCTCTTGGTAGCTTTATGTTTGGTAGTCGGGGCATACTCCAGATGATTACTACTGGTCTTGTTTGTGTATGGGGTGCTCGATTGGCGTATTACATCTTTCGGCGTATCAAAGTATCGACAAAGGAAGATCCTCGATATACTCAGATGCGTTCAAAATGGAAAGGTAGTCAGGTGGTGAATGCGTATTTACGTGTCTTTTTAGTGCAGGGTATGTTGGCGGCTATTATATCAGCCTCAGTAGTGACGATTAACCTGTCAGAGTCCTCTGGCTTGACCTCGTGGGTCTATATTGGCGTAGGAGTATGGCTGGTGGGATTCTTATTTGAGGCAATCGGTGATGCGCAGTTAAGGCGCCACTTGGCCAATCCAACGAAAAAAGGTATGCTCATGACGTCTGGACTCTGGCGGTACACGCGTCATCCAAATTATTTTGGCGAAGCGACTCTGTGGTGGGGGATTTGGCTCATATCTCTTGTAGTGCCGCTTGGTTGGGTGACTATAGTTGGTCCAATTACTATTACATATTTACTACTCTTCGTTTCAGGCGTGCCGCTTACTGAAAAACGATTTGCTGGCCGCCCTGGCTGGGCTGACTATCGGAAGCGAACGAGTAAGTTTCTTCCCTTACCGCCCAAAAGAGTGTAAAATAGCCAGTAGAAGCATTCTACGTAGTAGATGAGCGGTTATCAGCCGCGAAGTTTTGGGAAGAAAGGCTCTGGCCTAGTAGAACTCAACGCGTACGCTGCGTTAAAGCGAACAACTAAGCGCTAAGAAGAATCTCTTTTTAGAAACTGGATGGTACCGTCCGCAATTCGCGGATTCCAGTGACTAAATAGGGATTTTTTGTTTTTAACGAAAAGGAGATAAGCAGGATGAAATTTAAAGCTAATACCCGACGCCGTGCGCTAGAGTATGAAAAAGACATTGTCGCGCAGTGGAAGAAGAATAAGACATTTGAAAAATCAATCGAACAGCGTTCGAAAGATAATTCGTATGTATTTTATGATGGCCCTCCGTTTATTTCTGGCGTTCCGCATCATGGAACGCTCCTAAGTTCTATCGTAAAAGATGTTGTGCCTCGTTACCAAACAATGAAAGGCAAGCGAGTAGAACGCGTCTGGGGCTGGGACTGTCATGGGCTACCAGCTGAGCGCTATACGGAGAAGAAGCTCGGCATTAACTCGCGCGAAGAAGTACTTGATTATGGTATTGAAAAGTACATTATCGCCTGCCGCGAAAACATGGTGCAGACGAGTAGCCTTTGGGAGGATACAGTTGATCGTATCGGTCGCTGGGTAGACTTCAAGGGTGCCTACAAGACTATGGATAAAGAATATATGGAAAGTGTCTGGTGGGCATTTAAGAACCTATACGAAAAAGGTAAGATTTACGAAGGTGAAAAGGTACTTATGTACTGTACGCTTGATGCCACGCCTCTTTCAAAAGCCGAGGTGACGATGGACGCCGGTGCCTACCAAGATGTAACTGACCCGTCTGTCTATACGAAGTTTAAGTTGGTCGGCGAAGACGTTAGTGTGCTTGCTTGGACGACAACACCGTGGACACTACCGGCGAACACGGCCGTAGCTGTGAACAGCGATATCGACTACATTGAGGTTAAACTGGAAGGCGAACACCTTATCTTGGCGAAGGAGCTTGCCGCAAAGGTACTGACCGATGCTAAGCATCAGCCGTTGAATTACGAAGTGGTCCGCGCTCTTAAGGGTAAGGAGCTGGTAGGAAAGTCGTATGAGCCATTGTTTGGTGTTGACCGTGGCGAGAATGCCCATAAAATCTGGCACGCTGAGTATGTCAGCGTTGAAGATGGTTCTGGTATCGTTCATATCGCACCGGCATACGGCGAAGAAGACTTTGAAATGGCGAAGCGTGAAAAGATTCCTGTAGTCCATGTTATTGACGAGAATGGCCACTATACAGAAACCGAGTGGAAAGGCGAGAACGTCTGGGAGAGTAATAAGACAATTGCGAAGGTGCTTCTTGAGCGCGGTATTGTATGGAAGATTGACTACATACGCCATAGCTATCCTCATTGTCATCGTTGTGGCACTCGCTTGATGTATCGAGCGCATCCAAGCTGGTTTATGGATATCGATCAGCAACGAGAGACAATGCTTGAGAAGAACGGCAACGTTAACTGGTTCCCGTCACACGTAAAGAATGGCCGATTTGCGAAAACTATTGAGCAAGCACCAGATTGGAATTTGTCACGTGATCGTTTCTGGGCAACAGCGATGCCTGTCTGGAAGGGTACGGATGCAGACGGCAAGACTCACGTCAAAGTTGTTGGCAGCTATGCTGAGTTAAAAGAGCTTAGCGGCGTCGAACTAGACGATTATCACCGTCCATGGGTTGATGATATCGTGTTTGAGATTGATGGTGTTTCTTACGAACGTATCGATAAGGTAATGGATAGCTGGTTTGAAGCTGGTAGCATGCCATTTGCTCAGTTCCACTATCCATTCGAGAATAAGCAAAAATTTGAGCAAAACTTCCCAGGTGATTTCATCGTTGAATACATCGGTCAAGTTCGAGCTTGGTTTTATTATATGCATTCAATGAGCGTGGCGCTGTTTGGTGAAAATTCATTTAAGAATGTGATCGTGACGGGTAACGTCGCAGGTAATGATGGTCGGAAGATGAGTAAGAGCTACGGCAACTATACTGATCCGAACGTACTCATGGATGAGTACTCGGCTGATAGTCTTCGCTTCTTGCTCTTGCAGAGCCCACTTCTCAATGGTGAAGATTTTGCGTTGCAAGATAAAGAGGTCGGTGACGTAGCCCGAAAACTCAGTATGATATGGAATATGTACGACTTCTTTACAATGTACGCTGAAGTTGATGGCTGGGAGTTTAATGGTGACCTGTCAGATCCAACCGATAGCCTCGAGAACTCGCTTGACCAGTGGATCGTCAGTCGTGTCCATCAGCTAACCGTTGAAGTTGAAAAGCATATGGACTCATATGATATTCCAAATGCAGTGAAGCCGATTTTGCCATTCATTGAAGATGCGAGCAACTGGTATGTTCGTCGCAGCCGACGTCGCTTCTGGAAGTCTGGCGACGATGCGGACAAAAACAACGCGTATCGTACACTTCATTATGTGCTCGTGCAATTAAGTTATGTACTGGCGCCGTTTACGCCGTTTCTCGCCGAGGAACTATATCAGAAGTTAACTGGCGGTGAAAGTGTCCATCTGCTCGACTGGCCAGTTACGGGTCATGTAAATGAGCTTGTTGTCCAGGATATGGAAACGGTACGGGAGTATGTTAATGCTGGCTTGAGTATTCGTGCTAAGGAGCGCATGAAAGTGCGTCAACCTCTTGCTAGTGTGACAGTACCTCAGAGTGGTGAGTTTGTTGACTTTGAAGATATTCTTACCGAAGAGTTGAATGTGAAGACGGTTATCGTAAAGCCAGGTTCCGACGTTGCGCTTGATCTTGTTATTACACCCGATCTCAAGCGAGAAGGCTTAATGCGAGAGGTGATTCGTCATGTTCAAAACGCCCGCAAGAATGCTGGCCTGAACGTCGATGATCACATTAGCCTGAGTCTGTCGACGGAGAGCGACGAGCTACTAAAAGCGATACGTGAACATGAAGCAGTGATTGCTGCAGAAACCCTCGCCGATACGGTAACGGCAGCGTCGTACGGCTACGAAGCAGTTGTCAAAGTCGAAGGTGCAGAGATGACGGTCTCGTTGCAAAAAGTTTAGGACTGAGAATGAAAATACCCGCCGTAGTAGGCGGGTATTTTGATAAGCTGATTTGTGTTTTAATGTTTTATCTCAATGCCGCCGAGCGCAACAGTTCCGACAATCGTAAGAATAGGGGCTTTTGGCTTGTCGGTGACGTTGGTTTTGTTTTCAACTCCACCTAGTATCGGCATGATTTCCGAGCGGATAATCCAGTGCTCGGGTACTTTGAGTTCGACGCCACCACAGAGTACGAAGACGTCAAGGACTGCCTCTGACTTGATGGTTGCATGGCGTAGATCGAGAACGACACCGCCAAGGATGGCTGTTGTCTTGCCACCCTGATAATCGTCAGACTCATTTTTCGTATCTACTCCGCCAAGTACGGCAGATGCGTTGTCGAGCTTGCTAGCCTCCACTTTAGTGTGACGTCCAGAGTGTTGAGTAATGACAGACAGGCCAATAGCAATAATGACAGCCGGCCAAAAGAGTTGAAAGATGCTAAATTCGATGATACCAAGTTCGCGTAGTTGCCAGAGAGCACCTGCTGTAATAACGAGTGCTGCCCAGGCGTACTGGCGAGGGTTGTTGAGTAGTATCAATCCACCTCCTGCGATAACAAGTAGTGGCCACCAGTTGCTAAATAGATTATTGAGGTTAAGTATATCAAGGCTGCTGAGTAGTGCTAGAATTCCGACTATGACAATGCCGATTCCTGTAAGTGTACGTATGTTAGAGGTGTTCTTCATGTTCCCAGTGTAGTATAGGCCAATGAATTTATCTAGCATATCGTAGAGATTGACATAAGTATAATTTTATGCTAATCTAATAACAACTTAATAACTAAAATAAACAAAAAAAGTATGTCATTATTCCATCACATTTCACTTCCAAAAATTGATCCACTCGGTGGCGGACTCGCTGAAGAAATTATTGCTGAGCAGCAGAGTGAAGATGTTATTACACTTGACGAGAGTGTAAACGAAGGACAGCTGTCGTCATTTTGGAACAGTGTTGAAGAGGACATTGCACAGGATCCGGAGTGGTTTCACTTCAGTGAAGACTAAGTACTATATTTTGTATAGTATAATATTAATATGCAGATAATATCCGACCAGCAGTTCGATGAACTAATTACTCGTGCAATGGATGAGCTACCGCAGCGTTATATCCGCGGACTTGATAACGTGGCGATTACGTATGCCGACGCTCCGACGGCAGAACAAAAAGAGAAGATGCATCTAGACAATAACCATCTCCTTCTTGGTCTGTACGAAGGTATTCCAATGACAAAACGCGGCGCAGGCTATACGTTTGTCTTGCCTGATAAGATTACGTTATTTAAATATCCGATAGCAGCTGTGTCTCATGACGAAGCAAGTCTGTTCGAACAGGTAAAACGAACGCTTTGGCATGAGATCGCTCACTTTTACGGACTTAGCCATGCAGACATGGATAGGCTCCAAAATAAACCAGCGTAGGGATAGGTCCTGATGGTTCGCTCTGATGCGTTAAATCCGTTACACTAGACACATGATTACAAAAGCTATTATTCCTGCGGCTGGCTGGGGGACTCGTCGGTTGCCAATTACAAAAGCAATTGAAAAGAGTATGCTGCCGATCGGTAACCGTCCCTTAATTGACTATGTCGTGCAAGACTGTATCGCCGCGGGAATCACTGATATTTATTTTGTTGTTAGTCAGGGTAGTACGCAGCTGCAGACTTTCTACGGTGAGAATAGTGCCCTAAATGAGTATCTTCGGAGCAACGGCAAGGAGTCGCTGCTGCCGAGTGTTGCTCCGCTGCAAAACGTAACATTCCACTATATTACTCAGCCGCCTGATGGCCGATACGGAACAGCGATACCAGTAGCGTTGGTTATTCCATATCTCGATGAAGATGAGTCTGTTGTTGTACTGATGGGCGATGATTTTATCTATAATCGCGACGGCAGTAGTGAGGTGGCTCGACTTTTGGCTGCTGTAGAGAACGGGCGTAGCGCAATGCTCGGTGTGAATGTGCCACGCGAAGAGGTGACTCGGTATGGAGTGATCGAACTTGATGCGGACAGTAAGTTTGTTCAGATAGTTGAGAAGCCGACACCCGAGAAGGCACCGAGCACGTTAATAAATGTCAGTAAGTATGTGCTCGGCAGCGATGTGCTGCACGAGATAGCTGTTTATGCAGACCAAGATGTGCAAGGTGAGTACTATATTACTGAGCCAATCAATAGATTTGTAGGTAATGGTGGATCCGTGCGGGTAGTCGAGGCGCAGGGTGTATATCTCGACGGTGGAAGTGTGGAAGGTTGGCTGCGAGCAAACCAGGTTGTCCTGGCTGATATTGCGTAAGCTCAGCTAATCTGTTACACTGTGTAAGATTGATTAATAACAAAAGGAATCATAATGTCAAAAGCAGTCGTTAAGATCGGTGGAAAACAATTCGTTGTTACCGAAAAAGAGACCCTCCTGGTGGACCTCCTCCCGGAAGGCACAAAAGAGCTCACGCTTGATGCACTGTTGGTGATTGATGGCGATACAACGACTGTCGGAACACCAACTGTAAAAGGTGTGAAGGTAGTTGCAAAGGTTGTAGAAGACCTCGTAAAGGGCGACAAGATTCGCGTGATCCGCTATAAATCTAAAAAGCGTGTTCACAAAGAGAACGGTCACCGCCAAAAATACTCAAAGGTTGAAATTACTTCAATCAAGTAAGTTACAAAAAACCTCGCTTCTCAGCGAGGTTTTTTGATACCTATAATTTTCGGGTTACAGACTAGGCGACCCAGTAATCATTTGTAAATAATAGGATATTCCACGCCAGTAGAAATGCGGAGGTGGCAATATAGAACGTTCGAAGTAACGCTGGCTTTGATTCGAAATATAGGGCGAGGGCGAGGAATAGGGGCGGTAGGGCTATCATGTAGCGGTTTAGAC
>RCUJ01001172.1_pt1 | contig 14389 bp, 15 predicted proteins | sample 2166321 | NCBI WGS metagenome assembly RCUJ01 (sample SAMN09932808, study PRJNA488358) | compost metagenome | feature: garden; material: soil; isolation source: compost soil in an enriched community after 118 h of incubation | place: Germany: Experimental Botanical Garden Goettingen | collected... | reverse complement strand
GCGACCGCCTCGTGGCCGGCAGCCTGGTGCCCGCGGCCTGGGTGCAGCAGGCGCAGCGCATCCGCCATCGCGTCTACCTTGAAGCCCTGGCCCTGTACGAGCAGTACGACGTGCTGATCGCCCCCGCCACGCCCGTCTCCGCCACCCCGATCGGCGCCGACTGGCTCACGCTGGCGGGCAAGGAATTGCCCGCGCGCGCCAGCATGGGGCTCCTGACCCAGCCGATCTCCGCTATCGGCCTGCCGGTATGCACGGCGCCGATCTGGCCCGAACTGGAACAGGACGGCCACCTGCCACTGGGCGTGCAGCTGATCGGCGCGCCCTGGCGCGAAGCCGACTGCCTGCGCGCCGCGCATGTGCTGGAGCTGGCCGGCGCGGCGCATTCCCGCCCGATCTGAACCGCCGCGCTCGGACCGCCAGGTCCGTAGCGCCACGTCTGTACCGCAACGTCTGTACCGCAACGTCATAAGGCCACGACATGGACACCGCTTTCGCCGCCATCGATATGCCGCGCACGCTGGCCGACAGCGCGTACAGCGCGTTGAAGCGCGACATCCTGGATTTCCGGCTGGCGCCGGGTGACCGGTTCACCGAAACCGAGATCGCCGAGCGCTTGCAGGTCAGCCGGACGCCCGTTCGCGAGGCGCTGTTCCGCCTGGAACGCGAAGGCTACCTGGAAGTCCGGCAGCGTAACGGATGGCTGGTCAAGCCGCTGGACTTCAACACGCTGGATCATTTCTATGAGCTGCGCAGCGTGCTGGAAACGGCCGCCGTGCATGCGCTATGCGCCCCCGAAGCGGGGCCCGACCCGATGCGCGCGCTGCAGCATCTGGCGGATATCTGGCTGGTGGAGGAAAGCGAACAATCGACCGATTGCGAGTGGCTGGCCGACCTGGACGAGCGCTTTCATATCGAGCTGGTGGCGTCCGCGGGCAACCCCGAGATCGCCCGCGTGCATCGCGCCGCCACGGAACGCATCCGCATCGTGCGCCGGCTGGATTTCACGCAGCCGGAGCGTATCGGCAAGACCTATGAAGAGCATGGCGCGATCCTGACCGCCGTGCTCGCGCGCGACGCCGCGCGTGCGGCCGGGCTGCTGCGGGCCCATATCCAGGACAGCCAGAACGCGGTGCGCAAGATCACGCTGCACCGGCTGTATTCCACACGCCGCGCAAAAGCCGCGTGAGAGCAGCCCGCGTCCTGCGCCGGGCCTGGACCCGGGCCGGAACCCTCAACCCGCGCGCAGCCAGCGGTGAAGCACGCGCGAGATGACGGGAATGCAGACAAATACCATGATGGGCGTCAGGATCACGCTGGTGATCAGGACGCGCCAGAACACCGGCAGGATGCTCAAGTGCTCGCTGACCAGGATAGAGAACACCAGCAGCACCGGAAAATAGGCCAGCCAGATGCTGACGGCCTGCTTCCAGCGCGGCGGGGCATTGGGCGCGGCACTGGCTTTGGGCGCGAACCAGCCCTCGGTGCCGCTTACCCGATGTTCGTGGCTGGCGCGCACCAGGCTGGCTCCGCGTTCCAGCCACATGCGGCGCGGCAGGGATTTTTCCCAGCGGTTCAGGCTGGCCGCGTCGGTAAAGCGCAGCACGATCTGGTACTGGTCGCCGCCTTCGGGCGGTTGCAGCACCCCGGACCCGAGAAAGCCGGGAAAGCCCGCCGCCAGGATTTCACCCTGGCGCATCCAGGACAGAAAATCGCTATAGCGCTCGGGCGCGATGTGCCGCGTCACCAGCATGGTGACCGGGGCGGAAACAGCGGAACTGGACATGTCGGAACTCCTGGGGCAGCGTGCAGCTTGTTATGCAGTGTTAACCCTAGCAAGCCGCGTGCCAGCTTTGCGGCGCAGCATTTCCCTGGCGAGAGATACGGCGCTCGTTGACGACAATGAATTTCTCGCACCGCAGCACACACCATATTGGTGATTACCCCTACATAACGCACTATCTTGGTGCACCCCGGAGATAGACCCATGAACATCAACCTGCCCGACGTCGTGGCTGAAGTGACGGCGGCGTTCGAACGCTACGAGGCGGCGCTGGTCGCCAACGACGTGGCCGTACTGGACACCCTGTTCTGGAACAGCCCGCACACCTTGCGCTACGGCGCCAGCGAGAACCTCTACGGCTACGACGCAATACGCGACTTCCGCGCCGGACGTTCACCGCAGGGCCTGGCGCGCCGCGTGCTGCGCACCGCCATCACCACCTATGGCCGCGACTTCGCCACCGCCAATCTGGAATTCCAGCGGGACGGCAGCGCACGCATCGGCCGCCAGAGCCAGACCTGGATGCGCACCCCCGAAGGCTGGCGCGTCGTGTCCGCCCACGTCAGCCTGATGACATGAGCCTGTCATCGGTCCGCGCCACACTCACCACCCGGCCCGGACATGACAATATGCGCAATCGCGCATTGAGCCCGCCACCGACCGGGTCTACACTGGCCGTTCCTTTTCCCGTTGGAGCCATCGCCCATGAGCACATACAAGATTGCGGTTTTTGTCGGAAGCCTGCGCGCTGCCTCGGTCAATTTGCGCTTGGCCCGTGCGCTGGAAAAGCTGGTTCCGGCCGACTTCAAGTTCGACTATGTGAGCCTGGGCGACATCCCCCTCTACAACCAGGACAACGAGAACAACCTGCCCGCGCCGGCCGCCAAGCTCAAGCAGCAGATCGCCGATGCGCAAGGCATCCTGTTCGTGTCGCCCGAGCACAACCGTTCGTTGCCGGCCGCGATCAAGAACGCCATCGACTGGGGTTCGCGTCCGTGGGGCCAGAACTCGTGGCCGGACAAGGCCGTGGGCATCGTCGGCGCCTCGCCCAGTGCCGCGGGCACGGCGATGATGCAGCAGCACCTGCGCAATATCCTGGCCGCCGAGGGCGCCAATACGCTCAGCACGCCGGAAGTGTTCCTGCAATACACCGAAGGCCTGGTCGATGATCAGTTCAACATCACCAACGAAGGCACCCGCAAGTTCCTGCAAGGATGGGTCGACCGCTATGTGGCCTGGGTCAAGAAAATGAATGCCTGATTGCCGCCGACGCCGGTTCGGGGCGCCACCCCGGACCGGCGCCGATCGCCCGCTCTACCTCCGGGCGATCAAGCCCCCCGATACGTCGGGGGGCTTTTTTTTCGCGGCGCGGGAACTTATCCCCTTCAACTGTGGAGAAAGGTGAGGACAGCTTTGGGGCAGCCCCAAAATCCCCTTACCCGCCAAGCACTTGCAAGGCCCGGTCAAAAAATGCGCAATCGTGCTTTTGGATGAGTTTTGGCGGAGTTATCCACCCGAACCCGGACCGTTCAGCCAATCCAGGCCGGGGTTTGCCACCTTCTGTGGATTTGTCCCCGCCTTCTGTGGAAAAGCATGAGGACAGCATGAGGGCAGGTCCAAAATCCCCTTCCATATCAACACGCTGCAAGGGGTGGTCAAGAAACGCTCAAACACCCTGCGCGGGGGTCGAGGTTGTCCCCGCCAAATGTGGATAAGCCTGAGGACAGCCTGCGGGCAGTCTCGAAAAACCCTGCTGCGCCAAGGACTTGGAGCCTGCGCTCAAGGAACGCTCAGGGGCGCGTCGACGCCGCGGCGCCCAGCCGGCCCGCATGGCGTTGGAAAAGATCGGACAGGCTTGTCCCCATGGAATGTGGACAAGCCTATGAACAGTCGGACAACAAGTCGATAAAAGCCTTATCCGACAATCACTTGGAAGGGGCGCTCACGAAATGACCAGCACCGTGAATCACTCGTCCCCTTCCAGCCGCATGCCGATCTTCATTCCGACCTGCCAGTACGCCACCTTGCCGTCCTTGATGTGGCCACGCACCTCGGTGACCTCGAACCAATCCAGGTTGCGCAGGGTTTCGGACGCGCGCGCAATGGCTTGGGAGATTGCATCATCGGTGGACTTGGTGGAAGAGCCCACCAGTTCGATTTGCTTGTAGACATGATTCGACATAGCTCGTCTCCGCTAAGGGGGTGAGTCGTGAACCGTCGGTGCGCTGGCCTTGTTCCGGCGCTTACGACCGGCAATCCATTCGAACACACAGGATACCCTCACGGCGCTAGAGTGGTGTTACGAGTTCCGTCCCACGGTCTCGCCCGGGATCCGGTGGCGGAATGCGCTTTGCAACGCATGGCAAAGGAGGCCACCATGCCTGAACGAAAAACCCTGGAACGCGCCGCGCGCGACAAGCGCCAAGGCAAGTCCGCATCCACGCAGGCAGGAGAATTCGTGCACGAGGAGATCGACCGTGTGCGCGAAGGCAAGCACGGCGTGCGGTCCACCAAGCAAGCGATCGCCATCGGCCTGTCGAAGGCCCGCCGCGCCGGCGTCAAGCTGGCCACCCCCAAGAAGGCCAGCGCCGCCACCAAGCGCAAAGCCGCGCAGGACAGCCACGCTGCCCATGACGGCCACGCCAAGTCGGCCACGCGCGCCAAGGCCGCCACCAAGGCCTTGAAGAAAGAAAGCGCCAAGCCCGTATCGGGCGCGGCACTGTCCCGCAACGCCAGCAAGACCGCCAGCAAGCGCTCGGCGGCCGACCGTTCGGCCGCCGCCAAGAAGGCCGCGGCCACCAAGGGCGCGGCGGGCCGGTCGGCAGCCGCCAAGAAGGCGGCGCGCACGCGCGCGGCGAACAAGCGGGCGGGCGGTCAGCATCACGCCGCGCATTGAGCGGACGCGCCTGGGGGTAACGGCGCTTGCGGCTATCCGGCGTCGAAGACCTTGAAGCGCTCTTGCAGGAACTCCCGCAGGCGTCTGACGGCCGGCGACAGCAGCATGCGGTGGACGCACAGCAGATACAGCGGCGATGGCTCGCTGACGTAGCCCGCCAGCACCTCGACAAGCCGCCCAGCCCGCAGATCCGTCAACACGTCGTAGCGTGACTTGTACGCCACCCCATGCCCCGCCAGCGCCCAGCGGCGCACCAGGTCGCCGTCGTCACCGACACGGTCGCCCTTGACGGGCACGGTAAGGCTCGTGCCATCGCGCTCGAACGTCCAGCGGTCGTGCAGCGTCTCGCCCAGCACGAAGGACAGGCAGTTGTGGCGGCGCAGGTCCGCGGGCGTCTGCGGCACGCCATGACGGGCCAGGTAGGCGGGCGACGCGCAGACCACGCGGCGGTTGTGTTCGGCGAGCGGCAGCGCCACCAGTCCCGAATCGTTCGGCGTGCCGTAGCGCACGGCGATGTCGACGGGCTGGCGGTACAGGTCGGCCAGGCGGTCGCTGATGCGCAACTGGAAGCTGACGCGCGGATGCTGCTGCTGGAATTCATCCAGCCAGGGCAGCAGGACATGCCGGCCCAGGTCAGACGGAACGGACACGGACAAGGTGCCGGAAATATCCGTCTTGTCGCGCGCCATCGCGTTCTTGCCGGCTTCCAGCGAGGACAGGGCCGACCGCGCATATTCCAGATAGCGTTCGCCGTCGCTGGTCATGCGCAGGCTGCGCGTGGACCTGACGAACAGCCGCGTCTCCAGCGCGAGTTCCAGACGCTTGAGCGCGGCGCTGGCCACCGCCGGCGTCAGGTCCAGTTCACGCGCGGCCGCCGAAAAACTGCCCAGATCCGCCGCCGCGACGAAAATCCTCAAGTCCTCGAATCGGACCATCCCCGCCTCATTTTCAAAAAAATATTGAAACTGCCTGCGATGCTAGCCCGTTTTTCGCAGACGCGGACTAGGTAATCATGCAGCTATTCCCCCGACACGCATGGAGTCATCGCATGAAAATCGAACTCAAGGGCAAGAAGGCGTTGGTCACCGGGTCGTCCGGCGGCATCGGCCTGGCCATCGCCATCGGCTTGGCCGAGGCCGGCGCGCAGGTGGTGCTGCACGGGCGCAACGCGGACAAGCTGGCTCAGGCCGCCCAGACACTCGCCCAGCAAGCGCCCGGCGCCCAGGTCAGCACCGTGCAGGCCGACGTGGCAACGGCGGATGGCGCCGCCTCGATATGCGCCGCGCATCCCGACGTCGACATCCTGGTCAACAACGCCGGCTATTTCGCGCCCAAGTCCTTCACGGAAATCACGGACGACGACTGGCAGACCATGATGGACACCAACGTCATGAGCGGCATCCGCCTGTCGCGCTACTACCTGCCGCGGATGATGGCCGCCAACTGGGGCCGCATCGTCTTCATCTCCAGCGAATCCGGCGTGCAGATCCCCGCCGAAATGATCCACTACGGCGTCAGCAAGACCGCCCTGCTGGGCGTGTCGCGCGGTCTGGCCGAGTTGACCGCCGGCACCGGCGTCACGGTGAACGCCGTGCTGCCCGGCCCTACCCGTTCGGAGGGCGTAGCGGACTTCTTCGCCGAAATGGCCAGGGAACAGGGCGTCAGCCAGGCGCAGATGGAGCGCGACTTCATCGCCCAGCACCGCCCCACGTCGCTGCTGCGCCGCCTGGCCACCGTCGAGGAAGTGGCCAACATGGTGGTCTACACCTGCTCCGCGCAAGCCTCCGCCACCAACGGCGCCGCGCTGCGCGTGGACGGCGGCGTTGTCCGCTCCATCATCTGAACCGCACCCGAGTCCCTCCATGAAAGCCATCGCCTACTTCAAGAACCTGCCCGCCGACAACGCCGAAGCCCTGCAGGACATCACCGTCGCCGACCCCACGCCGGGCGACCATGACCTGCTGGTGGACGTGCACGCCATCTCGGTCAACCCGGTGGACGTCAAGATCCGCGCCAACCGCAAGCCCAAGGACGGGCAGCCCGAGATCATCGGTTGGGACGCCGCCGGCATCGTGCGCGCCGTCGGCCCCAGGACCAGCCTCTTCAAGCCCGGCGACCGCGTCTGGTATGCCGGCGCCCTGACGCGCCCCGGGGCCAACAGCGAACGCCACGTCGTGGACGAGCGCATCGTCGGCCACATGCCCAAGAGCCTGGATTTCGCGCAGGCGGCCGCCCTGCCGCTCACCACCATCACCGCATGGGAATTGCTCTTTGACCGCCTGCGGGTATTGGACAACGCCGCGCCCAGCCAGCGCAGCCTGCTGGTCATCGGCGCTGCCGGCGGGGTGGGCTCGATCCTGGTGCAACTGGCCCGCCAACTGACCGGACTTACCGTGATCGGCACGGCCTCGCGGCCCGAGACGCAGGCCTGGGTGCGCGACCTGGGCGCGCATCACGTCATCGACCACGGCAAGCCGCTGACCGATGAGCTCAAGCGCATCGGCTTCGGCCAGGTCAGCTACATCGCCGGCCTGAACCAGACCGACAAGCACTTCCCGCAGATGGCCGAAGCCATCGCCCCGCAAGGCAAGATCGCGCTCATCGACGACCCCGCCGCCATCGACGTGCGCCTGCTCAAGGGCAAGTCGGCCTCGCTGCATTGGGAATTCATGTTCGCGCGGCCGCTGCACGGCACGCCGGACCTGATCGCCCAGCACCAACTCCTGACCGAGGCGGCCCGTCTCATCGACAACGGCACCTTGCGCACCACGCTGGGAGAGCACTACGGCAAGATCAATGCCGACAACCTGCGCCGCGCCCACGCGTTCCTGGAAAGCGGCAAGGCGCGGGGCAAGATCGTCCTGGAAGGGTTCTAGGGATCAGGCAATACGCGCGGCTGGCGTCAGCCGCGCGCGTCGCGCCTGGCGCGCGCGTGCGGGTCGCCGATCTCGGATTCCAGTTCGGCGATCAGCCACTCGAACCAGCCATTCTCGGTGCGGGCATACACCACGGCGGCCGGCGTCTTGCCTTCGCGCCAGCCCGGCTGATGCGTGTCCATCCACGACGACAGGCTCTTGTGCGGCGCCAGCAGGCCGGACATCCATGACCACAGGTAGTCGGGCACGTTTCGGCGGAACCCTTTCGCGCTGGCGTAGATGGTCGGCTCCAGCGGCAGGTTGCCGGAGCGGGCCAGCTTCGCTTGCACCCGGCGCAGCGTCTCGGCCGCGGCCTGCAATTGTTCGGTGCTGAGCTTTTTCACGTAAGGACTCCTAGTCTTGGTTTGACCGGATTATCACCGGAGCGCGCGGCGCGCACCAAGCCCTGCATGCAGCGCCACGCCAGCGCGTCACGCGCCGCGCGGCGGCATCAGCCCGAACAACGCGGTTGCGCTGAAACGCTCGCCGGGCGCCAACACCCGCATGCCGGTCCGGCTATCGCCGTCAGCCGCCAGATTGAAGGCATCCGCCACGTTGGTGACCGGCTCCACGCAAAGAAAATCGGCGCCCGGCGCCGTATACACGACCAGGTGCGCGAACGCGGGATCCGCGTGCAGCGCCAATTCGTGGCCATCCGGCCAATGCAGGGCCGCGCGACCTCCCCATTGCGACAGGTAGGTGTCGCAACCCGCGGCGGACTGGCGCAGTTCGCGCACGTGCGCGACCTGGCTGCCCGAGGGCAAGCCTGCGGCATCGGACGGCCAGATGCGCCGCGCGTGCAACGTCACCCGCTGGGCCGTGAAGTAAGGATGGATGCCCATTCCGAACGGCATGGGCGTGTCGCCCTGGTTGGCGATGGCCAGCGTCAGGCTCAGCCCCCGCCCGTCCAGCCGCCAGCGCTGCACGCATTCGAACGGCCAGGGCCAGCCCAGCACGCCCGCGGGCTGGTTCAGCACCAGGTCGATGCTGTCTTCGGTCCGGTTGCGCACCTGCCAGGCCTGAAACAGCCCCGCGCCATGGATCGCCTGCGGCCGGCCCGGCACGGACTGCAGGACATGCCGGGCGCCGTTGAAGCTGAACACGCCATCGCGGATGCGGTTGGAATACGGAGCCAGCGGATAGGACCCGGCGCGCGGCCATTTGCCTGCCGGCCATTCGGTGGCGGTCAGCGGCACGATCCAGTCGTGCGCGCCCGAGGACAGCCGCGTCAGCCGCCCGCCGCCGCCCGGCGCGAACTCGGCCCGGTGCGCGCCGCTGGCGATACAAACGCGCTCGCTGGCGTCCAGCACGGCGGGAACGGCAATATCCGGCATGGTTCCAAGGCTCCTGCGGCATCGAAGGTGCCGCGACGTGCGATTGTGCCCGTCCGCGCGCGCCTACTGCAAGTTCGGCGGCGGGCCGGGGAGCGCGGAAAAAAGGCAAGTGCTACATCCATCCACCCACACGCCGCAGTTCCCACCTCGCCCAATACAATCATCGGCACGAATTCAGCGCGCGGTCATGCCGTGTGCGAATGGACATCCACCATGCCGCTCAAGCCTTCAGACTTCTATCGGACACACCTGGCGGCCATGCATCGGGAATTGCTTGCCCACCCGATCGCTCGTACCTATTTCAACGGCGCCGCCATCCGCTTCGATGGCATAGAACTGCTTCCCAACGACCATTTTGAACTGCCGTTCGGCACCCTCTCCACAATCGAGTTCGCACACCTGTTCTCGGTGTTCGACCGAAGCCGTGTCCATCAACAACCTGTCAAGAATGCCGTGCAGGACGCACCGCCCGGACTGTATTTCACCGTGATCAACAATCACGTCATCCAGAGTCCGCATAAGAACCGGCTCGGCATCTACACAAACCAGCGCGGCGACTCCGGCCCTTTCATCGACGCCCTTCATGTGGATCACTACTTCTTGAACAAGCATCAAACGCCGGCCTCGCTTGGTGCGATAGCCTTCTCTCTGTGCGCGATAACGGCCCACCTGGCGGGCCTGTCCCAGGTATCGCTGGTGGCAGCGGGCGGGCGCGGACACGGCAACCGCTACATTGGTTACAAGGTCTGGCCGAAACTGGGCTTCGATGCGCCTGTGGATCCCGGCGAAATCGCCGACGCTCCTCACCTCGCGCATTGCGGCCGTGTTCAGGACATTCTCGCCGTCGACGTCGCCTGGTGGGAGGGTCTGGGTAGCCAACGCCTGATGACCTTCGACCTGACCGCCCACAGCGCATCATGGGGGAAACTGTTACGCTACATGCGTAGAAAACTCTCTTCCGGGAGACTTTCATGAGCAAGATTCTTACACCCCCAAAACGCCCCCCCCACAAGCACGCCCCGTCTTCGGAAAAAGCGGCGTCTGGTCGCGTCTTCAAGTTGTCGCTCAAAGATTCCCGCCCGGTCGATGCCAAGATGTGGGCACAGATGGAATCCGCCGCGCGAACTCCGCGCAAAGATGGGCATTACCCGGATATCGTCGAAGCGCCGGACGCCGTCATCTAGTCTTGCCAAAACAACCCGCCTACCCGGCGGGTTTGTTCTTTGGCCCCACGTAACGCCCCCGTCGCGCGCGTTTTTCTGGTGCGGATCGCAAAAAAAACAAACAAGCGCGAAATCCATCCGCCCCGGCGCCGCAGTCCCCATTCCGCCCCGATACAATCACGGGCATGAATTCAGCAATACAAAACACCGCCGCCGACGCCCTTGCGGGCCACACCCCCATGATGCAGCAATACCTCCGCCTGAAGGCGGAGGCCGGCCCCTTGCTGCTCTTTTACCGCATGGGCGACTTCTATGAGATGTTCTACGAAGACGCCGAGCGTGGCGCGCGCCTGCTCAACCTGACGCTGACCAAGCGCGGCTCGTCCAACGGCATCCCGATCCCGATGGCGGGCCTGCCGGTCCACGCCATGGAACAGTACCTGGCGCGCCTGGTGGCCATGGGCGAGTCCATCGCGATCTGCGAACAGATCGGCGATCCGGCCGCGTCCAAGGGGCCGGTCGAACGCCGTATCGTGCGCATCGTCACGCCGGGCACGCTCACGGACGACGCGCTGTTGCCCGCCAAGGCGGACCGCGCCCTGGCCGCGGTGTTCGTCGGGGGCAACGCACGCGCCCCGCGCGCCGGGCTGGCCTGGCTGAATCTGGCCAGCGGCGAGTTCCGTGTCACGGAGTGCGCGCCCGCTCAGCTCGAATCCGAACTGCACCGCATCGCGCCGGCAGAGATCGTCTGCGCCGACAGCGCGGAATTCGGCTTTCCGTTCGAAGGCGCCCGCTCCCGCGTACCAGACTGGCACTTCGAAAGCGACGGCGCGCGCGCGCACCTGCTGGCGCATTTCAAGACGGATACGCTGGCCGGCTTCGATATCGAAGACATGCCCGCCGGCATCTGCGCGGCCGGTGCCCTGCTGCGCTACGCCGCGCGTACGCAATCGCAGGCCCTGGCCCACGTGCAGAGCCTGTCGGCGGAACGCCCCGGCCAATATGTGCTGCTGGACCCCGTGACCCGCCGCAACCTGGAATTGACGCAGACGCTGTCGGGCGAAGACTCGCCGACATTGTTTTCGCTGCTGGACGGCTGCCGCACTCCCATGGGCAGCCGCCTGCTGCGCCGCTGGCTGCACCACCCCTTGCGCGAAAACGAACAGGCGCTGGGGCGCCAGCAGGCCATCTCGGCGCTGCTGGCGGGCCGCATGGACGTGGAACAGACCTTCGGCTCGGCGGGCCTGCTGGAAGCCCTGCGCACCGCGCTGAACGCTTTCCCCGACATCGAACGCATCGCGGCGCGCCTGGCGCTGCGTTCAGTGCGCCCGCGCGAACTGGCCAGCCTGCGCGACGCGCTGGAATCCCTGCCCGCGCTACGCGACCTGCTCGAACCGATGGCGGATTCGCCCTGGCTGGGCAAGCTGATTTCTCACCTGTCGGTGGATCCCGCGCTGGCCGCCCTGCTGGTCCGCGCCATCGCGGCGGAGCCCGCCGTGGCCATCCGCGACGGCGGCGTGCTGGCGCCGGGCTTCGATGCGGAACTGGATGAACTGCGCGGACTGGCGGCCGACGGCGGCGATTTCCTGGTCCAACTGGAAGCACGCGAACGCGAGCGCACCGGCATCAGCAATCTGCGCGTGGAATTCAACCGCGTGCATGGCTTCTACATCGAAGTCACCAAGGGCCAGACCGCCAAGGTGCCGGAAGACTACCGCCGCCGCCAGACACTCAAGAACGCCGAACGCTACATCACGCCTGAACTCAAGACCTGGGAAGACAAGGTGCTGTCGGCCCAGGACCGCTCGCTTGCCCGCGAAAAATGGCTGTTCGAGCAGTTGCTGGACGTACTGGCCGAACATGTCCGCCCCTTGTCCGACTGCGCCGCGGCGCTGGCGGAACTGGATGTGCTGGCCGCGCTGGCGGACCATGCGCGGCGCCACGACTGGATCGCGCCCGAGCTGTCCGAGCAGGCCGACATCGACATCGAGGCCGGCCGCCATCCGGTGGTTGAACACGCGATCGAACGCTTCACCCCCAATGGCTGCCGCCTGGACCCGGCGCGCCGCATGCTGCTGATCACGGGCCCGAACATGGGCGGTAAATCGACCTTCATGCGCCAGGTGGCGCTGATCGTGCTGCTGGCCCGCATCGGCAGCTTCGTGCCGGCGTCGCGTGCGCGCATCGGCAAGATCGACCGCATCTTCACCCGCATCGGCGCCGCCGATGACCTGGCGGGCGGGCGCTCGACCTTCATGATGGAAATGACGGAGGCCGCCGCCATCCTGTCGGCCAGCACGCCCAACAGCCTGGTCCTGATGGACGAAATCGGCCGCGGCACGTCCACCTACGACGGCCTGGCGCTGGCCTGGGCCATCGCCTGCCGGCTGCTGGCGCACAACCGCGCGCTGACGCTGTTCGCCACCCACTACTTCGAACTGACCCGCCTGCCGGCCGAGCAACCCGCGGCGGCCAACGTCCACCTGGCCGCTGCCGAATCGGCGGGCGGCATCGTCTTTCTGCACGAAGTGCGCGAAGGCCCCGCCAGCCGCAGCTACGGGATCCAGGTAGCGCAGCGCGCCGGCGTGCCCGCCGCCGTCATTCGCCAGGCCACGCGCGAACTGGAACGCCTGGAAGCCCAGGGCGCGCCCACGCCTCAGCTCGGCCTGTTCTCGGCGGCAGCCGAAGCCGACGCGCAGGCCTATGCCCAGGCCGAGCGCTCGGACGCCCTCGACGCGCTGGACACCCTGCGCGACGAACTCGCCGGCATCGACCCCGACAGCCTCACTCCGCGCGAAGCGCTGGACGCCCTCTACCGCCTGAAGAAGCACCTCCAATGAACCTCGACCACCCCTTGCCGCTGCTGGGCAACCAGAGCCCCAACGACTTCATGCGCCGCTATTGGCAAAAGAAGCCGCTGCTGATCCGCCAGGCCATCCCGGCCTTCAAGCCGCCGGTCACCATCGCCGCCATCAAGAAGCTGGCGCGCCGCGACGACGTCGAGTCACGCCTGATCTGGCGCGAGAACGGCGAATGGCAAATGGAGAACGGCCCGTTCGCGCGCCTGCCCAAGGACAACGAAGGCGACTGGACCCTGCTGGTGCAAAGCGTGGACCTGCATAGCGACGCCGCCTCTGAACTGATGGGCCTGTTCCGCTTCATCCCCGATGCCCGGCTGGACGACGTGATGATCAGCGTGGCCAGCCATGGCGGCGGCGTGGGCCCCCATTTCGACAGCTACGATGTGTTCCTGCTGCAAGCCGCGGGCGAACGGGAATGGCGCTACGGCCGCCAGAAGGATCTGTCCCTGGAGCCTGGACTGCCGCTGAAAATCCTGAGCAATTTCCAGCCGGAAGAAAAGGCTGTGCTGGCGCCGGGCGACATGCTCTACCTGCCGCCGCAGGCCGCCCATGACGGTATCGCGGTCGGCGATGGCTGCATGACGATCTCCATCGGTTTTCGCGCGCCGACCCAGGCCACGCTGGCGCGTGGCCTGCTGGAAGCGGCGGCCGATCAGGTCATGGCCCGCGTCGGACTGCTGGGCGGCCCCTACGGCGAGCCGGCGCTGCCCGGCCCGAAGCTGTCCGCGGTCTATCGCGACCCCGCACAGCCTCCCGTGAACACCCCAGCGGCGTTACCCGACGGCCTGGTCGCCGCCACCCTGGAAACCGTCGAGAAACTGCGCTTCGACGATGCACTGGCCGCGCGCTTCCTGGGCTGCTGGCTGACCGAACCCAGCAACCTCAGCGTGTTCGATGCGCCCGAGGGCATGGACGTGGACCTGGAAGAAGACTGGCCCGCGGGCGGCCGTCTGGTGCTGGATCGCCGCAGCCGGATGCTGTATCGCGGCAAGCAGCTTTTCATCAATGGCGAGACCGCCATGGTGCCCGCGGAGGCCGCCCTGAAGCTGCTGGCCGATGCACGCAGCCTCGACTGTGCGGATGCCTCCTGCGCACGGCTCTCGGAAGACGCGCGCTCGTGCCTGGCCGACTGGCTGGATTCAGGCTGGATCCGCTATCTGCCCGCGTAGTATCTGGAAACCCTGGCGTATCTGTGTTGCACAGAAAGAAATCAGGTCTGTAAGCTTCGTCACATCAAGAAAGACATAACACGAAGCTGAAAGGTTTGTTGCCGTTGGGATGCTACCTCTATAACTTTCATACGCGATCGTGCCGGACCTTCCTGTAGCCTGAATTCTGGTTTCCCCTAACGGGTTTCAAGAGTCGTCATCTATAGGAGTCCAAATAATGATGAGCAAAACCTTGATTATTGCCTCGGTGCTGGCCGTCGCGCTCAGCGCT
>RCUJ01001171.1_pt1 | contig 14393 bp, 7 predicted proteins | sample 2166321 | NCBI WGS metagenome assembly RCUJ01 (sample SAMN09932808, study PRJNA488358) | compost metagenome | feature: garden; material: soil; isolation source: compost soil in an enriched community after 118 h of incubation | place: Germany: Experimental Botanical Garden Goettingen | collected... | reverse complement strand
CTGGATAGAGCACCTGCCTTCTAAGCAGGCGGTCGAAGGTTCGAATCCTTCTGCGTTCACGAAAAGCCACTCAATTGAGTGGCTTTTTTGTTTTGTGACGGTTTTTTTTAGTGTGCATAACTACATCTCAATTTTCAATCGGGACAATTGGAGTTCGAATCTTTCTTCAATAAATAAGAAATAAAATAATTTAATAAATAGCGAAGGACTAATGAAGAGATGTTTCTCTAAGCTATAGTCCTTTAGTTTTTGTCTGGATATTATAGTAATTTTATTCAGGATGTTTACCATACCAACTAACTATTTATTTAATAGAAATAAAATGATAATTATGAGAATAATTCACGGTCCTTAGAGCGTCTTTTATCTGAATAATATTTATCCCACCATGGTTTCTGTCTATTATCGTTTGGAGGTAATTTTAGTTCTAACTTCTGATTTTTAGCATCGGCTTTTGACCTTGCAAGCCTGAATTCATAGTGATCAAATATTCTAACTGCTTCAATCATATATGATGTCGCAACTTTTCTGTCTTTAATCAGTAATAGATTTTCACCATTAGCAGAATCTGCTACTCCGGAAAAATTATAAGATCCCATATACACCCTCGCATCTTCGGTATTAAAATCCATGACCAAAAATTTATGATGCATGCGTATCCCGCCACCGCCTACAGGTTCTTTTTTGAAAGGCTCTGGGATATTTTCACTGATCACTGCAGGTGAAACAGGTTGTGGATTTCCATCTGTATTTTTTAAATTGATTCCGCCAACAGGCTTATCCGCAATTCCATAAACAAATATTTTTTCATTTTCGGTTATCTTAGTTAATGCCTCTCTGATAGGCCCGCCTGTTTGTGAAAGAAAAGCCATAGAGTATAAAAGGCTTGATTTAATAGTTGCGACATCCTCTCCGATAGATTGAAGTACAGTATTTTCGGTACTATGTGGGGAGAATGTTACTTTAGCATCAATATTGGGTAGTCCAAGTGATTGCCAAGTAGCAGATTTTGTATTGTTGAATAAAGAGACGGTATTGCTTTCGCCAACAGACCAAAAATTTTCAAAAGCTTCATTAAATAATTCTACGGGTTTGTTTCCTGAAAGTATGATGGCATTATTATTTTGAACGAAAATACCACGCCATGATAAATTTGTTGATCCGCAAACTACTTTCTTTAAATCATGTCCATCAACAATGATTGTTTTATTATGTTGTAAGCTGCCCATCTTCTGACGAATGACCTGATTTTTTCCCGCTGTAATTTTTAGCATTTCAGCGGCTTTGTTTTCTGCCGAGCCTTCTTCTCCATGATCTTTTGAATTATCAATAATTATTCGTAGACGCTTTTTTAATTTTTTTAAGCGATTCACAATTTCGGGTTCGTTCAGGTCATAAGCAATCACGGAAACTTTTGCAGTGTCATCTTTTATTGCATCATCCAAAATTTTTAAAATGGCATTGTACGCTTCAAATCCCATCCATTTCAAAGCATCTTTAGAAAGCGAATGTGTGGGTTTAAAATTAAGTCCTTCTTTGGACTTGGCAGGAAGCAATGTTTTAATGTCTCCTTTTTCCTCATAACGATCGACAAAAGCCTGCGAAGAAATAAAACCTCGAGTAAATGTTACATTTAATGCATTCGGATAAGTCTCTCGTGCAAGTGCTATGGAACACTGTTGCGATTCGCCATAACTTAATTCTTTGTTTTTATTCATAAATACCGGTTTAACTACATAAGTAAATAAACCTTCAATTTCAGGATTACGTGGAAAATGTACCCAGCGAAAGACTTGTAGTGGGCTATGCAATGTATATCTTACGTTAGGGTCTGTTTTATCTGCTTCAGGAAAACTGATTCTGTTTCTTAATGGGAAAAATTTATTACCATTAGGTTCCTTATATTCAATTGAAAAGCCTACAAAATCGGGAGTTGGCTTTCCGTTTTTCCAGTTCATTCCTAATAGTGCCATACCGTCTCCACGGTGAACTTTTAATGTAAAAAGTGCCATTTCATTTGTACCGGTTTCCTGATAACCGGAATTTGGGTTATTTGCCATTGTGCTTCATTTTAAGATTAATAGTATTTCCGAACTTGATTGATTTTAGAATTGTCGTATTTAAAATCCAATTCTAAAAAGTTGATATTTTGTGCAATTTTGGTAAGCATTCATTCGACCATGAAAGAAACTACTAACTCCGGTCTTTGTAATCTGACTAAATGTTTTAGTATTTCGGATTAGATTACATCGATGTGAAATTAAGTAAACCGCTTAATATTATAGTAAGTATTTATACCTGTTTTTTGTCTTTTTTTATGTGTATTGTGTTGATTTTTAGTTGTTTATTTTGTTTTGTCAAAAATGATTAACACTTTTTTAGTCAGATCAATTCTTTAGCAATAAAAATCTAATTAACTATCGTATTCTCATCTTTTCAAAACCTCCGCAATTTTATTAGTGACTATTAGTAGGGTATTAGGTGATAAAATACTCTCAAAAAATCTTTTTTTATAGGTTTAATCTTAAAAACAGGTATTACTACTTAGTCCTGATTTAAAAGTCTGTATTATATTTGTTATTGTTTGTTAATCAAATATTTATGCTGTTAACTATGTACTTCCTTACGTGCTTAAATAAATTAAAAAACCGAACCAATTCTCTCTAACTAATATGAAAAATACTGTAAATTTCTTTCTAAACGGAAAACCTACGACCATAGAAAATCCTTCACCGGATTTACTTTTAATTGATTATTTAAGATCTCCTGAAGTAGGTCTTTGTGGTCCCAAAAAACCGTGTGGACAAGGTGGTTGCGGTGGTTGCACCGTTATTATATCTGAATGGAACAACGAAAAAAACAAAGCCAGTCATCTGGCTATAAATTCCTGTCTTAGACCTGTATGTGCTATAGGAGGCCTTTCTGTTACTACTATCGAAGGAACCGGCGCTGCCCGTAAACCTGACCCAAAGTATTTAAGGCTAAAAACTAGTTCGACACGCACTAGTGTTCCTTTTGATGAAGACAACTCTCCTGTACTAGATGAAGCAAAAAAAGCAGCCGAGAACAAACTTATTGCTGTTGAGCAATCTATTAAAAACGCTCAGAATACAAGCTGTACAGCAGACATAAAAATCATAGAAGAAATCTCTGATTTTCCCTCTGAAGAAACACATTTGGGGATAAACCCTGTCGCTTATCAATTGGCATTAAACAATGGGAGTCAGTGCGGTTATTGCAGCGTAGGATTTGTAATGAATATGTCTGAATTTATAATCAATAATGAAAATGCAACCAAAAAAGAAATCGAACAGGCGTTTGATGGAAATTTATGTCGTTGTACCGGTTATCGATCTATCCTGACCGGAATGAAAACTTTTGCTTCTGACTGGAATGCTACTGATGAAAAAAAGAGAATGCCTTGTACACTGGATCCTGTAAGTAAAGCTCAGCTTCCCGGCAAACTCGAAATTCCTTTTCCTGAAGAAGCGCAAAAACCAGCCTCGAGAGTTTCGACTAGCCGTTGGGCAACTCCAACTTCACTGACGGAACTGGCTGAAATTCTAAAAAACACCGAAAACGTTCGACTGGTGCATGCTAATACATCGTATGGCATTTACAAAAATGAATATTTACCAACTACTTTTTATGCTGATATTAGGTTTATTCCAGAATTAAATACAAAAAATGAAGTAACAAATGACCATCTTCAAGTCTCAGCCAGCATCACGTATAATGCTTTAATTGAAATACTTTCTAAAGGTATCGAGCATGCAAAATTTGGTGCCCAAAAAATATCCAAATCGGATATTACAACTTTAGAGGCATTAGATTACATGGCACGCAGAACTGCCGGTCGTATTGTTCGTAATGTTGCTACAATTGGAGGTAATACCATGTTGGTGCTAAAACATATTTCGTTAGGTAAAGGCGAACCATTTCCATCTGATCTTTTTACAACTTTATATGCTGTAGAAACAAAAATCAATTACTATTTATTTGAAAAAAATTACGAATTTAAAGAATATACAAAAACAGCCGAAGAACTCGTTGAAGCAGTTAAAAATGATCCAAAACTTGCCGATATTATTGTTCTAAAAACATATGAAATTCCTTTAAAAGATACCAATGACGTTGTATTTGCTCAAAAAGTAGCCCTTCGTGAAGTAAACGCGCACAGTATTGTAAATGCAACTACCAATTTTAACATCAACAATGAATGTATTGTTAAGTCTGCCATAATTGCATTTGGTGGTATTGCTCCTTATCCGTGGAGAGCTATAGAAACTGAAAAAGCAATGAAAAATAAAGAATTAACATTAAAAGATGTTAATAACCTTTCAGAAATTCTGGCAAAAGAAGTTCGTAAAGAACTTAATATTCAGGAAGAACGCATGAAAGAAGTTCCTAATGAAGGTTTTACTTCTGATTATCGTACCCAATTGGCAGTTTCTTTTTTTTACAAATCAATTGTAAATGCTTTGGTAGCTAAAGGAGCTGAGATTCCGGAAAATCTGAGTTCGATAGCAGAAAACAAATGGGGTAACTGGCCTGTAAGTAATGGTGTTCAAAATTATAAAACACAAGATTATAAAGCCCCAGTCGCGCAACCTTATATCAAGGTTACCGCCATGTATCAAACATCAGGGCAAACTCATTACACACATGAGCTTCCTGTACCGCCACTTACCTTAAACGGCGCATTTGTACAAAGTCAGAGAGCACTGATGAATTACTCATTTATTGTCGACAATAAAAAAACTTCGATAACAAATTTACGAGAATATCTAAAGAGCAAATTCCCAACTTTTAGCGATATTATTACCTATAAAGACATTAAAAACGGTGGGGTTAATTATCAGGGTATGGGAAATGATCAACCTCTTTTTGCAGAACAATTAATAAGTTATGTAGGGCAATCTATCGCTATGATACTTGCAACAAACGAACAGGATGCGATCAAAATTGCTGCATACGTTTCTACAGAATGTGTACAATATACAAAACCAGGAGCTCCCTGGACAGAACAATGGAGTGAACCCATTATCGATTTACTTGAAGCTATCAAAAAAGGAAGTGTCTTTCCGGATGCACCTGCCGATTCTCCTTTTACTTCTCATATTTGGAAAATAACACGTCCGGGAAGCCAATTTGACTGGGCAAAAAACCTTCAGCCAATCCCGCCTCAAAATCTTATAAGAGATAAAAAGATAGATTCCCGAGAAGAGAATGTAGACAATATTCCTTGTAAAGTTGTCACTTCCTCTCAACTTTGTGGAGGACAAGCTCATTTCTACATGGAACCACAAGCTTGTATTGCAACTCCTCTTGATGAAGGACGTATAAAAGTTCAGCCATCTGTCCAGAGTCCGGGAGGAATGCACGATACGGTTGCTTCAGCATTAGCAATGTATCATCATCAAGTTGAAATTAAAGTACCGCCTGTAGGGGGGGGATTTGGAGGAAAAACGGAACAAACCCGTTTTGTTGCCGGTCCAACTGCAGTTGCGGCAAAAGCTACTAAAAGACCTGTTAGACTTGCAATACCTCGTGACGAAGATACCGCAATGATAGGAAAACGTCATGCTTATTACGGAGAATACGAAATTGCCGTAGATACCGGAGAATATAAACAAGAAAACAAAGGGATCATTCATGGCTTTCAATTAAAAATGTGGGGTGATGGCGGTGCATTTTATGACTGTTCTTTTATTGTTTCCAACTGTATCCAGCTACGCACGGACAATGCATACAAAATTAAAAACTTTGAAAGTCAAATTGATGTATGCCGAACCAATACCGCTCCCAGTACAGCAATGCGTGCCTTTGGGGATGTACAAGGAAAAAATATTGTAGAAAATGCTATTGATGATGCTGCTGTTTCCATAAATATGAGACCGGAAGACTTACGTGAAAAAAATCTTTACGACCGTGGTGATGTGACTCCATTTGGACAGGCACTTACTTATTGTTATATGAAACAAGTATGGGCTTACGCTAAAAAGGTCTCAAATTTTGAAGCCAAATATGAAGAAGTTCAGAAATTCAACAAAGAAAACAAATGGTTTAAAAGAGGTATTTCTATGATTCCTGTAAAATATGGGTCAGGATATAATTTTCTTGCGTTAGAACAATCAACCGCTATTGTAGCCATCAATCCAAATGATGGAACTGTTATCATTCATCAGGGGGGTGTTGAAATTGGACAAGGATTGGTTACTCAGGCGCAACAAGTTGCTGCTTACGTCTTGGGAATCCCGATGGAAATGATATTTATTGACAATGTAAATACGAGCATTACGCCAAACCCTACAAGTACAGGAGGTTCTACTGGAACTCCTTATTCTTGCGAAGCTGTAAAACAAACCTGTGAAGAAATGCGAGCCCGACTTATGGAATTTGGCTATCAAATGCTGAAAGAAAATGGCGAAGAATGGTGCATGAGCAAGAATATAGATTTTTGGAACTATGGTGCCGGAGAAAATAAAGGCTGGGCTAAAGAAGTTAACGCCAATAAAGGAAACAAACCTATGATTTGGCAAAATCTGGTCGATTTAGCGGCCTCAAACAGAGTAAATCTTATTGCTACTTTTAATGCAAAAATAAAAGGTGGTGAGGTTCAGGTTCCGGCTATGACATTTAAAACTGAAACTGACCAACCAAATATTCCGGGTATAAAACGTATTAAAGATGCAACACTTGGTGGTGGCGTTGATTCATTTGTTGGCTTCACTTATTCAGTGGCATGTTCTGTTACTGAAGTAGATATTCTTACCGGAGAAGTAAAAATCATTAGTTCTGATATTATTTATGATATGGGATGGAGTATGAATCCTGCCATAGATATAGGACAAATAGAAGGTGCTTTTGTTCAGGGTATTGGATATCTTTTAACTGAAAAGTTAGTGTCAGAAACTGAAGGCCCAAATATAGGGCGATTAAATTCGACCAACACCTGGCGCTATAAAATTCCTGCTATTACAACCATTCCTTTGGAAATGAATACGTTCCTTTTTCCTAGAGATGAAAAGTCTGTACAAAGTATCCCTCCAGATCCTAACCAGATATTTTCTGCCAAAGAAGTTGGAGAACCTCCTTTAGTATTGGCTAACAGTGTCTTCTTTGCAATAAAAGATGCTATACGTGCTTCAAGAATAGAGCGTAATCTATCCCCTCTTTTTCGCCTAGATGCCCCAGCCACTGTACAGGAAGTTCGCAAAGCTTGTGAGATAAATCAAAATAAACTAGTAGAATAATAACTAACAACCAAATCAACTATTTATGAAACAATTACGACCGCTTATTTTAGCAATTTCCATCTTGTTGGCCTCCTGCAACAAAAAACAGGAAGAACCGGCTACAGCAAAAAAGAACAAAGCCTTAGCTGCATTAGAGCAACAAAATTATGAAGAAAATGGATTTCCAGATTTCGGTTATATGGTAAGCCCTCAGGAATACAGAGATAAATATGCTGATCAGCCTATATTTCGTCTAAAAACAGATTTCCCGACTGAAATGCCTAAAGAAATGCCTAAATTTCTTGATATCGATTTCAAAAAAGAACCTTTAAAATATATAGAAGCCGTTCGCGATTATGGTTTTGAGGGAAACACAGAAGAATGGAATCCATTCAAAAATAAAGTTCGCGACTGGTACCATATTCCATGGCTGCATCCAAGTGTTGAAGGACCGGGTGCTTATCCTCCAAATGGAGGTACAGAAGGTTTTCATGGTCTTATTAAAGAAGCACCTCTGGGGCCTCTTCAATTAGGACCGGGACTGAAAGGAGTTGAAGGTGATTATTCTGTTTATGCAATTACTTTAATTAATGACAAGGCGGGCTACGCTATGGGTAAAATGTGGAAATCCCCGCAAAATCCTAATATAAAAGTTTTGGATAAACGTTATGATGATGGCGGATTCCCAACAGGAACTGTTTTTGTAAAATTACTTTTTACCGATGCACCTAAAGGAACTGATTTTGTCGATTATCTTGTAAATCCATTAACATGGAAAGCTTATATTACTGAAAATTTCTGGAAATCAGACAAAAGAGTCGTTTCTGATGTACATCTTTTGCAAATGGATATTTCTATTCGGGACCCAAGAGCAGACAGAAGTGCAAGCAATCCTGAAGGAACCGGTTGGGTATTTGGAACTTTCTGTTATAACGGTAAATTGAATAAGAAAAACAAATTAATGAACCTTGTACCTGTTGGACTTACATGGGGAAATGATCCTGAAAACAGAATTAACAAAACATCACCATATCCTCCAATTAAGACCGAAGTAAATAAAGATCTGAAAGAGACTGTGATTTTCGAAAGTCCAAATCTTCCTCCTCAGCACCTTGGATGGAATGGTAGATTAGATGGGCCTGCTGATTTGAATACTGTTTCATGTATGTCATGTCATAATGCGGCTCAATATCCGGCAGTTACATCACTTGTTCCGCCGAATGCCGCTCCAGATGGTGGTAAGACTCCTCCTGTAGGTGGTGGTGGTAATAAATGGATGGAATGGTTCCAAAATATAGAATGCGGTACCTCTATGAATCCAAATGTATATTCAACAGATTTCTCTTTTCAGGTAGCTATTGCTTTAGAAAATTTTTTCGCTGCTAAAGAAGCTTCAGAAAAAGGAAGATTTGCTTCTCAGTACAAAGCTGTTCATGTACCTATTCGCCGTGGAGATATTGCACCTAATAAATAACCCTAGACTCAAAATAATAATAATTCATTATAGCAAAGCTCGATTTTCAATCGGAACAGTCGAAGGTTCGAATCTTTCTGCGTTCACATCAAAAGCCACTCAAACGAGTGGCTTTTTTGTTTTTACTATTTTTTTATTTTCTTTGTTTACCACAACAAAACGCTACTTTTTACAACATTTTCGCATATTTTTCACGAACATGAAAACAGATAATAAAAAACAATGATTTGATGTTCGATATCTTCTTGGTCTTTTTGATAAAGTTTGAAATAAAAAAATCCCTGCTTCCGGAGAAACAAGGATTTGAAATAAACTTATATTTTTGAAACAATTATTTTAATATGTAGTTGATGGAACCGGGCACTAGTTCGTCCATTATCCTCCATTTTTTTAAATTTAAAACCCATACATACCACCTGAAACGGAAATTTGCTCTCCCGTAATCCACGCTGCATCATCGGAAGCAAGAAATACGGCAACTTTCGCAATATCTTTGGGCTGACCTCTACGACCAAGCGGTGTATTGGCGACAAACATTGTTTCATACTCACTGCCAGCAGTGACACCCGCATTGGTTGCACCTTCTGTTTCCGTAGCGCCCGGCAAAATAGAATTGATCCGAATGTTTTTTGCACCCAGTTCTTTTGACAAAGAAATCGTTATGGCATCTAATGCTGCTTTAGTTGCAGAGTACAACGAGGCCGCCGGAAGAGGCATTTTGCTTGCACCCGAACTGATGTTGATTATATTACCGCCCTTATCGCTAAACAGTTTTAAAGATGCCTGGATAGCAAGTAGAGCCCCCAAAACATTGACGTTGAAATGCTGATGAAAAGATTCTGCTGATACCTGTTCAATAGGTGTGTATCCTTGATAGGCCGCGTTGTTTACCAAAATATCCAACGTGCCGAAAGCCTTCCTTGTTTCTTCAAACAGCCTGATTATATCGGCTTCTTTTGATACATCGGCCTGTACCGAAATAGCTATACCTCCATTCTCGGTTATGGCTTTCACCACTTTATCCGCTCCTTCTTTGCTTGAAGCATAATTTACAACAACCTTTGCGCCTTCTTCGGCAAAGTGTTTTGCGATAGATGCACCTATTCCTTTTGATGCACCTGTTATTATCGCTACTTTGTTTTTTAATTTACTCATTTGAAAATTATTTTAATTATTTAGTTGGCGATAAATAGGTTAGACCGCCATCAACCAGGAGTTCAGTGCCAAGCATAAACGATGAATCATCAGAAGCTAGAAATACCGCTGTTTTGCCAATGTCAGAGGGTTGTCCAATTCTTCCTATTGGCATTACATCTGCCCAGTATTTTTTTACAGCTTCTAGTTGTTCGGCAGGAACAAACTTGTCAAATACAGGTGTATCTGTTGTACCTGGTGATATTACATTTACTCTAATCCTTCTGTCTAAAAGATCGTTTGAAAATCCTTTTGCAAAATGAATAACAGCGGCCTTGGTAGCACCATAAAGTGAAAATGATGTGTATGCCCGATGCGCTGCATTTGATCCGATAAGAATAATAGAACCACCATCATTCATATAAGGAAGTCCTTTATGAACAGTGAAGTAAACGCTTTTCAGGTTTAAATCCATTGTCTTGTCATAGTCGGCTTCGCCAATATCTGCTACAGAACCAAATGCTGCTCCTGTAACTGCACCACCTGCATTGGCTACAATCACATCTATTTTACCAAATTTTTCAGTTGTTGTTGCAAACACTCTTTCCAGGTCGGCAAGGTTGGTTACATCGGCATTTATAGCTATGAAATTATCTCCAAGTTGGACTAATGAACTATCTAAAGTTTCCTGATTTCTGCCGACAATAACTCCTACGGCGCCTTCATTTTTAAATGCTTCAGCAATACCAAACCCGATACCGCTATTGCCTCCTGTAATCACGGTTACCTTATTTTTTAATTTACTCATTATTTCTTTTTTTAATGATTGAGCAGCAAAGTTAGATTAGTAAAGTTACTTTTAGTAACTTTGTGCTTAAAAATAACAGTAACACAGAGGTAACTAAGTAACATTATGGGGTGTAAAATAGAAGAGTTTCAACAGGAACAAAAGAAAAGAATGAGCGCCGTTCAGGATTCAATGGATGTGCTGAATGGAAAATGGAAGATTTCTATTATTTCGTCTATTTGCTGTTACGGTAAAAGACGATTTTCTGATATTTTAAATGATATAGAAGGAATTTCCAACAGAATGTTGAGTAAAGAACTAAAAGAACTGGAAATAAACCAATTGGTAAAACGAACCGTCTTAGATACCCAGCCTATAACGGTTCAATATGAACTTACGGAACATGGTGATACGCTACAAACCATCATCAGCAATCTTACAGATTGGGGAATAGCACACCGAAAGCACATTGTCGGAAAATAAGGTTTGTCTTTGTTCTCTAATAACATGTAGGTACAAGAGCGGTCGCTTCAATTTTTTGTATAGATATCTTATTACTGATTTGTGTACATGAAATAAAAGTTTAATTTTACCTTTACATTTATATTTATATATTCTTCTTACTTGTCATTACAAAATAATCCTTCCTAATTATTTTGACAAGTTGCCTGTTCCCGAAGATATTGTAAAATTCTTTTTATTTACATTAATTCTTAATTCATGTATCAATTTGTAAAATATATTTTGATGCTTATTATAGTATCATTAAGTTTAGTTTCCTGTAAACAAAAACAAGGAGATAAAATAAAAGTCGGGTTTTCTCAAGCTATGGCTACCGACGATTGGCGCAAACAAATGAACAGCTCGATAAAAATAGAAGCTTCATTACGCCCTGAAGTTGATCTGACCATTAAAGACGCTAATAACAATATCGAGAAACAAATTGAAGATATTGAAAGATTCATTTCTAATAAGGTAGATGTTATTATTGTATCTCCAATTCAATCTAAACCTTTAACTGCAGTTGTCGAAAAATCGATAAAAGCCGGAATTCCCGTTCTTGTAGTAGACCGGAAAATTGACGGCGAAAATTACACCGCATATCTTGGAGCTGATAATATTGAAATTGGCAGAATTGCTGCCCGATATATTATTTCGCACAGTAAAGGTTCTGGTAAAATTATTGAAATTACTGGTGCAAATGGTTCGTCGCCAGCATATGAACGCAGTCTGGGATTTGATCAGATAATCAATGAAAACAAGCGTTTCAAAGTCGGAAATACCATTCATGGCGATTGGGAGGGAGAATCTGTTAAAGCACCTTTGAAAACGATTCTTTTGCAAAATCCGGATATTGAATACATTTTTGCCCATAACGATCGTATGGCATTAAGTGCCTGGGAAACAGCTAAAACTGTGGGATTAGAGAAAAAAATTAAATTTATTGGTGTTGATGGACTCAATACGGTTAATGGAGGAATTGAATTGGTGAAAAGTGGTATTTTAGACGGAACCATTTTGTATCCCACAGGAGGAAACGAAGCCCTGAAATTAGCTCTTAAAATGTATAATAAAGAGCCGATTTCTAAAAATAATATTCTAAATACAATTGTTATCGACAAGAATAATGCTGAAATTATCGAGAATCAAATGGATAAAGTTGATCAGCAGCAAGCCGTTATCGAGTCACAGCAAGGAGCAATAAAAGTACAGGAAAGAGAATATGCTTCACAGAACAATCTGGTTCGATTACTGAGTTTTTTCTTAGTGATTATTTTGAGTTTGACGATTTACAGTATTTATTCGACTATTTCTATTTCAAGAAAGAAAAAACAACTCGAAAGAATTAATCAAACGGTAATCGATCAGAATAATGAAATTCAGGAAATGGCAAAAATTGCAGAAAGAAGCAATGAAGCCAAATTGAATTTCTTTACCGGCCTTTCACATGAGTTTAAAACACCCATAACTTTGATAATGAGTTATGTGGAGTCCTTAATTGAAAACGAAAAAATTAAAGGAACTGCGCTTATTGACGAGGTGAAACTAATTCATAAAAATTCGAATAGATTGTTGCGATTAATAAACCAGTTATTGGATTTTAGAAAAATCGAAGAGCAAAAGTTTACGCTAAGAGCTTCAAATACCAAGATCTATGATTTTACAAACGAAGTAATGACCAACTTTAAAGGTGAAGCTGCCCGCAGAAATATTGATTTTCAACTTACCTGCAAAAACAAAAATCTGGAGTTGTTTATTGATAGAGGTTTGATGGATAAGGTATATTTCAATTTGCTTTCTAACGCCTTTAAATTTACACCCGATAACGGAAAAATAAACATTTCGATTGTCGAAAATCAGGATAATACGGTTAAAATTAGTTTTAAAGATTCCGGAATTGGGATACCTGAAAATGAATTGTTTAATGTTTTTAATCCTTTTTTTAGAGCTTCAAATAATAATAAAAACAGCTCAGGAATCGGACTTCATTTGTCAAAAGAATTTGTGCTGTTACATCAGGGAACAATTGAATTAAAATCGAAACAAGGAAGTGAATTTGTGATTACGCTATTAAAAGGAAATAGTCATTTACAACCTTCTGAAATGATTAATAAGGCAGAAAATCTAAACGTAACTCCAAATTTAGTATCAGATAATTTAGATATTGAAGCTGATTTGAATGAAGTAAATGTAATTTCTGAATCAGAGAAACATACCCTTTTGGTTATAGAAGACAATATCGATTTGGTTACATTTTTAAAAGCTAAATTATCAAACGAATATGTGGTTCATACTTCTGACGGAAGCGATGCAATAGAAAAAGCAATGGAAATTGTTCCGGATATCATCATTTGCGACATTAATTTGGTAGACAAGGACGGTTATGAAATTAGTAAAGAATTGAAAAAGGATTTAAGATCCTCACATATTCCAATTATTATTTTAACCGCTCAAAGTAACAAAGAATCTGTTTTAAAAGGATTGCAGAGTGGTGTTGATCAGTATCTAACGAAACCTTTTAGTCTTTCAATTTTAAAACAATCAATTTCAGGTTTGCTTTTTAACAGAGAGAAACTACGTTATTATTATACCAATAATATTTATCGTATTGAACCTGAATCTAAATTCGGCAATCAGGAGCAGTCTTTCATAACTAAAATGAATGATATTATTAAGATGAATGTCGATAATCCTAAATTCTCTGTAGAAGATTTAGCCGATAAGCTTGGTGTTTCAAGGGTTCAATTGTATAGAAAGGTAAAAGCTATTATCGGAATTAATATCAGCGATCACATTAATAATGTAAAATTGGAGAAAGCAGCAGAGCTTTTAAAGTCAAATAATATGAATATTTCTGAAATTGCGTACTCACTTGGGTTCTCTTCTCCAAACTATTTTTCTACAGCTTTTAAGAATAAATTTGGAATTTCACCAAAGGAATACAAGTCTTCAAATTGATATTGGTTTAAAATTGATACAATTCGTGTATCAATTTTAAACCCGATGTAACAAAATCGAAACTACACGGTTTTCGTAAATAAATTTTAAATCATGTAAAGCCTTATAAACAAAGGTTTTATGGTTTATGTGTCAAACTATCAATAATTATAGAATTAAATTGTAACATCATTAAAAATAAGTTGTTTTTTTTGCGGATATCTTAGCAACAAGTTTTTAATACATCTACAATGAACAAGATATTAGTTTGGTCTGTTACTGCTGCACTGGCAGGTTTTCTTTTCGGTTTTGATACCGTAGT
>RCUJ01001170.1_pt1 | contig 14393 bp, 8 predicted proteins | sample 2166321 | NCBI WGS metagenome assembly RCUJ01 (sample SAMN09932808, study PRJNA488358) | compost metagenome | feature: garden; material: soil; isolation source: compost soil in an enriched community after 118 h of incubation | place: Germany: Experimental Botanical Garden Goettingen | collected... | reverse complement strand
GATTAATAAAAGTAATAATAATATCCTTTTTTATTACGATTGCGTAGGACAGTTGTTTGAAAGAGTATGGTTAAATTTGACAGATGATATATAAGAATTTATATAAAACAAAATGAAAAAAATAGTATTTCTTACTGGAGCTTCCGGAAACATGGGGCAAGAAACCCTGAAACAACTTTTGAGCAGAAGCGATAGATTTTACGTAGTAGTTTTAGTATTGCCAACAGAAAAAGATAAAAAAATAATGTCTATCTATGAAGGCAATGAAAATCTAAAGATAATCTGGGGAGATTTAACTCAATATGAAGATGTTTTTGCCTGCGTTGCAGGAGCTGATTATGTGCTTCATGTGGGAGGAATGGTATCACCAATGGCAGATTATTATCCTGAACTCACTACGAAAGTAAATGTGGGAGGAGCAAAAAATATTGTAAAAGCCATACAATCACAGCCTAATCGCGACGAGATAAAGTTGGTTTATATTGGTACAGTTGCCCAAACAGGGGACCGTAATCCTTCCATTCACTGGGGTAGAACGGGTGATCCCCTCAAGATAAGTAAGTATGACAATTATGCTATTACTAAAACCATTGCAGAACGAGAAGTTATTGAATCCGGGCTAAAATATTGGGTTTCGCTTCGTCAGACAGGGATTCTTTATCCAAGTATGGCAGATGCGCTTGATCCCATTATGTATCATGTACCCTTACAAGGAGTGTTTGAATGGGCAACGGTACAAGATTCAGGTAGAATGATGGCCAATACTTGCGAAGAAAATGTTCCCGATGAATTTTGGAGAAGAATCTATAACATTGGTGGTGGTGAAAAATTTCGAACTTTTAACTATGATTTTCTAATAGAAAGTGGTAAAGCATCCGGTATAGCTGATGCCAGAAAAATGTTTAATCTTAATTGGTTTGCTATTCAAAATTTCCACGGACAATGGTATGAAGATTCAGATGAACTAGAGAAATATTTAAAATTTAGGACAGGTAGTATACAAGATCATCTGGAAGAGGTAAGAAAACGAGGTAAGGTGAAACGATTCTTTACAAAACTAATGCCTAGTTCATTTCTGAAAAAATACGTAATGAAACCAGTTGCTTTTAAAAGAGGCTATGGTACGATGGATTGGATAAAAAATAATAATATCGAAAAGATTAACGCTTATTTTGGGTCAAAAGAACAATGGGCAGCAATACCCTCTTGGGAGCAATTTACGCCAGTTAGACCTTCAAAAGTTCCTGTACGCCTTTTGCATGGTTATGACGAAAGCAAATCTAAATCTGAACTGGATATTTATGATATGATAAATGCTGCTGAATTTAGAGGAGGAAAATGCCTTTCTACAGCGATGACAAAAGGTAATTTAATCACTAAACTAAATTGGGAATGTGCATTTGGGCACTTATTTGAAGCAAGTCCAACTGCTGTGTTGTTAGGAGGTCATTGGTGTCCTGATTGTGTCGTCAATATTGATAATTACAAAGAGGAAGCGAAACGAAATCCTTTTTTTAATCAGGTTTGGAGTCCTTTATCAGATAATAAAAATATATAACTTAATTAATCATGAATAGATTCATTTCATTAATAATAGTTCTTGTTTGTTTTTTTTCACTAAATGAAATCAATTCGCAAACAAAGTATAAAAATAACAAAGTAAAAAGTACTCAATGGTTTCCTGATTTTAATTTTGATAGTGCAAACTTTCAAAAAGCTCCTCGTGAGTTTGGTCCATTTACCCGCTGGTGGCTTCCTGGAAATGATGTTACAAGTGAAGAATTGCAAAGGGAAATTAAGATTTTTGCAGAGAAAGGTTTTGCTGGAGTAGAGGTACAGCCCTTGATACATGGTTTAAATCCTAAGGCTCCTCAGGAGCAATTAGATCGAATTTATAGTTGGGATACCCCTTCCTTTTATGAACATCTAAGAGCAATTATGCAGCAAGCTCAAATTTCTAAAATTGTTGTCGATATGAATGGTGGGAGTGGATGGCCACTAGGCGGTTCGTTTGTTGATCCAAATGAAAGCATGAGAACCTTGGCAGTAGCAGATTCTAGTGTAATTGCTGGTAGTTTGTATAATGGACAGATACCGATGATGAAATTTGCTGAATCAAAAAAAGGAGGTTCTCACAATGTATTAAAACCGGAATGGGGTGTACTCAAAAGTTTAATTGCGGCCAAAGTTATTAATACAAATGAAAGTCAGGCAATATTAGATCCAAAATCAATTATTAATTTGGCAGGTAATGTAAAGGATAATATGTTACATTGGCAAGTTCCTGTAGATGGCAAATGGCGCTTAATTGCAAGTTGGAGCATTCCTACGGGTGAGCAGCCTTCTGAAATAGCTTCTAAAGGACATAATTATGTGATTGATCATCTAGATCCAGTAGTTGTAAACAAGTCCTACGACTATTTATTAGGAGCTAGAACGGGTTTACCTGATTATTTTGCAAAGCCTCTTCGTGCCGTTTTTAATGATAGTTATGAGTTTCATGTTGACAGAATTATTTCACCTGATTTTATCGAAGTTTTTAAAAAACAAAATGGTTATGATATAACCCCGTATTTGTCTTCTGTGGTTCAGAAAGGATATGACCATCCTGTTTATCTTGCGGCGATGTATCCAAATTCAAAACCAACTTATGTTTTTGATGACAGTAATCAATGGAGATTGATGTATGATTATGATCAAACCGTTAATGAGGTTTTCAAAAATAACTTTATTAAAACCAGTAATGATTGGATGCAAAAACATGGACTTTTGCACCGTACTCAAGGATATGGTTTTCCAGGAGATCCGATTAGTTTGGCAGCGGCAGCTTCTATTCCAGAAGCCGAACAGTTGTTTGCTGAGGGTTCCGAAGGTTATTTAAAATTAGTTACGTCTGGAGCACATCTTAATAATAGGCCAGTTATTTCGCAAGAGTCTTTTGTATCTATTTTACGAGCGGAAATGACAACGCCTCAAAAAATAAAAGTTTGGGCTGACAAATCTTTTGCTTGCGGAATCAATCAGTTGATTTATCATGGGACTCCTTATAAATATAATAATGGAGAGTTTGGTAAAGAAGGATGGAATACCTGGTCTAGCCCATTTGTACCTTATATTAATTTTTCTACTGGAATGAATGAATCGGATCCGTTTTGGAAAGATTTAAAAGAAGTTAATCAATATTTAGCTAGGTGTCAATATGCTCTACGAGCTGGTAAACCACAAACAGATGTGTTGATTTATATGCCGTTTAATAATTTTTCTGAAAATCAAATTGGGTTAAATCCTGAAGAAACATTGTATAGAGGATATTTCAAAGGTGTGGAGCCAGATATTAAGGGTGTTGGTATTTTTAAACCTTCTGAAACCCCAATTAATAGGTGGTATAATTCCCTTTGGAAAACGGTTAATGAGCTAGAAGCAAGAGGTATTACGTGGGAATTTGTAAATGATGAATATTTGCAAAAAGCAAACTTTTTAAATGGTAAAATCAATATTCAAGGGAATGAATACCAAACTCTAATTTTGGCAAATTTGCCTTATATAAATTTAAAAACGGCTATGCATATTAATAATTTGAATAAATCTGGTCTGAGTATTTGGGCTATAGGAGATTATCCGAAAGTGCAACCTTCTTATCTTGATTTTGAAAAAAATGATGAAACAACATCTCAATTAATGAATGCTATTTGGAATGGAAAAAACACAGTGAAAATAGTTTCAGAATTGCCTGTTGAAGCAATTAATCAAAGTGTAAGATTTTCAAAAGAAGTTCATTTTTCAAGACAAATTAATCGTGAGATGGCTGATGGCAGTATTATTAAATTTATTTCAAATAAAACGGATCAATGGCAAACGATTGAATTGCGGGTTGATAAAAAATTAGCAAATTGTTATTGGTTCAATGCCGAAGATGGTTCTGTGATTTTTGCCAAAGGACAGGATATAAGTTATAAATTATCGCCATACGGTTCCGTAATCTTATATGCTTCTCCTAAGAAAGTAAATGTTATGTCTATTATCAAAGAGTCAATCAACGATGATGCAAAAGATATTATTTCAATTGCTAATTGGAATATGAAAATTGGGGAAAATGTGTTTGAAAACAGTTCTCTTTTTGACTGGAAAGACAATGAAAAAACAAAATTTAATTCTGAGGATGGGATTTATACAGCAAGTTTTACTTTGGATAAAATTCAGACAGGGAAGACTTATTTAGTCGATTTAGGAAAAGTGTTTTATGTAGCCAGGCTTAAAATCAATGGGGTTGATGCTGGTAAAAGGATTTTCGCTCCTTACAGTTTTAATATTACTAATTTGTTGAAACAAGGTCAAAATACCATAGAAGTGACAGTAACAACAAGTCGTAGAAATGCTTTTGCGGGAGAAGCTGGAAAAAGGAATCCCCATTATAAACAATTCAAAGGAAAAGAAAAACTTTTGGTGCCTTCTGGTTTGGTGGGGCCTGTTATGATAAAAATTGAATAAAAAAGATTTAGTTTATTTTCTATCTCATAAAAATGAATATAGCGGGGCTCAATTAGGATGATCTTCAGTTATCCGAAGTATAGAAGCCGCTAGTAATGTTGATAGAGCTGTTTATCTACAATTCCACGGATTTGAAAAAGTGAAATCGGTGAATGAGACAGAGAAAATATTGGAATTGAAACATTACAATTAAAATTAAAAGCATTAACCAACAACTTTAACCAAAAAATATGGCAACAAATTTAATCACTAAAATAACCCTTTTCTGCCTGATACTAAATGCTATAAATGCGAATGCTCAGCAAATAAATTTAGAAGTAAATACTAGTAAATCCATTACCAAAATTCAACCAACAATGTATGGTATCTTTTTTGAAGATATCAACTTTGCTGCCGATGGTGGTTTGTATGCCGAAATGGTTAAAAACCGTTCTTTCGAATTTGACACTCCGCTTATGGGCTGGAAACAGCCTAACAGTGATACCCATTCGTACAACAAACAATCGGGGATTGCTACAACTATAAAAGTAGCTGCAAATAAAACCAATCCAAACTTTTGCCGTGTGCTTATCAATGACGATAAAGGATTTGAAATAATCAATGAAGGTTTCCGAGGTATGGGAATCAAGAAAGATGCGAAATACAATCTTTCGCTAAAAGCGGCAAACCCAAGCGGCGACATCAAAAAAATTATAATTCAGTTTATTGATAAAGACAAAAAAGTTCTAGGCGAAACTAGCATCACTCCTACTGCAAAAGATTGGCAAAATTACACTGTACAATTTAGCGCTGCGCAAACAGAAGCAAAAGCGCAATTGAAAATCACTTTTCAAGGAACTGGAACAATCGATCTGGACATGATTTCTATATTTCCGGAAGAAACTTGGAACAATAGAAAAAATGGTCTTCGTAAAGACATCGTACAGTTATTGTATGATATGAAACCTGGATTCCTGCGATTTCCAGGAGGCTGTATAGTTGAAGGAAGAACGCTTGCTGAACGTTACCAATGAAAAAAAACAGTTGGTGATGTAGATAAACGAGAAACCTTAATCAACCGTTGGAACATCGAATTCAAGCACCGACCTGCACCTGACTATTTCCAGACTTTCGGATTGGGATTCTTTGAGTATTTCCAGCTTTCAGAAGATATTGGGGCAGCTCCGCTTCCTATCTTGAGCTGCGGTATGGCCTGCCAGTTCAACACTGGAGAATTGGTCCCTATGGCCGAACTAGATCCTTACGTACAGGATGCTTTGGACTTAATTGAGTTTGCAAACGGAAGTGTTGATACTCCTTGGGGTATAGTACGTTCCGATATGGGACATCCAAAACCATTCAATTTAAAACACATCGGTGTGAGTAACGAACAATGAGGACCGCAATACATCGAAAGATATAAAGTTTTTGAAAAAGCCATTAAAGACAAATATCCGAACATAATTATTGTCTCGGGTGCCGGACCATCTCCAGATGGCGATTATTTTGTTTATGGCATGCAGGAATTAAAAAAACTAAATGCTGAAATTGTAGACGAGCATTATTATAAAGACGCAAAATGGTTTAGAGAAAATGCAACCCGTTACGACAACTATGACAGAAAAGGACCAAAAGTGTTTGCTGGAGAATATGCAGCTCAAAGTGTTGCTACAGTAAGCCCGGAAAACAAAAACACTTGGGAATGCGCTTTCTCCGAAGCCGCTTTTATGACAGGTCTGGAACGAAATGCAGAAGTAGTTCACTTAACTTCATACGCCCCTTTAATGGCACATTCCGAAGCTTGGCAGTGGACACCGGATATGATTTGGTTTAATAATTTAGAAACTTATGGAACGGCCAATTATTATGTCCAAAAATTATTCGCCAACAATAAAGGAACTGATTTATTATCGATAACCAAAGACGGAAAAGCTCTTACCGGTCAAAATGATCTTTTTGCATCGGCGGTAAAAGATACAAATACCAAAGAACTAATCGTAAAAATAGTCAATACTTCTGCAAAAGTTCAAAATATTATTATTGATTTAAAAGGAAGCAAACTACAAGCAACAGGAACTGTAATTACACTAACGAGTCCAAGCCTTGAAGATGAAAATTCATTTGCTTGGCCTAGAAAAATAAGCCCGACTGAAAGCAAGTATGTACTGAAAAGTGAGAAAGCGCAGTTGAGTCTTCCAGTCTATTCTGTAACGATTTTGAAGTTGAAAATGAGATAATTGGAATAGTATGAATTTGTTTTAAACACTTGTTGTTTATTCTCTTCGTGAACGTCAATTATTTAGTTTTTAGGAAGCTATTTAATATTTGGTATTTTGAAAATACCAAATATTGCCTTTTTTATGTATTTTTTTACAAAAATATTAATCGAATTAAGATCTGTAACCAATGGATTGATGTGAAGCAATCAGCTTAATTGCATATCTATAGAAACGAAGGTCATGGATTTGGAATGAAGAAACTAGGTTCACCGACACAACAATGAATCGATGGTTTTTGTGAGTATCGGGGCTATATATTTGCGAACCTGATTAATACCTACTTATGCGGCATAAGATTTTATAAATCTTGTGCCGCTTTGTTTAATAATTATTAACCAATAATCCAAGTAAGTCCTCTAAAACCTTCGACAATGATTTTTTATTTTTTTTAAAATAGATGTATGTCTCTTTGATATTATGCTTTTAATGAAAATAAATGTTTAACATATAAGCATTATAAATACCCCATTTTTAAAGGCACTCCCAAGCTTTCATAGTTAAATTGATTAGTATAATTTATTAATTTAATAATTAAATAGAATTGAAAAACAATGTTTCTATAACGATTGCGTAGGACAGTTGTTGAAAGTGGTATTGCTAATTTTGAAACATACAAAACATAAAAAAGTGTTATGTGTAAAAAAAACCAAGAATAAATAAATACTAACTAAAAAAAATCCAGAAATGAAAAAATTATTACAACAACATCGTTTTGGCCTATTCCTGATTAAGGCATTGGTGTTGTATTTGGGATTCTGTACCCAAGCGATGGCACAACAAATCGTTCAGGGAAAAGTTACAGATGAAAATAGCCAACCACTATTTGGTGTAAGCATAGCTATAAAAGGTACCAATAAAGGAGCAAATACGGATGCAGATGGTAAGTATTCTATTGATGTGAAAAATAATGTTACTTTAGTTTTTAGCTATATAGGTTTTAAAACTAAGCAAGTGGTAATGTCTGGTCAAACAACAGTTGATGTTATTTTGCAAGAAGATCCACAAGCATTAGACGAAGTGGTAGTAACGGGAGTTTTTGATAAACGAACTAAAATGCAGTCTTCAGTTGCGATTTCAACTCTTACGGCCAAACAAATTGACAAGGTTGCTGTAACTAGTGCTGCTGATTTATTAAAAAATATACCGGGAGTTTTTGTGAATTCTTCTATGGGGGAAATTCGGAATACCGTTTATTCACGTGGAGTATCAGTGGGATCCAATGATGGAGCTTCTGGCTATTATTATGTTTCGATGCAAGAAGATGGACTACCAGTAACGAATGCTACATTTGGTAATTTTGGTCCGGATTATTTTCTTCGTACGGATGCTACATTAGGTAGGTTAGAAGCTGTAAGAGGTGGTACCGCATCAATTTTAGGAAACAATGCACCTGGAGGAATTTTTAATTATGTATCTAAAACTGGAGGTCAAGCTTTTGGTGGAGAGATACGGCTTAAAAATGGTTTAGAAGGAAATGGACAAAATCCCTATTATCGTGGAGACTTTAATATAGGTGGACCTTTAAGCAAAGACAAATCGGTTACTTTTAATGTTGGAGGGTTTTATCGTTATAATGATGGAGACAGATATTCAGGTTATCCAATGAATAATGGTGGACAAATAAAAACGAATATTGTTAAAACATATAAAACGGGTAGTGTAAAATTGTATGCAAAATATCTTGATGACCACAATGGCTTCAATGAGTTTTTACCAACCATTGGCTTTACAGATCCTCATTATCCAACTGGTGTTTCTAATACTAATTCCGTTTTAATTCCACCAGTTACAGCTGATTTTACAATCAATGAAACAGGTGAAAAAAGACATTATGATTCAAGAAATAAAGTTCATTCTAAAGACCTGTCTGTTGGTTTAAACTGGGAACAAAATTTAGGGAATGGATGGAAATTTGATAATAAATTGCGATATTCCGATAAAAGTGCAGTCTGGAATACTACGGCAGTAGTATCACCGATTGCTACAGATCAAGCTATTTTTTATGCTGTTAATGGACTTTTTGATTTAAATGCAATGAGTGCCACTTATTCTTTTAATGATCATGCTACCGGAACACAATTTGGTTCTGTTACGAATAATTTTTTTGCAAGTTTCACTGTCAATAACGGTAATTTCCCAGGAGCGGCTATTCAACCTAATTCCTTGTTTTTTCATCCTCTTGTATTCAATGAAAGTAAAATGAAGGAAATTATTGATCAGTTCACGATTACTAAAAAATTAAAAAATATGAGTTTTACTGCTGGTATGTTTTATTCGAATTCTAAATTAGACCGATTGGATGGAGCTGCCGGAATTACATACTCACAAATGACTTCACCACGTCCTTCATTAACCGATATTTCTTATGTTGGACTTTTTGATCCAAGCACTTATCAAATCACTAATTCTGATGGAATATTTGGTGGGTCAGGTAAAAGTGCCGCAATTGATGTAAATGATGCGAAACAGAATCAATATGCTATCTTCTTTGGACATAATTGGGAGTTGAATTCAAAATTGAATTTTGATTGGGGTGTTCGTTATGAAAATGTAAATTATAGTGGAACCAATCAGATTTCTGAAACAGTTGATAATACAGCAACTGGTGGATTAGATGGAAATCCATTGACTTTATATGATAATGGCGGTGGAAAAATAGGAGCTACTTATAGTTATTCGAATCAAGAAATTCCTACTTTTTCTTTTTCTGGAGGATTGAATTACAAGTACGCCGACAATCAAGCGGTTTATGCACGCTATTCTCAAAGTAGCAAAGCTCCCGATATGTCTATGTTCATAAATGTTGATACGCGATTTGCAGCGGATAATTTGAATCCAATTGCGCAAGATATTCAGCAGTTTGAAATGGGGTATAAATTGAAAGCAGGTAAAACTAATTTGTTTTTGACACCTTTCTATAGTATTATGAGTAATGTTCCTCAACAAAGTACGGGACAAGAGACAGCTGAAATAGAAACTTCATATTTAACTCCTGTGTTGTACAATAAATTTAGAACAATGGGTATTGAAGTGGAAGCGATTCAAGATTTCACAGAGAAATTTAGTGTAAGAGCAGTTGCTACTTTTCAAGATTCCAAAGCTGTGGAATACAAAACATGGGATTTGGGAGCCAATGGAAGCGATGATGATACAATAAAAGATTTCTCAGGTAATGAAACTGATAATAGTGCAAATGTTATTTTAAGAATCTCGCCTACTTATAATTCTGGGAAGTTTTATTCTTCTCTTGATTTTTCTTATATGGGAAAACGTGCGGCTAATGTGGCAAATGCTTTTGAATTACCAGCCTACAATCAATCTAATTTAAATTTAGGATACAACTTGACTGCACATTGGCAATTACAAGCGAATATTAATAATTTATTTAATCAAATGGGAGTTATGGGTTGGTCTGCTCCAGGTGGTTTTCCAGCATCTTTAGACAGACAAAGTTTTACAAAGGAGGATTTAGCAGCTAATCCAGATGCAGTATATTCTACAATGAGTTTGCCTTCTCGTGCTTTCTTTCTTACTGCTACGTATAAATTTTAAATAGTTTGTTTATTTATGTAGTTTTAACCAGATAGGACATATGTCTTGTCTGGTTTTTTAGCTAACTTTTATAGTTTTAAATACAGATTTTCAAAAGAATAGTTTTAATTTAAGAAAGTTTTTTAATTACAAGTTAATATCAAAGAAATTATCATGAAACAACTATTGATTACACTGTACTTTCTTTTTGGAATTTGTATTCCTCAATTTGCTCAAAAAGTTATTCCACTTTACGATGGAAAAATTCCTAATTCTAAAGAGATAGCCGGATTAACGGATACCACTGCTGTTTTTCCATCGGGAAATAAAAAGATTCAATTTGTTTTGAGAGTGGCCAGTCCTGATTTGACTGTTTTTCTTCCCGAAAAAAGTAAAGCTACAGGAATAGCGGTTATTATTTGCCCGGGTGGTGGTTATTCCGGTTTAGCAATTGACCATGAAGGATATGATATTGCCAAAAAATTAAATGAAAAAGGGATTGCCGGTTTTGTTTTGAAATACCGATTGCCCAATGCGCAATATGTTGAAAATAAACACATAGTTCCTTTGCAAGATGCCCAACGTGCCATTCAAATAGTTCGGGAAAATGCTAAAGAATGGGGAATCAATCCTAATAAAATTGGTATAGAAGGCAATTCTGCAGGAGGGCATTTGGCTTCAACAGCCGGAACACATTATCAGAAATCACTAATTGATAATCCTTTGAAGACAAGTCTGAGACCTGATTTTATGATTTTGAATTATCCTGTTATCAGTATGGCGGATAGTTTGACACATGCCGGTTCAAGGTATAATTTGATAGGTGAGGGATTATCTCCGGCAGCATTGAAGGAAGTAATGAGCGACTGGAAAACATCAGAACAGAAATTAGCCAAACTGCCAGTGAATCCAGAAAAAATAAAAGAATATTCGAATGAACTTCAGGTAACGGCCAATACGCCACCAACATTCATTACTCATGCTGTAGATGACAATACGGTCAAAGTGCAAAATTCATTGGTATTCATTGCTGCTTTGCAAAAAAATAATGTACCGGTCGAATCTTTCTTTTATGCCAAAGGAGGACATGGTTACAGTATGGATAATCCAACTAGTGATGTAGAATGGATAGACAGTTGCATGACTTGGATTTTAAAGATTAATAAAGGATTATAAGATAATGATTAACCTAATCGATTAAAAAATGAAAAAACACATTTTACTTTTATTATTCATCTGTTTCAGTACGCTAACTTTTGCACAAACAGAACTTAGTAAGCTTACAGTTGAAAACCTTTCTAATCCCATTGGTATTGGAGTGAAAGCACCGCGTTTCAGTTGGAAATTAGTTTCCGGTAAACGAAATGTAAAACAAACGGCTTACGAAATTCAGGTTAAAGAAGGGGGAAAGACGGTTTGGTCTTCCGGAAAAGTGGCTTCAGAAGCCTCCATTTTTAACAAATATGCGGGTACTCCTTTAGTATCTGATTCAAAATACACTTGGCAAGTTCGCGTTTGGGATAACCAAGGCAATACCTCTAAATGGGCAGGCGGTACCTTTGGAACAGCTTTATTGAATACAAATGATTGGAAAGCCAAATGGATTTCTTCTGGACTAAAAAGCGATACAGTAAACGGTATTGTCCCAATGTTCAGAAAATCATTTTCGGCTAAAAAGATTGCTTCCGCCAAAGTGTATGTAACTTCAAGAGGTTTGTATGAGGTACAAATTAACGGGAAAAGAATGGGCGATTCCTATTTGGCTCCAGGTTGGACAAGCTATGATAAGCACTTGCAATATCAGACCTATGATGTGTCTAGTATGCTTTCAGAAGGAAAGAATGCGATTGGTGTTTTGTTAGGAAGCGGTTGGTACCGCACGCGTCTGGGTTGGGAAAACAAACAAAATATTTACGGTAAAGATACGGCCTTGCTTTTTCAAATGGTCATCAAATATGCTGACGGAACCTCTGAAACTGTCGTTTCTGATACTTCTTGGAAAGTTAGTAACAGCCATATACTATCTTCTGAAATTTATAATGGAGAAATTCAAGACGCCCGTTTAGCACAAAAAAATTATAGTACTGCTACTTTCGATGACAGTAAATGGACTCCAGTTGTAGCGAAAGATTTTCCAATAGATTATATCACAGCTTCTATCAATGAGCCGATTCGCAAACAGGAACATATAAAACCAATTGCTGTTTTGACTTCTCCAAAAGGGGAAACCATTTTAGACTTTGGTCAAAATCTGGCAGGTTGGGTTGCCGTTAGTATCCAAGGGAAATCGGGTGACCAAATCAAACTTTCCCATGTCGAAATGTTAGACAAGAAGGGAACGCCCTATTTTGAAAACTTACGTTCTGCCAAAGCGCAGGCCATTTATACTTTAAGCGGTAATGGTGTAGAAACTTTTGAACCTCATTTTACCACTTTTGGTTTCAGATATGTAAAAGTGGAAGGGATTACCGGAAAAATAAATCCGAATGATTTTACAGCAATCGCCTTGTATTCTGATGTTACGAAAACAGGTTCTTTTGAAACTTCCAATGCATCTGTAAATAAATTGCAGTCTAATATTCAATGGAGTCAAAGAGGCAATTTCTTAGACGTTCCTACCGATTGTCCGCAACGTGACGAACGTTTGGGCTGGACTGGTGACGCCGAAGTGTTTTCAAGAACTGCAGCCTATAATTTTAATGTAGATCAGTTTTTTGCCAAATGGTTGATTGATGTGGCTGCTGACCAAAAAGAAAATGGAGCAGTGCCATTTGTTATTCCAAATGTTTTAAAAGGATCTGGTTTTGATATGCCTGTAGGAGCAGCGGGTTGGTCGGATGCGAGTATTATCATTCCGTACAATATGTATGTGAGTTATGGAGATAAGGAAATCGTTGAAAGACAATATCCTAGTATGAAAGCTTATTTGGGTTATGTTCGCGGTGCTGCTAAAAATGATTTGTGGAATACCGGTTTTCAATTTGCGGATTGGTTGAGCTACAGAGTCGATGATTCGAAAGGAATGATCGGAATGAAATCAGCGATTACAGACAACTATTTGGTAGCCCAATGTTTTTACGCTTACAATGTAGAAATCATGATTAAAGCGGCCACTTTATTGGGTAAAACAGAAGAAGTAAAGGAATACCAATCCCTATTGGAACGCGTTAGAAAAGCCTTTCAGACAGAGTATATGACGGCATCAGGGAAACTAATTTCAGAAACTCAAACCGCTTATATTTTGGCTTTGCAATTTGATATGTTGCCAGAAAACTTAAGAGCGCAAGCCGTAGAACGTTTGGTAAAAAATATCGAAAGTTATGAGTACCATTTGACCACAGGGTTTTTAGGAACTCCTTTCTTAAACCCGGTTTTAACCCGTTTCGGCAGAAATGATGTCGCTTATAAATTGTTGCTTCAGGATACTTATCCATCCTGGTTGTACCCAATAAAAGCCCATGGTGCCACTACCATTTGGGAACGTTGGGACTCCATGAAACCGGACGGTACTTTTCAAGATCCAAGTATGACTTCGTTCAATCATTATGCGTATGGTGCCGTAGGGGATTGGATGTACAGAACGATTGCGGGTATTGATACGAAAGAAGCCGAAGGTGCTGGATACAAAAGCATTATCATTAAACCTGAACTGGGTGGAAATCTTACTTATGCTAAAGGAAGTTTAGAAACGAATTATGGTTTGGTTTCTTCATCCTGGAAAATAGAAAATAACAAATTTATCCTAGATGTGGAGGTTCCGGCAAATACCAATGCCACGATTGAGTTCCCCACAAATAAATTAGAAACCATTAAAGAAAATAAAGCTGTTTTAAATGCAAAAACTAAAACGGTTGGTTCAGGCAAGTATCATTTTGAAATGGAATTGTAATTGTTCCGTTTCTCCGATAGGTTGTTGAAGTAAGGCATTGCCGTGATGTCTCTTAGAGTGTAATGTAATTAAATTAAGAAAAATCGATAGAATGATTGCTGATTTTTGATTAGCGATTATGGGTTGGGTGTAATTGATTTTTTACCACACTTCAACTTTGTTCAGTGCAGGCTAGAGACATAGAAATTATAGTATTTAAAAAGAGTTTGATAGATGTTTTACTTTTC
>RCUJ01001167.1_pt1 | contig 14394 bp, 12 predicted proteins | sample 2166321 | NCBI WGS metagenome assembly RCUJ01 (sample SAMN09932808, study PRJNA488358) | compost metagenome | feature: garden; material: soil; isolation source: compost soil in an enriched community after 118 h of incubation | place: Germany: Experimental Botanical Garden Goettingen | collected... | reverse complement strand
CCAGGACTTGCGCGGCGTCACGGTGCTGCTGGTCGATGGCGAGGCCGATGCGCGCGAACTGACGGCGCGCATCCTGCGCGACAGCCACGCCGACGTGCATGGCGCCGGCAGCGTGGCGCAAGCACTGCAACTGCTGGACCAGGTGCACCCGCATGTGCTGGTCAGCGACATCGGCATGCCCGACGCCGACGGTTTCGACTTGCTGGCGCAAATCCGCGCGCATGCGTCCCCCGATGCGGCCAACCTGCCCGCGCTGGCGCTGACGGCGTTCGCGCAACCGCAGGACCGCCAGCGGGCGCTGGCCAGCGGCTTCCAGGCCTGGGTCTCGAAACCGCTCGACCCGGCAGAGCTGCTGGCGGCCGTGGCGCAGCTGGCCGCGTCGCGCGTCAGCACCGGCGCCCGTGAACAGGGGCGCAATATACGGCCCTAAAAAGATGATGCAAAGAAATACATAGTGCAGTACAAAATGACTATTTTCATGGGTTAGCCTTCCTACTTTCAGACGCGGCACTGTCCTACAAGCAACTAAGCGAAAGTTTGCTACACTGAAATGCAGAAGCACACCTGCACGGCAGGCTGGAGACGGCGGCCTTGGCCGGCTAGAACGGCATAAGCGAACTCAAGCGCTGTTGTGCGCCCTATCTTGTTGCAAGGCGCTACTATCTTTCCACTGCCGTCAGCCCATCAGCTGCGGTAGAAGCCAGCGTTGCATAGACCGTATAACCGAGACCTTACATGCCCAGCCAAGATGAGATTTTGAAAGCCAAAATTTTGGTCGTCGATGATTCACCCGACAATGTTGACCTGATGCTGGAAATCCTGCGCGATGCAGGCTATACCAATGTCACGGCCACCATGCGTCCGGCCCAGGTTTGCCCCCTGCACCGGGAGCATTGCTACGACCTGATCTTGCTGGATCTGCAAATGCCGGAACTCAATGGTTTCCAAGTCATGAAAGGCTTGAAGGAAATCGAGCATGGCGGCTACCTGCCCGTGCTGGCCCTGACGGCACAACCAAGTTTCAAGATCGCCGCCCTGGAAGCGGGCGCGCGCGACTTCATCAGCAAGCCCTTCGACCTGATGGAAGTGCACAAGCGCATCCACAACATGCTGGAAGTGCGCCTGCTGTACAAGGAACTGGCGCAATACAGCAAGCAGCAGCAGGAACTGGCGCTGCACGATCCGCTGACGGGCTTGCCGAACCGGCGCCTGCTGGAAGACCGCATCGAGCATACCTTGCAGCAATCGGCCCGCAGCCGCGGCAAGTCGGCCATCCTGTACCTGGACCTGGACGGCTTCAAGGCCATCAACGACAGTTACGGCCACGGCTATGGCGATGAAATCCTGAAAATGGTGGCGGCCCGCCTGGTGGGCGCCTCGCGCAAGGAAGACACGGTGGCGCGCATCGGCGGCGACGAATTTGTCATCGTGCTGGGCAACCTGGCCGGCAAGGGCGACGCGCGCGAACCGGCCGCCAAGCTGATCGAAGTCATTTCCGAGCCGTATTTCATCAACGACCTGACCCTGCGCCTGTCGACCAGCATCGGCATCGCCATCTATCCGGACGACGCCAGCACCGTCGACTCGCTGCTGGGCGCGGCCGACACGGCCCTGTACGAAGCCAAGCGCGCCGGCAAGAACCGCTTTTGCTGCATCCCGCACGAGGTGATCGCCGCGCAGACGCAGGTGAACATGCAAAAAAACAACATCCCGTCGATCGCCTGAGTTTCTTACCGCACAGCACGCAAAAAAACCGGCAAGCCTTCATGGCCAGCCGGTTTTTTTATGCGCAGGATGCTTATTTCTTGCCAGCGGCCACTTCTTGCTGGCCTGCGTGCTGGTGGTCCGTTTGCGCATCGACCGTTTCCGGCGGCACTTCGATGCGCGTGATGCCGGCATCGACGGAAATCGGGTCGCTGGCGGGGAAGGTCATTTCCACGGCGTCATCGAGCAGCTCTTCCTTGGCCCGCTCTTCGCCGCTCATGCCCTCTTCATCGGCCAGGATGGCCAGCGCGCTGGCCCATTTGACGAAATTGAGGTTGGCCAGTTCGCGCACGGTGTGCACGCCAAACGCTTGCTGCAAGGCTTTGGCATCCTTCGGGCTGACGCCGCGCAGGGCGCTGATGGGCGCATTGACGATGTCGCGGAAGCTTTTGTCGGCGTATTCCTGGTCGACGATGGTATCGATATTCATGGCATATCCTTTCGTTTCGGTAAGCGGGCCTGTGCTGCATGGAGAAAATGCATGACACCACTATGGCAGCGTGCGGCGCCCCGGTATGTGCGCAGCCGTACGTAACGGCAGGAACGGCAGCTGTTGGCGCAAACGATAATATTGCCTACAATATAAAAGTGATGGAAGGAGATCAAAATTGCCGAAAAGACAGAAATTTTCCATCCATGCGCCCCGCGATGAAATCCTCATGTATGATCCACAACTTGAATTTGGTCCTCACCTTTCACCATTCACGGGGCGCTATGTCCGCACAAACAGATCCGAACAAGGAAACGGCCCAGGCCGATGCGGAACGCGCCGCCGATCTCAGCGAGTTGCTCGGCCATGTCAACACCAGCTGGGACAATGAACGACGCGCCCTGTCGCGCCAGCTGCACGACAGCCTCGGCTCGTCGCTGACGGCGCTGACCATGCACCTGTCGCTGCTGACGCAAAAAATGCCGCAGGAAGCCGCCCTGCTCGACCGCGCGGCGACCATGAAGCAATTGCTGCTCAATGTGATCGAGACCAACCGCCAGATGCAGATGAAGCTGTGGAACGACAAGCTCGAGTTTCTCGGCGTGAATGTGGCGCTGGGCGAGCTGGCCGCGCAGTTTGCCGAACAGCACAAGATCACCGTGCGCTGCAGCCTGCCCGAAGATGAACTGATTTGCCCGCGCAACGTGGGCGTGGCCCTGCTGCGCACCCTGGAAGAAGCGCTCGGCAACATCGCCGCGCATGCGCAGGCAAGCGAAGTGGACATCATCATCGACGACAATGACGAAGCGCTGATGATGACCGTCAAGGATGACGGCGTGGGCTTGCCCGCCAGCGAACCCGTCGAAATGAGCAAGCACGGCCTGCGCTCCGTGCGCGAGCGCGTGCATTACCTCGGTGGCAGCCTGAGCCTGGCGGCCAATCCGCAAGGCGGCACGGCCCTGACCGTCGTCTTGCCCCGTGTTACCCCGAAAGAATAGTCTTTGCCAGGCCGCACAGGCCAGGACACTGCCGGAACGCCCCGCACCGCAGAACGATTCGACGACAGGAGACCGCATGCAAGGACTGATCCCCACCCTGCTGGCAGCGCTGCTGGCCATGGGCACCGCCCAGGCCGCCGACAATACCGTGCCGCCGCCGGAAACCGTGGACAAGCTGGCCTGGCTGGCCGGCTGCTGGAACGTCGACGGCGCCGAGCCCGGTTCCGGAGAACAATGGAGCACGGCTGCCGGCGGCACCATTCTCGGCACCAGTCGCACCGTCAAGGGCGGCAAGACGACGGCGTTTGAATTCGTGCAGATCCGCCTCACCGACCCGGGCCAGCTGGCCTACATCGTGCAGCCGTCGGGCCAGCCGCCCGTGATCTTCAACCTGCTGCGCCAGGACAAGCCGAATGAATTCATCTTCGCCAACCTGGACGATGACTTCCCAAGCCGCATCATCTACCGCCACGACAGCGAGCGCATCTTGCACGCCAGCATTACCGGCACCTTGAAGGGCAAACTCACCACCATCGCCTTCCCCATGACGCGGGGCCGCTGCGAAGCGGCGCCAATTCCGCGCAGCAAATAAAAAAGGGCCGAAAGGTATTGGGGATAAAACATATAATAATTAGTGAGTAAGTGAGTTTTTATGCGGGCTTTCGCAGTTTTTTTAATTATTATGTGCAATCAAACTTTGATTAATCAGTCTACAAAGGCTCCTGCGGAAGCCTTCGTTTTAACAGGGCGTTGAAAAAGGAACGCATGTCGCCTGACATGCGAATTTTTCGCGCTGGAACCCGTATTGTGTGTTGATTTGCAGCGAAATATGACCCACTTTGCCACATAATTTGCAAACCGAACTGACCCACGTATAACACACAATCCTGCTCATGACATTGAGTGGGGAGTTGGAGTGATCGACGTGGCATTACTAGGCATTATTCGACGCTGGCACATTCGAGACCAGGACCCTTTGAGAGAGATAGCCAGGCGTTTGGGTATCTCTAGAAACACCGTCCGACGCTATCTGCGATCGGAAACCATTGAGCCAGCTTACTCTGAACGGCGCTCTACCCGCGCCATCGACAAATACGCGTTCCAGCTTTCTGCACTCCTGAAGACCGAGGCGGCGCGATCACGCAAGCAGCGGCGCACGCTGAAACAGATTCATGAGGATTTGAAGGAGTTGGGATTCGAGGGGTCTTACGACAGGGTCGCGGCGTTCGCGAGGACATGGAGGGCGGGTCAAATTGAGAGGGTTAATCCATGCAGCAAACGAACAGAAAGCTTCTATTTTTTCAAAAAAACATCTTATTGTTGTGTACTTCATGCACTGATTACTTTTGGCCATGAAAATTAATGGCTGGAGAAATAGCGTAGTAGCTAATGTTTATTGAACAAATATTTTCGTCCACATTTCTTTCACTGACTTTATTGCAGGAGATACTTTCTTTTTATCACCATCATCCATAATCGCAAAAACAGTTACGGCCTCAGAAAATGATCCCACACCAAATGGCGCATCGAATAACCCAGGCGATCTAGAAACTTGATCACTTGAAGAAAGTTTTCTTGGAATATTTTTCTGAGTATTTAACGTAGCATGCTTAGATACATCCGCCAAATATCTAATTAATAAAAAATCAGGACATTCGTGAATTAGATATTTATGCAATTCGCTTAAATTGTTATAATTATTATTATTTTCATCAAACCAATAATCGGCCACATGGTAAAGAAGAATTGCAGCTATCTTAGCTCTTCGAATGTTATATTCTTGATTAAAAAATTCATCAACAGTAGGTACCACTGTTGAGTTAAAAAAGTTTCAGTTTTCATAAATAAAATCTATTTAAGAGGTTTAAAAGGTTCACGCGGACCGTATAAACAGGTTCTAAAAATTTCACTCAATAGAGGGTGTCCTCTCGCATTAGAAAAAGCTGGATCAAAATAGACAACATTTATTGCCTTTTTGCGAACATCAATTGAAAATTCCTCAAAGTATGCAATACGAGCCAATGTAAACTCAGGGCTTTGACCGGAATCCCTCCACTCAGCAATTAATTTGAACATCTGTCCTAAACTCATACATTCAGAATTCCGTTCCACAGAACTTTTTTCTTCTCCTAATGCAAATTGCATTGTCGAATAAAGAATTACAAGCAAAAAAATTTTCATTGAATTCATATAGGCAAGTTATTTTTTAATAATCAAGTACAAAATTTACCAACTATAGAAAATTTTGCACGTATCATAGATATGACTCTAAAGTAGTGTAACTTTACTCCCATGAACGCAGTCCTATCCCCACTGTCTCGGAATTCGAGACAGAAGAGCAAGCAACCAGCTATGACCGCTGGTTCCGTGTACAGGTGAAAGCATCGCTTGATGATCGGCGCCCCAGCATTCCTCATGACCAGGTCATGGCAGAAATGGACGCGATCATTTCCGAGGCCGAGAAGCGCAGCAGGCCACAGGCGTAATGCTGCCGGTCTTCTGGTGTGCATCAGCACGCGTCAAGCTGCTGGTCAACGCATGCATTTCATTTGCAGTTAGCGCGAGATGCGAGCATGACCATTTTCAAACGCGAGTTGCTACAGATACAGCAGTAAATCTGCCGCCGCCCCACCCCGCAAGTGTAGGTCGCTTCAGTCGCGTCAATCGGCTTTCGCGGCATATACTCAGCCCGCACGTGGGCCTGCGGTATTCCACGATCCGCTTGAACCGCCCTCCGCTCATTTTACCTTGGGCGCAGCTGCCAGTACCTTTTTAATCCCGTCGATAAAGCCGGGCTTGAAGATCGATGCAGAACCCTGCTTGATGCGGCCTGTTTTCGGATCGGCCGTCCAGCCCATCTGTTTCATCAACTCATCCGAAATCGCATGCTCCAGCGCCTCCACCTCCGCCGGTAATAGGGTACGGAATGGCTCGATGACCTGCACTGCACCGTTTTGCAGCAGCGCCGGTGACGGGACGGGCGGACGCCGGTCAATGATGAGGTTGGCCGATGCCTTGAGCAGCGTGTTCTCGGCCTTGAACTTGCGGTTTTCCGCCAGAAAGCTACCCACCAGGGCGCGTACACGCGCATCATCAATCATGCCCAACACATCGTCCGCCACGCCGGGTTCGGATTTTGCCGCCAGCTTGCGCGTGGCGCTGCCCGTGTAGCCTGCCCATGCCGCCATCAGGGCGCGGTAACGCTCGCCGCCCTTGTTACGCAGCGCCTGCTCGGTCGGGCCGCCACGCACTTGGGATACCCGCCCAATCGTCCTGACCGAGTAATCGTGAATCCCGCTTGCATGCTGCTCGCTGCAAATCGCATGGATCAGGTCCAGCGTCTTTTGGCCGCGCTTGGACGCCAGCGCTTTCAGCGAGGCCAGCACGTCGTCGGGGGGCAAGTTAGTCGACTGCATCGGATTCCTCTTGGTCGGTCTGGTCAATGTCGTGGGTTAAGAGACGGCCTGCGGAGTCGGGTTTGGTCAAGCCGGGGATGAGCATGAGGTCGTCCACCCCCAAAGCTTGGCCGGCGGCCATGTTCCTTGCCAGCGCCACCAGGTCGGTGTCAAGCCCGAGTTCGCTTAAGCGCTTGCTTCCCTCGATGAAGGGCACGGCATTCTTGATGCTGCCCGCGTATGCCGCCAGCAGCCGCGTCGTATGCTGCGCCACGTGCTGGCGCTCTTCCTCGTCCAGCATAAAGAAGACGGGTTCGCGGCCATTTTTCACCAGCATCCGGTCAAATGCGATTCCGGCGTCCAGCACTGCACGGCTCGTGTCGTGCTCCGGGTACACCGAAGAGTTCGCGACGGCGGCGAGCACCTGCTGCAATTTCCCGCACTCATCAATCGCAATTCTGACCTCCGGCAGCGCGCCCACTGCCACCAGGCGCACCCCATCGTCTTGCGCGCCTTCTTCCATCAGCACTCGGCAACGGGCGATCAGCCGGTAGATGGCTTGTGAATCCTCGGCGTGCTTGTTGTTTTTCTCGATGTCGCCCTGATGGGCCTTTCGCAAGGTGGCCAGTTTTGGGCCACCCTGGAAGACCCGGTCGTGTCGCTGGCAGTCGTACTGGGCATCTTCAATCTGCTCGATCTCGCCTTCCAGCCGCACGATCCGCTCGCCCACGTCGCCCATGAGCAGCTGTATGTGGTTCCAGTGGTTTTGTAGCCCGTCGATGAAGGCCGGACCCGTGAAGAACCAGCGGCAGCGCGAGCAGTTTTTCTGCGGGTAGCCGGGGACCTCGCCGTAGGTCCTGCGACCTGTGTCTTCATTCACGTATACCCCGCCCGTGTCGCAGCCCCATCCGCCTTTGGAGCACATCCCCTTGTCGTCCCGCGCCAGCGATGCGCCGCCTGCCTCCATGGCCTGCATGACCGCGCCGATGGCGGCCGGGTCGTGATAGGCGCCCCTGGCCTCCAGCTGCTCGAAGGTCTTGTCTTTGAGCCAGTGGACCATGTTGTCCTGCTCTTTTTCCAGCAGACGCTTGGTGGCCTCTTCCATCACGTCGGTGCAATAGGCAATGCCGGCCTTGGTGTAGTACAGCGTCATGACGAGCCTAGAATGCCCGGCAATGCATTTGGACAGGATTTGCAGCGGTACGCCACCTTCGAGCGCGTAGGCCGTGATCAGGGACACCCGCAAGGCATGCAGCGGATAGAACGTCGTATTATTCCTGCCGGTATGAAAGCGCAGCGGCTGCCCGGCCAGGTCGCGCTGTCCGCTGGCTGCGCATTGCGCTTCCAGACGCTTGAGAAGCCTGGACCATACGACTTCCAGCCGCTGCCACGAGATAGGCTTGCCCCGGTCCTCCTGGCTATACGCAGCGGCATCGCGGAACAAGAAAGTGGTTGCCCCCATCCGCCGCAAGGTGTCTTCATGCTTGATATCCCTTAGATGCTTCATTTCCAATTGCGTCCAGGGCACCGGCTTGGCAATCGGGTTGTACTTTTCCTGCCAGTTGCGCAGCTTTTCCAGCCAGAACAAGACCTCGGGGTGCTCCCACGGGATGGTGTACCCACACGTCCACTCATCTTTCCCCTTGTCGGCGGTCTTGTTTGTATTGATGAAGAGCCCGGTCATGGACGTGCCGTGCACCTGGTCAGTCATCTGGCGAAACACCCCGCGCCGCACGAGGTGTCTGCCGCTGCTCTGCGCCAGCCGCGTCGTGTTGGTCACCCATTTTCCGTTTTCGTAGCGGTGGGTGTCCGCTTCGCCGCTGTCGAGCATCCTGACCTGGTAGGTGCGCAGCGGCAGGTGCAGCTTGACGAGCAGCGTCACCGCGACCGCCGGACTCCAAATTTCTACCACGGTGTCGCCATATCCATACGTCTTTTTTTCATAGTCGCTGGGTGTTCGCTCGCGCCACACGCAATCCGGGTCGTTCCTGTCAATCATGTCCGGCGAAACGGTGTACCAGTTGCCTCCGTTATTAGTATCGCCGTCCTCCTGCGCCCACCGCCACTCTTTGAAGTGCTGGGTGCCTTTCGGGCGGACTATATCGCGCAGCGCTGTGATGTACTGGTAGGGCAAGACGTTCTTGTTTGATTCGTCGTTTTGACCCTTGCGTCCCTCCAGATGGGCGCTATCCAGGGGCGGAAGCGGGCTGCAATGGGCGGGAGAGCCAACCGCATTGCCGTGATCATCCTCGATGGTGAAATGGGCCTGCAACACGTAATCGATGAACTCGACTGCAAAGGCATGATATCTTTTGATGCCATGTTGCGTGCCGACACCCTGCAGCGCGGTGGCTACGTAGTCGGGCGCGACGTAACCCCGGCGCAGAAAGTTCGCCGGCACTTTCTCCAGGTTCTGTTCAAGGATGTACGTCACCAGGAAGTATCGCATGGCCTTCATGGACTGGTTCTGGTTTTGCTTGCGCTGGGCAACCCACTCGGCACCCAGCTGGCGCCATTGCTCCATTGCTGGATCGAGTTGCGTTGCATAACGCAGTTCCTTGTCGGTTGTGGTTCCAGTAATTCTCTTTGCCCTTGCAGTCATGTTTTTCCCCTCTTATTCGTTAGAAGTCGTTTTATGTCCTTGCGCTCTGCGTAAACAGCCGCATCCAAATCCAGTGCAACAGGCAAGGCATGGCCGTTCTCGAGCGCGCTGGACGCCTTCTCCAGCGCTAAAGTCACCTCTCCAATCGAAGGTGCGGTATAGACCTCCTGCGACTCCATCGACCGGTGCCCCAACCCCCGCTGCGTCACTAGCGGATCGACGCCAGCGCGCCGGGCGCGCTGGCCGTAGGCATGCCGGTGCCCGTGGTGGGTGGTGCCGTTGAACTTGGCTGGTTCTAGGCCGATGCGGCGCACGGCGCGCTCGTGGGCGGCCCGGTAGGCATCGATGGTATAAGGCTCGCCGCACTGCGCGCCGTGAAACGAGACGAACAGGAACGGGTGCTTGGCCGCGCCGATCCGGGCGCGCACCAGCTGGTAGGAATAGAACTTCCATGCCTGCATGAAGAGGCGACCCGCCTCGCCGGCAGGCAGCCAATGCACGAAGCGGTAATTCTGGCTCGCGTCGCTCATCCGCATGCCCTTCCATCCGGCAAACCTGTTACCGGTTTCCAGGGTGCGCGGCAGGTAGCCGGGGTGGTTCGCTTTCAGGTAGGTTTCCCGATTCGGGAAGACCTTGCCGTTCGGGGCGCGCTTGTCGGTGGGCGCGGCGCCATCGATGGGGTGGTACACGCGTACAATGGCTTCGTCGGGCTTCTGGGGGTGGGGCAGCACGTCGTGCACCCACAGGTGGAAGGGTTCGCTGACCCGCAAGCCGCCCCAGTGCAAAAGGATGGTGATGCAGATGTCGCGCCATTGGTAGCGCTCCACGGGGGCGCTGCTGTGCTCCTTGCCGGGCACCGTGAAGCCCTCAAACAGGAGCGCCATGAACCGCTCGTCTGGGAACGCCTTGGTTTCGCCCTGGTCGCCGGCGGGCGTGCGGCGCTGGCGCACGAGTCGGGCTTGTTTGGCCGCCTGCGTCGCTGTACTGAAATCGTCCAAGTGCCCCAGGAACGTATTCATGGTCTTGTGCAGGAAGGTCGCCCAGTTCAAACGCGCTTCATAGGTCGTCGCCTCGCGCCACGGGTTCAGCTGCACTGCGCCGTACTCCTTGTGCATCCAGTCGGAGAACTGGGCAAGCTGGTTCAGCAAGGTCTTGCCGTTGTCCAGCCGCTTGCCCAGCCAGTAAAGGCCGCTGGGATCCAGCCCATCCTCGCCCACCGTGCCGGAGAACACCACGTGCGCAAATGCGGTGAAGAGCTCCGGGGCGCTGCCGAAGTTGGCCCCGTTAACCTCCATGTAGTCCAGCAGCATGCCTACTGCCTGGCACACCTTGGCCCGCCAGGCATTGCTTGTGCCGTGGTAGGTCGCGAGGAAGTAATCCACCAGCGGCTGCAGCGGCTCGACCTTGCCGCCTTGCTGCACTAGGATGACCGGCACGGTGACGCTGGCGCCGGTTTGGTCGGCGATCACCTTGGCTTTGACCAGAACGTGGCTCATGGCGCAGCCTCCGTCAGCAAGTTCTCCAGCCGCTGGGTATGTGTCGCCTCTGCAAATGTGTACTTTGAGCCGCCCAAGATCCCGATAAAAAGTTCACAGTCCACCCTTTTCCGCTGTGATAAGTGCCTAGCGAACAGGCAGGCAAGTATCTCGCTGGCTGCTCGCATTGTAATTTTTTTGGCCATAGGATTCCCTTCTGGCCATCTCGAAGTAAAATGACCAGCTATGTTGTATAGAAATAAGGTGTAGGCTTGACAGCCTATGGGCGTGCACAGAGAATGGATGTCATCGTCAGATGTATCCATGAGGGCAACGGATTCGAAGACCTTTGCCCTTGCTTTTTCTGCGGTCCGCCAAGTTCTGTTTTATGGGAAGTTCATCGGTCAATCTCCTTTCACCGGTCATATATATAGGGGCGATAACGTCATGTGGACGCCACGACACCTGCCGGCAGCGCAAAAGGCGTAGCGGCATCTTGACAGTTCGGATGGGAAAGGGGCATACTCGGCACTGGATGATTTGAATTCCAGATGCTTTTAAAGGCTTGTGAGCTGAGAACTCACAAGCCTTTTCGTTTTGCGCCCTAAGATTCTCTAGATCATGGCGCCTCCTCACTGGACTTAATGACTGAGGACGATCCCGGCTCGGGGGGGGCGGTATTGATTGACCGGCTGCGCTGGGCAACAAGCCACCTAGCTACGTCACCAATCAATGCAAACTTACCTCGTCTGTTTTCGATCTCAAAAACTGGCACAGGCACATTCTTGCGAGCCAGCGCTTGGCGAAATGCATCCTTCGATGGATAACCCAGCGCCTGGCATAGGTCCTCATTGCCGATCAATGGGCCATAACGGTGCATCAACTGCCGCTCTAGCAGTACTTCAAGCGGCGCTTCAATATCCAATAGATCCATTGTCAGTCACACGAAATATGGTGCGGAAAAGCGGTCTTTTTTCAGAATGCACTTTTATATCTGGAAAGTCAAATATTCGGTGCTGTTTCAAATTGCATATTCTAAATTCTGAATTAAATTCACTATTGCAAATATTGTTCCAATCCAAATGCGAACAATACACTGCGGATCTAATGCTTGCGGATTCAATCAGATAGACCAATGCTGGCCTGGGCAGGCCGAGCATAGACAGGGTAAATCACAGGGACACCGAAAACCAAACGTCTCAGGTACACGATTTTCTCTACACAGGAAGTGGTCACCCTACCCACGAAAATGTCGTGTTTTTACGTTTTTACACAGCCTGGGGCGGAAGCAGACGGTCACAACAGGCGTATCCGGACTAACGTTTAAACGCACGCGCCTACAAACGTCTTGCCTGCGATAGAGCGGCAAGCTTGCGCCTAGGCCGGTTCGACATTCGCGCACCACTGCGGTGAACTGCCGTTGCCAATGACGCTGGTCGTCAGCGACCTCGACTCGTTGAGTCGTCTGGCGCAGGACGGCCGAGACATTACCTGTCGGCTTGATTTTTCGATCAAGGAGGCACTGGCTTCAGGCGCTTTAAAAACGGTGCTCGACCGATACATGACTCAGACGACTACATTGTGGATACTTTGACCAAGCAGCAAACAAATGACGCCAAAAGTGCGCGTCTGCGTCGACTAATCGTTGGCGATGTCCCATAGTAAAGAAAAATCTCTTGATGCTCTTACTCACAAAGATCCCAATTCATGGGCGAATCCCAAATAATCGATGGCTTAAATCCTCCCGGACGTATTGTTGGGTCTCCGTTGAGATGCGCATCGGAAATACGAATTTGTACTTTCTCGCCGACGATTTTTTCGACGTAACCTACATATATCATGCCACGTCCTAATTTTTGACACACTTTGGCGCCAACTTTGCGAATCAGTGCTTGGTCATTTCGTCGCTGTTCCACAACAGCTAGAGCTAGATCTGTCTCCTTCTTTTTTTTGGATATTTGTATATCCGAAAATACCTGATCAGAAACAAATTCATAATTTTCTACTGGATGCAAACGACCCATTGGCGATTTTTGAAAACGATCAAGCACATCAATAGTTCGATCCGGGCCTCTAAGGATATAAGCGAGACCAGGCTTTGCTTCAAAAATATAAACATCTGGGCGACAACTTCTCGTATCGCTATTGCGACATGTAGTCACCTGAATAGAATGCTTTCCAGCTGATATATTGGCCCCTCGGCGTGTACTCACGCCCGGCAACATCCCCGGCCCCTCGGTTGTTTGAAGCACTCTCGACCTTTGGGGGCCGCTATCCACTTCAGTGATCGCAGAGCCAGTACCATAAATATCTTGAGGAATAACCAAAGCAAAATTCTTGAGCTGATCGCTAGGTATCTGCGGGGTTGAACATCCGGATAAAGTAGGTGAGATTATTGAAATTGCACCATAAAAAATAATGAGAGTTGAGCGCATCGATATTCTTATATAAAAAATTAACAATAATTTTACAATGACCCTCTTGATCCTATTGAGGCGACGCCGCTGCTATTCAGATAAGTGTCGCCTAAGTTTCAAGAATAAAATAATCTTTCATTTGTAAAATTAAACATATTCTTCAAGTATCCGTATCGACTCCTGCTCGATAGCAACGATACCGTCAGGTTCTCTAACGGCAATGAACTCGTAAATTGCGTCATCGATCAATGCCGTATTTTCCGTTTCGACATACTCCAAAAATCTCTCACCGAGGATTGGTTCGTCTGAAAAGAAGGACTTGATTTTCTGGCGAACGGTGTCTGATGTTGGAGTACGATCTCCGTTAAGAAAGTTAATTTTCTCTTCACAAGTAGCATAAATTAATTGGCCCAAAAACGACTCGAAACTACGAAGTTGTTGTACATGCTCGCGGAAGAATGAATCCTTAGAGTAAATTTTCCTTAAATATTTTTTGATAGCCTCTTCAGTCGAACTGGCATGTACAAATGCCGGCTCCCATTCAGTTATCGAGTCGTCATGGGCAACCAAATAGCGTTTTAACATAAATTCCTAATTGTCAGTATGGCAATCACCTCGTAGCTGACGCTTGCGGGGAGCACTTGACGCAGCTGACGAGATTTTAGATGAGAAAGCTCAATTGTGACTTAAAAGCGGCTGACTTAAAAGCATCATTTTGTAAGACTGAAGGCGATGCCTATCTCGCCTTCCAACATTGCCATTGTCCAGCCTACTGCGCGGGCGGTCCTCGCCGCTAACGTGGTTAGACTTCGCAATGAAAAAAATTGGTCCCAAGAGATGCTCGGATTCGAGACGGGATTGCATCGCACCTTCATCGCCCACGTCGAACGGCAAGCCAGGAATATCTCGATAGACAACGTGGAAAAAATCGCGAGAGCTCTTGGCGTCGCCCCATACCGGCTATTGGAACCCCAACTAGCCTAGTACTCTTTCCCGTTTAATTGCCACCTAGACGATCACGCACCCGAGAAATCAATATCAGTGGTGGCGTAGGATTGTGCTGATCAAGTGACGAGTGGGTTCAGATACAGAGTTGCTGCACCCTCCACTTGTGCCCGTCGTCATAACGTCAAGTACCGTTACGGCACGACGCCGTTAACAGTTGTTCGAACGGTTGTAACACTCCATTCCTACCGGTGGATCATTCTCGAAACTGATTCTGGAGAAGAAAGTCTGGCGGAAGAGAATAAAGTCTGTCTGTAGTGGTCTAATGTACCCGGACACTGATTTAGGCGAGAATGCTCGCCATGGAG
>RCUJ01001166.1_pt1 | contig 14400 bp, 13 predicted proteins | sample 2166321 | NCBI WGS metagenome assembly RCUJ01 (sample SAMN09932808, study PRJNA488358) | compost metagenome | feature: garden; material: soil; isolation source: compost soil in an enriched community after 118 h of incubation | place: Germany: Experimental Botanical Garden Goettingen | collected... | reverse complement strand
GCGGCGCTGATAGCATCGTGACGGTTGCCGAGTCTGGCGGGCAAACAACCACCATTACCGTGGTCGGCGTCGACCTTCTGGCCAGCGACATTGTCATTGCCTGATGGGTCGAGCGCGTGAACGGCTGCGAGGGTGGCGTAGGAACCACCCTCGCATCGCTTCTGGCAGCTCCAGTCTGAGATCCGTTCGATCGTATCCACGTGAGCGACCGAGCAGCACAAAGCCGGCAGAGGCCCGAGGACTCTGCCGGCTTTCTTGTGTCCGCGCGGCGGACTCAGCCGCCGACAGCCACCGGGGTGCCCGCAGGGGTAGCAGGGGCAACCGGTGCCAGCCCACCCGGCACACCCCAGATGCCACCCAGGCTCTGCAGCAGCGCACCGGCCAGGCCCTGGCCGGCGAGGAACTGCAGGAGGATCGGCGCGAACTGGCCGACCAGGCTGGTATCCATGCCCAGTACCGAGAAGGCCTGGCCGACGCCCGCCAGGCTGTCGACCGGCGCGCTTCCCGGCTGCGGCGCCGGACTGGCGGTGCCGCCGAGCAGACCACTCAGCGCGCCCAGCCGACCGAGGACACCGCTGACGCCATTGCCCGCGCTGGCGGCGCTGCCAGCGTTGCCAGCCAGCAGCTCCAGCCCCGGGACGCTGCCAGCCAACTGGGCATACTGATCCGCCGCCAGCTGGCTCTGCGCCAGACCGAGCAGGGCGCCGACCCCGCCCATCGCCTGCTGCGGGGTCACCTGCAAGGCGCGCAGCTGGTCGATCAGGGCCAGGGTCTGCGGATTGACCAGGCCGCCAAGCGCTGCGGCGCCCGCCGGCAGCGCCGGGGCGAGCGGTGCTTGTGCCGCCGCGGCAGGCGCGACCGGAACGGTCTGGGCGGCGGCAGCGCCCTGGCTGGCCGGAGCCATCGGCGCGACCGGTGCGATCGGCTCCTGCGCGGTCGCCGCCGTGGCAGGCGCGGCCGGAGTCACTGGGAGAGCCGGAGCTGCCGGAACGCTCGGTGCTGGCGCAGCGGCCTCGCTGGCAGCAGGTACAGCCGGAGCCAGCGGAGCGGCCTGGGCGGCAGGCACGACCTGAATGGCCGGCGCCGCCGGGGCCGGGGTCGCCTCGACGGCATCCCCCGCGGTGACGGCGAAGGCCGGCAGGCTCGCCGCGAGCAGCAGGGCGGACAGGCTGATGGAGTGCAACGCTTGCATGGTCGAACCTCGAAGAAAGGGATGCGGCTAGCCTAAGACCACGCGGCGCGGATAAGTGCTGAATACGCGGGCGAGAATCCGGCGAACGGCAGCCGGGACGACGCTGCGCCACAGTGTCAGGACGATGCACGGCGCCGGGTCGCGCCCTACACTGAGCGGCGAACAACGCCCGAGCACAGCGGCCAGGGGAGCGCCATGGAACAACTGAAACAGCAGATCCGCGAGCACGGCGTCGTGCTCTCCGAGCAGGTGCTGAAGGTCGACGCCTTCCTCAACCACCAGATCGATCCCGTGCTGATGCAGCGGATCGGCGCCGAATTCGCTCGCCGCTTCCGCGACCAGGGCATCGACAAGGTGGTGACCATCGAGGTCTCGGGCATCGCCCCGGCGCTGATGACCGCACTGGCGCTGGGCGTGCCGCTGGTGTTCGCGCGCAAGCAGCAGTCGCTGACGCTCACCGGCCCGCTGCTGAGCGCACAGGTGTACTCCTTCACCAAGCAGGTGCAGAGCACCATCGCCGTCGCCGCCAGCCACCTGAAGGCGGGCGAGCGGGTGCTGATCGTCGACGACTTCCTCGCCCACGGTCAGGCGGCGCGGGGGCTGGCGGCTATCGTCGAGCAGGCCGGCGCGCGGGTCGTCGGCATCGGCATCGTCATCGAGAAGTCGTTCCAGCCCGGCCGCGGCGAGCTGGAGCGGCTCGGCTACCGGGTCGAATCGCTGGCGCGGGTCGCCTCGCTGGAGGGCGGCGAGGTGCGCTTCATCGACTGAGGCGGCCTCAGGCGGGCACAAAAAAGCCGCCTCGCAGGCGGCTTCTTCGCAAGACCGGCGGAACTTACAGGCCGGACATCTTGTGGATCGCGCCCAGCAGCTCGTCGTCGGAGCAGTCGGCGCAGGTGCCTTTCGGCGGCATGGCGTTACGACCGGCGATGGCGCTCTTCAGCAGCGCATCCAGACCGCCACGCTCGGCAGCACGAGCTTTCCAGTCGGCGGCATCGCCAATCTTCGGCGCGCCCAGCACGCCGGAGCCGTGGCAGGCGTTGCAGTGCTTGGCAACGATGTCGTCGGCGCTGCGGGCACCGCCGCCGGCAGCGGCAGCTACGGCACCAACGCCCTTGCATTCCTGCCCGGCGATGCAGACCTGGCCCACCGGCTTCAGGCGTTCGGCGATGGCTTCATCGCTCGCGGCCTGGGCGCCAACCGCCCACAGGGCCAGTACGGCAGCCTGGGCTGCCAAGACTTTCTTGATCAGGTTCACCCTTACACCCTCTATGGCTAGTCACGCCCGGGCGATGGGCCGCGCGGGCGGCGGCAGTATAACGGCAAAGCCGAGCCGGCCGAAACAACCCCGATGGTCGCAGGGACTTGACACCTTGGGCGCAGAGCCGACAGCGATGGCTCAGAAGTTGGCCGGGGTGGTCGCACTGATCAGCCGGGCCGGCTGGTCGAAGGGATTGCGGAAGCGGTGCGGCTGGTCGCTGCGGAAGTAGTAGCTGTCGCCGCTGTCGAGGATGTACACATCGTCGCCAACGGTCAGCTCGAGGCGGCCCTCGACCACCACGCCGGCTTCCTCGCCCTCGTGGTTGAGCATGTCCATGCCGGTGTCGGAGCCGGGCGGATAGGTTTCGTCGAGGAACGACATGACCCGGTTGGGATGCATGCGGCCAACCAGCTTCATGGTCACCGCACCGCTGCCGATGTCGATCAGTTCGTCCGACTTGTAGACCACCTGGGCCTGATTGCCCTCCTCCAGGTCCATGGAGAAGAACTCCACCAGCGAGATCGGAATGCCGCCCAGAACCTTCTTCAGCGAGCTGATCGAGGGGCTGACGCTGTTCTTCTCGATCATGGAAATGGTGCTGTTGGTCACTCCGGCGCGCTTGGCGAGCTCGCGCTGGGACAGGCCCTTGAGTTTGCGGATGGTATGCAGACGGGCTCCGACGTCCAAGGCTGGCGTCCTCCTCGATCATTCAGGCTAATGGCAAGATTGTTGCCCATAGCATGGCAATACCGTGCAGTATTTTCAACAAACCGGCCGAAATGAGCGAAGTTCGCCGCCGCTGTCAGCGCGTCTGGGTGTAGCTGCGCGGCACCCGCTTGAGGTTGCAGAACAGCTGGTAGGGGATGGTGTCGGCCGCGCTAGCCACCGCGCTGGCCGGGACCTGGGCGCCCCACAGCTCGACCCTGCTGCCGAGACCTGCCTGCGGCAGGTCGGTGAGATCGACGGTGAGCATGTCCATCGACACCCGGCCGATCAGGCGGGTCAGGCGGCCATCCACCGCTACCGGCGTGCCGCTCGTGGCGTGGCGCGGGTAGCCGTCGGCATAGCCCATGGCCACCACGCCGACGCGGGTGGGCCACTCGCTGACGAAGCGCGCCCCGTAGCCCACCGGCTCGCCGGCCGGCAGTTCGCGCACGCTGATGATCTTCGACTCCAGGGTCATCACCGGCCGCAGGCGCTCGGCCAGCGCCTGCGGCTGCGCGAACGGGCTGGCGCCGTAGAGCATGATGCCCGGGCGCACCCAGTCGGTGGAGTGCGGCGGTAGCAGCTGCGACCAGCCGAGCACGGCCGGCGAGTTGCACAGGCTGATCTCGGCCGCCAGGCCCTCGCGGGCGGCCATGAACAGCGCGAGCTGCTCAGCCGTGCGCGGGCAGTCCGGCTCGTCGGCGCGGGCGAAGTGGCTCATCAGCACCACCTTGGCGACCTGGGTGCAGGCCAGCAGGCGCTGATGGGCAGCGCGGTAGTCGGCCGGGTGGAAGCCGACCCGGTGCATGCCGGAGTCGAGCTTGAGCCACACCTGCAGCGGTCGGGCCAGGCGCGCGTGCTCGATGGCCTCCAGCTGCCAGGCCGAGTGCACCACGCACCACAGCTCGTGCTCGGCGATCAGCGCCAGCTCGTCGGCCTCGAAGAAGCCTTCGAGCAGCAGGATCGGCGCACGGATGCCCGCGGCGCGCAGCTCCAGCGCTTCCTCGATGCAGGCTACCGCGAAGCCGTCGGCGAGTTCCGCCAGCGCCTGGGCGCAGCGCACCGCGCCGTGACCGTAGGCGTCGGCCTTGACCACGGCGAGGGCGCGGGCGCCGCTGACTTCGCGGGCCAGCCGGTAGTTGTGACGCAGGGCATCGAGGTCGATCAGGGCACGGGCGGGACGCATGGCAAGGGTTCTTCTGGCGGGTGGAAATCAGCCCGGCGCAACCAGCCGGGCAACACAGGTTTCAGGGCAGCGCAGCCACCACGGTCATCTCGACCCGGGCGCGCGGGTCGTACAGCCGGGCCTCCACGCAGGTGCGCGCCGGCGCGCAGCCGGCGGGCAGCCAGGCATCCCACACCGCGTTCATCGCCGCGTAGTCGGCCAGATCCTGCAGGTGGATGGTCACCGCGAGCAGGCGCGACTTGTCGCTGCCGGCCTCGGCGAGCAGACGCTCGATGCTGGCCAGGGTCTCGCCGGTCTGCTGCGCGATGTCGCCGGCGTAGTCGTCGGCCAGCTGGCCCGCCAGGTAGACGGTGCCGTGGTGGATGACGATCTCGCTGTAGCGCGACTCAGTGTGCAGGCGCTGGATGGACATGCTGGGGGTTCTCCTTGGTGGTGGTGTAGCGGGAAATATCCAGGCCGCGCGGGCTGATCTGCGGGCGCCGCTGCGCCATCAGGTCGGCGAGCAGGCGACCGGAGCCGCAGGCCATGGTCCAGCCAAGGGTACCGTGTCCGGTGTTGAGGAACAGGTTGCGGTAGCGGGTGGCGCCGACGATCGGCGTGCCATCCGGGGTCGCCGGGCGCAGGCCGGTCCAGAACTCGGCGCGTGCCAGATCGCCACCGCGCGGGTACAGATCGGCGGTGATCATCTCCAGGGTCTCGCGCCGGCGCGGGTTGAGCGACAGGTCGAAGCCGGCGATCTCGGCCATGCCGCCGACACGGATGCGGTCGTCGAAGCGGGTGATGGCGACCTTGTAGGTCTCGTCGAGGATGGTCGAGGTCGGCGCCATGGCCGCGTCGACGATCGGTACGGTCAGCGAGTAGCCCTTCAGCGGGTAGACCGGCGCCTTGATGCCCAGCGGCTTGAGCAGCTGCGGCGAGTAGCTGCCGAGGGCCAGCACGAAGTGGTCGGCGCGCTCCAGCTGGCCGTCGACCCATACGCCGCTGACGCGCTCGCCGTCGCTCTCCAGACGCTCGATGGTGCGGCCGAAGCGGAACTCGACGCCCAGCTCGCGGGCCATCTCGGCCAGGCGGCTGGTGAACAGGAAGCAGTCGCCGGTCTGGTCGTTGGGCAGGCGCAGGGCGCCGGCCAGCTTGTCGGCCACCGCCGCCAGCGCCGGTTCGACACGGGCAATGCCGGCGCGGTCGAGCACCTCGTAGGGCACCCCGGCCTGCTCGAGGACGGCGATGTCCTTGGCCGCGGCATCGACCTGGGCCTGGGTACGAAACAGCTGGGTGGTGCCGAGGCGGCGGCCTTCGTAGGCGATGCCGGTCTCGGCGCGCAGTTCGTCGAGGCAGTCGCGGCTGTACTCGGCCAGGCGCACCATGCGCTCCTTGTTCACCGCGTAGCGCGCGGCGGTGCAATTGCGCAGCATCTGCGCCATCCACAGGTACTGGTCGGGGCTGGCGGTGGGCTTGATCGCCAGCGGCGCATGGCGCTGCAGCAGCCACTTCATCGCCTTGAGCGGGATGCCCGGGGCGGCCCACGGCGAGGCATAGCCGGGGGAGACCTGGCCGGCGTTGGCGTAGCTGGTTTCCAGGGCGACGCCGTCCTGGCGGTCGATCACCACCACCTCGAACCCGGCGCGGGCCAGGTAGTACGCGCTGGCGGTGCCGACCACACCGCTGCCAAGGACCAGAACTCGCATGCTTGCCTCCCGCACCCGCCACCGCGAATGAGCTGTTGTTAAGGGCTTCGATGGGCGAAGTATAGGAACGCCACCGCAGAAATATTCCCTATTCTTCAGCTCATTTATGGCGATAATTCTCGGCGAAATCCCATTTCACGGAGTGGCATCCACCATGAACGAAGGCAAGAAGACCCGGCGCGACCTGGATCGCACCGACCGCGGCATCCTGCGCATCCTCCAGCAAGAGGGACGGATTTCCTTCACCGAACTGGGCGAGCGGGTCAACCTGTCGACCACCCCGTGCACCGAGCGGGTCCGCCGCCTGGAGCGCGACGGGGTGATCCTCGGCTACCACGCGCGGCTCAACCCGCAGATGCTGCGCGCGGGCCTCTTGGTGTTCGTCGAGCTGAGCCTGGACTACAAGTCCGGCGACACCTTCGAGGAGTTCCGCCGCGCGGTGCTCAAGCTGCCGCAGGTGCTGGAGTGCCACCTGGTGTCCGGCGAGTTCGACTACCTGATCAAGGCGCGCATCTCGGAGATGGCCTCCTACCGCAAGCTGCTCGGCGACATCCTGCTCAAGCTGCCGCACGTGCGCGAGTCGAAGAGCTACATCGTCATGGAGGAGGTCAAGGAGACCCTGGCGCTGCCGATTCCCGACTGAACGGCCGCGCCCGAAAACGACAATGCCCGCATCCGAAGATGCGGGCATTGCGTTGCGCCGGCGCCGGATGCGCCGCGGCGGGCCTTCAGGAGGTCAGGACTTGGCCACCGCGGCCGCCGGCTTGGCGAAGTACTCGCGGGTCAGGCGCACCACCACCGGGCTGAGCAGCACCAGGGCGATCAGGTTGGGGATCGCCATCAGGCCGTTGAGGGTATCGGACAGCAACCAGGCGAAGTCCAGCTGGGCCACCGCACCGAAGGGGATGGCCAGCACCCAGAGCACGCGGAACGGGAGGATCGCCCGCGTGCCGACCAGGTATTCCCAGCAGCGCTCGCCGTAGTAGCTCCAGCCGAGGATGGTGGTGTAGCAGAACACCACCAGGGCCAGCGCCAGCACGTACTGGCCGACGCCGGGCAGGGCGCTCTCGAAGGCGGCGCTGGACAGCGCCGCGCCGCTGGCGCCGCTGGTCCACGCGCCGGTGGTGAGAATCACCAGGGCGGTCATGCTGCACACCACGATGGTGTCGATGAAGGTGCCGAGCATGCCGATCAGGCCGGAGCGCACCGAGCTGTGGGTGGTGCCGGCGGCCTGGGCGATGCCGGCGGTACCCAGGCCCGCCTCGTTGGAGAAGATGCCGCGGGCCACGCCGAAGCGGATCGCCGCCATCACCGCCGCGCCGGCGAAGCCGCCGGTGGCCGCCGCCGGATTGAAGGCGTGGTCGAAGATCAGCGCGAAGGCGCCGGGGATGGCCTCGAAGTTGAGCGCCAACACGGTCAGCGCGGCAACGATGTAGCCCACGCACATGGTCGGCACCAGAGCCTCGGCGACCTTGCCGATGCGCTTGACGCCGCCGAGGATCACCAGGCCGGTGACCACCATGGTGACCACGCCGGTGACCCAGTCCGGCACGCCGAAGGAGCCGTGCAGGGCGTCGGCCATGCTGTTGACCTGGACCATGTTGCCGATGCCGAAGCCGGCCAGGCCGCCGAACAGGGCGAAGGCGCCGCCCATCCACGCCCACTTCTTGCCCAGGCCGTTCTTGATCGCGTACATCGGCCCGCCGACGTGTTCGCCGCGCTCGTCCTTCTCGCGGTAGTGCACGGCGAGCACCACCTCGCTGTACTTGGTGGCCATGCCGACCAGCGCGGTGCACCACATCCAGAAGATTGCGCCGGGGCCGCCGAGGAAGATCGCGGTGGCGACGCCGGCGATGTTGCCGGTGCCGACGGTGGCGGCCAGGCAGGTCATCAGCGCCTGGAACGGGCTGATCTCGCCGGAGCCGTCGTCATCCTTCTTGCGTCCCTGCCAGAGCAGGCCGAAGGCAGTGACGATCCTGGCCAGCGGCATGAATTTCAGCCCCAGCATGAGGAACAGGCCGGTGCCGAGGATGAGGACCAGCATGGGCGGCCCCCAGACCAGGCCATTGAGACTATTCACCACGGTATTGAGGAATTCCATCAGGGGGTTCTCTTTGCTCTTGTCGATGGGGCAGGCAATGCCTGGCGTGCGCGGGCTCTGAAGCACGGGGCGTGCCAGCAGCCCCGCACACATTGCGCAGCGCAACAGCCACAGTGATTACTCAGGTCAGAGCGACGATCACCCTGAATTGGCATCACCACGAAGCCAGCCAGCAGACTTTTCCCCTGCAATCCTGAAGAATCGCGGCATAAAACTCCACGAAAAAACCTGCATTCCGCCCTGCAGCCCGCACCCAGCGCGGTGCCCGCCACTGCTTGGTCGCTGCCCTCCGCCGGCCTATGCTGATGGTTCAGCCACAGCCTGTTACCCAAATGCCCAGCCATAGCCCCGAGCACGCCCCATCCTGGTACGCCGCCAGCGTCAACCGCTACCTGGAGCTCCCCGCACTGGCGGGGGAGATCGTCGCCGACGTGTGCATCGTCGGCGGCGGCTACACCGGACTGAACTGCGCCATCGAGCTGGCCCGCCGCGGTTACGCGGTGGCGCTGCTGGAGGCGCGGCAGATCGGCTGGGGCGCCAGCGGACGCAACGGCGGCCAGCTGATCCGCGGCGTCGGCCACGAGGTCGAGCGCTTCCGCGGCGTGCTCGGCGACGACGGCGTGCGCCGGCTGAAACTGTACGGCCTGGAGGCGGTGGAGCTGGTGCGCCGGCGCGTCGAGGAGTTCGCCATCGACTGCGACCTGCGCTGGGGCTACTGCGACCTGGCCAACCGCCCCGAGCATCTGGACGGCTTTCGCCAGGCCCGCGACGAACTGCTGGAGCTGGGCTATCCGCACGAGCTGCGCCTGCTGCAGGCCGGCGAGATGCACCAGGTGGTCGGCTCCGAACGCTACTGCGGCGGGCTGATCGACATGGGCTCCGGCCACCTGCACCCGCTCAACCTCGCCCTGGGCGAGGCGGCGGCCGCGGCGAGCCTGGGCGTGCAGCTGTTCGAGCGTTCGGCGGCGACGCGCATCGACTACGGTGCACAGATCCGCGTGCATAGCGCGCGCGGACAGGTGCGCGCCGACCGGCTGATCCTCGCCTGCAACGCCTACCTCGACGGCCTGCAGCCGGCGCTGGCCGGCAAGGTACTGCCGGCCGGCAGCTACATCGTCGCCAGCGAACCGCTGGGCGAGGAGCGTGCGCGCCAGCTGATCCCGCAGGACATGGCGCTGTGCGACCAACGCGTGGCGCTCGACTACTACCGGCTGTCGCGTGATCGCCGCCTGCTGTTCGGCGGCGCCTGCCACTATTCCGGGCGCGATCCGGCGGACATCGCCGCCTACATGCGGCCGAAGATGCTGAAAGTCTTCCCGCAGCTGGCCGACGTGCGCATCGACTACGCCTGGGGCGGGATGATCGGCATCGGCGCCAACCGCCTGCCGCAGCTCGGCCGCCTGCCCGACCAGGCCAATGTCTGGTACGCCCAAGCCTATTCCGGCCACGGCCTCAACGCCAGCCACCTTGCCGCACAGCTGCTGGCCCAGGCCATCCACGGCGAGGACAGCAGCGGCTTCGAGCTGTTCGCCCGCGTGCCGCACCCGACCTTCCCCGGTGGCCCGCTGCTGCGCGCGCCGCTGCTGGCGCTGGGCATGCTCTGGGAGCGCATCCAGGAGCGCCTGTAGCTGGCTGCTGAAAACCGGTCTGCGTTGCCGGTACCTCGCAACAACGGCCTCGGCTGCCGCGCCGAGGTTCTGCAACAGACGGCCAGCGCCTACCCCGGATCGCCCGGCAGCTCGAACGCGCCGCGGCGCACGGCGAGGGCGAGGAACAGCGCCGCGCCGCCGGCCAGCAGCAGGGGCAGGCTATGGCCGCTCAGCCACTGGCTGGCGGCGCCGCTGGACAGCGGCCCGAGCAGACAGCCGAGCCCCCAGAGCATGGCGATATGGGCATTGACGCGTACCAGGGCGTCGTCGCGATAGCGGGTGCCGACCAGCACCAGAGCCAGGGTATACAGACCGCCGGCGCTGGCGCCGAGCAGCGGCAACAGCAGCCAGACCAGCGGCGAATGCAGCAGCAGCGGCACCAGCAGGCTGCTGGCCAGCAGCAGCAGGCCGCAGGCACGCAGCAGCGCGGCGCGTGGCAGGCGGTCGGCGAGCAGGCCGAGCGGCAGCTGCAGCAGGGCGTTGCCCAGCACCAGCGCGCCGAGCATGTGCAGCACGCGACCCTGCTCGATGCCCTCGCGCAGCAGGTAGACCGGCAGCAGGGTCAGCGCCAAGGCATCGAAGGCGGCGAACAGCACCACTGCCCAGGCGATCGCCGGCTGGCCACGGCAGAAGGCCAGCAGACCGCCGCCGAGCAGCGCCTGGCGCCCGACCGCCGGCGCGCCGTCACGGCCGAGCAGCAGCAGACTGCCGACCACCAGCAGCGCCGCGGCCAGCCACAGCGCCTGGTCGCCGGCGGTACCGATCACGCCGAGCAGCAGCGGCCCGCACAGCTGGCTGAGGGCGAAGGCGGTGCCGTACAGCGCCACCAGGCGGCCGCGCCAGGCATCGCTGGCCAGTTGGTTGATCCAGCTCTCGCCGAGCACGAACACCACGGTCAGGGAAATCCCCAGCACCAGGCGCAGCAACAGCCACAGGCCGTAGTCCGGCCACAGCGCCAGGCCGGCCAGCGAGGCGGCACTGAACAGCAGGCTCAGCTGCAGGCTGCGCGAGGTGCCGCAGCCGGCGGCGAAGGCATGGGTGAGACGCGCGCCGAGCAGCACGCCGAGCGCCGGCATGGCCGCCATCACGCCGATGGCGAAGGTGCCGTAGCCCCAGCCATCCAGGCGCAGCGACACCAGCGGCAGGCTGAGCCCCAGGGCCAGGCCGACCAGCACGACCGCTCCGGTCACCGCACAGTAGTTTGCCCAGCGCACGTCCCCTCCCCGCTCACGACAAAACGGCCGGGCCTTCCCTTGGGAAAGCCCGGCCGTCAGGTGATCCGCCGCGGATTACAGCTTGATCCAGGTCGCCTTGAGTTCGGTGTACTTGTCGAAGGCGTGCAGCGACTTGTCGCGGCCGTTGCCCGACTGCTTGAAGCCGCCGAACGGCGCGGTCATGTCGCCGCCGTCGTACTGGTTGATCCACACGCTGCCGGCGCGCAGGGCCTTGGCGGTGAGGTGCGCCCTGGACAGGTTGGCCGTCCAGATCGCCGCCGCCAGGCCGTAGGGGGTGTCGTTGGCAATGCGCACCGCCTCTTCCGCCGAATCGAAGCTGATCACCGACAGCACCGGGCCGAAGATCTCCTCGCGGGCGATCTTCATCGCGTTGCTCACCCCGTCGAACACCGTCGGCGCGACGAACACTCCACCGGTTTCCGCCAGCACCCGGCCGCCGCCGCAGCGCAGCTGGGCGCCCTCGGCGTGACCGGCGGCGATGTAGCCGAGCACGGTGTTGAGCTGCTGCTCGTCGACCAGCGCGCCGACGTTGGTCGCCGGGTCCAGCGGATGGCCGGGCTGCCAGGCCTGCATCTCCTCGAGCAGCAGCTCGACGAACTGCTCCTTGATCGAGGCCTCGACCAGCAGGCGCGAGCCGGCGGTGCACACCTCGCCCTGGTTGAAGCAGATCGCCCCGGCCGCGGCGCGGGCGGCGGCGCGCAGGTCCGGCGCGTCGGCGAAGACGATGTTCGGGCTCTTGCCGCCGGCCTCCAGCCAGACGCGCTTCATGTTCGACTCGCCGGCGTAGATCATCAGCTGCTTGGCGGTGCGCGTGGAGCCGGTGAACACCAGGGTGTCGACGTCCATGTGCAGGGCCAGCGCCTTGCCCACCGTATGGCCGTAGCCGGGCAGCACGTTGAGCACGCCCGGCGGGATGCCGGCCTCGACCGCCAGCCGGGCGATGCGGATGGCGGTCAGCGGCGACTTCTCCGACGGCTTGAGCACCACCGAGTTGCCGCTGGCCAGCGCCGGGCCGAGCTTCCAGCAGGCCATCAGCAGCGGGAAGTTCCACGGCACGATGGCGGCGACCACGCCGATCGGCTCGCGGGTCACCAGGCCCAGCTCGTTGTGCGGGGTCGGCGCCACCTCGTCGTAGATCTTGTCGATCGCCTCGCCGCACCAGCGCAGGCAGCGCGCGGCCGCTGGCACGTCCACCGCCAGGGCGTCGCCGATCGGCTTGCCCATGTCGAGGGTTTCCAGCAGGGCCAGCTCCTCGCGATGGGCATCGAGCAGACCGGCGAAGCGCAGCATCGTCGCCTTGCGCTTGGTCGGCGCCAGGCGCGACCACACCCCGGAGTCGAAGGTCGCCCGCGCATCGGCCACGGCGCGCTCGGCATCGGCGGCCCCACAGCTGGCGACCTGGGCCAGCACGCGGCCATCGATCGGACTCAGGCAGTCGAAGGTCGCTCCGTCGGCCGCCGGGGCGTAATCGCCATGCACGAAGGCGCGGCCTTCGATGGCCAGGATGCTGGCGCGGTGTTCCCATTCGACGCGGCTGGGGGTGCTCATGTCCTGTGCTCCGGATGCGGTGGTTTGATCCATGATGGCCGCAGCGGGAAAACTTGCGCAAGTCCGGGCGCAGCGGAGCCTGGGCAGGAAACCCAGCAGTGTCTTGCAGAATTTTTGACAGAACAGCCAAAACGGCGCTATACCGTGCACTATATCGAACACGTCGCCCGCCGCGACATCCGCCAGCCCCGCCGCACAGGTCGCCCCATGAACCGCGAGAACACCCCACCGTCGCCCGTCGCCAGCGCCCGCAACCTGGACGACTACTGGATGCCCTTCACCGCCAATCGCCAGTTCAAGACGCGCCCGCGGCTGGTGGAGAGCGCCGAGGGCCTGTACTACCGCAGCGTCGATGGTCGCCAGATCCTCGACGGCTGCTCCGGGCTGTGGTGCTGCAACGCCGGCCACGGCCGCCGCGAGATCAGCGAGGCGGTGGCGCGACAGATCCGCGAGCTGGACTACGCGCCGAGCTTCCAGATGGGCCATCCGCTGCCGTTCGAACTGGCCGAGCGCCTCGCCGCCATCGCGCCGCCGGGACTGAACAAGCTGTTCTTCACCAACTCCGGCTCGGAGTCGGCCGACACCGCGCTGAAGATCGCCCTCGCCTACCAGCGCGCCATCGGCCAGGGCACCCGTACCCGCCTGATCGGCCGCGAGCTGGGCTACCACGGCGTCGGCTTCGGCGGCCTCTCGGTGGGCGGCATGGGCGGCAACCGCAAGGCCTTCTCCGCCAACCTGCTGCCGGGCGTCGATCACCTGCCGCACACCCTGGATATCGCGCGCAACGCCTTCAGCCGCGGCCTGCCGGAGTTCGGCGTGGAGAAGGCCGACGAGCTGGAGCGCCTGGTCGCCCTGCACGGCGCGGAGAACATCGCCGCGGTGATCGTCGAGCCGATGAGCGGCTCGGCCGGGGTGGTGCTGCCGCCGCTCGGCTACCTGCAGCGCCTGCGCGAGATCACCCGCAAGCACGGCATCCTGCTGATCTTCGACGAGGTGATCACCGGCTTCGGACGCATCGGCGAAGCCTTCGCCGCGCAGCGCTGGGGCGTCACCCCGGACATCCTGACCAGCGCCAAGGGCCTGACCAACGGCGCGGTGCCGATGGGCGCGGTGTTCGTCCACCAGGACATCTTCGACGCCTTCATGCAGGGTCCGGACGGCATCGAGCTGTTCCACGGCTACACCTACTCCGGCCACCCGCTGGCCTGCGCCGCCGCCCTCGCCGCGCTGGACATCTACCAGGGCGAAGGCCTGTTCCAGCGCGCCATCGAGCTGGAGGACTACTGGTGCGACGCGCTGCTCGGCCTGCGCGACCTGCCCCACGTGGTCGACATCCGCTGCGTCGGCCTGGTCGGCGCCGTGCAGCTCGCCGCCGATCCGGCCGGCGCCGGCCTGCGCGGCTACCGGGTGTTCGAGCAGTGCTTCCACGACGGCGCCATGCTGCGCTGCACCGGCGACACCCTGGCGCTGGCGCCGCCGCTGATCATCGACAAGGCCGAGATCGACCGCCTGCTGGAGATCTTCGCCGGGGCGGTGCGCAAGGTGGCCTGAGCCGCCGCCGCCCGTTCTATCGTCGTGCTGCGTGACCCTGCCTGTGCCCGTCCCCGGACGGGCTTTTTTTCGTCCGCGCACTGCGACCGCCAGAAATCGCGGGCAAGAAAAAACCCGCCACGAGGGGCGGGTTTTTTCTTCAAGGGCCGGATCAATTACTTGATCTTGGCTTCCTTGTAGATCACGTGCTTGCGAACGACCGGATCGTACTTCTTGATCTCGATCTTCTCAGGCTTGGTGCGCTTGTTCTTGTCGGTGGTGTAGAAGTGGCCGGTACCGGCGCTGGACAC
>RCUJ01001165.1_pt1 | contig 14424 bp, 13 predicted proteins | sample 2166321 | NCBI WGS metagenome assembly RCUJ01 (sample SAMN09932808, study PRJNA488358) | compost metagenome | feature: garden; material: soil; isolation source: compost soil in an enriched community after 118 h of incubation | place: Germany: Experimental Botanical Garden Goettingen | collected... | reverse complement strand
TGCGGCTGGACGAGGCCGAGCAGCGCCGCACCCAGGTGCGGCAGCTTTCGCTGGACCACCCCGACATCACGATCGCCGACGCCTACGCCATCCAGCGCGCCTGGGTGGCGCACAAGATTGCGTCGGGCCGCCGCCTGGTGGGTCACAAGATTGGCCTGACCTCGCGCGCCATGCAGTTGTCGTCACAGATTGATGAGCCCGACTACGGCGCGCTGCTGGACGACATGCTGTTTGCCGACGGCGCCGAGATTCCGCGCGACCGCTTCATCGTGCCGCGCGTGGAAGTGGAACTGGCCTTCATCCTGGACCGCCCGCTGCACGGCCCCGGCGTGACGCTCTTTGACGTGCTGGACGCGGTGCGCTACGTGATTCCGGCGCTTGAGATCATCGACGCGCGCTCGCACCAGATCGACCCCGAGTCCAAACGCCCGCGCAAAGTGTTCGACACCATCGCCGACAACGCCGCCAATGCGGGCGTGGTGATGGGCGGGCGCCCCGTGCGCGTGGGCGACCTGGACCTGCGCTGGGTCGGCGCGATGATGTCTCGCAACGCCGTCATCGAAGAAACCGGCCTGGCGGCGGGCGTGCTGAATCACCCCGCCAACGGCGTCGTGTGGCTGGCCAACAAGCTGGCGGAACACGACGTGGCGCTGGAAGCGGGCCAGATCATTCTCAGCGGCTCGTTCACGCGGCCCGTTTTTGCCCAAGCCGGCGACACCTTCCACGTGGACTACGGTTCGCTGGGGTCGGTGAGTTGCCGCTTCGTCTAAGGCATCCGCCCACCGCTTCCCGCGACACAACAGGCCCAGATCCCCCCCAACGCTCGCAAGAAAACACGCGCCCGATACATCTAAAACCCAAGCGGGCGCGCGCACAATCCCCACAGGAGACAAGCATGAAATTTTCCAAGACCTTGATTTGCCTGGCGACCGCCGCCTGTGCAGCCCTGCCATCGGCCTCCGTCCTGGCGCAACAAGCCGCCTGGCCCACCCACGCGATCACGCTCGTGGTGCCGTTCGCGGCGGGTGGCGGTGGCGACACGCTGGCGCGGCTCGTGGCCGAGCCCTTGTCGCGCGAACTGGGCCAATCCATCATCGTGGAAAACCGCCCCGGCGCGGGTGGCAACATCGGCACGTCCATCGCGGCGCGCGCCAATCCGGACGGCTACACGCTGTCATACGGCACCAACGGCACGCAGGCCACCAACCACTGGCTGTATAAATCGCCGGGCTACGCGCCCAGCGACTTCGAGCCGATCTCGCGCTTTACCGTCATCGCCGCGGCCTTGGTCGTGAACGGCACCGACGACCGCTTCAAATCGCTGGACCAACTGCTGGCCTACGCCAAATCGCACCCCGGCGAACTGACCTGCGGCTCGGCCGGCAATGGCACGTCGTCGCACCTGGCCTGTGAATTGCTGAACCAGATGGCGGGCATCAAGGTGATGCATATCCCGTACAAGGGCGGCGGCGCGGCCATGACGGACCTGCTGGGCGGACGCATCTCGTTCCTGATCGATGTCATGCCCAACGTGTCGGGCCAGATCGCCGCCGGCAAGCTGCGCGCGCTGGCCGTGACCACGCCCGAGCGCGTGGCGTCCAATCCCGACATTCCCACGATGAACGAAGCGGGTGTGAAGGGCTATGAGTTCTTCGCCTGGGACGGCCTGTACGCCCCGAAGGGCACCCCGCCCGACGTGCTGGACAAGCTGAACGCCGCCGTCAACAAGGCGCTGCAACGGCCCGACGTGAAGAAGACGCTGGAGTCGCGCGGCGCCATCCCGTCGCCCACCACGCGCCAAACGCTGAAGGACTTTGGCGCCGAGGAATACACCCGCCTGGGCAAGGTCGTGAAAACCGCGGGCGCGGCGATCGATTAAGAAGGCTTGGGCCGCGGGCAGCGGCGTCGGGTGGAAGTCAGCGGCTTCAACCCGACGGCTTCACCCCAGCAGCCCGTCGTCGTCGCCCACGGGCGGCGGCGCGACAAGTTGCACCCTGTCTGGCGCGGTCTCTTTGACAATGCGGACAAACAGGCGCGCGAATTCGCGCGCTTGTTCCGACGGCGCATAACTGCTGGGCAGCAAAAATCCGTAGGGAATGCTCAGCCGGGGTTCAAAGTCCCGCAGCACAATGCCCGGCACGTTGGCCGCCAGAATCGGGTCGGCCAACGCAATCCCCACGCCCAACGCCGCGAGCTGGCACGCGGATTGGCCCGATGAGGTCTCCATGACCAAGCGCAAGGGCAAGCGATGCTTCTCCATCAGATCGTCGGTGCGCTGACGCAGCAGGGTGAACGGGCGCAGCGCAATGAAGGGCTCGTCCTTGATGTCTTCCGGCGTCAGCACGGCCTTGGCGGCCAGTCGGTGGCCTTCCGGCATGGCGATCACCAGCCGCACGTCGGCGAACTGGCGCGAGCGAATGCCCGGAAAATCAATGGGCAACGCCGCCAGGCCCAGGTCGAATTGCTGGCCCGACATCCACAGCCCCACATCCACGCGCGAGCGCACCTCCAGCGATATCCGAACACGCGGATGGCTGCGCGAGAACTCCGCGATGGCGCTGGGCGTGACGCTATAGGCGAAGTAGGGCTGCGTCAGGATGCGCAGCCAGGCGTCCTGCTGATTGCGGATGGAATCGGCAATGCGAGACACCTCTTCAAAACCCGCCAGGATATGCCGGGTGCCGTCGTAGAAGCGCAGGCACTCCTGAGTGGGAATCAGGCCGCGTCCCTGGCGCAGAAACAGCGAAAACCCCACTTCTTCTTCCAGCGCCGAAATCAGGCGGCTGATCTGGGGCTGGGTACGGTGGATGCGGCGCGCGGCCTCGGTCACGCTTCCGGTTTCCAGGACAGCGCGCAACGCTTGCAGACGGTTCAATCGCATAGGGAGAAACCCGGAAGTAGGGACAACACACACGCGCACGGCAAACCCGCCTGCCGGCGCTTTCCATAGGGCAGGGCGGTCGCGTGACGCCCAACCCATTACAAAAGCGCATGCATCAATACCGCAAACGAAATTGACGCATGGATTCCGGCAATCTTAGGATCATCCCACCTTCAATGAAAGAGGCACGGCGTGAACAACCTAGCTAACGCGGTTTCCCTGGGCGGACCCGCTTCCCTTTTTCCCGACGACCGCAACGGCATCGAGCAACTTGATTGGAGCAACGTCGGGCAAGCGTTTCCCATCAAGCAGCGGCGGGCGTATCTGAACAACGCATCGATCGGCGCGTTGAGCCTGCCGGTGGTTGCCGCCGTGAACCGTTTCATGGAGGACGTGCGCGACAACGGGCGCAACGCCTATCCCGACTGGTGCCGCTTTGCCGAAGAAACCATCAAGGCACGCATCGGTCGCCTGATCGGTGCTCATCGAGACGAAATCGCCTATGTGAAGAACACCACCGAAGGGCTGGTCAACGTGGCCAACGGCTTTCCGTGGCGCGACGGCGACAACCTTATCCTTGCCGATATCGAATACCCCTCGAATGTGTACTGCTGGATGAAACTGGCGGCACGCGGCGTGACGATACGCTGGGTCAAGAACCGCAATGGCCGCATCCTCGTGGATGACATCCGCAAGCTCATGGACGACCGCACGCGGCTGGTCTCGATCAGCGCGGTGCAGTTTTCAAACGGTTTTCGGCAAGACCTGGAGGCCACGTCCAACCTGTGCCACGAACGCGGCGTGTACCTGAACCTGGACGCCATCCAGTGGGCCGGTTCCCTGGAACTGGATGTGGAAAGGCTGGGCATCCACTTCCTGGCGGTGGGGGGGCACAAATGGATGTTGGCGCCGATCGGCACCGGCTACTTCTACTGCCGCAAGAGCGTGCTGGGGCTGCTGGACCCACCCAGCGTGGGCTATCACAGCGTGGACAGCACTGAAGACCACATGCATTACCTGCTGGAATACCGGCCCAATGCCGGCCGTTTCGAAGAAGCGTTGGCGAATTTCACCGGTATCTGGGGCCTGGACGCCGCGGTCCGTATTCAACTGGCGTTGACGCCGGCCCGCATTGAAGCGCACATCCTGGAACTGACCGACTACGCCAGCGAAGCCTTGCAGAAAAAGGGCTATCAGATCGTCAGTTCACGCGCGCCGGGCGAGGCATCCGGCAATCTGTCGTTCAAGCACGCGGGCCACGATGCCCAAGACCTGTCGATGCGGCTGCGCGAAGCCGGCGTCGACCTGGCGGTGCGCGGCGGCAACCTGCGTATCTCGCCGTCCTATTACAACGATTCCGGTGAAATCGATCGGCTGGTCGAGGCGCTGCCCTGACCGGGACACGCATCCGGCAAGCCGAACCATCATGAGCAAGGGGAAAACAATGACGATGCAACAAACCTGGCGCCGGATGGCGCTACGCCTGGGCGCTTGCGCGCTGGTGGCATTCACGGCCGGAGCGCATGCCGCCGACACGCCGAAGCAGGGCGGCACGCTGCGCTACGGCACGGTGTCCGAAGTGGTGTCTCTGGATCCGCACGTCTACGGCGGCAGCGCGTGGAAGGTGCTGATCGAATCGCTATACAGCCCCTTGGCGGGCTATGACAAGACCGGCGCCGTCGTGCCGCGCCTGGCCGAACGCTGGGACCAGCCCGATGCGCGCAGCATCATCTTCCACTTGCGCCCGAACGTGAAATTCCAGGACGGCACGCCAGTCACCGCGGACGACGTGAAGTTCTCGCTGGACCGCATCCTGGACCCGGCCACCGGCGCCACGCTGCGCGCCAACCTGCTGGGCATGACCGTTACGGTTGTGGACCCGACCACCGTCAAGGTTGAAAAACCGTCGGCCGACGCCACGTTGCTGGGCGTGCTGGCCTTGCCCGAGGCGGCCATCGTGTCGCGCAAGTGGGTGGAAGGCGGCGCCAACCTGAAGCTTGCCGCCAACGGCACCGGCCCATTCCAGCTCAAGGCCTACGAACCCGCCGTGCGCGCCAGCCTGGCCCGCAACCCCGGTTACTTTGTGGCGGGACAGCCGTATCTGGACGCCGTCGATTTCCGCATGATCAAAAGCGACGATGCCCGCGTCAATGCGCTGCGCAGCGGATCGCTGGACATGATTGATTTCGTGCCCTGGAAGGACATCGACGTCTTGCGGCGCAACGCCGGCATGAAGATCGACATGGCGGGCGGGGCCTTCATGAGCGTCTGGTTCAACACCAGCAAAAAGCCGTTCGACGACGCCCGCGTGCGGCGCGCGGTGTCCTACGCCATCGACCGCGAGGCCGTATCCAAGGCCGCCTTCTTCGGTCATGGCCAGCCCATCTACGGCGCCCCTACACCCACGGACTCGCCTTACTACAACAAGGCGCTGGACGACACCTACAAGCGCGACGTCAAGCAGGCGCGGGCGCTGCTGGCCGAAGCCGGCTACGCCAACGGGCTCGATGCCTCGATGGTGGTGTTCCAAGGCTTGGGCATCTACACGACCATGGCGCAAGTGGTGCAGGCCAACCTGAAGGAAGCCGGCATCAACCTGAAGCTGGAACCGGTGGAGTGGGCCACCTTGGTGGAACGCAAGAATCGCGGCGACTATGAATCCATGATCTACGGCGTGTCGGTCAAACTGCCCGACCCCGACGCCTATGCCTATTACTTGGGCGGCGATTCCAGCTACTGGGCCAAGCCCATCGGCTACCGTGACCCCGAACTGGAAAAGCTGCTGGCCGATGGCCGCGCGCTGACAGACCCGAAGGCGCGCCAACCGGTCTATGCGCAAGTGGAAAAACGCATTCTGGAGACCAGCCCCTGGGCCTTCGTCAACTGGCGTGAACAGGCGCAAGGCTATCTGCGCAAGGTGCGCGGGTACACGCAATTGGGCGGAGCGCTAAGCGAAAGCAGCCCGGGTATTTCGCTGCCCACCATGTGGCTGAACTGAGCGCATCGGCATGCTGCCTTTCCTGCTAAGACGGCTGTCCTCGGCGCTGATCACGCTGGCGCTGGCGACGGGCGTGGTGTTCATCGCCATCCATCTGCTGCCCGGCGACCCGGTTGCCATCATGCTGGGCGACCAGGCCGGCAGCGACCCGGAAGCCGTGGCCCGCGTGCGGGCTCAGCTAGGCCTGGACCTGCCTCTGGCCACGCAGTTCACGCACTGGGCGGGCGCCTTGGCGCACGGCGACCTGGGCGTGTCGCTACGCACCGGCGAACCCGTGGCCAACGAGCTGGCGCGGCGCATTCCACGCAGCCTTGAATTGATCGGCGTCGGCCTGCTGGTGGCCGTGCTGCTGGGCGTGCCCTTGGGAGTAATCGCGGCGCGCGCCCGGGGCCGGCTGGCGGGGGTGGCGGCATCAGTGCTGGCCGTGGCTGGATTCTCCGCGCCGGTGTTCGTGCTGGGCATTCTGCTGGTGCTGGTCTTCAGCCTGGGGCTGGGCTGGCTGCCATCGTCGGGCTTCGTGCCGTTCGCCGACGATCCGCTGCAGCATTGCCTGGCGCTGATCCTGCCGGCCCTGACTATCGGCTTGAACTTCATGGGCGTGGTGGCCCGCATGACCCGCGCCAGCCTGGCGGACGTGATGGGGCGAGACTACGTCAAGCTGGCCCGCGCCAAAGGGCTGCCGCGCGGCAAGGCCATCTTCCGGCACGCGCTGCCCAATGCGCTGGTGCCCGTGATTGCGATTGTTGGCATCCGGGCGGGCAACTTGCTGGGCGGCACGGTCATTATCGAAGCGCTGTTCGACTGGCCTGGCTTGAGTTCCTTGCTGGTCAGCGCCGCATTTTCGCGCGACTACCCCGTCATCCAGGGCTGCCTCCTGGCCATTTTTGCCATCTTCATCCTGATCAGCCTGGTCATCGACCTGGCGCAGGGCTTGGCTGACCCCCGCATCCGCAGGCCATCCACATGATTGCATCGCTACGAACGTATTCCGGTGGCGCTTCCGTCCGCCTGGCGCTTGGGTTTTTGATCCTACTGGTGGCGGGCGCCGCTTTCGGCCCATTGCTGGGCCTGGCTGATCCGTATCAGATCGACGCCGCCAACCTGCTGTCTTCGCCGTCGTGGAAGCATTGGCTGGGCACCGATGAACTGGGACGCGACCTGCTGTCGCGGGCCGTGTACGGCGCTCGCGTGTCGCTGACGGTGGCGGCCGCCGCCGTCGTGTTGGCGGGCGTTCTGGGCGTGGCCATCGGCGTGGGCGTGGCGTTCCTGGGCCGGCGCGCGGAGGCCGCCGCCATCCGCGTGGTGGACGTCTTTGTGTCCCTGCCCGAGATTTTCGTGGCGCTGGTCGTGCTGGCGTTCATCGGCGGCAATCTGCCCACACTGGTCGCGACCATCGGCGTGCTCTACGCGCCGCAGTTCGCCCGGGTCACCTGGGGCGTGGCGCGCGGTATCCGGGCCCGCGAACATGTGCTGGCCGCCAGTTCGCTGGGCGCCGGCAGCGGCTGGATCATCTGGCATGAAGTGCTGCCCAACATGCGTTCGATCATCGCGGTGCAGGCGTCCTTCACGTTTTCGTTCGCAATGCTGCTGGAAGCGGGCCTGAGCTTCCTGGGCCTGGGCGTCAGGCCACCCGTGCCGTCGTGGGGGCAGATGGTCGGCTCGCTGAAGGACTATCTGTATACCAACCCCTGGCCCGTAATGGTGCCGGCGCTGGCGCTGTTCTTTACCGTGCTGGCGGTCAACGTGCTGGGCGACTGGCTGCAAGATGTGCTGAACCCGGAGCTGCAACGATGAACCGAGATGCCGAAGAAGCCCTGCTGACGGTTCGCAACCTGAGCGTCAACTTCGATACGGCCCAGGGTGTGGTCGCCGCGGTCAGGGGAGTGGACCTGACCGTACGGCGCGGCGAAGTCGTCTGCCTGGTGGGCGAGTCCGGCTCCGGAAAATCCGTTACGGGCTTTTCCTTGATGGGGCTGGTCGACCCGCCTGGCCGCGTCGCGGCGGACGAACTTCGGTTTGACGGCCACGACCTGTTGCGCGCCTCCGATACCGACATGGACGCGCTGCGCGGCAAGGACATCGCCATGGTGTTCCAGGAACCCATGACGGCGCTGAACCCCGGCCGCAGCGTGGCCGACCAGATTGCCGAAGTGCTGCGCATCCACGAAGCGGGTATCAGCCGCAAGCAGGCCTGGGACCGCGCGGTGGCATTGATGGACCGTGTTGGCATCCGCGACCCGGCGCAGCGCGCAAACGCATATCCGCACGAACTGTCGGGTGGCATGCGCCAGCGCATCATGATTGCCATCGCCTGCGCGCTCACGCCCAAACTGATCATCGCCGACGAACCCACGACGGCGCTGGACGTCACCGTGCAGGCGCAGGTGCTGCAACTGCTGTTCTCCATGCAAGCGGAAACCGGGGCGGCGGTGCTGTTCATTACGCATGACTTGGGCGTCGTGGCCGAGATTGCGGATCAGGTGGTCGTCATGCAGGCGGGCAGGGTGGTCGAGAAGGGCGACGTTGCGCGGATTTTCCATCAGCCCCGACATCCCTATACCCAAGCCTTGCTGGCGGCGGTGCCCAATGTGGACGCGCCTCGCGACCGCGCGCGGCGCCTGGCGCCTGCCCGCCCCGTCGTACAAGGAGCGCCGCGATGACCGACTTTATCCTGCAAGCCGAAGGCGTCACGAAGGACTACGTTGTGGCCCGTTCGTTCCTGGGCAAGCCGACTCGGGTGGTGCAGGCGGTGCGCGGCGTCAACCTGTCGATTGCGGCTGGCACCACGCTGGCGCTGGTGGGGGAATCCGGTTCGGGAAAGAGCACGCTGGGACGTTGCATCGCGGGCCTGGTCCGGCCATCGGCAGGCAAGATCCGCTTGGCCGGACATGACGTGCGGCAACTGTCGGGCGCATCCCTGCTGTCGTTTCGACGCCAGGTGCAAACGATATTTCAGGACCCGTACTCCAGCTTGAATCCGCGCCGTACAGTGGGCGAGGCGATCATGGACGGCATGGTCATTCACAAGCTCTACACACCGGAGGAACGGCACGCGCGGATGCTTGGTCTGCTTGCGCGCGTCGGCCTGCAATCCGACCACGCCAAGCGCTTTCCCCATCAGTTTTCAGGCGGACAGCGCCAGCGCATCGCGATTGCCCGTGCATTGGCGCTGGAACCGCGCTTTATCGTCGCGGACGAAGCCGTGTCGGCGCTGGACGTGTCGGTCAAGGCTCAGGTCCTGGACCTGCTGGCCGATCTGCAGGCGGAAAAGGGCTTGACCTACCTGTTCATTTCGCATGACCTGGGCGTGGTCCGGCACATTGCGGACCGGGTCGCGATCATGGCCGCGGGCGAGCTGATTGAAGAGGGCGAGTGCGATCAGATATTCGAGGCGCCTGTCGAAGGCTATACCCGGGACCTGATCGCGGCGGTGCCCAGGCCGGATCCCGGCCGACGGCGGTTTCGCGCGTGAAGCCGAAAGAAGCCAGGACGGCTGGCGCCAACCCGCGCGCCGCCGCTTGCCGCGCAACGGCTACGGCGCAACCGTTTCGTGGTCCATCGCCGCGCGCGCCAGGCGCGCGGCTTCTTCCGCCATGCCCTTGCGTTCGCTATACCGGTTGGTCAGGTAGTCGCTGCGGTCGCGCACCAGCAGGGTGAACTTGATCAGCTCTTCCATCACGTCGACCACCCGGTCGTAGTAGGACGACGGCTTCATGCGCCCGGCCTCGTCGAATTCCTGGAACGCCTTGGCCACCGACGACTGGTTGGGTATGGTCACCATCCGCATCCATCGACCCAGCACGCGCAGGGCGTTAACCGCGTTAAAGGACTGCGACCCGCCCGACACCTGCATGACGGCCAGCGTGCGGCCTTGCGTGGGGCGCACGCTGCCGGTTTCCAGCGGCAACCAGTCGATCTGGCTCTTGAACACGCCGGTCAGTGTGCCGTGCCGCTCCGGGCTGCACCAGACTTGCCCTTCGGACCACAGCGACAGCGCGCGCAATTCCGCCACCTTGGGATGATCGGCGGGCGCGCCATCGGGCAGCGGCAGGCCACGCGGGTCGAAGATGCGGGTCTCGGCGCCCAGCCGCGTCAGGATGCGCGCGGCTTCTTCAGTCAGCAGGCGGCTATATGAACGCTCGCGCAGCGAACCGTACAGCAGCAGGATGCGCGGCGGGTGCGTGGCGCCGCTTTCCAGCGCCAGCTTTTCGTGGCTGGGCACATCCAGCAAGGCATCGTCCAGGCTGGGCAGGTCCCACGCCGCAGGGGAGGGGGTGGAAGGGGAGGAATACGTCGTCATGGCAATGCTCTCTACTCAAATCATTCAAATCAATTGAAGCCTGGGGCGGCTGATCCAGGCGGCCAGCCAAAAACCCGCGGCCAGCACAAACGCCACCGCCACAATGGCGGCCAGCACCCCGTCGTAAGAGGACCCGACCGCCCACAAGGCGGCGGCGCCCACCGGCGCGGCGGCTCGGGCTAAGGTCATGGGTACGGTCAACAAGCCGTTGATCGCCCCATAGGCGTGGCGGCTCAGCATTTCGGGCACGACCATGCCGCGCACGATCGTGAAAATGCCATTGGCCCCGCCGTAGACCACGCACACGGCCGCCACGGTCCAGAAGTCGGCGCGCAGGAAGGCCAGCGCGCCAAAGGCCAGCGGAAAAATCGTGACGACCGCGGTGCCGACCGCGCGCATCGAGGCCCGCGCCCCGAACAGGCTGATGACGACCCGCCCCGCGACCTGGGCCGGGCCGATCAACGCAATGGCTTGCACCACCGATGCCGTATCGATACCACGCTCGCGCAGCAGGGGATACATGTGGAACGTGAAGGCCGAGAACATCGCCGCATACGCCGTCAAGGACACCAGCAAGGCCCAGAAAACCGGGCGGTGCAACGCTTCCCGAACCGCCAGGCGGTTGCGTTCGCGCTGTTCATCCGGCGTGGCGTCGCTGGCGGGCTTGGCGTCGCGCGCGGGCGAAATGAACAGCAGGTAGGCGCTGGCACAGATCAGCACGTTTACCGCCGCCAGCGCCATCAGTGCTTCGCGCCAGCCCCAATGATTCAGCAGCCATTGCACCAGCGGAATGAACACCGTGCTGGCGAAGCCACCCCATAGCGTCAGCGCGGTGATGCCGGCGCGTGAATGGCCGGGGCCAACCCGGCGCGCAACAACGGCGAACGCCGGTTCGTACAGCGTGGCGGCCTGCAAGGCCCCGATACCGCCCACCAGCACGTAAAACGCCAATAGCGACGTGACCTGCGACCAAAGCAGCAGCAAGCCGCCCGCCGCCAGGGAAGACAGCCCCATCACCCAGCGGCCATAACCCCGGTCCACCGCCACGCCCACCGGATAGGCCGCCAGCGCCGCCAGCATCAGCCCCAGCGTGGCCGCCCCGTAAAGATCGGGCTTGCTCCATCCCAGCTCGGCCCCCATTGCCTCGGCAATCAGGGGAAAGCTGTAGTACAGCGAGCCCCAAGAACAGATCTGCCCAATGCCCAGCGCGGTCACCAAACCATGCGCTTTGTCGGGGGAGGCGGCTTGCGGGGACATCGGGCGGTGTGCCATCGGGGTGCTTAGCGTACGCGCTGTCCGTTCTCGTCGATCACCGCTTCGCCGTCTTCTTTGACGAAGGCGCCACGTTGCGCTTCTTCAAGAATGTCCAGCACCAATTCGGAAGGCCGGCACAGCCGCACGCCCTTGGCCGTCACCACGAAGGGGCGGTTGATCAGGATGGGGTGTTCAAGCATGGCGTTGATCAGGGCGTCGTCGGTAAGCGAGGCGCCGTCCAGACCCAGTTCCAGATAGGGGGTGCCTTTTTGCCGGATGGCGTCTCGTACCGAGAGACCCGCGCGCGAGATCAGGTCGACCAGCGTGGCGCGGTCAGGCGGGGTTTGCAGGTATTCGATCACTTGCGGCTCAACGCCGGCATTGCGGATCAGCGCCAGGGTGTTGCGCGAGGTGCCGCACTTGGGGTTGTGATAGATGGTGACGGTGCTCATGGTGTCCTGTCAGGTTGGGTTAGGTTGGAATTGAAGAGGGGGATGCGAACGAGGAAGATTCGGAACGGGTGGGCGCCAGCGGATCGGCCTGAACATAGGCAGCCACTTCCAGCGCCGTGGATTTGGCCGTGCGCATGATGCCGACGAGCGTGGCGGAGGCAAACCCCGTCCACTCGCCATACCCAAGCAGCCACAAGCCGGGCATCGCCGACGCTTGGGTACCCGTTAACGGAACCTTGCCTTCGGCATTGATGATGTCCAACGGCGCCAGATGGTCCAGCGCGGGCCGGAACCCCGTGCACCAGATGACGGCGTCCACGTCGGTGGCGCTACCGTCTGGCCAGACGACGCCCTGGGGCGTAAAGCGCACGAAAGGCCGCACCGAGTGCAACACGCCGCGTTCTCGGGCCTCGCGCACGGGCGCAACCATGACGACGTCGCCGAACCCACCAGGAAGATCGTCCGGTTCCTTGCCCTGTTGCAACGCCTGCCAGCGCGCCGTGGCCCGTTCGAACAGCACCCGGCCGTCGACGTCATCGGGCAAGAACAGGGGCTCGGTCTGCGTGACCCAGGTGGTGTCCGCCACGCGGGATACCTCGGCCAAAATCTGCGCGCCGGAGTTGCCGCCGCCCACGACCAGGACGCGCTGGCCGGCAAAGGGCGCCGGTGACCGGTAGTGCGCGGAATGGATCTGCGTGCCGCGGAAACTGGACGCGCCCTCGAACGCCGGGACGTAAGGCTTGCTCCAGGTACCGGTCGCGCTGACCACGGCGCGGCTGCGCCAAACGCCTTGGTCGGTGTCAACGACAAATTCGGATTCGTCCTTGCGCACCGCGCTCACCACCACGGGCCGGTGCACGTTGAACCCATAGCGGCTTTCATATCGCGCCAGGTAATCGACCACCTGGTCTCGGCTGGGATACCCCGGAACTGCCGGCATCGGCCAGCCCGGCAAGGAACTCCATTGCGCGGGGGAAAAGAGCTGCAACGAGTCCCAGCCATTCGTCCAGGCGCCGCCCGGTTGCGGGCTGGCGTCCAGCAAGACGACATCAAGCGACGTGCGCTTCAGAAAATACGCAAGCGCCAAGGCGCTTTGCCCCGCGCCCACGATCACCACATCCACCTGGCGAACAGAGGAGGGCAGGGTCATTACTGGCACTCCGCGTCCTGGGGCCGCTCGGCGCACGCCACGCCGGCGCAGCACTCGGCGGTCAGGTAATCCACCAGCCCGTACATCAGCGTGGTGTTGGCGCGGTAGCGCATGAAGCGGCCTTCCTGCTCAACCGTCAGCAGGCCGGCTTGCGTCAGCGCTTTCAAGTGGAACGACAGATTGGTGGGCGGCAAGCTGAGTTCGGTGGCGATCTGACCCGCCACGCAGCCGTCAGGCGCGGCCCGCACGAGCAGCCGGAAGATGTCCAGCCGGACACCCGAGGCGAGCGATTCGAAGACGATGACAGCAGTGTTTTTATCCATGTTGCGAATACTACAATAATTGTTGAACTATTGGAATTTCCGTTTTAAGCTGGCGCCGCCTGACCGAAAGCCGCTGCCGTGTGGATCCGGACATCCCTATGCCGGACATGGCGTGCCCCCCCCAGTCGCCTGACGAGACGTCCGCATGTTCGCCGCAATAACGATCTTCATCCTTACCCTGATCCTGGTCATCTGGCAGCCGCGAGGTTTAGGCATCGGCTGGAGCGCCAGCCTGGGCGCGGTGCTTGCCTTGGCCGTCGGCGTGGTGCAGGTGTCCGACATTCCCGTGGTGTGGAACATCGTCTGGAACGCCACGGCCACGTTCATCGCCGTGATCATCATCAGCCTGCTGCTGGACGAGGCCGGCTTCTTTGAATGGGCCGCGCTGCATGTGGCTCGGTGGGGCAGGGGCAACGGCCGCGCCTTGTTCGCCTTGATCATCCTGCTGGGCGCGGCGGTGGCCGCGCTGTTCGCCAACGATGGCGCAGCGCTCATCCTGACCCCGATCGTGATGGCCATGCTGCTGGCCCTGGGGTTCACGCCCGGGGCGACGCTGGCGTTCGTGATGGCGGCGGGCTTTATCGCCGACGCCGCCAGCTTGCCGCTGATCGTGTCGAACCTGGTGAACATCGTCTCGGCCGACTTCTTCGACATCGGCTTCAACCGCTACGCGGCGGTCATGGCGCCGGTGAACGTCGTGGCCGTGGCCGCCTCGCTACTTGTCTTGTTCCTGTACTTCAGGAAGAGCATTCCGCAACGGTATGACGAAAGCCAGCTCAAGCCGCCCGCCGTCGCCATCCGCGACCTGAATACGTTTCGTGCGGGATGGGCGGTGCTGGCGCTGCTGTTGATTGGCTTCTTTGGGCTGGAACCGCTGGGCGTGCCGGTCAGCGTGGTGGCGGCCGTGGGCGCCGCGATGTTGTTGCTGGTAGCCGGCCGTGGCCACAAGATCAGCACGCGCAAGGTCATTCGGGAAGCGCCGTGGCAGATTGTGGTTTTCTCGTTGGGGATGTACCTGGTGGTGTATGGCTTGCGCAATGCCGGGCTGACGCAATATCTGGCGGAT
>RCUJ01001164.1_pt1 | contig 14426 bp, 11 predicted proteins | sample 2166321 | NCBI WGS metagenome assembly RCUJ01 (sample SAMN09932808, study PRJNA488358) | compost metagenome | feature: garden; material: soil; isolation source: compost soil in an enriched community after 118 h of incubation | place: Germany: Experimental Botanical Garden Goettingen | collected... | reverse complement strand
GCGTGGACTTGCCCGCTCCGTTCGGGCCGATCAGCGCCAGCGTCTGGCCGGGCTTCAAATGGAAGCTGACATCATGCACGGCGCGCACGCCGGCATAGTGGCGCGACAGTCCTTGCGCCCTCAGGCCTTGCGGCAATGAAGTCTTCACCCGATTCATCAGTGCGCTCCCAACAGGCCCTGGGGCCGCCATCGCAGCATCAGCAGCAACAGCACGCCATAGGCGATCATCCGCCAGTCCGCGAACGGCCTCAGCAGTTCCGGTAGCAAGGTCAACGCGATGCCCGCGGCGGCGGCGCCGGCCAGGTTCCCCAGCCCGCCCAGCACCGCCATTGCCAGCAGCAACAGCGACGCCTGGACCGAGAAGCTGTCCGGACTGACCACGGACTGCACGTAGGCGAACAAGCCTCCCGCCAGCCCGGCCAGGGCGCCCGACACCGCAAAGCCCAGCAGCAGGTAACGCAACACCGGCAGTCCGCTGGTGTGCGCCGCCAGCCGGTCTTCCCGTATGCCGCGCCACGCCCTGCCGATATCCGACCGCAGCAGGCGCTCGGCCAGACACAACCCCACCGCGGTCACCGCCACCACCAGCCAGTACTTGTGCGCGATGCTGGCCAGCCTCAGGTCTCCGGCCAGCGCCAGGCGGGGCGCGGGTATTCCGGGCATGCCCATGGGACCGCGGGTCAGGTCTATCCAGGTCATGAAGATCAGGAATCCGACCTGGCCGATCGCCAGCGTTCCCAGCGCGGCGGTATGGCCACCCAGCTTGCGCAGCGGCAACGCCGCTACCACGGCCACGGCGGCCGTCAGCAACGCAGCCGCAGGCAGCGCCGCCTCCGCCGGCCAGCCGTACTGTTTGGCCAGGATAGCCACCGCATAGGCGCCCACGCCATAGAACGCCGCATGCCCCAGGGACAGCACTCCCAGCGCGCCCGAAACCAGCGTGACGCTGGCGGCCAGCAAGGCGAAGATCAGCGCATAGGCAAAGGCCTGCAGCACATAGCCGCTATGCGTGAGCAAGGGCAATAACGCAAACAGCAACCCCGCCGCCAGATATCCCCAGGGTGGCAGCCTGAACGTGCGCCACGCCGCGCGCTGGCTCGACGACGAGGCCAGCAGACTGGTGGTCGGCATCGGCCCCGATGCGCCGGATGCACCGCCCAGCGCCTCCAGGCGCCGATCGCCCAGCAGGCCTTGGGGCCGCACCAGCAGGAACAGGAGCAGTAGCGCGTAAGCCACCAGGTCGCGGTAGCCCTCGCCCAGATAGGCGCTGGCCAAGGTCTCGGCCACGCCCAGCAGCAAGCCGCCCACCACCGCGCCGGGAATGCTGGACAGGCCGCCGAGCAACGCGGCAGCGAACCCCTTGAGGCCGAACGGCAGACCCATCTGGGGAAACACGCTCTTGAAATAGAGCGCCACCAGGATCCCGCTCAGGGCGCCCAGCGCGCCCGCCAAACCGAAGGCCAGCTGCTTTACCTGCCCGGTGCGCACGCCTAGCTGCGCGGCGGCGTCGCGGTCCTGCGCCGTGGCGCGCAGGCTCCGCCCGGTCCACGTGCCACGCAGGAACCAGGTCAGTGCAGCCGTCGCCGCCAGGCCGAACACGAAGATCAGAATGTCCGTGCTGCCGATGTAGGCCCCGCCCACGAAGAAGGTCTTTTCCTCGAAGGGCGGCGCAAACGCCTGCCCCTCAGGCGACCAGACGATCTCCGCCAGCTGGTCGATGACCATGCTGATAGCCAGCGTAGACAGTAGCGGCGCGATATAGGGCGCGTTCTCCAGCGGCCGCAAGGCCACGCGCTCCAGCAGCATGCCCAGTCCGGTGGTGGCCAGGACCGACAGGATGGCAGCCAGCCACAGCGGCATGCCCAGGATGGACACTCCGGTGAACGCCAGGAAGGCGCCCAGCATGAACAGCGCCCCCTGCGCAAAGTTGATCAGGTTGGCGACCCCGAAGACCAGCGAGAAGCCCAGCGCGATCAGGGCATAGACCTGACCGATGGCCAGGCCGTTGAGCACCTGGCTGAAGAACAATTCCATGACGGATCCGCGAGTCTGGTCAGTCGAGCTGGAACTGGCCGTTGCTGACCTTGATGAACACCGGATCCTTGCGGACGTTGCCGTTCTCGTACTTGGTCACGCCGGTGATGCCCTGATAGGCCGGGCCATTGGCAAGCTCGTCGCGAACCGCCTGGCCGGTCAGCGGCTTGCCCGACTGGATCACGCGGCGGATGGCCGCGACACCGACGCCGGTGGCGTCATACGCCAGCGCGGCGAACTGGTCGGGAGCGCGGTTGTACTTCTTGCGGTAGGCATCGGTGAATGCCGCGGTTTTCGGATTACCCGCGAAGAACAGCGTGTGCAGTTCGACGCCTTCGGCGGCCTTGCCGCTGAGCTCCAGGAACTTGGGCGAGGTCAGCGGGATGCCGCCGCCCACGGGGATGTCCACGCCCGCCTGCCGCAATTGCTGCAGGAAGATCGACGCCTCCTGGTACGGCAGCGCCAGGAACACGCCTTCGGGCTTGAGCGACTTGATCTTGCTGACCAGCGGGCGGAAGTCCTTGGCGCCCGCCACCACCGCTTCGCTCAGCAGCACCTGGCCGCCGCCCTTGACGATGGCCGCGGCCGTGGCCTTGCCCGTGTACAGGCCCCAATCGTCCTGCGAGTACGGAATGACGACCGTCTTCGCCTTGAGCTGCTTCTGGATGGTGTCGGCGTTGTACTGAGCCAGCACGTCGTCGGTGTTGTTCTGACGGAACTGGTATTCGCTCAGCTTGGAATAGTCCGGGTGCGAGGCGGTCGGGCTGATCTGCGGAATCTTCGCCTCCGCGAAGATCGGCGCGGCGGCCACCGATGCGGTGGTGGACCAGGACCCGATGGCCAGCACCACGCCCGGGGTCTCGGCGATCTTGCGCGCCACCGTGGCGGCTTCCTGCGGTGAATTCCTGTCGTCCTCGACGACCAGCTTCACCGGACGCCCTTCGATACCGCCGGCGGCCTGCACCTCGTCCAGATACAGGTTCACGCCTTCCTGGAAGCTGATGCCGTACTGGGCAAAGTTGCCGGAAAGATGGGAGAAAAAGCCGATGCTGACGGGATCCGCGGCCAGCGCGGAAGCGGTCACCAGGGAAGACAGCGCCGCAAGCAGCGGGCGGGAATAGCGACGGGACATGTTTGCGACCTCGATGTTGATATGCGCGGCGCCATCAGCCTGTGCGCTTGCGGGCGCCGCGCCATGCCACCTTGGCATGAAGGTGCAAACATTAACTTTTTAGCGATAAAACACTAACGTATTATTAGCAATAAGCTAGTGAGCAATCTCTTCAGCTCCCCGGATTTTCATAGGCCTCTTCAAAGAAATAATCCTTCCATGAAGAGGCCTTGGACTGCAGCACGCCGATCTCGCCGAGCTTGTCCGCATACACCTGCGTCTGCTGCGGACTCACCGTGAACTGGTTCTCGGGGTCGTCGATGATCTTCTTCACAAAGTCTGGCGGCAGCTTGGAATTCTGCTGTCGGATGAAGATGGCGGCGGCCTCTTCCTTATGCCCGGGGATCCACGCGGCCGCTTCGGCAAGCGCGGCGTAGAAGGCCTTGTAGGTCTTGGGATTGGCGTCGTGGAACTTCTGGGTGGTGTAGAGCACATTGAACGTCGCCGGACCGCCCAGAATCTCGTACGAGCTGATCACCTTGTGCACCGCCGGGTTGCGTGCCAATGCCTGGTAGTAGAACGGGGCGCTGGAGAAATGCGCGTTCACTTCCAGGCCGCCCGAGATCAAGGCCGTGGTGGCATCGGGATGCGGCAGGCTGATCGAGATATCGTCGAAGCGCTTGAAGTTGTCCTTGCCGTAGCGCTTGGCGGCCTCGATCTGCAGGGTGCGCGATTGGAATCCCACGCCGGCCGCGGGTACGGCGATGCGGTCCTTGGCCGAAAAGTCGTCCAGCGTCTTCACGGCCGGGTTATTGCTCAGCAGGTAGTTGGGCAAGGAGCCCAACGCCGCCACCAGCTTCACGTTCTGCTTACCGCGCGTGCGGTCCCACAGCACCAGCGCGGGCGGCACACCCGCCGACACCATGTCCAGCGCACCGGCAAGCAGCGCCTCGTTCATGGCCGAGGCGCCCGATATCTGCGCCCATTCCACCTTGATGTCCAGCCCGGCCTCCTTGCCGTGCTTCTCGACCAGCTTCTGGTCTTTCACCACGTCGAGGATCAGGTAGGCAATGCCGAACTGCTGCGCCACGCGCAACGAGCCCTCTGCATGGGCCGGGGCGGCAGCGGCCGCGAGCGCAATGGCAAGCAGCACCGCAACCGCGGCGGCGCGTTGCGGGCGAAAAGGTCGGAGAGACATGGGAAGGCGGGCTCCTTGGGCCGGATGGTTCGCACGGAAGATGACCGGCGATCCTAGCAATCGCGGACCCACAAGCGGAACGAACAATTTCTGCTATCCAAATAGCGTCGGGATCCATGGAGCGAGCGCGGCGAAGTGGCGCACGCAGCCTGCGCTGTCACCCGCGCTTCCGCCTCTTCGCCAACGGCGGGCCGGGGATCTGCAAATCACCCGGCCCGGTCAGTGGCAACCACGCCCCGGTCAATCCGGCGCCCGGCCCTCGTACATATAGTCCCGCCGCCACGGGTAGGAGGGGTCGGCGGGATTGTCCAGTTCATCCCCGCGCCCGGTCGCGGGCTGCTGGGCCAGAATCTGGTGCAGCGCGATCCAGCCGTGCTGGAAGGCCATCGCGCAACCCGCCAGGTACAGCCGATAGGCGCGCAGCGAGCGCTCGCCCTGCTCTCCACCCAGTATCCGTGCCGCCTCGGGCAGCCGGGCTTCGAGCCCATCGCTCCATGCCCACAGGGTGCGCGCGTAATGCGGCCGCAGGTTCTCCAGATCCAGGTCCTCGAGCCCGCCGTTGGTCAGGGCTTCCATCACCACGCTGATATGCGTGAGCTCGCCGCCCGGGAAGATGTACTTCTCGATGAACTCGCCCATGCCGTTGCCCAGCTCCGGGTTGTACACACCGGCCGCGGTGATGCCGTGGTTCATGATCAGCCCGCCCGGCTTGAGCAGCCGGCGCAGCTTGGCGAAATAGCCATTCAGTTGGGCACGGCCCACATGCTCGAACATGCCCACGGACGCGATCTTGTCGAAGGGCGCGGACTCGTCCAGCTTGCGGTAGTCCAGCAGTTCGATGCGCACGCGGCCGCCCAGGCCCTTTTCCTGGATCAGCTTCGTCACGTGCGCATGCTGGTTGCGCGACAGCGTAATGCCGGTGGCATCCACGCCGTAGCACTCGGCGGCCCACAGCAGCAGCCCGCCCCACCCCGCCCCCACATCCAGAAAGCGTTCGCCGGCGCGCAGGCGCAGCTTGCGGCAGATGTGGTCCAGCTTGGCCTCCTGGGCCTGCGCCAGCGTCATGCCGGGCGTCCGGAAATAGGCGCACGAATAGACGCGGCGCGGGTCCAGCCACAGCCCGTAGAAGTCGTCGGACAGGTCGTAATGGAATTCGATCTGCCTGGCGTCGCGCTCGGCCGAATGCCGCCACACCGACATCACCTTGCGCACCAGATCGGTCAGCCAGCCGCCGCGCGCGGCGTCCACCGGAGACCCCGGCAAAAGCGCCGACGCCACCGCCATCACGTCGCGCATGCTGCCCTCGATATCGATGCGGCCCTCTACATAGTCCTGTCCCAGCACGCCCACGGCGCCCTCGGCCAGATGGACCAGCGCGGCCTTGTCATGCGTCACGAACCGGACTTTGGGATCCGGGGGCCCGAGCACGGCGCCATCGGGCAGCACAAGCTGGACGGGGACCGGCAGCGCCTGAAGCTTGCGTTCCACAATAGACAGCAAAGGATTCATGGCGGCTCCTCCAAATACGTGGGAACACCAAAAACTCTATCGGAAAACACCTGCAATCTGCCAGTAAGGCAGCCCATGATAAAGTCGCTGGCTTGGCGCAAACCATGCAATTGCACACGCCCGCGCCCTGCCTCTGCGTTTTACCGCGACCTACATGCCCCCACCAACACAAACCTTCCGCAGTGGCCTGCCCGGTTGGCTCATTCTCATGGGCGCACTGACGGCCATCGGCCCGTTCGCCATCGACATGTACCTGCCCGCGTTCCCCACGATCGCGGCGAACCTGGGTGTGTCCCGCGGCGATGTCGAGCGCACGCTGGCGGCCTATCTGATCGGGCTGGCGATGGCGCAGGTGTTCTACGGCCCCATGGCCGACCGCTTTGGACGCAAGCCGCCGTTACTGGTCGGCCTGGCGCTGTTCATGGTGGCTTCGCTGGGTTGCGCGCTGTCGGGCTCGGTCGAGGCGCTGACCGGCTGGCGCGTCGTGCAAGCCATGGGCGGCGCGGCCGGCATCGTCATCCCGCGCGCGGTCATCCGCGACCACTACGAAACCCATGAAGCCGCGCGCGCGATGTCGCTGTTGATGCTCATCATGGGCCTTGCTCCCATCCTCGCGCCCTTGGCCGGCGGCCAGCTCCTGGCCATCACCTCGTGGCGCAGCCTGTTCTGGGTGATGCTGGCGGGCGGCGCGATGCTGATGGTCGCGGTCACCCTGATCATGAAGGAATCGCTGGCGCCGGAACGCGTGGTGCCGTTGCGCTGGAGCACCATCCTGCACAACTACCGCGCCCTGTTCGCGCACCGGGGCTTCATGGCGCACAGCCTGGCGGGGGGCTTCGGCCAGGCCGGCATGTTCGCCTACATCATCGGTTCGCCGCGTGTCTTCATCGAACTCTACGGCGTGCCGCCGCAGTATTACGGCCTGCTGTTCGGCACCAATGCGCTGTCGCTCATCATCTGTTCGCAGATCAGCGCCCGCCTGCTGCGCACCTATACGCCGCGCCAGCTCCAGCGCAACGCCCTCACGTCGCTGGCCTGCGCCAGCCTGGCCGCCGTGGCGCTGACGCTTGCGGGCTGGATGACGCTGCCGCTCCTGATGCTGTGCCTGATCGGGTACATGGGTAGCCAGGGCTTCGTGAACCCCAACTCGGCGGCGCTCGCGCTGTCGGACCAGGGCAAGCGGCTGGGCGCGGCGTCCGCGCTATTGGGGACACTTCAACTGTCCTGCGGCGCGCTGGCGGGGTTCGCCGTCAGCGCCTGGCAAACCGACAGCGCCCTGCCGCTGACGACCACGCTGGCGGCCTGCGCCTGCCTGTCCTGGATATCGGGCCGCGTGGCGCAATCGCACACTGCCTAGCCTGCCCGCTTGATTTACTTACGAATTTCGTATTAGAATCTAAGTCTTCACATGAAGTTTCCCGTGCTGGTCTACTATGCTTTGTAGTTCAGCACTCTGACCCCCAACCGCGTAGCGTCAAGAAGCGGGTGGCAGGCAGCGGGTATAAGCACGGGGCGGAAACACTCCCCCCTCATCCACTAAGACTGGGTGGCCGGACCAGGCAGCGCACAGCGCAGCCCATACAGTCCGGCGGCTAAAACCCTGTCTACCCCCACACAGCGATGCGCGGCAAGAACGACACTTAAGAGGTGCATCCATGGCACGCGTATGCCAAGTGACCGGCAAAGGCCCGATGGTGGGCAACAATGTTTCGCACGCGAACAACAAGACCAAGCGTCGCTTCCTGCCCAACCTGCAATCGCGCCGGTTCTGGGTTGAAAGCGAAAACCGCTGGGTTCGCCTGCGCGTCTCGGCCAAGGCCATCCGCACGATCGACAAGAACGGCATCGAAGCCGTGCTGGCCGAAATGCGTGCCCGCGGCGAAATGGCCTAATCGGCCTCCCCGCCAATCTACATACTAGGAGCACGACATGGCCAAAGGTATCCGCGAAAAGATCAAGCTCGAGTCGACTGCCGGCACGGGTCATTTCTACACGACCACCAAGAACAAGCGCAACATGCCCGAGAAGATGCTGATCAAGAAGTTTGATCCGGTCGCTCGCAAGCACGTGGACTACAAGGAAACCAAGCTGAAGTAATTCAGCCGGTATCCCGCGCGTCGAAAGGGCCCTGCAAATTGCAGGGCTTTTTTTATTGGCGGCGGGCGGGGATCAGAACGTTTCCGGGTGGGGCGGCGGGGCAACTATTCCATTTGCCGCATCGCGGAAGCGCATGTTTCAATTAGGCCGCCAGCCGCGGCGCCCCCTGGGCGCGCCTACGCCCGATTCCTCTTTAGCCTGCGATACTGCCATGATCCGTCCCTGCCTTACCCTGATGCGCCGCGCACTCGCGCCCGCACTTCTGGCCCTGGCGCTGGCTCCTGCCGCTCCTGCCGTCGCGAAAGACAAGGAACCGCCGATCCGCATCGGCGAGATCAACAGCTACAAGGCCATACCCGCCTTTCTGGGCCCCTACAAGAAGGGCTGGCAACTCGCGCTGGAAGAGGTCAACGCCGCGGGCGGCGTACTCGGCAGGAAGCTTGAAGTGGTTTCACGCGACGACAACGGCAACCCCGGCGACGCAGTGCGCGCCGCCCAGGAGCTGCTGGCGCGCGAAAAGGTCGAGCTATTGTTCGGCGGCTTTCTGTCCAATACCGGCCTGGCGCTGACCGACTTCGCCAAGCAGCAAGAGGTCTTCTTCCTGGCTGCCGAACCGCTTACCGACAAGATCACCTGGCAGGAAGGCAACCGCTACACCTACCGCCTGCGCCCGTCCACCTGGATGCATGTGGCGGCGCTCGCCCCCAAGGCGCTCGCCTTGCGCAAGAAGCGCTGGGCCATCGTCTATCCCAACTATGAATACGGGCAGTCCGCCGTGGCCACGTTCAAGGCGATGATGACGTCCTTCCAGTCCGATGTGGAGTTCGTGGCCGAGCAGGCCGTTCCGCTGGGCAAGGTGGATGCCGGCGCCGTCGTGCAGGCCTTGGCCGATGCCAAGCCGGACGCCATCTTCAACGTGCTGTTCGCCGCCGACCTGACCCGCTTTGTGCGCGAAGGCAACACGCGCGGCCTGTTTGAAAACCGCGCCGTGGTGTCTGTATTGTCGGGCGAACCCGAATACCTGGAGCCGCTGGGCGCCGATACGCCCACCGGCTGGATCGTCACGGGCTACCCCTGGTACGCCATCGACACGCCGGCCAACAACACTTTCGTCGAGGCCTACAAGAAGCGCTACAACGAAACGCCCAAGGTGGGATCGGTGGTCGGATACGCGTCGCTGATGTCCATCGCCCAGGGCCTGAAGGCGGCCGGCTCCGTGGACACGGAAAAGCTCGTCGACGCCTTTGCGGGGCTGAAGGTCGACACCCCCTACGGCCCCGTCCAGTACCGCAAGATCGATCATCAATCGACAATGGGCGTGTACGTGGGCGTGACCGCGCTGGAAGACGGGAAAGGCATCATGAAGGACTTCGTCTATATAGACGGCGCCCGGCTGCAGCCGCCCGACGAACAGGTCCGCAAGATGCGTCCGGCGCACTGATGAGCGTTTCCGGGCTGCTGCTGCAGCTGCTCAACGGCCTCGCGGACGCCAGCGCGCTGTTTCTGGTCGCCGCGGGCCTGTCGCTGATTTTCGGCGTGACGCGCGTCGTCAACTTCGCGCATGGCTCGTTCTACATGCTGGGCATTTACCTGGCCTGGACATTCACCCGCTACTTCGGCGATGGCGCCGGCTACTGGGCCGGCCTGCTGCTGGCGGCGCTGACCACCGGCGTGATCGGCGCCGCGGCCGAACTGCTCGTGCTCAAGCGCCTGTACCGCGCCCCCGAACTGTTCCAGTTGCTCGCCACGTTTGCCCTGGTGCTCATCATCGGCGACGCCACGCTGGCCCTCTGGGGCCCCGAAGATCTCTTTGCCGCCCGCGCCCCCGGCCTTTCGGGGGCCGTCCAGATCCTGGGCCGCCGCTATCCCCAGTATGACCTCCTGCTGATCGCGGCGGGCCCGGTCGTCCTGGGCCTGCTCTGGCTGCTGCTGATGCGCACGCGCTGGGGCAGGCTGCTGCGGGCGGCGGCGGAAAACCGCACGATGCTGGCCGCGCTGGGCGTGAACCAGGCCTGGCTGTTCACCTCCGCCTTTACCCTGGGCGCCTTCCTGGCCGGCCTGGGCGGCGCGCTGGCTGCGCCGCGCGTGCCGGCCACGCTGGGGCTGGACCTGGAAATCATCGCCAGCGCGTTCGTGGTCGTGGTCGTGGGCGGCCTGGGATCGATTCCGGGCGCCTTCCTGGCGGCCTTGCTCATCTGCTCCATCAAGGCCGTGTTCGTCTTCCTGGGACAGGTGCAGATCGGCCCCTGGGTCTTCAATCTGTCCAAGCTGACGCTGCTGGCCGAATTCGCGGTGATGGCCGTGGTGCTGGTGGTGCGGCCCTGGGGCCTGCTGGGCAAGCCGCCCGCCCCGAGCTCGCACGCGGGCATGCCCGAGCGCCCCATCGCTCCGGCCGGCCCCCGCCTGCGGCTGGCCTATGGCGTGCTGCTGGCGCTGCTGGCCCTGGTGCCGGTCGCCACCCTGTACTGGCCCTATCTCAGCATCCTGATGACCGAGATCCTGATCGCCGCGCTGTTTGCGGCCAGCCTCCACTTCCTGACCGGCATCGCCGGCATGACCTCGTTCGGCCATGCGGCGTGGTTCGGCCTGGGCGCCTATGGCGCCGCGCTGCTGCTGAAGCTGGCCGCCGTGCCCATGGAAGCGGCCTTGCTGCTGGGCCCCTTTGCCGCCGCGTTCGGCGCGCTGGTGTTCGGCTGGTTCTGCGTGCGCCTGTCCGGCGTGTATCTGGCGATGCTCACGCTGGCCGTCGCGCAGATCCTCTGGGCACTCACCTATCAATGGGACGATGTCACGGGCGGCAGCAACGGCCTGACCGGACTGTGGCCATCGGCCTGGCTGGCGCAAGGCCCCGGGTTCTACTACGTCACGCTCGCACTGTGCGCGGCGGGGGTCTGGTGGCTGCGCCGCCTGGCATTCTCGCCGCTGGGCTACGCGTTGCGCGGCGTGCGCGATTCCGCCTTGCGCGCCGAAGCGCTGGGCATGGACACGCGGCGCGTGCAGTGGGCAGGCTTTGTCGCCGCGTCCTTCGCCGCGGGCCTGGCCGGGTCGCTCTACGCGTTTTCCAAGGGCAGCATCGCGCCCGACGTGCTGGCGGTGAGCCGCTCGGTCGACGGCCTGGTCATGGTGCTGCTGGGCGGCATCCAGACGCTGGCCGGACCGCTCGTCGGCGCGGCGTCGTACACCTGGCTGCAGGACGCCGCCGCGCGCAGCACCGAGTACTGGCATGCCGTGCTCGGCCTGGCCATCCTGGCCCTGGTCATGGCCTTCCCGGAAGGCCTGGCGGGCGCGGCCGCGCGCCTGCGCAGGAGACCCGCATGAGCCAGGCCGCCCCGCTGCTGCAGGTCAGCAACCTGCGGAAATCGTTCGGCGGCATCGACGCGCTGGCCGACGTGTCCTTCACGCTCGACGCCGGCCGCATGCTGGCCCTGATCGGGCCGAACGGCGCCGGCAAGTCCACCTGCTTCAACGTGCTGGGCGGACAACTGCGCCCGGACTCCGGATCCGTCCGTCTGGACGGGCGCGAACTGGTCGGCCTGTCGGCCGGCAAGATCTGCCGGCTGGGCGTGGGCCGCAGCTTCCAGACCGCCGCCACCTTCCGTTCCATGACGGTGCTCGAGAACGTGCAGACGGCCTTGCTGTCCCGCGACCGGCTGCTCTTGAACCCCTGGCGCCGCGCCGCCCGGCATGCCGCCGATGAAGCCATGACCCTGCTATCCCAGGTGCAGATGGCCAACAAGGCGGGCGAGGCCTGCGGCACGCTCGCCTATGGCGACGTCAAGCGGGTCGAGCTGGCGATGGCGCTGGCGCATCAGCCGCGACTCTTGCTCATGGACGAGCCGACCGCCGGCATGGCCACCAACGAGCGCCATGCGTTGATGCGCCTGACCCGCCAACTGGCGGACACGCAGCGCATCGCCGTCCTGTTCACCGAGCACAGCCTGGATGTGGTCTTCAAGCACGCCGACCGCATCGCCGTACTGGTGCGGGGCAGCCTGCTGGCCGAAGGAACGCCCGCGGCGATCGCGGCGGACGAACGCGTCAAGGCCGCCTATCTGGGCACCGAAGCGCCTCGGTCCGCCTGAGCGCAAGGCGCGGCGGGGCGTGGGATCAGCCGTCGCGCTGCGGACTCTCGGGCTGGCATTCCCAGAAGATCTTGGCCTGGCATCCCGCACAGATCCCACGGTCCAGCTTGGCGTAGATGGCATGCAGCGCCGTCGCCTTGTCCGGGAAGATATGGTCCGCGCCCAGCCGATCCAGGAACCCCGTGCGGCGCCACATGTCCAGCACCTCGGGCCGCGGCCGGTGGAAGTACAGGTCCCCGCCCATGGCGCGCCTGGCCGTCAGTTCGTCGTCCCAGACCTGGGCGCCGGCCAGGTCGATGAAGTTCATGCTTTTCGCCATCACCAGCAGATGGCGCGGCGCGCCGGGCGCCGCCCGCAGGTCATGCAGGCGCTGCGCCACGTGCGCGGCCGCGCCGAAATAGACCGAGCCTTCCATGCGCAGCAGCTTCAGCTGGGGACATTCCGGCAAGGCGTCCTGCTGATGTTCCAGCACGATGAAGCGACGGTCCAGTCCGCGCGAATCGAACCCCATCGTCCGCATCGCGGGACGCGACGTGCGGTGCAGGTAGACCATCAGCGACAACACCGTGCCCAGCAGGATCGCCACCTCCATGCGGATGGTGATCGTGGCCGCCAGGGTCGCGCCGGCGATGGCGCATTCGCCCGGCTGCGTGCGGATCAAATGCCGCCAGCGTGGAATGTCCAGCAGTGTCCAGGCCACCAGCAGCAGCAGACCAGAAATTGCCGCGTGCGGGATCATTGCCAGCAAGGGGGCCGAAACGGCCACCAGCACCACCAGCAATACCGCCGAGAACACGGACGCCAGCGGCGTCTTCGCGCCGGCTTCGTAGTTGGGAATCGACCGGTTCAGCGAACCGCAGGACAGGTAGCAGGAAAAAAAACCGCCGACGATATTGGAGAGCCCCTGCCCCACGAATTCGCGGTTCGCGTCGATGCGCTGGCCCGAGCGCGAGGCCACGGCCTTGGCGATGGAAATGGACTGCGCCAGGGCCACGATGGTCAGCGCGAACGCCAGGCTCAACAGGTCAGGCAGCGCGCGCCAGTCGATGCTGGGCACATGAAACGGCGGCCATGGCTGGGCCAGCGCGCCCAGCACCGGCACCGGCGTCCCGCCGCGCGTTTCCATCAGCGCATTGAACGCCGCGGCGGCCAGCGCGCCGGCCGCGAGTCCCGCCAACATATAAGGCTTGCGCTTGTCCAGCCTACGCACCAGCAAGGCGGCGCCCAGGGTCACAAGCGCCACTAGCAAGGCGCCGGGATGCACTTGCCCGATGTGCGTGGCCAGGCTTGCCAGCAAGGCGCCCGCGCCGTGCGACGCCGGCGACGGCAGGCCCAGGGCGTCCTTCAGCGCATGCACGGCGATCAGCAAGGCCGCTCCGCTGGTGAAGCCAAACAATGCCGATGGCGATATGAAATGCGCGAGCGACCCGAGCCGCAAGGTGCCGACCAGCCATTGCATCACGCCAACCATCACCGTCACGGCCAGCGCAAGCTGGATATAGGCGGGACTGCCGGCCGCCGCCAATGGGGCCAGCACCGCGAACAGCGCCAGCGAATTGGCGTTGGTCGGGCCGGACATCACATGGCGGCTGGAGCCGAACAAGGCGGCGACAATACAGGGAACGATGGCGGAATACAGGCCGTACTCGGGCGGCAGCCCCGCCAGCGTGGCAAATGCCACGCCCTGCGGCAGCACCAGCAAGGCGCCCAGCAGGCCCGCGACCAGATCGGCGCGCAGGGTCAGCCTGCTGACCTCGTCCACCCACGAGCCGAACAGCCGGCGCGCAACGTTCATCCCCCCCTGCATCATCCTTTTCTATTCCTTGGCCAACGGCTCTCGAGCCTGTCCGAGCATCGCAAAAGCGCGGCCGGATTTTCTTCCCCGCCGGGCTTACGCCGGAACAGGGCAAGGGCATCTAGCGTAATCGCTCGCACGGACGCGCGCAACGCGCGCCCGGCGGCGCGGATCGCCTCCGGTTCAGCCGGCCTCGCCGCCGCGACGCGCCTTCATGGCCTGGCCGATGGCGGCCAGCGCATCGTCGGAAATCAAGCGCGCCGCCATGGGCAGCAGCTCGTCTTCCTCGCGCTGGATGTGCGCGGCATAGGCCTCGGTGAACGCCTGCACCTGCTGCGGCGGCAGGTCCGCCGGGCGCCCTTCGGCGATCTCGGACAGCGTCTGGCGCAGCGGCCCCCACAGCCCGGCCAGGCGCCGATGGTCCGCCATCAGCCCGTCCACCAGCGCGTGCAGGCAGACGGCGTCGGACCCGGCCATGGCCTCGATCAAGGCCGGGAACAGGTCTTCTTCTTCGTCTTCATGATGATGGGCGGCCGCCGTGTCGAAATACCGGCGGACGCTGGCGGCGGCGGTTTGCGCCGTCGCGTCGCTGCCGTGCCC
>RCUJ01001163.1_pt1 | contig 14430 bp, 9 predicted proteins | sample 2166321 | NCBI WGS metagenome assembly RCUJ01 (sample SAMN09932808, study PRJNA488358) | compost metagenome | feature: garden; material: soil; isolation source: compost soil in an enriched community after 118 h of incubation | place: Germany: Experimental Botanical Garden Goettingen | collected... | reverse complement strand
CCGTGTGCTCGACGATGTAGGTCAAGGTGTGCGCAAAGTTCGGGTCGGCCATGTGCGGCATGGCGATCAGGAATTGATGCTTGAGGTAGCTGGGGCTGACGTTTTTCATGTGCGCTAGTGTGGCGTTCGAGGGGCGAACTGACAAGTCGGGGATGCGCAGGAAATGCCGTAATTCTGTAGGAGCGAGCTTGCTCGCGATGAACCTGAGAACACTGCGGGGTGTCAGGCTTGCAGCGTTATCGTTGGCGACCATCGCGAGCAAGCTCGCTCCTACAGGGGGATTTGTGCGGGTCAGTTGCTTGAGAGGCGATCGCCGCGGGCAAACTTCCAGGTCCGGATGATCTCCAGCCGGTCAACATCCGACAGATCCCCGGTAAAGGGTGCGAACGGCGCCGCCAGCCGGACGATCCGTTGCGCCGCCTGGTCCAGCAGCGGCTGGCCTGAAGATTCCAGCACCAGCACTTCATACAACGAGCCATCACGGTTGATCGACACCATCAGGCGCAAGTTGCCATAGATCTGTTTGCGCCGCGCTTCGTCGGGGTAGTTGAGGTTGCCGATGCGCTCGACTTTCTTGCGCCATTCGTCCTTGTACCAGGCGCCCTTGTCGCGCATGGTCGAGGCCGCGCTCAAGCGGTGAATGCGCGGGCGCTTGGCGTACAGCTGTTGTTCGGCGGCCAGTTCCGCTTCGAGGCTGGCGATGTCGCTGGACAGTTGCTCGCTGTCGAAGGTCGGCGCCTGGACCTGGGGCTTGACCTCGGTCTTGGGCTCCTCGGTCTTGGCGGGGGCTTTTTTCGGCTTCGGCGCCACGGTGGTCACGGCAGCCTTGGGCGGGGCTTCCTGCGCTTCAGGCTTGGCGGCCGGCGGTGGCGTGACCTTTTGCACCTTGTTGTCCTGGAATGGCGCGACCTCGGTGGTCTTGGGAATCGCCTTTTTATCCAGGGTGCCGCTGCCTTGCTGATTCTCCTGGGCCAGGAAATCGGCTTTCTCGGGCTTCTTTTCGCTTTTGAAGGTGGCGAGGGTGATTTCCAGGGTTTTGCTGATCTGCTTGGGCTCGACCACTGCAAACCCGACACCCAACAGCAAGGCCAGGTGGATCAGCGCTGCCAGAAACAGGGTAAAACCGAGGCGATCGACCGGGCGCACGCCACGGTGGGCGAGTTCGACAGGCAGATCGGACGGGAGGGTCATGACAAGGAAACCAACATCGCGTTTTCACAGGCCGCGCATGATAACGCAATGTTGGTTTGGCTAATCAACGTGCCTTGAGCTTCTGATCGATGGCATCCATCAGCATGCCGCCGATGTCGGTGCCAAACGCGTTATCGATCTCGCGAATGCAGGTCGGGCTGGTGACGTTGATTTCGGTCAGGTGCTCGCCGATCACGTCCAGGCCAACGAACAACAGGCCTTTTTCACGCAGGGTCGGGCCGACTTGCGCGGCGATCCAGCGGTCCTTGTCGGTCAGCGGGCGGGCTTCGCCACGCCCCCCGGCAGCGAGGTTGCCACGGGTTTCGCCCTGGGCCGGAATCCGCGCCAGGCAATAATCCACAGGCTCGCCATCGATCATCAGGATGCGCTTGTCGCCATCCTTGATCGCCGGCAGGTAGGCCTGGCCCATGATCTGCTGGGCGCCGAGGGCGGTCAGGGTTTCGAGGATAACCGACAGGTTCGGATCGCCCGCGCGGTGACGGAAAATCGACGTGCCGCCCATGCCGTCCAGCGGCTTGAGGATCACATCGCCGTGTTTGGCGGCGAACTCACGCAACACGTCGGCGCGGCGGCTGACCACGGTCGGCGGTGTGCACTGCGGGAACAGCGTGGCGAACAGCTTCTCGTTGCAGTCGCGCAGGCTTTGCGGCTTGTTGACCACCAGCACGCCGGCGCGCTCGGCTTGTTCCAGCAAATAGGTGGAGTAGACGAACTCCATGTCGAACGGCGGATCCTTGCGCATCAGGATCACGTCCAGATCGCTCAGCAGCGCGTCGCTTTCGGTACCCAGTTCGAACCATTTTTCCGGGTTGGCGAACACCTGCAGCGGACGCATCCGCGCCCGGGCCTCACCTTCGCCCTGATACAGGTCGCGCTGTTCCATGTAGAACAGCTCCCAGCCACGCTTCTGCGCGGCCAGCAGCATGGCCAGCGAGCTATCCTTTTTATAGGAAATGCTGGCGATAGGGTCCATGACAATCCCGACGCGAACGCTCATTGGGTTTTCCTCGAAAATTGGCTACCGGATCGGTATGAAAAAAGTGGCGTCAGAGTGGCGCTGAGTGTGTTCCCGGTCAAGGAAAAACCACCTTGCGGGTCGGCCGATAGATTGGTTCTGGAGACTGTGCTAAAAAGGCTGCCATGTCGTGCCGGCCCTTGAGCATCAAGGGTTTCGAGCCGCGTTAACCGGCAAACGGACAATTTGTTTCGCAAAGGCGACGGTAGAGCATTTTATGGAACAGCACCCCAGCGCCTTGAAGGTCATGGTGATCGACGATTCGAAGACGATTCGCCGCACCGCCGAAACGCTGCTCAAGAACGTGGGTTGTGAGGTCATCACGGCCATCGACGGTTTTGATGCCCTGGCCAAGATTGTCGACAACCACCCCGGCATCATCTTTGTCGACATCATGATGCCGCGCCTGGATGGCTATCAGACCTGCGCCCTGATCAAGAACAACAGCGCGTTCAAGTCCACGCCGGTGATTATGCTGTCGTCCAAGGACGGGCTGTTCGACAAGGCCAAGGGGCGCATCGTCGGCTCCGACCAGTTTTTGACCAAGCCTTTCAGCAAGGAAGAATTGCTTGATGCGATCCAGGCCCATGTTCCTGGCTTCGCCGCCGTTTTGCCGCAGTAGGACACGCACAGTGACGCTCGGCCATCGGGCCAGGCGTCGACAAGAATGGGGAAGACCATGGCACGTATTCTGATCGTCGATGATTCGCCGACTGAAATGTACAAACTGACCGGCATGCTGGAAAAGCACGGTCATGAAGTGTTGAAAGCCGAAAACGGCGCCGACGGCGTGGCCCTGGCCCGCCAGGAAAAGCCCGATGCGGTGCTGATGGACATCGTCATGCCAGGCCTCAATGGCTTCCAGGCCACCCGCCAGTTGACCAAGGACCCGGAAACCGGGCACATCCCGGTGATCATCATCACCACCAAGGATCAGGAAACCGACAAAGTCTGGGGCACGCGCCAGGGCGCCAAGGATTACCTGACCAAACCGGTCGACGAAGACACCCTGATCAAGACCCTGAACAACGTGCTCAAAGGCTGATCGCGCAACCATGAGCGAATCGCTGACCGCGTTCGAACTGCTCTGGCAGATCGACCAGCGCTGCCGCTTGCTGGCGGCGGACCTGCCGTCGCAACCGGCGCGCCAGGATCGCTGGAGCGGCATCGGCTTTCGCCTCGGCGAGCATTGGTATGTGGCGCCGATGGGCGAAGTCAGCGAAGTGCTGCATGAACCGCGATTTACCCAGTTACCCGGGGTCAAGCCGTGGGTCAAAGGCGTGGCTAACCTGCGCGGGCGGTTGCTGCCGATCATGGATCTGTGCGGTTTCTTCGGCCATGAACTGTCGCCGTTGCGTAAACAGCGGCGGGTATTGGTGGTCGAGCATGGCGATGTGTTTGCCGGGCTGATGGTCGATGAAGTCATCGGCCTGCAGCACTTTGAGCAGAACAGCTTTGAACCGCTATCGATCAGCAAACGCCAGGGCTCGAAGGCCGAGTTCGTCAAAGGCTATTTCCGGCGCGAGCAGAACTGGCGGGTGTTCAGCCTGTTTGCGCTGGCCAAATCCCCGGTGTTCATGAGCGTTGCGATATAACAGATTCAACACCGTCCCCTGTGGGAGCGAGCCTGCTCGCGAAGAGGGCGTGTCAGGCAAGATAAATATTGGCTGACCCAGCGCTTTCGCGAGCAGGCTCGCTCCCACAGGGATTGCAGCAGGCCTCAAAGGTGTGGGTTAAGGGCGAGGACCGATGACAAAAGCAAAAACAGGCAAGCCGGCGGAAGGATCGCGCAGTCGCTCGCAGATCATCGTGCTGTTCATCGCACTGATCGTGTTCATCATGCTGCTGTTCGCCAACTTCGCGTACCTCAACACCCAAGCGAACTACGACAAACAGTACATCGGCCACGCCGGTGAGCTGCGCGTGCTCTCGCAACGCATTGCCAAGAACGCCACCGAAGCCGCCGCTGGCAAGGCTGCCGCGTTCAAGTTGCTCAGCGATGCGCGCAACGATTTCGCCCAGCGCTGGGGTTACCTGAAAAAGGGCGACCCGGCCACCGGCCTGCCTCCCGCCCCGGCCACCGTGCGCCCGGAAATGCGCGCCGTGCAGCTCGACTGGGAGCGCCTGCTGAAAAACACCGACGCGATTCTTTCCAGCGAGCAGACCGTGCTGTCGCTGCATCAGGTCGCCGCGACGCTGGCCGAAACCGTGCCGCAGTTGCAGATCGAATACGAAAAAGTCGTCGAAATCCTCCTCCAGCGTGGCGCCCCAGCCACGCAAGTGGCGATGGCCCAGCGTCAATCGCTGCTCGCCGAACGTATCCTCGGCGCGGTCAACACCGTGCTCGCCGGCGACGAAAACTCCCAGCAAGCCGCCGATGCCTTCGGCCGCGACGCCACCCGCTTCGGCCAAGTGCTCAATGGCATGCTGCAAGGCAACCCGACCCTGAAAATCAGCCAGGTCGAAGACCGCGACGCCCGCGCGCGTCTGAGTGAGATTTCCGAACTGTTCCAGTTTGTCTCCGGCTCGGTGGATGAAATCCTCGAAACATCGCCGGAGCTGTTCAAGGTCCGTGAATCGGCGAGCAATATCTTCAGCCTCTCGCAAACCCTGCTCGACGAAGCCTCGCACTTGGCCACTCGCTTCGAGAACCTTGCCGGTGGGCGCAATACTGACACCATCGGCGGTTACGTCCTCGGTTTGCTGGCGCTGGCCTCAATCATCCTCATCGGTCTGGTCATGGTTCGCGAAACAAATCGCCAGTTGCGCGAAACCGCCGAGAAGAACGAGCGCAACCAGAACGCGATCATGCGCCTGCTCGACGAGATCGAAGACCTCGCCGACGGCGACCTCACTGTGACCGCCTCGGTGACCGAAGACTTCACCGGCACCATCGCCGACTCGATCAACTATTCCGTCGACCAACTGCGCGATCTGGTCGCCACCATCAACCTTACCGCCGGCCAGGTCGCCGCAGCGGTGCAGGAAACCCAGGCCACCGCCATGCATCTGGCCCAGGCTTCGGAGCATCAGGCCCAGCAGATTTCCGAAGCCTCGACCGCGATCAGCGACATGGCCGAATCCATCGATCAGGTCTCGGCCAACGCCGCCGAGTCTTCTGCGGTAGCGGAGCGTTCGGTGGAAATCGCCAACAAGGGCAACGAGGTGGTGCACAACACCATCCACGGCATGGACAACATTCGCGAACAGATTCAGGACACCGCCAAACGCATCAAGCGCCTGGGCGAGTCCTCACAGGAAATCGGCGACATTGTCAGCCTGATCGATGACATTGCCGATCAGACCAACATCCTGGCTCTCAACGCGGCCATCCAGGCGTCCATGGCCGGTGATGCCGGTCGCGGTTTCGCCGTGGTCGCCGATGAAGTGCAGCGCCTGGCCGAGCGCTCGTCCGCCGCCACCCGGCAGATCGAAACCCTGGTGCGGGCGATCCAGACCGACACCAACGAAGCGGTCATCTCCATGGAGCAGACGACGACCGAAGTGGTGCGCGGCGCCCGTCTGGCGCAGGATGCCGGTGTGGCCCTGGAAGAAATCGAAGGGGTGTCCAAAACCCTCGCGGCGCTGATCCAGAGCATTTCCAACGCTGCACAGCAACAGACGTCGTCTGCCGGTCAGATTTCCCTGACGATGAACGTGATCCAGCAGATCACCACGCAGACCTCGTCCGGTTCTACCGCCACCGCCGAGAGCATCGGCAACCTGGCGAAAATGGCCAGTCAGCTGCGCCGCTCGGTGTCCGGTTTCACCTTGCCGGCCACCAAGGCGCAAGTGACGGACAAAGCTTGAACCGCCCACGGGCGTAGGCACATTGACTGAAGTGGGAACTGGAGTGGTTATGGGTGATCGGCACGACTATGTGGCCCTCGAATGGGTCAAAGGCGAAATTGCCGAAACGCTGAAACAGGCGCATCAAGCAATTGAAGCCGTGCTCGACGACCCGCAAGCTTTTCCCGGGCTGGACGAGTGCCTGGATTACATCCATCAGGTCCACGGCAGTTTGCAGATGGTCGAGTTCTACGGCGCAGCCTTGCTCGCCGAAGAAATGGAACATCTGGTCGAAGCCTTGCAACACGAGCGCGTCAGCCATCGCGACGAAGCCCTGCACCTGTTGCTGCAAGCCCTTGGGCAATTGCCGATTTACCTCGACCGCGTGCAGAGCGCCCGGAGAGATTTGCCGTTGGTGGTGCTGCCGCTGATCAACGATCTGCGCAGTGCCCGTGGCGAAAGCCTGCTCTCGGAAACCAGCCTGTTCAGCCCGCAACTGCCCGAACTGGCGCCGCTAAACGCAGAAGCGTTGGCACTGCTCGAGCCGGCAGAACTGCCGAACGTGTTGCGCAAGCTGCGGCAGACGCTGCAAATGGCCTTGGTCGGTTTGCTGCGTGAACAGGATGACCAGACCCACCTCGGTTATCTGGCCAAAGTCTTCACCCGCCTCGAAGCGCTGAGCGGTGATTCGCCGCTGAGCCCGCTGTGGCAAGTCGCCTCGGCGCTGGTCGAAGGCATGCGCGAGGGCGTGATCGCCAACAGCCCGGCGCTGCGCAGCCTGTTCAAGGACGCCGACAAAGAACTCAAACGCCTGCTCGATCAGGGCATGGCTGGCCTCAATCAGCCGGCGCCTGCCGAGCTGCTGAAAAGCCTGTTGTTCTATATTGCCAAAGCCGAACATCCCACCGGGCAGATGCTGACCATGAAAGATCGCTACTCCCTGGACGACGCGTTGCCCGACAGCGCGATGGTCGACGAAGAACGCGCGCGCCTGGCCGGCCCCGACCGCGATGCGATGCGCTCGGTGCTGTCGGCGTTGTGTGAAGAACTGGTGCGGGTCAAGGAGCGCCTCGACCTGTTCGTGCGTAGCGACCGTCAGCACACCTCGGATCTGGAAAGCCTGCTCGCACCGCTGCGACAGATTGCCGACACCCTCGCGGTGCTCGGTTTCGGCCAGCCGCGCAAAGTGATCATCGATCAATTAGCTGTCGTGCTCAGCCTCGCCCAGGGCCAGCGCGAACCGAATGACGCGATCCTCATGGACGTTGCCGGTGCGCTGCTTTACGTCGAAGCGACGCTGGCCGGGATGGTCGGCACCGTCGAGCCGGAAAGCCCGGAAGATTCGCGCCTGCCGACCACCGACCTGACGCAGATCCATCAGATCGTGATCAAGGAAGCGCGCATCTGCCTGCAACAGGCCAAGGACGTGATCGTCGACTACATCGACGCCGATTGGGATCGCCAGCACCTGCAACCGTTGCCGGCGCTGCTGACTCAGGTGCGCGGTGCGCTGGCGATGATTCCGTTGAACCGCGCGGCAAGTCTGGTCGAGGCGTGCAACGGGTTTATCCGCGAACATCTGTTGCTTGATCCGCACGAACCGGGTTGGGAAGAGCTGGATCATCTGGCCGATGTCATCAGCAGCCTCGAGTATTACCTCGAACGTCTGAGCGACGATCCGCAGGCGCCGAGCGAGCAGTTGCTGGATGTCGCGCAGAAGTCCCTTGCGAGTCTGGGTTTCATTCCAAATGAGCCGCATGTGCCCGTGCTCGAAGACGTGCTCAGCCCCAGCGAAGCGCTGGTGATGCAGGACATGCAAGCGCTCGATGACCCGGAAACCGTGCAGTCGCTGGCCGCTGTTCTGGCCAGCCCGGTTTCGGCGCTCAACCCGCCAGCGCTGATCACCCCCGGCAGCCTGATGCCGCCGCCGGCCGATGAAGAACCGGTCGACGATGAGCTGCGCGAGGTGTTCCTCGAAGAGACCGACGAGGTCCTCGAAGTTCTCCACGAATACCTGCCGCGCTGGTCGGCCAATCCGCAGGATCGTGATGCGCTGACCGAACTGCGCCGCGCCTTCCACACCTTGAAAGGCAGCGGGCGCATGGTCCGCGCGCTGATCCTCGGTGAACTGGCCTGGGCGGTGGAAAACCTGCTCAACCGTGTGCTCGAACAAAGTGTCGAACCGGGCTCAGTGGTGCAGCAAGTGCTGACCGACACCGTGCTGTTGCTGCCCGAGTTGATCAGCGAATTCGCCACTAGTAACCAGCGCCAGCGCGGCGATGTCGATCAGCTCGCGGCCCGTGCTCACGCCTTGGCCAAAGGTGACGAGCCATTGGCCGCCGAAGACGTGGACGATGTCGCGGCGCTCGATCCGCTGTTGCTGGAAATCTTCCGCAAAGAAGCCGAGACCCACCTCGCCAGCCTCAACCGCTTTCTCGATCAGGCCGCCGAGCATGTGCCGCTGCAGGCCAGCGACGAACTGCAGCGCGCTTTGCACACGCTCAAGGGCAGTGCGTCGATGGCCGGCGTATTGCCGATTGCCGAACTCGCTGCACCGCTCGATCAACTGGCCCGCGAGTTCAAGGCGCACCAGTTGCCGCTGGACCTCGACGAAGTGGAGTTGCTACTTGAAGCCGAGGGCCTGTTCCGTGTCGGCCTGCGTCAGCTCAAGCATGATCCGCTGGCGCCGATTGTCGGTGCGCAGTCGCTGATCAAGCGCTCGGAAACCCTGCTCGCCGAGCGTCTGGCCTCGATCCTCGATGCGCCCAATACCGGCCTGCGGATCAAGCGCGATCCGCAACTGATCAATAACTTCCTCGCTCAAGGCATGGACATCCTGCTGGATGCTGAGAGCCTGCTACAGCGCTGGCAGCAACACCCCGGCGAGCGTCAGGAACTCAGCGCCTTGCTGGATGAACTGACCACCCTTGGCGAAGGCGCGCATTTGGCGGATTTGCTGCCGGTGGATGTGTTGTGCGAAGCCTTGCTCGATCTCTACGGCGCCGTGGAAGAAAGCAGCCTGGCGGTCAGCGAGCAGTTTTTCCAGGAAGCGCAGAACGCCCACGAAGCGCTGATCAACATGCTCGACGAACTGGCCGCCGGGCAGGAAGTCACGCCGCAGCCAGAGCGGATTCGGGCGTTGCATGATCTGCTCGATCAGAGCCTCGACCCATCGTCCATGGGCCTGATTCGCAGCGATGGCAGCCGCACCCTGAGCATCCGTGAACTGGGCAGCGCCACCGCTGAGTTGCAGCAAAAGGCAACGGCGCTTGAACACGATGACGAGATTGTCGGGATCTTCCTTGAAGAAGCGGTCGATATTCTCGACAGCTCAGGCCAGGCCTTGCAGCGCTGGTTGAGCGACCCGGACAATGCCGCGCCGCTGTCCTCGTTGCAGCGCGATTTGCACACCCTCAAGGGCGGCGCGCGGATGGCCGAAGTCGAGGCCATTGGCGATCTGGCTCAGGAGCTGGAAAGCTTTTACGAAGGCTTGGTGGATCGTCGCTACCACTACAGCGAAAGCTTGGGGCGCTTGTTGCTCAAGAGTCATGAGCGTTTGGCGCTGCTGCTTGAACAACTGCAACAGCATCAGCCACTGACCCCGGCACAGGATCTGATCGACGTTATCCGTCAGGTCCGCCAAGGCCAGAATGTTGCCGAAACTCCGCCAGCAACAGCCGGGCACGACAGCGCTGGCCACGATCCCGAGTTGCTGGAAATCTTCCTCGAAGAAGGTTTCGACATCATCGAAAACTCCGGCGCCGCGCTGCTGCGCTGGCAGGCCGAGCCGGGCAATCGTCAGGAAGTGGAAACCCTGCTGCGCGATCTGCACACCCTCAAGGGTGGCGCGCGGATGGTCGAGATCGGCCCGATCGGCGACCTCGCGCATGAGCTGGAATACCTTTACGAAAGTCTTTCCAGCGGCGCTTTGCAGCCGTCGGCGGAGCTGTTTGCGCTGGTGCAGCGCGGGCATGATCGCTTGGCGCAAATGCTCGATGGCGTGCGCGCCGGGCAACCGTGTCCGCCGGCTGATCGGCTGATCAATGCGATCCAGAATTTCAGCCATCCGGTGACGGTAGAAACGCCGCCAGTGCTACCTGTGCCGGTCAAGACTGACGCGGCGCCGCCAGCTGCCGACGCTGGCGCGGACATGGTCAAAGTCTCCGCCGAACTGCTCGATGAGTTGGTCAATCTGGCCGGGGAAACCTCGATCTTCCGTGGCCGTATCGAACAGCAGGTCAACGACGCGCAGATCGCGCTGAACGAGATGGAAACCACCATCGAACGGATGCGCGATCAGTTGCGCCGCCTCGACACTGAAACTCAGGGGCGGATTCTCAGCCGCCAGCAAGTCGATGCCGAACGTCTCGGCTATGAAGAATTCGATCCGCTGGAAATGGACCGCCATTCGCAGTTGCAGCAACTGTCGCGGGCGCTGTTCGAATCCGCCTCTGACTTGCTCGACCTCAAGGAAACCCTCGACCGCCGTAATCACGACGCCGAGAACCTGTTGCAGCAACAGGGCCGCATCAACACCGAATTGCAGGAAGGCCTGATGCGTACGCGCATGGTGCCGTTCGAGCGCATGTTGCCGCGCCTGAAACGCATCGTCCGCCAGGTCGCTGAAGAGCTGAACAAAGACGTCGCGTTTGTCGTCGGCAACGCCGAAGGCGAGATGGATCGCAATGTGCTGGAGCGCATGGCTGCGCCGCTGGAACACATGCTGCGCAATGCCGTCGATCATGGTCTGGAGTCCGCCGAGGTGCGGCTGGCGGCGGGTAAACCGGCGCAGGGCACGATAAGCCTGGACCTGTCCCGCGAGGGCGGCGACATCGTTTTCGACATTCGCGATGACGGCGCCGGGGTGCCACTGGAAGCGGTGCGGCGCAAGGCGATCAAGCGCGGCATGCTCGCGCCGGATGCCGAGATCAGCGACCGCGACGTGTTGCAGTTCATCCTTCAGCCGGGGTTTTCCACAGCGGAAAAGATCACCCAGATTTCCGGACGTGGCGTCGGCATGGACGTGGTGCACGAAGAAGTGCGGCAACTCGGCGGCAGCATGAGCATCGACTCGGTGCCGGGGCAGGGCGTGCATTTCCGCATTCGGCTGCCGTTCACCGTGTCGGTCAACCGCGCGTTGATGGTGCAGTGTGGCGAGGATCAATACGCGATTCCGCTGAACACCATCGAAGGCATCGTCCGCGTGTTGCCGAATGATCTGGAAGCTCACTTCCGGGTTGATCCGCCGCGCTATCAGTACGGCGGCCAGACCTACGAACTGTGCTATCTCGGCGAACTGCTGAAAACCACGCCACGGCCGAAACTGCTCGGCCAGAATCTGCCATTGCCGGTGCTGCTGGTGCACTACAACGACCGGCGCATCGCGGTGCTGGTCGATACCATGGCCGGCACCCGCGAGATTGTGGTCAAGAGTCTTGGCGCGCAATTCGCGGCGGTGCAGGGCGTGTCCGGGGCGACGATTCTGGGCGATGGCCGGGTGGTGCTGATTCTCGATTTGCTCGCACCGATTCGGGCGATGCAAGCGCGGGTTGCGCAGACACCGACGGTGCCGGAGATCGACAGCGAACCGCAGAAACCGCTGCTGGTGATGGTGGTCGACGACTCGGTCACCGTACGCAAGGTCACCAGCCGTTTGCTCGAACGTCACGGCATGAACGTGCTCACGGCCAAGGACGGTGTCGACGCCATGCTGCTGCTCGAAGAACACATGCCCGACCTGATGCTGCTCGACATCGAAATGCCGCGCATGGACGGCTTCGAAGTCGCCACCCAAGTGCGCAACGACGAACGCCTGCAACACCTGCCGATCATCATGATCACCTCACGTACCGGACAGAAACACCGCGACCGCGCCATGGCGATTGGCGTCAACGACTACCTCGGCAAGCCGTATCAAGAGTCGGTGCTGCTTGAAAGCATTGCCCACTGGAGCAAGAAACATGCATGAGCGCCGGCATAATCAGCGCAGCAGCCAACTCACTGGTCTGTTGTTGCCGTTGGCGGATCGCAATTTGATCCTGCCTAACGTCGCTGTCGCTGAGTTGATCGATTACCAGGCCAGTGCCTTCGATCTGGACACGCCGCCGTGGTACCTCGGCAAGGTTACGTGGCGTGAGCGGCAGATTCCGTTGCTGAGTTTTGAATCGGCGTGCGGGCAGAAAATCGTCATTGGCGAGCGGGCGCGAATCGTGATTTTGAATGCCCTCGGTGGGTTGCCGGAGTTGAAGTTCATTGCCCTGCTGGTGCAGGGGATTCCGCGGTCGTACAAGCTTGATAGTCAGTTAAGTTATGTCGATGTGCCGTTGTGTGGGCTGGAGCAGGCGGCGGTGCAGGTCGGGGAGCAGGTGGCGAAGGTGCCGGATTTGTTGGGGTTGGAGAAGTTGTTGGTGGATGCTGGGCTGGTTCACTGATCCAGAATTCGTGTCGCTCTGACTGGCCTCATCGCTGGCAAGCCAGCTCCCACAGGTTTTTGTGTGGTTCACAGAATTCGAATACAACTCGGACACTGTGGGAGCTGGCTTGCCAGCGATGGGGCCAGTAGCACCAGCAAATTCTTACAGGCAAATCCTCAATTTCTGCAGTGCAATAGACACCCTTTAACCCCGTTGTTTAAAGACACTCTGTGTTACGGCTCCCTAGCCTACAAATCCTTGCGCCGCTGCCTACGCATGCACCAGAATCCGCCGGCTTGTGCGCCTTGGGCATGCTGCGTAACTTGATTCCGTCACTGATTTCCAGTGATCGGGTTTAGCAGCCCGTGGTTAATCTAAGGGTGCACATACATCATCGTCAGGCTCAGCGCCTGCATTCGATGGCGGCTGTGCGCAGGGCGCTTCGGCGCGCCGGCTTCCTTAGGTTCCCCGGTCTGCTAACCTGCGTTCAGCTGCCACCCCTTCTTTTAGCAGAGAAGCGGTTCCAGCTTTATCTCGGAACCTGAAGATGATTAAACCAACGCCTAACCCCCCGCTCGCAGACCCGGCATCCCCCTACGAATCCCCCGACTCCAAGAAATTCCACGAAGCCGCCGAGCGCGCCCTCGACCATTACCTCGGCCCGACCAACGCCGACCTGATGGCCACGCCTTACACCCCCAACACGCTGTACATGGCCAACCCCAATGCCGACACCGAATCCCTGCTGGCGGACGCCAGTGAAACCCTCGGCTCGGCTACGGTCATGCTCAACAATCACGCGGCAACGGTGGACGGCACGCACCGCAAGACTGTGCAGGGTATTGCGCAGGTGGTGATGGTGGCGGAGATGGCTGTTAACCGTTTGTTGGATAGGTTGGTGCCGACGGAGTGACTTAAAAGCTGACCCTCACCCCAGCCCTCTCCCGGAGGGAGAGGGGGCCGACCGTGGGATGCTCACAAGTTACGCCGACCTGAAAATACTGCTGTGAATCCATAATCGACTCGGTGGGGCTGGTCGATGTATGGCGCCAGACACCTCGGTCGGTCCCCTCTCCCACCGGGAGAGGGCTAGGGTGAGGGCGCTCTTGACCATTACGCTCAGCGTAATGATTCACCACCGCGCTTGATTGATGCCCCCATCCCACACGCCTACCTTAGCTCCACGACAGCGAACCCGTGGAGTGAGCATGACAACAACAATTTCCCCCGACTCGCGCTGGACGCGGCGGCGCGATGAGAAGCAGCGCCGGCTCGACAAGGTGCGCGGGCTGGCCGACGGTGTGGTGTTGCCCACCGACAAGATCGTCGCCGCGCTCGAAGCGCTGATTCATCCCGGCGACCGTGTGGTGCTGGAGGGCAACAACCAGAAGCAGGCGGACTTCCTCTCGCGCTCGCTAGCCAAAGCCGACCCGGAAAAGCTCCACGACCTGCACATGATCATGCCCAGCGTCGGTCGCTCCGAGCACCTCGACCTGTTCGAACGCGGCATCGCCCGCAAGCTAGATTTCTCCTTCGCCGGCACCCAGAGCCTGCGCATCAGCCAGTTGCTTGAAGACGGCTTGCTGGAAGTCGGCGCGATCCACACCTACATCGAACTCTACGCCCGACTGGTGGTGGACCTGATCCCCAATGTCGTGCTCTCCGCCGGGTTCATGGCCGACCGCGCCGGCAATATCTATACCGGCCCGAGCACCGAAGACACGCCGGCACTGATCGAACCGGCGGCGTTCAGCGACGGCATCGTCATCGTCCAGGTCAACCAATTGGTCGACGACGTCAGCGAACTGCCGCGCGTCGACATCCCGGCGTCGTGGGTCGATTTCGTCGTGGTGGCGGACAAGCCGTTCTACATCGAACCGTTGTTCACCCGTGACCCGCGCCATATCAAGCCTGTGCACGTGTTGATGGCGATGATGGCGATCCGTGGGATCTACGAAAAACACAACGTGCAGTCGCTCAACCACGGCATCGGTTTCAACA
>RCUJ01001162.1_pt1 | contig 14431 bp, 15 predicted proteins | sample 2166321 | NCBI WGS metagenome assembly RCUJ01 (sample SAMN09932808, study PRJNA488358) | compost metagenome | feature: garden; material: soil; isolation source: compost soil in an enriched community after 118 h of incubation | place: Germany: Experimental Botanical Garden Goettingen | collected... | reverse complement strand
TCCTGCTGGGCACGCCGGCCGCCTACGTGGCCAAGCTGACCGAAGGCATCAAGACGATCTCAGGCATCATCCTGCAATACCCGTTCTACGCCGGCATCATGGCCATCATGGCCGCGTCGGGCCTGGTGACGTCGATCTCGCAAGTGTTCGTTGACTTCGCCACGCCGGCCACGCTGCCGTTCTGGGGCCTGATCAGCTCGTTCTTCATCAACTTCTTCGCGCCGTCCGCCGGCGGCCACTGGGTGATCCAGGGTCCGTTCATGATCGACGCGGCCAAGGAAATCGGCAGCGCCCTGAACCAGACGACCATGGCCGTCATGCTGGGCAATGCCTGGAACGACCTGGTGCAACCCTTCTGGATCCTGCCGGCGCTGGCTCTGTCGAAGCTGAAGCTGCGCGACGTGATGGGCTACACCGTCATCATGATGCTGTGGGTGGGCGTGATCCACATCACCGCCGTGCTGGCCTGGGGCTACGCCACGCACTGATCCCCCGCGCTTACCTCAAACAGACTGGAAACCGATATGAGCAAACCGACTGCGTATCTCGTCACCGGCGGCAGCGCCGGCATTGGCGCCGCCATCATCCGCATGCTGCTGGATGCAGGCCATAAAGTGGTCAACATCGACTACAAGCTGCCCGAGAATCCGCCGGCCGGGCTGGTCTCGTATCAGGCTGATCTGACCGATGAAGCGCGCACGAAAGAAGTCGCCGCCGAAGTCACCAGCGCCTACAACATCGTGGGCCTGGTGAACAACGCCGGCGCCACCCGCCCGGGCACGGCCGACACGGCCACCCTGGCGGATCTGGACTATGTGGTGAACCTGCATCTGCGCACCGCGCTGATCCTGGTGCAGGCCGCGCTGCCCGCCATGCGCGAAGCGGGCTTTGGCCGCATCGTGAACATGTCGTCGCGCGCCGCTTTGGGCAAGCCGGATCGCGTGGTCTATTCGGCCACCAAGGCCGGGCTGGTGGGCCTGACGCGCACGCTGGCCATGGAGCTGGGCGGCGACGGCATCACCGTCAACGCCATCGGCCCGGGCCCCATCGCCACCGACCTCTTCACCAAGAGCAATCCGGCGGGCGCTCCGCAAACGGAACGCATCATCAACAGCATCGTCGTCAAGCGTCTGGGCACGCCGGAAGACGTGGCGCGCGCCGCCATGTTCTTCCTGTCGCCGGACAACGGTTTCGTGACGGGCCAGATGCTGTATGTGTGTGGCGGCACGACGCTGGGCGTCGCCCCCATCTGAGCGCGCGCGCCATGGCCGCCCACCTTGACCTTCGTGCCTGCCCGCCGCAACTAGCGGCGCAGCAGCGCGTGGTTGATCTGGTCGGCGGCGCGGCGCAAGGGCGGCAGGAAGGCGTCCAGCATGGCTTCGCGCGAAAAGCGGTTGGACTGACCGCTGACGTTCATCGCGGCAATCACGCGGCCGCTGCGGTCCACGATGGGCACGGCCACCGATTGCAAACCGGGTTCCAGTTCCTGCGCCACGCAGGCGTAGCCATCGGCGCGCACGCCGGCCAGCAGGCGCTTGAGCTCGGCGATGTCGGTCACGGTTTGCGGGGTGTAGGACTGGATCTGGCTCATGGCCAGCACCCGGTCCAGTTCCGCTTCCGGCAGGCCGGCCAGCAGCACGCGGCCCATCGACGTCACCCACGCCGGCAGGCGGCTGCCCACGGCCAGGTTGATGGTCATCACCTTGTGCGTGGACAGGCGCAGGATGTAGACGATGTCGGCGCCTTCCAGCACCGACACCGAACACGATTCGCGCGTCTGCTCGGCCACTTCTTCCATGTACGGCAACGCCAGGTTCCACAGCGGCGTGCCGGACAGATAGGCGTAGCCCAGTTCCAGGATGCGCGGTGTCAGCTCGAACTTGCGGTCGTCGACGGTGACGTAGCCCAGGTGTTCCAAGGTCAGCAGGATGCGGCGCGCGCCGGCACGGGTCAGCCCGGTAACGGCGGCTACTTCGGACAGCGTCATCTGCGAACGGCCGGGGCCGAACGCCCGGATCACCGACAGGCCGCGCGCGAAAGATTGCACGTAGCTGTCACTGGGTTGTTGGGGGTCGAGCTCGGCCATCCGGTGGGTCCCAAGAGTAAAAAGCTCGCCGCTGGCGAGCCGTTCGTTGCCGTTGCGGGCAACGCCAAACGATGGAGGAACGTCATGCGTCGGCTTGCCTTGACGCTGTGCGGTCCCCATGAAACGATGTTCTTCAGCAGAACGAAAGTTCTAATGAAGAACAAATTATGACACGCCACCTATGAGCGAACATCATGATCTCTAAGCTTGTTGCAAGCGCGGCGGCCGCCCTGGCGGACGTACCCGACGGCGCCACCGTCATGATCGGCGGCTTCGGCACTGCCGGCCAGCCCATGGAATTGATCGACGCCCTGCTCGAACAGGGCGCGAAAGACCTGGTCATCATCAACAACAACGCCGGCAACGGCACCACGGGCCTTGCCGCCCTGCTGGGCGCGAACCGCGTCCGCAAGATCATCTGCTCGTTCCCGCGCCAGGCGGACTCGCAGATTTTCGACGGCCTGTACCGCAGCGGCAAGCTGGAACTGGAACTGGTGCCGCAAGGCAACCTGGCCGAGCGCATCCGCGCCGCCGGCGCCGGCATCGGCGCGTTCTTCTCGCCCACCGGCTACGGCACCCCGCTGGCCGACGGCAAGGAAGTGCGCGAGATCAATGGCCGCCACTACGTGCTGGAATATCCCCTGCACGCCGACTACGCGCTGATCAAGGCCGAACGCGGCGACCGCTGGGGCAACCTGGTCTACCGCAAGACCGCCCGCAACTTCGGCCCCATCATGGCCAGCGCCGCGCGCGTGGCCGTGGCGCAGGTGCGCGAAGTGGTTGAACTGGGCACGCTGGATCCCGAAACCGTCGTCACCCCCGGCATCTTCGTGCAGCGCGTCGTCCAGATCGACGCCGCCCCGGCCGCCAAGGAGCAGAAATGAGCACCAAACTGACCCGCGACCAGATCGCCGCCCGCGTCGCGCAGGACATTCCCGAAGGCGCCTACGTCAACCTGGGCATCGGCCTGCCCACGCTGGTGGCCAACCACCTGCCGGCTGACCGCGAAGTGATCCTGCATACCGAAAACGGCATGCTGGGCATGGGCCCCGCGCCGGCCAAGGGCGAGGAAGACTACGACCTGATCAACGCCGGCAAGCAGCCCGTGACCGAACTGCCGGGCTGCTCGTTCTTCCATCACGCCGACTCGTTCGCGATGATGCGCGGCGGCCATCTGGACATCTGCGTGCTGGGCGCCTTCCAGGTGTCGCAACACGGCGACCTGGCCAACTGGCACACCGGCGCGCCCGACGCCATCCCCGCCGTGGGCGGCGCGATGGACCTGGCCATCGGCGCCAAAGACGTCTTCGTGATGATGGAACTGCAAACGCGCGAAGGCCAGAGCAAGCTGGTCGAGGCCTGCACGTATCCGCTGACGGGCGTGCGCTGCGTATCGCGCGTGTACACCGACGTTGCCGTGTTCGACATCCGCGCCGACGGCGTGACCGTCACCGATATCTTCGGCGACGTCACCGCCGACGATCTGCTGGCCCTGACCGGCCTGCCGCTGAAATTTTCCCGCTAATCAGGAGCCCCCATCATGCTGTTCATGGTTCAAATGCAAGTCAACCTGCCCGTCGACATGCCGGCCGAGCAAGCCAACAAACTGAAGGCGGACGAAAAGGCGCTGGCCCAACAACTGCAACGCGACGGCAAGTGGAAAGAGCTGTGGCGCGTGGTTGGCCGCTACGCCAACGTCAGCATTTTCGACGTCGAAAGCAATGACGAACTGCACACGCTGCTGTCGTCGCTGCCGCTGTTTCCGTACATGGACATCAACGTCACGGCGCTGGCGCGCCACCCCTCGGCGATCTGACCGGAGCATTCCATGCCCTACATCATCGAAACCTTCGACAAGCCCAACCACCAGGAAGTGCGCCAGCAGCATCGCGCGGCGCATCTGGAATACCTGGACGCCAACAAGCAGTTGCTGCTGGCCTGCGGCGCCAAGCTGCAAGACGACGGCAAGGACGCGGGCGGCGGTTTGTACATCGTTGATCTGGACACGCGCGAAGCCGCGCAACAGTTCATCGACGCCGACCCGTTCTCGCAAGCCAATCTGTTCGACCGCGTGACCATCACGCGCTGGCGCAAAGCCTACGTCGACGGCACCTGCCACCTGTAATCCTGTCGCGGCCGCCTTTGCGCGGCCGCGGTTTCATCCGAGGACTTCCCACATGGCTTACGCCGATCTCAGCCAAGCCCGGCTGTTCTACGTCATTGATGGCCCGGCCGACGCGCCGGTGCTTGTGTTTTCCAATTCGCTGGGCACCTGCTCCGACATGTGGGCGCGCCAGATTCCCGAACTGACCAAGCACTTTCGTGTGCTGCGCTACGACACGCGCGGCCACGGCAAATCGTCGATTCCCGACGGCGAATACACCTTTGCGCAACTGGCCGGCGACGTCGCCGAACTGCTGGCGCATCTGAACATCAAGCGCGCGCATTTCTGCGGGCTGTCGATGGGCGGCCCCACCGGCATCGCGCTGGCGCTGGCGCACCCGGAACTGGTCGGCAAGCTGGTGCTGTGCAACACCGCCGCGCGCATTGGGTCGGTGGAAGGCTGGAGCACCCGCATCGCCGCCGTGGCCGATCAGACGCTGGAAAAAATGGCGCCCACGCTCGTGGAACGCTGGCTGACCGACGACTACCGCGCCGCCGAACCGGGCCTGACGCAAGTGCTGATCGACATGCTGCGCCGCACGCCGGACGCCGGCTATTCGGCCAACTGCGCCGCGCTGCGCGACGCCGACTACCGCCAGCAAGTGTCCGCCATCACCGCGCCCACGCTGGTCATCAGCAGCACGCACGACCTGGCCGCCACGCCCGCGCAGGGTCAGGAACTGGCCGCCGCCATCCCCGGCGCGCGCTATGTTGAATTGAATACGTCCCATATTTCGAACTGGGAGCAACCGGAAGCCTTCACCCGCGCGGTCGTCGACTTCCTGACGGAGTAACCGCATGCAGCGCTGGAAACATCGGCCCGAAGGCTCCAACTGGGGCGACTTCGGACCCGACGACCAACTCGGCCGCCTGAATCTGATTACCGAAGAACAAGTGCTGAAGGGCGCGCGGGAAATCCGCGCGGGCAAGACGTTTTGCTTGTCCTTGCCCTTGGACCTGCCGGGCGGCAACGTGCTGAACCCGCGCCGCCATCCGCCGCAACTGAGCCCGACCAAGCTTGCGGATACGCCGTACCTGAACTTCCCGCTGCGTAACGTCAACCCGGACGCGGTGGACGTGCTGAGCGATGACCAGGTGCTGCTGTCGATGCAGTATTCCACGCAGTGGGACGCGCTGGCGCACGTGGGCGCGCTGTTTGACGCCGATGGCGACGGCAAGCCGGAACTGCGCTACTACAACGGCTTTCAGGCGGGTGTGGACGTGGTCGGCCCGGCCGACGGCGACCACACCGGCTGCGGCTGCAACAGCGGCGGCCCGTCCGCGGCGTTGAAGCTGGGCGTGGAGAATCTGGCGCAGAAAGGCATGCAGGGGCGCGGCGTGCTGGTGGACCTGTTCCGCCACTACGGCCCGGGCCGCACGCTGATCGGCCATGCTGAGTTGATGCATGTGCTGGAAACGGATGGCATCACGGTGGAACGCGGCGACATGCTGGTGCTGCGCACCGGCTACGCCGAAGCCGTCGTGGCGATGAACGGCACGCCGGATCCGGAAGTGCTGCATACGTACGGCGCGGCGCTGGATGGTACGGATACGGCCTTGCTGCAATGGATCACGGACAGCGGCATCGCCGCGATCTGTGCGGACAATTACGCGGTCGAGGCTTACCCCGCAAGGGAAAAGACCGGCCCACGCGCGATGCTGCCGCTGCATCACCATTGTCTGTTCAAGCTGGGCCTGCCGTTGGCGGAGCTTTGGTATCTGAAGGACCTGGCGGAGTTTCTGGAGGCGAATGGTAGGCATCATTTCATGCTGACCGCTCCACCGCTGCGTTTGCCGCACGCGATTGGGTCGCCGGTAACGCCGATCGCGACTGCTTGATGGGTTCCGCGCGATGGGCGTTGCGGTATTGGCGGATGCCGGCGCGCGCTGCACCCATCCTACGGGTCGTAAATTGTAGGATGGGTGCAGCGCGCCAGATCGATGGCAAGAACCCCGCTGCGTATCGCGCGAAACCCATCACGCGGCGGCGGAGGTGTGGCTGGATCGGCCAACTATCCACCGCCGTTTGATGGGTTTCGCGCGATTTCCATTGTGTTCCTTGCGAACACCTTCCCGCGCTGCACCCATCCTACGTGCCCATGAACGACGGCATGGGGCAACGAACGCCATGACGTGCCCATGACCGACGGCGTGGGGCAACGAACGCCATGACGTGCCTATGAACGACGGCGCGGCGCGACGAAACCATCGCGCGCCCATGACCGACGGCGTCGCTCGACGAATGCCGTGACGGGCCTATGGACGGCGTCACCCGACCACTATCATCCCTTCAGGCAGGTACTCATGAACGTCTTGCGGGCGTCGCCTGTCAATTTTTGATCGCCCGCCTTGGCGTTGCAGTCTTTCATTTTCTGCTGCTGCGGCGTCAACTCCTTGCCCGACGACGTCGTCTCGCCTTTCAGGCAACTGCTCATGTAGGCCTTGCGGTCGTCGCCCGTCTTGCCCGTGGCCGACTTATTGCATTCCGTCATGCGCTGCTGCTGCGGCGTGGGGGTCTTGGCGGGGGTGGCGGGGGTTTGGGCGTAGGCCCCAAAAAAACATGCGGACAACACCATGGCCGAGGCCATCCGAGTGGTACGGGAAAGCATGAGTTTTCTCCCTTGCGTTTAGCGCCCGCCTGCGTGGATACACGCATCAGACCGGGCTGACGGCCGGTTGCCGACCTGGCCATCATCGAACAAACCGCCACGCGCCGCAAGCATCAGAAAGTTAGGAAAAGACAAGGCCGAAAAATCTCAATCTAGAGACATTCCGACGCATCCTTGTCATTAAGCGACGAATATGGGAACAACCCACGCAACCTGTTACCGAATCATCCTTTTGACCCGTTGTGCACGGTGGCGGAAAGGTGTGAGATAGCCCTGTCCGCCCCAATAAGCGGATGGCGCAAACGGCGGCGCGGACAGCTAAGCGCCCCTACGCCGGCACACCTGGAGACCGCCATGAAACTCGCCCTTGCTTCCCTTGCTTTGCTGGCCGGGATGTCCGGCGCCGCCAGCGCGCAAAACCTGACTTACGGCGTCACGCTGGGCAATGTGCAATCGGTACGCGACACCAACATCAATATGTCCACCATCACCGGGTCGCTGGCCAACCTGTCGGGCCGCCCCATCTCCAGCGCGGTGCTGACTTACGTGCTGTACGACGCGCAAGGCCGCGAAGTGGGCCGGGTCAACGATGACGTGATCGGCCCGATTCCCGCAGGGCAGATCCGGCTGGTGAAGGCGGTGACGCCGCTGCAATTCACGAAAGTCACCGTGCTGGACGTCCGAGCGCAATAGGCCGGTCCGGTAAAAAAACCCTTATCCAAGCAGGGTTTAGACAGGCGGTTGTAGGGGCAAATATGGGAAAATTCCGCTTGCCGACTCGATAACAGGGGCTTCCAAACGAAGCCCCTTATTGCGTCTGTCGGCGTGCCAGCAAGCCTGGCCTAGATACTAGGAAGTGACCACCATGTTCCCCAAAAGACTCACCGAAGGCTATCAATCGTTCCTGGACGGCCGTTTCCACTCGGAAAGCAGCCGCTATCAAAAACTTGCCGAACTGGGCCAAAGCCCGGAAATCCTGCTTATTGGCTGCTGCGATTCCCGCGTGTCGCCTGAAGTGATCTTTGACGCCGGCCCGGGCGAGATGTTCGTGGTGCGCAACGTCGCCAACCTGGTTCCGCCCTGTGAGCCGGATTCCGAATCGTCCTACCACGGCACCAGCGCCGCCATCGAGTTCGCGGTCAACGGCCTGAACGTGAAGCACATCGTCGTGCTGGGCCACGCCTCCTGCGGCGGCATCCGCTCGTTCTTCGACGACGCCAAGCCCCTGTCCAAGGGCGACTTCATCGGCAAGTGGATGTCGCAGATCGAACCGATGGCCGAGCGTCTGGGCCCCGGCTCCGGCGACCGCCAGACCAAGCTCAAGCGCCTGGAACTGGCTGTTGTCGAGCACAGCCTGAACAACCTGATGACGTTCCCGTCCATCCGCCGCCGCGTGGAAAAGGGCGAACTGGAATTGCACGGCACCTACTTCGGCGTGGCCACCGGCGTGCTGTTCCTGCGCGATCCGGAAACGGGCGAATTCAACCCTTGCCTGGAAACCGGCATCACCGAATAAGGCGCATATCCGGTACGCTTGCGGCTGCTTTTCGCTTTCTTCAAAGACGCTACGCAACCGACAAGGACCGCTATGAAATTGTTTTTCTCGCCGGCTTCACCCTTCGTGCGCAAATGCATGGTCATTGCCCACGAACTGGCGCTGACGGAACGCATCGAAAATCTGCCCAGCGCCGCCGGCCCCGTCGCCCGCGACAAGAGCATCATCCCCAGCAACCCGCTGGGCAAGGTGCCCACCTTGATCACGGACGACGGCCAGGTGCTGTACGACAGCCGCGTCATCTGTGAATACCTGAACGACCTGGGCGGCGGCACGCTGTTCCCCGCGAACGGCCGTGCGCGCTGGCAGGCGCTGGCTGACCAGGCCTTGGGCGATGGTGTCATGGACGCGGCGCTGCTGGCCCGCTATGAAACCGCCTTGCGCCCGGAAGCCTTGCGCTGGTCCGACTGGGTCGACGGCCAGATGAGCAAGGCGCACGACGCGCTGGCGCAACTGGAAAAGAACGTGGCCAACCTGGAAGGCCGTGTGGATATCGGCACCATCGCCATCGGCTGCGCCCTGGGCTACCTGGACTTCCGCTACGCCAGCTACGACTGGCGCAGCGCCCACCCCGGTGTTGCCGCGTGGTTCAAGACGTTCAACGCACGCCCGTCCATGCAGGCCACCCTGCCCCCGGCCTGACACGGTTACGCCTTGACGCCTAGTGCGACGGGCTGACACGACGCCGCGCCCGCAGCGCGGTAAATTTTGACGCAGGAAGTTCTGACGCCAAATATTGAACTTGTCAGCCCCCGGCAGAACCAAACCTCTGGTTCTTGTCGACTCGCACAGGGAGCAAGGATGAACGTCACTGCGATCTCCCCCATTGCCCGCGTTGCCGCGCCCTACGCGGCGCACATCGCGCGGGTGGACGACACCCGCCCCACCTGGGAAGCCGAGCGCCTGGCCAAGAACGCCGCCATGCGCGAGGCCCAGCGCAGCGCGCAGGCGCAAGCCGCGTGGGAAGCCCAGCGCATCGCCCGCGCACGCGAAACGGCCAGGTCGACAGAAGCGGCCACGGCGAGCGATTCGCCAGCGTCGTCACAAACCATTCACGCCCGCGCCGACACGGCCGCCTTGGCGGCGGCCGACGCGCTGCCCAAGCTGGATATCTTTCGCGATCAATACGCGGACACGCGCCTGCGCCGCGCCCTTGACGCTTACGCCACCCAACCCGACCCGGTGGCCCAGCGCGCCGGCAACGCGAACGACCTGGGCACCATCGAAGGCCTGATGCCCTTGCAGGCGTATCGCGTGGCCATGGCCAACCCGCAGGTGCAGGAACTGCAAACCGCCGTGGCCATGAAGGCCGCATCGGTGGCAGTGCCGGCGGTGGCCAACATCGGCGCCACCGAAAACGTCACCGACAACGCGCGCTACCGTCCCGGGTTTTCACCCGCCATTTCCTGAGCGGTGTAAGGCCGTCAGCCCACGACGCACCCTATAAAAAGCACCCTATAAAAAAAGGCCGCCTGAACATCCGTCAGGCGGCCTTTCCACATTCAGCGCGGTCAGATCAGTGGAAGAATTCCGCGATCATCGTGGCGCCCAGGAAGGTGCCGGCGTTGGCGGCCAGCGACACCACCACGATCTTCCAGCCCAGCTTGCGGAAGGCGGGCAGGTCCTTCAGGATCGACAGGCCGGCCATGGCCAGGATCACCGTCGTGAACGGCAGGAAATTCACCTTGCCGACCAGCGCGATGATCTGGTCCGAGTACGGCAGCACGCCGGGGCAGCCGGCCGTCATGGCGATCAGCGACAGCACGAACACGGCGGGCAGCTTGGGCACCACGCGCAGGATCAGGTCGGTGATGACGACCAGCAGGATAATGATGCCCATGCCGGGCAGCGCGTCCGCGAACGGCACGTTGTAGCCCAGGCGGTTGCCCACCAGCGCGAACAGGCCGCAGATGACATAGGCGGTCAGGCGGTCGCCAAAGCCCAATTTGGAGTTATGCGCCGGCACGTCTTCCGACACGCTGTTGTCGACGACGGCTTCATCGGACTTGCCGCGCGAGAAGCGGCCCAGCACGGGTTCCAGCTTGCCGTACAGGAAGATGGTCGTCGGCAGCGAAATGAACAGCGTGAAGTACACGCCCACCACGGTGGTCAGCAGGTTCGCGGCGGCGGCCAGGGCGGCGACCTGATGGGCCATCTCGGGGGTCTGCTGCGAGGCGATGGCGCCCACGCCGGCGGCCATCATGCTGCCCGATCCCACGCCGGCGCCCATGGCGAGCGAACGCGGATCGAAGATGTTCAGGCTGGTGATGAAGCCGGCCATCAGCGCGACGAACAGCGCGCCGATCACGGTGCCCGTGATGTACTCGGCCATCACGCCGCGGCCTTCCGGCGAATTCATGCCGTAGCGCTCGCCGATGATCGCCAGGCTGGGCTCGCGGCCCACCGAGAACGTGGCGCCGATGGCCTCGCGCTTGATGCCCAGCAGCAGCGCCAGCGGCAGGCCGATGGCCATGGTGCCGAAGAAGTGGCCGAATTCCTGGAACACCAGCGCCCAGCCGGCTTCGCGCACCTGCGGCAGCGCGCCGCCCACCATCAGGCCCAGCTTGGCCAGGAACGGCAGCAAGGCGTATTGCAGATAGCCGCTGATGCGGGTCTGCATGGCCTTGTCGATGGCGCTGCCCACGGGCAGCCGCTGGCCGAAAGCCGCCACGATGGCGCCAATGAAGATGGCCCAAAGCATCGGTTGCAGAACGATCTTGCCCGGGCCCACCGAAAACGTGACGCTGCCGATCGCTTCGGAAATGACCACCACCAACAAGATGGCGGCAAGCATTCGAACGCGGGCGGATAGCGACATGGAAGGCGCGGCCAGACTGGCGCTGGCGTAAGACATCAATTTCCCCTGATGAACGTGAGTATGTTTTTGTGCGGCCGGCGATCCGGCGGCCGGCGGTCCGGCGGTCCGGCGGTCCGGCGATCCGGCGATCCGGCGATCCGGCGATGCAGCGAACCAGCGAACCAGCGATCCGACGGCACCCGACAGCGGCGCGAACAGCAGGCGCGATTTTCGCCCGGGGGTCCAAGGCGCAACCATGACATCGCACGGGCATAAGCGTTGCGTAAAATGCAACGGACGGCGTTTTCCTGGGAAAATTTTGCACGGCATGCCGGCAACCCAGGGTAAACCCTGATTCGCTACTGTGGATCTGCCGCTGCATCACCCTGCCGCAGCCTTCCTTTACGAGCCCGCCATGGATGAAAAACTAGACGCCCGCCGCACCCACTATTTCATGCAGGTCATGAGCCGCGGTTCGGTGCGCGGCGCCGCCGAAGTGCTGGACATGGACCCGTCCGCCGTCAGCCGCGCCATCGCCGCGTTGGAGCGCGACTGCGGCATGGCGCTGTTCGAACGGCGCGGGCGCGGGGTCGTGCCCACCGACGCCGGCCACATCCTGGCGCGCTACGTGAAGCGCCAGCAGAACATCCAGGAAAGCTTCTTTTCCGAGATAGACAGCCTGCGCAAAGCCGAACGTGGCCATATCGACCTGGTGCTGGGCGAAGGCTTCGTCGAACTGATGTTCGACCGCGTGCTGCCCGGTTACTGGCGTAGCCATCCCGAGGTGACGTTGGACATCGACGTGGCGCGCACGTCGGAAATCGTGCAGCGCATTGTGGACGACCGCGCCTATATCGGACTGGTGTTCCAGCCCCCCAACGATGCCCGCCTGCGCACGCACTATTCGCGCCCCGAACCCATCCGCGCCATCGTGCAGCAAGACCATCCGCTGACCCGGCTGGGCCGGCCGCTGCTGCTGACAGACCTGGCCGATTATCCCGGCGCGTCGATGCAGGAAGGGTTTGGGGTGCGGCAACACATACAGGCCGCCGAGATCAGCGAACAGGTGCGCCTGCGCAACGTGCTGACGACGTCGTCCTTCAAGGCGCTGTGGCAGTTCGCGGCGGCGGGCATCGGGTATGCGCTGACCCCGCCCATCGCCGTCACCGCCGACATGCGCGCCCAGCGCCTGGCCAGCCTGCCCCTGGCCAACCCGATTTTGAACCAGGGCAGCCTGCACGTACTGAGCCGCGCCAGCCGCCATATTTCCCCCGCGGCAAGAGAGTTGCTGGACCACATCGTGCGCGGGATCGGCGCGGCGGAAGTGGAGGGAGCGGGTGGGGTCGATCGCTGATCGTTGATCGTTGATCGTTGATCGCTGATCGTTGATCGTAGGATGGGTGAAGCGCGAGGATGGATGGCAGAAGAATGCGGGCGCCGAACGCGCGGAACCCATCGGACGGTGATTGTGCCGTGGCGAAAATTGCCGTGTGTTCACCGGCGTTTGATGGGTTGCGCGCGGTCGGCGGTGGGGATCTTGCCCTGGCCTTGCCGCGCTTCACCCATCCTACGTGCCTTTGGGGACCTGTGGCCAGGGGGGGCCGATCGCCATCGCGGCGGTGATTAAATCGCGCCGCCCCGGCGGAACGCTGCCTTATTTCCTTATTACGAGAATGACTTAGACGCTGATATCTGCTGCCTGTTACGGTTATGAATCCCCTTTTCCGCCGCCCCGCGCCGGGTGCGGAAGGGCTCAGACCGAGAAGACCACAAGGGCAGTAGACATGTACGTGTATGACCCCGTCGACCAGCAGCTTGTCGAGCAGCGTGTGGCGCAGTTTGCCGATCAGACGCGCCGCTTCCTCGACGGCCAGCTTACCGAAGATGAATTCCGCGTTCTGCGCTTGCAGAACGGCCTGTACATCCAGCGCCACGCGCCCATGCTGCGCGTGGCCATTCCGTACGGCATGCTGGCGTCGCGCCAACTGCGCACGCTGGCGCACATCGCCCGCAAATGGGATCGCGGCTACGGCCACTTCAGCACCCGCCAGAACATCCAGTTCAACTGGCCCCGCCTGGAAGACGTGCCGGACATCCTGGCGGAACTCGCCACCGTCCAGATGCACGCCATCCAGACCAGCGGCAACTGCATCCGCAACACCACCACCGACCACTTCGCCGGCGTCGCGCCGGACGAACTCGTGGACCCGCTGGTGTGGTGCGAGATCATCCGCCAGTGGTCCACGCTGCATCCGGAATTCGCCTTCCTGCCGCGCAAGTTCAAGATCGCCGTCAGCGGCGCCGTGCAAGACCGCGCGGCCGTGGGCGTGCACGACATCGGCCTGCAAGCCGTTGAACGCGATGGCACGCTGGGCTTTCGCGTATGGGTCGGCGGCGGCATGGGCCGCACGCCCATCGTCGGCAAGCTGATCAACCCCTTCGTGGAATGGCAGCATCTGCTGACCTATCTGCAAGCCGCGCTGCGGGTCTACAACCTGCATGGCCGCCGCGACAACAAGTACAAGGCGCGCATCAAGATCCTGGTCAAGGACCTGACGCCCGAAGTCTATGCCCAGCAGGTCGATGAACAGTGGCAGCTTATCAAGGGCGGCCCCGACACCATCACCCAGGAATTCGTTGACGGCATCAAGGCCCGCTTCGTGTGGCCGCAATACGATGCCGCCGCCGCGCAAGACACCGACAACACCGACGCCCTGGCCGCCGGCGACAAGCGCTTTGCGCGCTGGCTGCGCACCAACGTGCACGCGCACAAGGTCGCGGGCTACGCCGCCGTCACCGTTTCGCTCAAGCCCACCGGCGTGCCGCCCGGCGACATCACCGCCGACCAGATGGACGCCGTGGCCGACCTGGCCGATGCCTACGGTTACGGTGAACTGCGCGTCTCGCACGAACAGAACCTGATCCTGGCCGACGTGCGCCGCGCCCGTCTGCACGAGCTTTGGCAGAAGCTGGAAGCGCTGAACCTGGCCACGCCCAACGTCGGCTTGTTGACCAACATCATCGCCTGTCCGGGTGGCGACTTCTGCGCGCTGGCCAACGCGGTATCCATCCCCGTGGCCGAAGCCATCCAACGCCAATTCGACGACCTGGACTACCTGTTCGACATCGGCGAACTGGACCTGAACATCTCGGGCTGCATCAATTCCTGTGGCCACCACCACGTGGGGCACATCGGCATCCTGGGTGTCGATAAGGCCGGC
>RCUJ01001160.1_pt1 | contig 14443 bp, 9 predicted proteins | sample 2166321 | NCBI WGS metagenome assembly RCUJ01 (sample SAMN09932808, study PRJNA488358) | compost metagenome | feature: garden; material: soil; isolation source: compost soil in an enriched community after 118 h of incubation | place: Germany: Experimental Botanical Garden Goettingen | collected... | reverse complement strand
GCTAAATATGAAGCAGCTTCTGCTAAGGTTGCTCATGCTTCGGCAGAAAAAAAAGCCACAAACCAACAAATTAATTTTACCAATATCAGAGCTCCTTTTGATGGAACAGTGGATCGTATTCCGTTTAAAGAAGGAAGTTTGGTAGAGAATGGCTCTTTGTTGACCACAGTTTCACAGTTAGATGATGTGTATGCGTATTTCTCAATACCCGAAGATATTTATTTTCAAATGATAACAGATAAGACACTTAATAAACAAAGTGGAGATATAAAACTGATATTACCAAATGGAATAGTATATAACCAAAAAGGGGAACTCAAAACAGCCGATGGAGAAATAAACAGACAAACGGGTTCCATTCAATATAAAGCAAAATTCCATAATCCGAATGGCTTTATAAAACACGGGACATCAGGAAAATTAATTATTTCCGAGCCTAGGGAAGACGTGGTTTTGATTCCGCAAAAAGCCGTTTTCTCAATACAGGATAAACAATTTGTATTTCTAGTTAATAAAGAAGGATTAATAAAAATGACCAATATTACAATTGGAAGCACTTTAGATGATGTTTATATTCTAAATGACGGATTAAAAAACAACGATCTTATTGTGCAGGAAGGTACGCAGTCATTGCGTGATGGCGATAAGATCAATATCAGAGATATGGCATTGTAAAAATTGTAATGAGTTAATAATTATTAAAAAATATAAAATGATAGAGTTGTTTATCAAAAGGAAAATATTGTCCTTAATCATATCGGTTATAATTGTTTTACTAGGATTACTTGCCCTTTTTCAGCTTCCCATAACACAATTTCCAGATATTGTTCCTCCTTCAGTAACTGTTACGGCAAAATACACAGGAGCGAATGCAGAAGTTTCTGCCAATGCAGTTGCACTGCCATTGGAAAGAGCTATAAATGGCGTTCCCGGGATGACATATATGTCAACTGTAACTTCAAACGACGGTTTGACACTCATTCAGGTTTTTTTCGAAGTAGGTACCGATCCTGATCTGGCAGCAGTAAACGTGCAGAACCGTGTTACTACCATACTTGATGAACTGCCCGAAGAAGTAATCCGGGCAGGAGTTACAACCGAGAAAGAAGTAAACAGTATGTTGATGTATTTAAATATTACCAGCACTGAAAAATCACAGGACGAGCAGTTTATTTTCAATTTTACCGATATTAATATCCTGCAGGAACTTAAAAGAATAGACGGAGTTGGAAGAGCTGAAATTATGGGCCAGAAGGAATACTCCATGCGGGTTTGGCTGGACCCTCAAAAAATGCTTTCTTATAATATTTCTGCTAATGAAGTTATTGCGTCACTTCAAAAACAAAACATTTCTGCAGCACCTGGTAAAGTCGGAGAAGGATCCGGAAAGCTTGACAACCAGCTTCAGTATGTAATTAAATACGGTGGGAAATTTTTTGAACCTGAGCAATATGAAGAAATTCCACTTAGGGCCAATGCTGACGGAACGGTCTTACGATTAAAAGATGTTTCAAAAATTGAATTTGGTTCGATGAGCTACGGAATGGTTTCCAAAACAGACGGAAAACCGTCAGCATCCATCATGCTAAAGCAGCGTCCGGGCTCAAATGCATCTGAAGTTATTGCCAGTGTTAAAGAAAAAATGGCTGAACTCAAAAAGAGTTCTTTTCCTCCCGGAATGGAGTTTAATATTGCATATGATGTATCACGTTTTCTGGATGCCTCAATTGATGAAGTTTTAAAAACGCTGATTGAAGCCTTTATTCTTGTTGCTTTTGTAGTTTTTATATTCCTCCAGGACTGGCGCTCTACATTGATACCAGTTCTGGCTGTACCGGTAGCACTTATTGGTTCCTTTACCTTTATGTCTATGATGGGCTTTTCTATTAATTTGCTTACCCTTTTTGCTCTTGTACTTTCGATCGGAATTGTAGTTGACAATGCCATTGTCGTTGTGGAAGCCGTCCATGTCAAAATCTCGGAAGAACATATGGCGCCGTTGCCGGCAACAATAAGTGCAATGAAAGAAATAACAGGCGCCGTTATTGCCATAACAATTGTAATGTCGGCCGTATTCATTCCTGTAGCCTTTCTTAGCGGTCCTGTAGGGGTTTTCTACAGGCAGTTTTCACTGACAATGGCAATAAGTATTGTTATTTCCGGAATTAATGCCCTTACCCTCACTCCTGCCCTATGTGCCATATTATTAAAACCACATAATCCTGATAGTGCAAAGAGAACATTATTGGATCGTTTTTTCAGTAGGTTTAATGCCTGGTTTGACAAGGTAACGTCCGGATACATCAGAATACTTACCAAATTTGCTGACCAAACTTCTGTAACTATAGGTTTACTTGTACTATTTTGCTTTTTTGCCTGGGGATCTAGTAAATTCCTTCCTTCCGGATTCATACCTTCTGAAGATCAGGGCATGATTTACGTTAGTGTGACTACTCCACAGGGAGCTACCGTGGAAAGAACTGAAAAAGTACTCGATGAAGTAACACGTCTGGCCAAAGGAATAAAAGGCGTTGATAATGTTACTACGCTGGCAGGGTACAGTGTTGTTACAGAAATTGCAGGGGCTTCGTATGGAATGGGAATGATCAACCTGAAAGCCTGGAAACAGCGTGATATATCAGTAAGCGAATTCATAACACAGCTTAGTGAAAAAACAAAAAACATTTCTGATGCTCAGATTGAAATTTTTGCTCCCCCTACTGTGCCCGGTTTTGGAAATACCAGTGGATTTGAACTTAGATTATTGGACAAATCAGGAGGAAGTATAAATAACACAGATCAGGTAACTAAGAATTTCATTAAAGTATTAAATGCATCACCTGAAATACTAAACTCATTTACAAGCTTTGATGCCACTTTTCCACAGTATCTCATCCATATTGACTATGATCTTGCTGCTAAAAAAGGAATTTCTGTGGATAATGCCATGTCAACGCTACAGACCATGTTAGGTTCATTTTATGCAACAAATTTTATTCGTTTTTCTCAAATGTACAAAGTAATGGTGCAGGCAAGTCCGCAGTTTAGAAGAAATCCGGAAAGCATTCTTGATATGTACCTAAAAAATGACGCCGGAGAAATGGTTCCATTCTCTACATTTATTAAACTTGAACGAGTATACGGTCCCGAAGTTTTAACCCGATATAACATGTATATGTCGGCCATGATAAATGGTGAACCTGCCGAAGGCTATAGTTCTGGCGAAGCCATTGCAGCAGTCGAAAAAATTGCTGCTGAAAAATTACCGGGCAGATTCGAAATTGAATGGTCGGGTATGACGCGTGAAGAAATTCTCTCGGGAAACCAAACGATATACATTTTTGCACTATGTATCTTATTTGTGTATTTACTTCTTGCTGCCCAATATGAAAGTCTGCTTCTTCCATTTCCTGTACTCTTAAGCCTGCCTGTTGGGGTCTTTGGTTCTTATCTGGCCTTGTTGATGGTTGGATTGGACAATAATATTTATGCACAGGTGGCACTGGTGATGCTTATAGGTCTGCTTGCCAAAAACGCCATATTAATTGTCGAGTTTGCCATGGCACAGAATAAGGAAGGACGTGATATTACAGAAGCTGCAATTGAAGGGGCTAAACTACGTTTCAGACCTATTCTAATGACATCATTTGCTTTTATTTCGGGTCTGATACCATTATGTATCGCTTCCGGAGCCGGTGCTGTAGGAAATCGTTCCATAGGTACTGCAGCCGCAGGGGGAATGCTGATCGGAACCCTTTTTGGGCTTGTCATTATACCGGGACTTTATATCCTGTTTGCAAAACTTGAAAAATCTATGAAAAAATAAACTTTAAAATGAAAAACTTCATAAATCGATATATAATTTACGGAAGCATATTAGTGGTTACAGGATGCTCTGCTCCAAAAATCAATGAAAATTTAACCCCGAGAACGTTACCCGAAAATTTTGATGTAAAAAACAAAAAAACAACAGAAGGTTTTAAAACTTTCGTTCCCTTAAAAATAGAAACGTACTTTAAAGACCCCAAATTACAAAAGCTTTTAGATAAGGCTATCGCCCAAAATCCTGATTATCTAATTATGGAACAGCGGATCCTTATAGCCAATTCTAATCTTAAAGCCGCTAGGCTTTCCCTCTTGCCATCACTTGATTTACAGGTCGATATGTCAGCTACCCACTACGGGAAATACACTATGGATGGTGTTGGGAATTTTGACACCAACTTTTCGCAAAACATTAGCGAAAAACAACGGATTGCAACCGATGTAACGCCTAATTTATTTTTGGGTTCAAAAGTTTCCTGGGAAGCCGATATATGGGGAAAATTAAAAAACCGCAAAAGAGCGGCGCTTCAAAGATATTTTGCTTCAAAGGAAGGGGTTCGCTTATTACAGACAAAACTGCTGAGCGACATCGCAGAATTATATTATGAACTTATTGCACTCGATAAACAGGCAATAATTTATAAAGAAAATCTCGATACACAACATCGCGCATTAGAAATTATTTCTGCCCAAAGATCAGTAGGAAAGGCAACAGAGTTAGCGGTACAGCAATTCAACGCTCAAAATAACAACATCTTAACAGAAGCAGAACAATTGAACCTTAAAATCGACCAGACAGAAAAAGCAATACTTAACCTTCTTGGAGAGTATGGCGGCAGTATTGAAAGAAATACTGATTTTATATCTGGACATCATGAAGTAATGAATCAAAAAATAAGTGTCGATTCTATTATTCATAAAAGACCTGATGTATCAAAGGCCTATTTTGAATTGAGTGCCTCAAATGCTGATGCAAAGTCCGCACGTGCTGCCTTTTTTCCAAGTATAAATTTAGGTGCTTACGGAGGGTTTAATACTTTTTCTTTTTCCACTTTCTTCGATACAGGTTCTCTTGCATGGCAGTTGCTTGGTGGGCTTACAGCTCCAGTTTTTAATAAGGGGCAGATCAAAAATGAATTTTTTACGGCTAACAGAAGTCAGGAAATATATTTCCTGCAGTATCAAAACACTATAACAACAGCCTATAATGAATTAAGCGCACTATTAAACAGAACAGAATCCTTTGAAAATATTTTAAAATATAAATCGAAAGAGATAGAACACCTTGAAATAGCTGTCGATGTTTCTAATAACTTATATCTAAGTGGTTATGCCAATTATCTTGAAATTATTAGTGCCCAAAAGAACAAACTGCAGGCTGAACTGGATTTTGTAGATATACAATTAAAAAATGCAAATTCACAAATTATGCTTTATAAAGCTTTAGGTGGAGGAATAAATTAAATATCTTATGTATACCAAACTGTAAAAATTTGAATTAATATCAAAAAAATACAGTTATAAATCCCATTTCCCCAGATGGGATTTTTTTTATTTTAAGCCACATCGATTTTACGCTATATTTTACTCCCAATAATATGGATCTGCACTGGATTTATGTAAAATTAGCTATGTGAAACTTCTGAACTTGTTATAACAGGTATTTAAAGTATTTGATTGATTTTTTTTGTCAAATAAAAATCATACGAATAAACATTGTAAGGCAAAAGCTTTTTTGAAAACAAATAAGAAATTAAACTTCCCAGCAAAATAGGAGCAAACAATAAATATCCGTTTGGCAGTAAGCTACATATCAGAACCAAAGAAGTAAAGGGAGCAAAAAGAGAAGCAGATAAAGTGGCCGCTGCCCCTACTAAGGCAAAGTTTAACGGAATTAAATTTGCTCCAAAATAATTGTTACCAATAAATGCAACCAGTAGTCCTAAGAATGCTCCGGAAACAATGCTCGGTGCAAAGACGCCTCCATCACCGCCCGCACCAAGTGTAAGCGAGGCAGCCAGAGGCTTTAGAATAGTGATAATTAATAAGAAAAAAAATGAAACGTTCGGTGTTGTCATAGATTCATGCAGCACCTCACGAAGCGCATCGTAACTGTCACCATATAAGCTTGGAAAAAAATAAATTAATAGCCCAACAAGTAAAGCTCCTAAATTGACACGTATGAAATTATTGGAAATGGTTCCGAAAAGACCTTTTATTCGGGTGACGAGTAGTGTAAAATAAACCGCTAATACTGCTGCAAAAAGACTTAGAATAATAAAATAAGGTAAGGCCTTCCAATTCCAATCTACAATAGTATATAGAAGTAAAGGTTTATTATCAAATAAAGAAATAAATAACCAGCTTACCAGTGCTGAAGAAGTGCAGGCAATAACCAATGTTTTGCTTATTTTTCTTGCGATAACCTCCATGGCAAATAACCAACCGGCCAAAGGGCTACAAAATAAAATAGCCACTCCTGCCGTTACCCCCGCGCAAATCAATTCTCTCTTGTATACTTGCGCTGATAATCTTTTTTTGTAGGCAAAGTTTCCAATAGTGGCAACAGCTACAACAGTAGATACTTCTATACCAGTGGAACCTCCAAATATTACCGTCAGAAAACCATTAATGTAATGCGAAGGTATTTTAAATAAAGGCAAGTGATCCTTGCGTTGATCAAGCGTTTTATAAATTTCTGTTATTCCTTTATTTTTGCGATTTTTGAACACATATTTTCTTAAAAAATAAATAGCGGTAATTCCAATAGTTGGCAATAAAATTATTGCTACTGAATAATTACTGACAGCATTAAACAGATAATGTTCAAAAAAATCAGTAATTTTCTTTAGTGAAAAAGCGAGCAATGCCCCGCAGAGCCCAACAAAAGAAGATATAAGTATAAGTTTAAGGTAGTTTCGATGTATTATCTTGCGTCTTTCCATTTAGATTGCGTCTTTTTTATTATAAACAAAATTAGATATTTAAAAAGCTAATGTTATATTTTCTGTTTTTTTAATGTAGAAAAAATTAGTGATCAAAGGATTTAACGAATTTTATTGCCAAAAGCGATCGTTCCATTGTTGGCTATTTGGCTCAGGAGAATAGTTTTTTAAACTCGCTATAATTTGATTTGATGGCATCTTATTTCTTATGAATGCGAATATATTTCTCTCTTCAAATCGTATTAGTATTTCAAGATCTTCCTCAATCCTACTTAATGATTTTTCAATTAAAATATTTTTTGTAAAATGTTTTTTTATTTTTCGCTGCAATGTCAATGCTTTTTTTACCAATTCATTTTCCATTCCCAATATTGGAAAAATGTGTTCCTTTTCCATCTCGAAATGTGCGGCCAATTCATTGCTGTAATACCAATCCGCATAATTTTTAATTCTGTCAGGGTCAATTTTTTGTTTAATTCCAACCCTGATTGCCCAGCATAGTTCTAATGAATGCTGATGATCGCTGTGTAAAGAGTTAAGTACTTTCTCTAGATTTCCCAAGTTCTCCTTTTTTATAAGTGTTTTTTCTAAATTCATTTTATTTAATCGATTTTCCCGAAGGATTTAATATTCTGATCTAATTAAAATTATCATTTTGAAGTAAAAAACAGACCTTCCTTTACGAAGGTCTGTTTTCTGATGGATGTAATTGCAAAATATTAATTCCATCCACCGCCCAAGGCTTTGTAGATAGTAACAAAAGCGCTCAATTGTTGTTGTTTGGTTTCTATAAGTTCAAATTTAGATTCCAATGCATCTTTTTGTGTAAGGAGAACCTCCATATAATCAGCCCTGGCTGAACTAAATAAATCATTCGAAATTTTTATCGATTCATTAAGCGCCTGAACCTGTTTTGATTTCAGATCATAGCTTTGCGCTGTGTTTTTAATTTTTGACAGCTGATTTGCTACTTCAATGTAAGCATTTACCAATGTACGCTCGTAATTATAAACAGCCTGAATCTGCTTGGCATTGGCACTAATATAACTTGCCTTGATAGCATTCCTGTTTATTAAAGGCGCTATCAGGTCACCTGCTACAGAATACATTAGAGACTCCGGTGAAGTTAGTAAATATTTAGTATTGAACGCCTCATACCCGATACCTGCAGAAATCCCTAAAGAAGGATAAAACTTAGCCTTAGCTACTTTTATATCTAACTTGGCAGCTATGAGTTCCATTTCTGCCTTTTTAATGTCAGGGCGATTTTCAAGTAGTTGAGATGGGATTCCAGCATGAACAGCTGGAGGGACCATCGTATTGAAGCTATTGCCATTTCTAACGATGGTCTGAGGGAAACGTCCTAACAAGAAATTAATTTTATTTTCCGATTCATATATTTCCTGTCCTATCTCAAATTGCAGGCTTTGTGTATTGAAAATTTGAGCTTCAAAACGACGAACTGCCAGCTCATTTACTCTGGCAGCTTCCTTTTGTATTTTTACAACCCTTAATGCGTTAGACTGGATATCAATATTTTGATTTACTATTTCAAGCTGATTGTCAAGTGCCAGTAATTCATAATAGGAATTCGCAATTTCGGCTATCAGGTTGGTAACCACAAAGTTTTTTCCTTCCACAGAAGACAGATAACGGTTCAAAGCTGCTTTTTTGGCGTTGTGAAGCTTGTTCCATATATCAATTTCCCAAGATGCAGAAATTCCAAATCCATAATTAGGTAAAGGGTCAGGCGTTTCTTTTCCCGGCATAATTTCAGTAGTGGCCTCGCCAGACCCGGTACTGGTGTATCGTCCCGATTTATCAAGACTGGCTCCGGCGTTAAATCCAATGAAAGGTAAATATTCCCCTTTTCTGGCTCTTACCTCACTTTGGGCAATTTGTATTTCCTGCAAAGTGATATTGAGTTCCTGATTATTTTGTAATGCAGTCTCGATAAGGGTTACCAAATTCTGATCTGTAAAATAGCTTCTCCATTGTATTTTTCCTGTATTAATTGTGTCGGCAGCTGTATCTGCATAAAGCGCCGGAACGGTCTTATTTTCAGTTTTTTGTACAACTGAAGGAGTTTTACACCCAATTAAGCACAACAATACGCAGGATAGACCTGCGTATCTTATTTTTCTATTATTCTTCATTTTCCAGCGTTTGATCGTTTGTTGAAAAATCATCTACATGATGCATGAAATCATCTGACAATGAGCTTTCTTCTTCTCCTTTAATTAATTTTCTTCCCTCGGCCAGTGTACCAAAAATATAGTACAAGCCAGGAACTATGAGTACTCCGAATATTGTTCCAAAAAGCATCCCTCCCAGTGCAGAACCTCCAATGGTCCGGTTACCAATAGCACCAGCACCCGAGGCGAAAATTAGCGGAATCAGTCCGGCAATAAACGCAAAAGAAGTCATTAAGATCGGTCTGAACCGCACTCTGGCACCTTCAATAGCCGCCTCTAAAATTGTGGCTCCCTGATGATGTTTCAGAACCGCAAACTCGACAATCAATACTGCATTCTTACCCAGAAGGCCCACCAGCATAATAAGCCCGATTTGGGCGTAAATATCATTTTGCAATCCCATCATCTGCAATATGACAAAAGAGCCCAAAAGCCCGATTGGAATGGATAAGATAACAGACAAAGGAATAATAAAGCTCTCGTATTGAGCTGCAAGCACAAAATAAACAAAAGCCAGCACTACTAAAAATATATATAGTGACTCATTCCCTTTGCCTGCCTCGTCATACGACAATCCTTCCCAGGCAATATCATATCCTTTTGGCAGCGTTTTGGCCGATACCTCCTGAACGGCTTTAATTGCATCGGCCGTAGTGTAACCCGCGGCAGGCTGCCCCTGAATAGCAGCTGAGTTATACATATTATAGCGGGTAACCTCATTGGGACCCTGCGTTTTTTTAAGTTTCATAAAAGCTGAATAAGGAACCATTTCACCCTGGTCATTTTTTACAAAAAGATTTAAAACATCCGACGGTAGTCTCCTAAACTTAGGGTCCGACTGAACATATACTTTGAAAAAACGGCCAAACTTGATGAATCCCTGCTCGTAAGTACTTCCTATTAGAATATTAAGGTTTTCCATCGCTTTTCCAATGGAAACACCTTTCTGCATCGCCAGATCATTGTTGAACTCCAACTCATACTGCGGATAATTGGCGGCAAAAAACGTAAATAGGCCTGAGAGTTCTTTGCGTTTACGAAGCTCGGCCATAAAGTCCTTGTTTATCTTATCAAACTCCTGATAATTAGTGCTTGTGGTCTTGTCAAGCAGACGCATAGAAAAACCTCCTGAAGAACCAAAACCAGGAATTGCGGGCGGTTCAAAAAATTCCACTACGGCACCAAGATCTCGGGATTTTTCCTCTAGTTCCTGCATAATTTCTTTTACAGTATGTTTTCTGTCTGACCATGATTTTAAATTAATCAGACATGTTCCTGCATTAGAACCTCGCCCCTCAGTCATAATTTCATAACCCGCCAAAGACGATACAGACTCCACTCCCTCGACCTCTTCGCAGATTTTCTGAAGCCTGTGCGCGACTTCATTAGTTACTTCCAGAGTTGACCCGGGAGGTGTCTGAATAATTCCATAAATAGTTCCCTGATCCTCACTTGGAATAAATCCTGAAGGAAGTACTTGGTTCTCAATGAATATTGCTGCGCAGAATCCAATTAGAATGAAAAAAGTCAGCCATCTTCTACTTACAATAGATTTTAAAACAGCCACATACCTGCCTGTTAGCCTGTCAAACCATCTGTTAAAACTATCTAAGGCTTTAGTTAATACATTTCCTTTCTTTTGTTTATCGTGATTGTTTTTCAATAAAATAGCACATAAAACCGGCGTAAGTGTGAGTGCAACAATCGCCGAAATAATAATAGAACTTGACATGGTGACAGAGAACTGTCTGTAGAAAGTACCGACAGGACCTGTCATAAAAGCAATAGGAATAAACACGGCAACCATCACGGCTGTAATGGCAATAACGGCTCCACCAATTTCTCCAAGAACTAATTTTACCGCATGATAAGGGGTAATAAGAGGAAATTCCTCAAACTTGGCGTGGACGGCCTCTACAACTACAATTGCATTATCTACCACAATGCCAATAGCTAATACCAATGAAAACAGAGTAACCAAATTAATCGACATTCCAAACATTTGAATAACAAAAAAGGCACCAACCAGAGAGACCGGTACGGCAATAATGGGAATCAGAGTGGAGCGCCAATCTCCTAAGAAAAGAAATACAACTAAAGCTACCAGAATAAATGCATCACGCAGCGTATGCATTACCTGATCAATAGAAGCATCCAGAAAGCTAGATACATCATAGCTGATTTTATAATCCATTCCGGGAGGAAAACTCGCTTTCATTTCCTCCAATTTGGCCTTTACATCATTAATCACATCACTTGCATTACTGCCGTAGTTTTGTTTAAGTACAATAGCGGCAGAAGCATGCCCGTCCAAATTGGAATAAATATCAAAAAACTCACTGCCCAGCTCCACTGTTGCTATATCTTTTAGATGTATGCTCTGTCCTTCTGCATTTGCTCGAATAATAGTATTTTCATACTGTTTTGGCTCATTATATCTTCCTTTATAAGTCAAGACATATTCTAAAGATTGTGCAGAAATTCCGGAACTCTGCCCTAAGCGGCCTGGACGGCCAATAATACTCTGTTCCTGCAGTGCTTCCATAACTTCTTCTACAGAAATTTTGTAAGCCCTCATCCTTTCCGGATTCAACCATACACGCATGGCATATTTACGACTACCTAAAATTTGTGATCTTGCTACCCCTTTTACCCTTGAGATCTCTGGTATCATTTTTACATCAGCATAATTATAGAGAAATTTTTCATCTATACTCTTGCTTTTTGAATACAAGTTGACATACATCAGCATGCTGGGCTGGATTGGTGTAATCACAACCCCTTCACGCTGAACCAGGTCCGGTAATAATGGCATTACCTGATCTACCCTTGTTTTGACCCTGATCACAGCCTGATTAGGATCTGTTCCAGGTTCAAATATGATTCTGAGTGTTGCCTCTCCTGCGCTTGTAGCATCGGTTGCCATATAGCGAACACCTTCCACACCATTGAGAGAATTCTCCAGGGTAATCAAAGTTGATTTTACCAATACATCTGCACTGGCTCCTGGATAGGCTATAAAAATATTTACTGTTGTTGGCGCAATCTGGGGAAATTGCGATATAGGAAGCTGTTTTATGGCTAGCGAACCTATAAAGACAATTACAATCGAAATTATAATTGCAAAAACGGGTCTATGTATAAATTTATTAAACATGTCTTTTTTTGATTTTAAAGATTCGGTTATTCCACATACAGCTCTAAATGAGACAATACGGATTCAGGCTGCACTAATTTGATGTCGATTTTGTCATTCTCTTTTACAAGACGCAAGCCTTCAAGTAGAATCCGATCATGTATTGACAATCCTTCTTTTATGACAAACAGATGCGGCAACTCCGCCATGATAACAACTTCTCTTGATTTTACAGTATTATCCTTGTCAATAACATAGACATATTTTTTATCCAATACCTCGAAAGTGGCTTTTTGCGGAATCAGCATTGCATTTTTTAATTCAATTGGCATTTCAATACTACCTGTTTCTCCGTGTCTTAGTAATCTTTTTGGATTAGGAAAAGTGGCTCTAAATGGAATATTACCCGTTTCATTATCAAAGTCTGCTTCAATTGTTTCTACTATTCCAGAATATGCAAATCTTTGATTGTTGGCCATTAATAGATTTACTTTCATTTTACTTCCTTTATTTGCCTGTGTTTGATAATCCAGATATTCAGATTCGGGAACATTATAATATACCCACATCGAACTGTTATCGGCCAGTTCTGTTAATAACTCTCCTTCATCAACCAAACTTCCCTGACGGACATGAAACTTATCAATAATCCCGTCAAATGGAGCCCTAATTTCAGTAAACTGTAAATGAACCTGACTAAGGGACATTTCGGCATTGGCTTTTTCCAGTTTTGCCTTTGCCATAGCCAGTTCACCTGGAGCCACCACATTTCCATCGGCTAATTTTTTAGTATTTTTATATTCTATCTCTGCAAAGCTAACCTCGGCTTTAGATTTTTTTAATTCTGCCTCGTAAAGAGTCGGCATAATTTTAAAAAGCAACTGTCCTTTCTTGACAGTCTGACCTTCATCAACATAGATCTTTTGCAGATATCCGCGTTCCTGGGCTCGTAGCTCAATATGCTGGATGGAATGAATTTGCGATACATATTGCTTGGTTATAGTTGTATCTTTTTCTATTGGATTGGTAACCAAAAATTTGGTTTTTTCTTCTTTTGTTTCTTCCTTTTTAGAGTTGCAGCTTGTATTCAATAGCATAGCAATCAAGCTTAGAAGCACGAGGATTCTCTTCATAATAATTTTAACGTTTAAAGCGAAATGAATTTTTTGTTTTTAATAAAGCCTTAAAATAAGGCCACAGAAATCTTATCCATTTATTTAGCAGGAAAATTGCTTAATAGTGGATAAATCAATTGATTATAAGTAATTGGGAATACTTACAGATTAAAAATCAAATTCTAAAAACCTGGAAGAGGACATTTACCTCAACATAGAGTAAACTAAAAATTTTGCGGTAATTTACCTTTTTTGTAAAGGCAATCGAATAAGATGTTAATCTATCACGGCATAAAAAACTTAAAAAATAAGTGCTTTTTGCAAATAGCTTTTGTACAGCAGAAAAATTCTCTTCTGTTTCTTCATTGTCAAGAAGAATGGCTTTTCTTTTAAATGTTTCGAAAGAATGGCCTGTATCTAAATAACTCTCATTATGGAAATATCCTAAAGAAGGATTTATAAAATTTAGCCTGTGATGAGCAGATTGACTAATTTGCGTATTGCTATTAGCATGTCCATCCAGCAGAAAGATAAATAAAAACAAAAATGTGGTAAACCATTTTTTCATAGCGCCACAAATTTAGTGAACAGTATTATAAATGCAATCATAAAATATACAAATTCGAAGAAAATTTTATATTTGCTTAATTTGTTGCATAACCAATATAAGCCCTGTCTCTTTAGAGATCAATTATAATTCTCAAATCTGTAAATGAAAAAATTAAAGTTCATAGCTGTTTTTTTACTTTTCTTACTCGCTTTTATAAGTGGATCAGAATTTCGTAGATATGCTGTTGAACCTGCTATTTACCACAGCCAGGAAAGTTTTTTATCTTCTAAAAAACCTATAATTTCATATGTAAATTTAACAGACTCCAAAGAGGTAGATATTCATACTAAAGTTAAAAAGAAAATAAAATATCGTGCTACAACTTCAGAAAACAGCACTTTAAGAACATTCTATTATAGTAAATTAATAAACTTTAAGATTTTTAAAAGCCGATCATTATATGGGATGGCAACTATTTATCAAATTCAGCGTCACACTTATCTGCACCTTTATCAGCTCTTCTAGGACTCAGCTTTTCTTGCTGAATTATATTCCAAATTTTCTGTGATGCTTTCTTTTTTTATAAGAGAGCATATTTATAAACAAAAGGAAAATCTTCAAAAAAAAATATTCATTTCATAGTTCATTAATAAAAAGTTTCGATAGCTTTTTTTGAA
>RCUJ01001158.1_pt1 | contig 14452 bp, 12 predicted proteins | sample 2166321 | NCBI WGS metagenome assembly RCUJ01 (sample SAMN09932808, study PRJNA488358) | compost metagenome | feature: garden; material: soil; isolation source: compost soil in an enriched community after 118 h of incubation | place: Germany: Experimental Botanical Garden Goettingen | collected... | reverse complement strand
GTGAAGATCGCCGGCATCACCACGCTGATCTGCGTGCTGATCGGCTATCCCATTGCGTACTACATCGCGCGCTCTTCGCCGCGGGTGCGCAACCTGCTGCTGCTGGGCGTGATCCTGCCGTTCTGGACGTCGCTGCTGCTGCGCGTGTATGCGTGGGTGGGCATCCTGCGTAACGATGGCCTGTTGAACAACCTGCTGCAAAGCCTGGGCATTATTTCCAGCCCGCTGGAAATCTATCGCACCGACGTGGCGGTCTACATCGGCATGGTCTATGCCTACCTGCCGTTCTTCATCCTGCCGCTGTACGCCACGCTGGTGAAGATGGACCTGCGCCTACTCGAAGCCGCTTACGACCTGGGCGCCAAGCCGTGGCAGGCGTTCTGGCAGATCACCGTGCCGCTGTCGCGCCAGGGCGTGATCGCGGGCGCCATGCTGGTGTTCATTCCGGCCGTGGGCGAATACGTCATCCCCGAAATGCTGGGTGGCGCCAACACGCTGATGATGGGCCGCGTCATGTGGAACGAATTCTTCAATAACGCTGACTGGCCCATGGCGTCCGCGGTGACGTGCGTGATGGTGCTGTTGCTGCTCGTGCCCTTGGTCTACTTCCAGTACAACCAGGTCAAGCAGCAGGAACAATCCAACGGAGGCCGCAAATGAAGGGCCCCAACAAGACATTGCGCGCCGTGGTGCTGGGCCTGGGGTACTTCTTCCTGTATGTGCCCATCATCAGCCTGATGGTGTTCTCGTTCAACGAGTCGCCCACCGTCACGTCGTGGGCGGGCTTCTCGTTTCGCTGGTATCACGCGCTGGTCAACGACGACGCGCTCTTGCGGGCTGCGTGGCTGTCGTTTCGCATCGCGGCGCTGACGGCCACGGCGGCCGTCATCATCGGTACGTGGGCAGGCTATGTGCTGGGTCGCATGGGCCGCTTTCGCGGCTTTTCGCTGTACGTGGGCATGCTGAGCGCGCCGCTGGTCATTCCGGAAGTGGTGTTGGGCATTTCCTTGCTGCTGATGTTCGTGGAACTGCGCGGCAGCCTGGGCTGGCCGTCTGAAAACGGCGTGTTCACGATCTGGGTAGGGCACGTGACGCTGTGCATGGCGTTCGTGGCCGTTGTCATCCAGACCCGCATCCGTGACCTGGACCGCTCGCTGGAAGAGGCCGCGCTGGACCTGGGCGCAACCCCCATCACCGTGTTCTTCAAGATCACGCTGCCGCTGATTGCGCCGGCGCTGGCCTCGGCCTGGCTGCTGTCGTTCACGCTGTCGCTGGACGACGTCGTGCTGGCGTCGTTCCTGTCCGGCCCCAGCTCCAGCACGCTGCCGATGGAAGTGTTTTCGCGGGTGCGCCTGGGGCTGAAACCCGAGATCAACGCGCTGGCCACCTTGTTCATCCTGGCCGTGGGCACGTGCGTGATCCTGGCCAACCGCCTGCAATGGCGCAAGGAGTCTGAATCCAAATGAAGCAAACCACCCTGTATGGCCTGACCAAGTGCAGCACCTGCGTCAAGGCGCGCGACTGGCTGTCCGAACATGGCGTCGACCATGTGTTCGTGGATTACCGTGATCACCCGGTAGACGCGGCCACGCTGAAATCGTGGTCCGACAAAGTCGGCGGCTGGGAAAAGCTGGTCAACCGCTCGTCGATGACCTGGCGCAACCTGCCGGAAGACCGCAAGTCGGCCGCGACCGACAAGCAATGGAGCGACCTGATTGCCGAATACCCGGCCTTGGTGCGCCGTCCGGTCACCGTGACGCCGGATGGCGAGGTCACCGTGGGCTTCAGCGAAAAGCGCTACGGCGAACGCTTCGCCTGACGCCACCCGACTGCGATGGCGTCCCCCATCCAGGCATCGCGCGGCGCCGGCCAGGCGTTGCCCGATGCCTTTTTTGATCGCGATGCCTGCGCCTTGGCGCGCGACTTGTTGGGCAAGGTCATCCGCCATCGCGTGGACGGGCTGTGGCTGTCGGTGCGCATCATCGAAACCGAGGCCTACTACCTGGAAGAAAAGGGCAGCCACGCCTCGCTGGGCTACACCCACAAGCGCCGCGCGCTGTTCATGGATGGCGGCGTCATCTACATGTATTACGCGCGGGGAGGCGATTCGCTGAATTTCAGCGCCGCCGGGCCGGGTAATGCCGTGCTGATCAAGTCCGGGTATCCGTGGACGGACGCGCTGTCCGGCCCCGAAGCGCTGGCCCGCATGCAGCAGTTGAACCCGGATGCGCGGGGCCTGCCGCGTCCGCCGTCGCGTCTGTGCGCGGGGCAGACGCTGCTGTGCCGTTCGCTGGGGCTGAAGGTGCCGCAGTGGGACGCGCGCCGCTTCGATCCCGGCGCGCTGTATGTGGAGGACGTGGGCGGTTCACCGCAAGCCCTGGTCTGCACCACGCGCCTGGGCATACCGCCAGGGCGCGACGAGCATCTGCATTACCGTTTCGTGGATCCGGCCTACGCCGCGTTCTGCACGCGCAACCCGTTGCGGCGCGGGCAACGTGCAGGCCAGGATTATGTGTGGGTGGACCGCCAGGGTGTCGTGCTACCCGAGGCGCCCGAACTTCCGGCGCGCTAGGCTGCCTTCGCGGCGTCGATGCGCGCTTGCAGCGATTGGCGCATTTCCTGGTACTTACGCGCAATGCGCTTGCGGTTCAGGCGCTTGCTCCAGGCGTAAAGCGGAATCAGCGGCAAGACCCCGAACCCGTCGATCAGGTACATGCCCTGCTTGCCCTCCGCGTTCTGGCCACAGGCGATATTGCTGGCGGAGATGTCGTGCAGCACGACATGCGCGTCGGCCAGATCGTTGAAGAATTCGTCCAACTGTTCGAAGAACCGCGCGTCCACCTTGCCCTGCGCGGCCAGGTCGGCCACGGTGGGTGCGATGTTGCCGTCGGCGTCGGTAATCTTTTCCACCACCAGGCCCAGGCCCAGCGAGGTTTGCGCCACGCCCAGGATGCGCGCCATGGGCACTTGCCACACGCCTGACGGGCGGGTGGTGGTGGTGACGTATTCCGATATCTCGTTCAGGTACACGCGGTAGGCGCTTTCACGCTGGTACTGCTTGTACCAACGCTTGAACGGCCGCGCGTCCAGATAGATCGCGCGGGCGCGCATGTCCATGACCTTGACGAGCAGGTCGGGGGAATGCGGATGCTGGAAAATGTGGCGGTCGCCGCCGGTCGCAAGCGGCGTTGCGGCGTCCAGGTCCAGGGGACCGAACACCGATTGGAAAGAGACGCTGGATCGAGAGGAAGAAAGATCAGCTGAATTCAAGTTGTGTCGAACGTTGTATTCAAAGTGCGGGAAGTTTAATCCTGTTGTGGGGTCGCGGCGGCTCGGGTTGCATCAAGGGATGTCGTTTGCTTACAACGCGGCGATGATGCGTCCTACAATTCCGGCTTTGGAGATGCCACTTTTGAATGACATTCTGCTTTGGGTAGCCGCGGGCGGCGCGGTACTGGCGTGTTTGGCGGCCATGCTGGCCTGGTTGCGTCCCGCTGCGAAGGATGCACGGTTGGATGCGCTGCTGGAAGGCCTGGAACGCACCGAACGTGCATTGCGCGCCGATATTGCTGAAGGGCAACGCGGCCTGCGCAGCGAATTTTCAGAGTCCACGCGCGCGCTGCGGGTAGAGTTGGCGCAGTCGCATGGCGATTTGCGCACCGGCCTGGCGCGCGACGCCCAGGCCGCGCGCGCCGAATCGGCCGAGTCGCTGGCCCGCTTCGCGGCCGGCTTTGGCGAACAATTGCAGGGCCTGATCCAGATCAACGAGCGCCGCTTGATGGAAGTGCGCGCCACCGTGGACCAGCGGCTGCAATCATTGCAGGCGGATAACAGCGCCAAGCTCGATGAAATGCGCCGCACCGTGGACGAAAAGCTGCATGCCACGCTGGAGCAACGCCTGGGCGAGTCGTTCAAACTGGTGTCGGACCGGCTGGAGGCCGTGCACAAAGGCCTGGGCGAGATGCAGGCGCTGGCGGCGGGCGTGGGCGACCTGAAGCGCGTGCTGACCAACGTGAAGTCGCGCGGCACCTGGGGCGAGGTGCAACTGGCCCGCCTGATTGAAGACAACATGACGCCCGACCAGTACGCCAGCAACATCAAGCCCGTGCCGGGTAGCGATGCGGTGGTCGAGTTCGCCATCCGCTTGCCCGGACGGGGCGACGGCGGCGCGCCCGTGTGGTTGCCGATCGACGCCAAATTTCCCAAGGAAGAATACGAACGGTTGATGGACGCTCAGGACGCCGCCGACGTGGATGGCGTGAAAACCGCCGGCGCCGCGCTGGGCCGCGCGGTGGAATTGCAGGCGCGGCTGATCGCCAGCAAATACGTGTCGCCGCCGCACACCACCGACTTCGCCATCATGTTCCTGCCCACCGAAAGCCTGTACGCCGAAGTGCTGCGGCGCCCGGGCTTGCTGGACAAGCTGCACGACCTGCGCATCAACGTGGCCGGCCCCAGCAACCTGGCGGCCTTGCTGAACAGCTTGCAGATGGGCTTTCGCACCTTGGCGATCGAGCAGCGTTCATCGGAAGTGTGGCAGGTGCTGCGGGCGGTCAAAACCGAATTCGGCAAGTTCGGCGACGCGCTGGCCAGTGTCAAGAAGTCGCTGGACACGGCCAGTAACAAGATCGGTCAGACCGAGGTTCGCACTCGCGCGATGCTGAAAAACCTGAAGAATGTCGAAGCCTTGCCCGACGCGGAAGCCTTAAGGCTATTGGGCGATGCCGACGCGGTGGGCGACGCGGATGAGGCCAATGGCGTCAATGATGACGACGCCGCGCAACCCCTGGCTACGCCGCCCAACACGGCGTCTTCCGGTTCGGCCTGACCTGGCTCCGCCTGATCCAGTTCGGCCTGACGCGGCCCGGCCTGCCAGCCACCGAACCGGCATCGCGCGCGGCAGGCGCGCCGGTCCGGCTTGTTGCCCACGCGGACTGTCGATATCCTGGCATGTGCGGCATTTCGCCGTCGAACCCTGGAGCATCGCAAGCATGAGCACCGCTGACCGCCATGATTCCTCATCCCTCGACGCGACGGCGCTGGGCGCCGATATCGCCCAGGGCGTCACCACCGCGCTTGCCGCGATGCAGCAGGCGGTGGACCGGGTGGCGGCGCGCAATCCCGCCATCAACGCGGCCTGCGGCATCCAAGCCGACGCCGGGCTACGTCTGGCCCAGGCGCTGGACGATGAACTGGCGGGGCTGACGCCCGAACAACGGCTGGCGCAATTGGAATCCCGGCCCTTCCTGGGCGTGCCCACCTTGCTGAAAGACCTGGGCACGGCCGCCTTGGGCTTGCCCAGCGCCATGGGGTCGGTGCTGTATGGGCATGTTGAATGGGATGTGGATGCCGAAATCGTCAAACGCTACCGCCGCGCCGGGCTGATTCCGTTCGGCCGCACCACCAGCGCCGAACTCGGCCTGAGCCCCACCACCGAATCGCCCGCCTACGGGCCGCCTACCCAGAACCCCTGGAAAGCTGGCCATAGCGCGGGCGGGTCCAGCGGCGGCGCGGGCGCGGCCCTGGCCAGCGGCATGGTGCGCATCGCGCACGGCAGCGACGGCGGCGGGTCCATCCGCATCCCGTCCTCGTGCTGCGGGGTGCTGGGCCTGAAGCCGTCGCGCGGGCTGATGCCGCTGGGCCCCTTGAAGGGCGAAGGGTGGGGCGGCCTGGCCACCGAACACATGATGACCCTGTCGGTGCGCGACTGCGCTGCGTCGCTGGACATCAGCGCGGGGGCGGACGTGGGCGCGCCCTACGCGGCCCCGGCGCAACCCGAGTCGTACCGGGCAGTGGTGGCGCGTGTCGCCGCCGACCCCCATGGCGCGCCGCGTCGCCGTATTGCCTTCATCAACACCACCTATGAAGGCGGGGTGATCCACCCCGAAGTCGCCGCCACCGTGGACGAGGCGGCGCGCCTTTTCGCATCGCTCGGCCATGAAATGGTGCCAGCCCTGCCGCCCGTGGGGTCCGAGGAAGTGCTGTCGCCCATGCTGCCGCTGATCGCCAGCGCCGCCGCCAATGCCATCGACAGCTTTGTCGCCGCGCGCGGGCGCCGCCTGGCCGCCGACGAGCTGCAACCCACCACGCTGGGCGCGCGCGAATATGCACGGGCGATATCCGGTGCGCAATACGTGGCCTGCGTGGACACCTGCCACGAGATCACCCGGCGCATCGGCCGCTTCCTGCACCGTGACGGCGCCCACGGCCATGACCTTTTCCTGAGTCCCGTCCTGGCGCAACCGCCCGCGCCCCTGGGCCGTTACGCCATGGACAACGCCGATTACCTGGCCTACCGTCTGGGCAAGAAGGGCGTGATCGGCTATTCGCCCTTTGCCCCCCTGGCCAACCTGACCGGCATGCCGGCCATCTCCATCCCGTTCGGCATGTCGTCTGATGGGTTGCCGATCGGCATCCAGGTGATGGGGTCGTTGGGCAGTGAAGCGCTGCTGCTGGAACTGGCGGCGCAGGTCGAGGCCTTGCGGCCCTGGGCGTTGGTGGCGCCCATGGCCAGATAGCGGGCTTTACAGCAGCGGGCTTACCGAGAGCCGGCTTTCCCAGGAGCAGCCATGTCGTCGTTTGCCACGCACACCGTGCAAAACCAGGTGCCTCCGCTGGAAGACTATTCGCTGTACGACACCGACCCCGCCTTGCGCGAGGCGGTGCGGCGCGAGGGCGCGCAGGCCTGGGAAGGCGACCTGGCCGCGCACGGCGCCTGGCTGGGCCGCGCCCAGACGCTGGCCGCCGGCGCCGAAGCCAACCGCTGTCCGCCCCGGTTGATGAGCTATGACCGCACCGGGCACCGCATCGACCACGTGGAATTTCACCCAGCCTGGAATTTGTTGATGACCGGCATCATGGCGCGCGGGCTGCACAGCCGCGCCTGGGCGCAAACAGTGCCCGGCGCGCAAGTGGCGCGCGCCGCCGCCTATTTGATGCAAGGGCAGGTTGAGGCCGGCACGCTGTGCCCCACCACGATGACGTTTGCCGCCGTTGATGACCGGCATCATGGCGCGCGGGCTGCACAGCCGCGCCTGGGCGCAAGCAGTGCCCGGCGCGCAAGTGGCGCGCGCCGCCGCCTATTTAATGCAGGGGCAGGTCGAGGCCGGCACCCTGTGCCCCACCACGATGACGTTTGCCGCCGTGCCGCTGTTGCAGCGCGAGCCTTCCGGCGCCGTCGACTTTGCCGGGCAATGGCTGCCCGCGCTCTATTCGCGAGAATTCGATGGCGTCGACGCGCCCCTGGCCGCCAAGCGCAGCGCGCTGGTGGGCATGGGGCTGACCGAAAAGCAGGGCGGCTCCGACCTGCGCGCCGTCACTACCCGCGCGGTGCCCCTGGGCGCGGCGGGCCGAGGCAACGCCTATCAGTTGGTGGGACACAAGTGGTTTTTTTCGGTGCCGCAGGCGGACGCGCATCTGGTGTTGGCGCACACGGACGAGGGGCTCAGTTGCTTGTTCGTGCCGCGCTGGATTCCGGACGGCCCGCGCAACGCCATTCGCGTGCGCCGCTTGAAAGACAAGCTGGGCAACCGCAGTAACGCCAGTGCCGAAGTCGAATTCGAGGATGCCTGGGGCGTGATGGTGGGCGAACCGGGTCGCGGGCTGGCCGTGCTGCTGGAAATGGCGGCCACCACGCGGCTGGACTGCGTGCTGGGCAGCGCCGCGCTGCTGCGCCAGGCGCTGGTGCAATCCCTGCATCACGCGCAGCATCGCCACGCCTTTGGCAAGCCGTTGATCGCGCAGCCGTTGATGCGTAACGTGCTGGCAGACTTGGCACTGGAAAGCGAGGCGGCGATGGTGCTGGCGCTGCGGCTGGCGCGCGCCGTCGATGCATGTGCTGCTACCCATGCGGCTACTCGCGCCGATGCCCAGGCCCGCGCGCTGGTGCGCGTGGGCACGCCCGCCGCCAAGCTCTGGATCTGCAAACGCGCCATCCATGCCGTCGCGGAGTGCATGGAGGTCTGGGGCGGCAACGGCTATGTGGAAGAAGGGCCGATGCCGCGGCTCTACCGGGAAACGCCGGTCAATTCCATATGGGAAGGGTCGGGCAACGTCATGGCGCTGGACGTGCTGCGCGCCTTGCAGCGCGAACCCGACGCCTTGCCCGCGTTGGAACAGGAATTCGCGCACGCGGCGGGCCAGTATCAGGCGTTCGACGCGGCGGTGGCGGCTTGGCGCGCGTTGCTGGCCGATAGCGCCGAAGCCGAATTCCAGGCGCGCCGTATCGCCTCTGGCCTGGCGCGGCTGTGGCAGGCCGCTTTGCTGATCCAGCATGCGCCTGCCGCCGTGGCGCAAGCCTTTGTGGCCAGCCGCCTGCATGCCGATGGCGGCGTTTTTGGCGAGCTGGCGGCAGGCGCGGATGCCGGGGCAATCCTGGCGCGTGCCTGGCCGCCCGCCGCCGCATGCTAAATTTCCCGGCTTGACCAACCTTTCCGCATTCTCCCCGCCATGCTCTCCCAGCAAGAACTCAAGCAACAAGCCGCCGACGCCGCCCTGGAATTCGTTGAACAGGTCGCCGGCCCGGACGTCATCATCGGGGTGGGCACGGGCTCCACGGCCGATCTGTTCATCGATGGCCTGGCGCGTTTCAAGGGTCGCATCGGCGGCACCGTCGCCAGTTCCGAGCGCAGCGCGGCCCGCTTGGCCGGCCACGGCCTGAAGGTGCTGGACCTGAACGACGTGTCGACCATGCCGATCTACGTGGACGGCGCCGACGAGATCGACGCGAACCTGTCCATGATCAAGGGTGGCGGCGGCGCGCTGACGCGCGAAAAAATCGTGGCCTCGGTGGCTGAACGCTTTATCTGCATCGCCGACGAATCCAAGCTGGTCCAAACGCTGGGCAAGTTCCCGCTGCCGCTGGAAGTGATTCCGATGGCGCGCGAATCGGTGGCGCGCGCCCTGGTGGCCCTGGGCGGCCAGCCGCGTCTGCGCGAGGGCTTCATCACCGACAACGGCAACATCATCCTGGATGTGTCGGGCCTGGCGATCTCGGACGCGCGCGCGTTCGAAGCGCTGGTCAACAACCTGCCGGGCGTCGTCACCTGCGGCCTGTTCGCGCTGGCCGGCGCCGATGTGGCGCTGCTGGCCACGCAAAACGGCATCCGCCGGCTGGACCGCGCAGCGTAAGCAGCCCGCTTCGCGCGGCCCGAGTGTTGCCCTTGCCGCCCCGCCTTGCGGGCGGCGGGGCGTCGATTCATAATCCTGTCACACTTGGGTCATAACCTTGCCGGTTGTGCAGGCCCATCTCGTAACTCTCTTATTTCGGGGCAATGCAATGAGACCAACCACGCAGGGAGCCCGGATGACGGAGCATACAAACAAGCAGTTCGACGCCGATCTGGAAAGCGTCCGTTCGCAGTTCTTGCAAATGGGCGGCTTGGTGGAAGCCATGATCCAGGAAGCGATCGACGCGCTGGCCACGGGCGACCTGTCGCTGGTGGAAAAAGTCCGCGAGCGGGAAAAGGAAGTCAACCGCCACGAAGTCGAAATCGACGAAAGCATCAGCCGCATCCTGGCCCGTCACCAGCCCACCGCCATCGACTTGCGCATGCTGATGGCCGTGTCGAAGATGCTGACCGACATGGAGCGTTCCGGCGACGAGGCCGAAAAGGTCGCTACCGTTGCGCGTCGCATCCATGAAGCCGAAATGCGCCACATCCCGGTGATCGAACTGCGCCACATGGCCGCCAACGTGCGCACCATGCTGCACCAGGCACTGGACGCCTTCGCCCGCCTTGACCCCATCCAGGCCGCCGCCGTCGTGCGCAGCGACAAGGAAGTGGACAAGGAATGGAAGGGCGCGCTGCGCCACCTGATCACCTACATGATCGAAGACCCGCGCACCATCTCGCGCGCCATCGACATGATCTTCATCGCGCGCGCGTTGGAACGCATTGGCGACCATGCCAAGAACATGTCCGAACGTGTCATCTACATGGTCAAGGGCGCCGACGTGCGCCACACCGGCGTGAAGAACACCGAGCGCCTGGCGCGCGGCGAGGAAGAGTCGGAAGACGACGCCTGATTACGCCAGGTTTTTTGGCCGACGGGCCGACGCGCCAATAAGCCAATAAGCCAGCAGGTCAACAAAAAGCCCCGACACGGTTGCCGCGTCGGGGCTTTTGCATGGGCGGCACTACAGCGGCAGCACTACAGCGGCAGCACCGCGCCTTGGCAAAGCCTTGGATCCGGCACGCCGGGTTTGCCGGCGTCGATGCGCCCGGCAAGCCGGCGCCCGAAGGCGGGCATGTCGGGGGCGCTGACTTCAAAGTCGTACCAGCCTTCGCAGCCGGTGTACTTGAGCTCCATCGCGCCGCCGGCAGGCACGTGCGCCATCGCGCGCCAGTTGTCGCCCATGCGGGACTCCAGCTTCACCGGCCTTGGCGTGTCGCTGTGGTTGATGAGCCGCACGCGCAGCCCCGAGGTGACGGGGACCAGTTGCGCTTCCAGCGTGCCGCCATCCTGGGAATCGCCCCGGAAGTGACGATGAAAGCCATCCGGGCCCAGCAGCCACAGGTCGTAGGCGCCGTCCGGGCTCAGCCGCCAACCATCGTCCAGCCGTGCGCCCGCGCCGATGGTGTAGCGCCGGGGCGCGCGCGCCAGGTCGTGGCGGTCGTACACGTGCAGCACGGCAGCGGCGCTGCCCGGGTTGCGCAGCGTCAGCCGGTAGTGTTCGCCGTCGGCCGTCATGCGGCCCACGGCTTCCAGCGCGTAGGGCAGCGCGCAGGCGTGGCGGTTGCTGTCGGGATGGTGCGGGCCGCGATCGCCGCTGAAATCAAAGGCCGAGGTCAGGTCGCCGCTTACCGCGCGCCGCCACGCGCTGATGTTCGGCTCAGAAACGCCGAAGCGGGCCTCCAGAAAGCGGATCACCGAGGTGTGGTCGAACACTTGTGAATTGATCCAGCCACCACGGCTCCAGGGCGATACCACCAGCATCGGTACGCGCGGCCCCAACCCGAAACCACGACCGTGCAGGTGGGCGGGGTCTTCATGCGCGGCGCTGTGGCCGAGCCGGGCGTCGTGGTATTCGCCGTCGAGCTCCACGGTGGACAGCCCGCCCGACTGGCCGTCCGCGTGGCGCGCGGGCGGGGCGGGTGGAGGCGCATGATCAAAAAAACAATCGTTCTCGTCATAAGTCACAAGAAAGACGCAGCGGCTCCAGGATTCGGGATTGCTGGTCAGGATATCCAGCACGCGCTCGGTGTAGGCGCCGCCCTGGCGCGGCGACGACACTTCGGGGTGTTCCGAGGCAGCGGTGGGGGCGATGATCCACGACACCGCCGGTAACTCGCCCGTGGCCACGTCGCGCGCCAGATCATCCAGCGTATGGGTCGACAGGCCGCGGTCGCGCAAGGGGGCCGATGCCGCGGTGCTGGCATGCGCCTCGCGGTACTGACGAAAGCCGGCCAGCGGGTTGTCGTGAAAGTTGTCCGCCATGTCCTGGTAGATGCGCCAGTCCACCCCCGCGTCTTGCAGACGCTCGGGGTAGGTGGTCCAGGCATAACCTTCGTTTGCCGCGCCAAGCCTGTCGAAGTGGTTCACCAACGCCGGGCCACCCGCCGCGCCGGTGGGATCGTTCGTGCCGGTCCACAGGAACAGGCGGTTCGGATTGGTGCCGGCGTGCAACGAGCAGTGATAGGCGTCGCACACCGTGAACGCATTGGCCAAGGCGGCCTGGAAGGGCACGTCGGCGCAGGTGTAGGCGCCCATCCCCAAGCGGCCTTTGGCGGGCAGCCATTGGTCCATGCGGCCGTCGTTCCAGGCCCATTGCGCGTCGACCCACGTGTGCGGCGTGATGATGCCGGCCGGTGTGTCGCTGGCAAGTTCGTCCTGCAGCGCATAGGGGCGGCATTGCGTGGCGCCGTCCGTTTGCGTCAGCACGTTGCCGGCCAGGGTGGGCACAAGATGCGGATCGGCAAACCCGCGCACGCCGGGCATCGTGCCGAAATAGTGGTCGAACGACCGGTTTTCCTGCATCAAGATGACAACGTGGCGCACGTCGTGGATCGTGCCCGTCTTGCGATCAGGCGGGATCGCCATGGCGCGCTGGATGGACGACGGCGGGTCGGCGGGGAGAGGCAAGCGCGATTCTTCTTTCATGACAGCATTAATACGGCCTGCAAACTTCGATCTTAAGGGCAATGTCAGGTCGCGTGCCGCCGATAGGGCGTCGGCGCCGCGTCGGTGCCACGAAAAGCGAAGCCCCTCGCGCGCGAGGGGCTTCGTGAGGGGGGGCGCCGCTTGGGGCCTTGGGCCTGGGGCAAGCAGTACAGCCCGCAGCCGGTCGCCCGCAGCCGGTCGCCTGCAGCCAGTCGCCCGATCAGGCCGAAGGCGGAACGTAGCCGTTGGCTTCGACGGTGCCGTCTTCGAACAGGAAACGCTCCATCTGTTCCTTCAGGTACTTGCGCGCGCGTGCATCGGCCAGGTTCAGGCGGTTTTCATTGACCAGGCGCGTCTGGATGGCTTTCCATTCTTCCCAGGCTTCCTTGGAAATGCTCTGCCAGATCTTGGTGCCGAGCTCGCCGGGATACGGGGGGAAGTCCAGCCCTTCGGCTTCACGCTTCAATTTCACACAGTTGACGATACGGGACATGGTTCGCTGCCGAAAATAGGAATAACGCCGTATTTTAGCGGGCTTGGCGCGGCACAGGCGCCAAGCCCCTTCAGATGCTGCGGTCAGCCGGTGCTGCGGTCAGCCGTCGCTGCGGTCAGCCGTTGCTGCGGTCAGCCGATGCTGCGGTCAGCCAGCGAGGTCAGCCGACATTACAGCTTCTTGATAAACACCAGGCTGTTGCGCGACCGGTTGTAGTTGTTCTGCTTTTCGCGCGGCAGGTCGGTAATGCCGCCTTGCACGAAGCCGCGCTTGATGAACCAGTGCGAGGTGCGCGTGGTCAGCACGAACAGCCGCTTGGCGCCGGTTGCGCGGGCGCGCGACTCCATGTGGCGCAGCAGGATTTCGCCTTCGCCGGAGCCCTGCCATTCCGGGTGGACGATCAGGCAGGCCATTTCGGCCATCTGCTCGTCGGCGAAGGTGTGTAGCGCCGCGCAGCCGTAGATCACGCCATCGTGCTCCAGCACCGTGAAATTCTCCACGTCGCGCTCGATCACGCTGCGCGGGCGCGGCACCAGGGTGCCGTCCGCTTCCAACGGTTCGATCAGGCTCAGAATGGCGCCCACGTCGTCGATCGTGGCGGCGCGCAGGTCGTCCAGCGTGTCTTCCACCACCATGGTGCCCACGCCGTCGTGGGTGAAGATCTCAAGCAGCACGCTGCCATCCAGCGCGAACGGCAGCAGGTGGGCGCGGGCCACGCCGCGCTTGACCGCCAGCGATGCGTATTGCAGGAAGGCGTGGGTTTCCTCGTCCAGTTCGCCGCCCGCCAGCAGCGCGTCGGCGTCCACGCGGGCCAGTTCGGTGTCCAGCGTGCCGTCATCGTTCAGCACGCCTTGCGAGCTGGACAGGAAAATCAGCTTTTCGGCGCGCAGCGCAACCGCCACACTGGTGGCCAGGTCTTCCATGGCCAGGTTGAAGGCGTCGCCCGTCGGCGAGAAGCCCAGCGGCGACAGCAGCACCACCGACGAACCTTTCTCGATGGCGAACTTCAGCGCCTCGACGTCGATCTTGCGCACCTGGCCGGTGTGCTTGTAATCGATCCCTTCCAGCACCCCGGTGGGGCGGGCCGTGACGAAGTTGCCGGAAATGACGCGGATGTGCGCGTGAGACATCGGCGTATTGGGCAAGCCCTGGCTGAACGCCGCTTCGATATCCAGGCGGATTTCGCCCGCCGCTTCCTTGGCGCATTCCAGCGCGGCGGCGTCGGTGGGCGCCAGGCCGCGGTCGAACTGCTGGGTATAGCCCTTCAAGCGCAGTTGCTCATTGACCTGCGGACGCGAGCCATGCACCAGCACCAGCCGGATGCCCAGGGACGACAGCAGCGACAAGTCCTGCACCAGGGTGTTCAGCGCGCCGGCCTGAACCAGCTCGCCGCCGAACGCCACTACGAAGGTCTTGCCTCGGAACGCATGCACATAGGGCGCTACGTCGCGAAACCATCGGACGAACTGCGCGGCTGCGAATTCCGGGGCTTCAAGGGCGGAGACGGTGTCTGGTTCCAGGTCGGGCATGATGGGCGGAGAGATTCCTGAGAGTCGGTAAAAACGCGGCGCCTGGCCGCGTCATCGCGCCGTCGCATGACGGCGTGGCGAAATTATATGGCCGACGGGGCGATGCCCAGGCGGGAAATCAGCGCTAAATTCGTGCCGGATTTCGACGGGCTCGCGCGCGCGCTCAGGCAGCGAGGCCATAGAAATTTATAATGCCCGGCTAACCGGACTATCGTACATGCCTGAATCATCCCGCCCGCGGGCGCCTAAAGCGGCTTCCCCGGGGGCCAACGACGCGTCGGCCACCCCGGCCGAGGCCACCCGCGCGCCGCGCCGGCCCGCGCGCCCG
>RCUJ01001157.1_pt1 | contig 14458 bp, 12 predicted proteins | sample 2166321 | NCBI WGS metagenome assembly RCUJ01 (sample SAMN09932808, study PRJNA488358) | compost metagenome | feature: garden; material: soil; isolation source: compost soil in an enriched community after 118 h of incubation | place: Germany: Experimental Botanical Garden Goettingen | collected... | reverse complement strand
CCGTCAATGTACATCAGTCCACCAAAATAAATCACTACCAAGTTACTTATACCGATCAAGGCTATCATCAAAGGGCCAAATAACGATTGTACTTTTGCCAGATTTAAACTTTTGCTTTTACTTTCATTGGCTAAATCCACCATATTGCTTTGGTGTTGATTTTCTAATGAATAGGCTTTTATTACCCGAATTCCGGAAAATATTTCTTGCGTAAAACTGGAAACTTTTGATAAATATTGTTGAAAAACGGTACTTCGGATATTGATTTCCGAACTCAATTTGAAAATAGCATAAGACAAAATGGGTAAAGGCAGAATAGTGTATAGCGTCAACAGAGGTGAGACATTATACATATAGGCAATTACAATGGCAAAACGGATGAACGTATTGATGGTGTACATAACTGCCGGTCCCACGTACATTCTTACTTTGGAGACATCCTCACTGATACGGTTCATTAAATCGCCGGTTCTGTTTTGCTTGTAGAAATTCTGGGATAGATTTTCATATTGACGAAATACCTCGTTTTTCAAGTCAAATTCGATGTGACGAGACATTACGATTAAAGTTTGACGCATCAGGAAAGTAAGGAAGCCGGCAACAATGGTGGTTCCGATTATCAATAAAATATTATCCACCAGTTCACCTCTGAAATGAGCTATGACGATTTGGGATGATTTTTCTTCGGATGTAAGTTTGTCAAATTTTTCAATGGCACCTAAAGATTCGCTAATCAGTTTTGGTGTAAACAAAGAAAATATTTGTGCGACTATCGTGATAACAATTCCAAGTAAAAAACTGTATTTATATTTGACAAAATATTTGTTTAAATAACGTAATTCTTTCATGTTTTTATGATATTCTGTATTTAAATAGTCCTGTTTTCGGGAGTATTTTTGTTTTTTAGTCAATGCAAAATGCTTTTTTTTATTTATTTTATATTATCAAATACTTAAATTAAAATAAAAAAAATTCGATATTCTTATTTTTTGTGTATTTTTGACTTGTCTTTTTGACAAATTCATAATTTTTCACTAAAAATAATAGTACTATGAATGCAGCTTTCACAACAGGAAAGGAACTTCAAAAAATGGATCCCGTTTTTGGTCAATTATCATTTGACGATCACGAACAAATCGTATTTTGCAACGACAAAGATACAGGTTTAAAAGCAATTATTGGTATTCATAATTCGGTTATGGGCCCAGCATTGGGTGGTACCCGAATGTTTAATTATGCTAATGAATGGGAAGCTCTGAATGATGTTTTACGTCTTTCAAGAGGAATGACTTTCAAAGCGGCGATTACCGGATTGAATATTGGTGGAGGTAAAGCTGTTATCCTTGGCGATGCCAAAACTCAAAAAACGCCTGAATTGATGCGTAAGTTTGGTGAATTTGTACATTCTTTAAGCGGAAGATATATCACTGCAGAAGATGTAGGAATGGAAACCAGCGATATGGATCTTGTGAGAGATGTTACTCCTTATGTTACCGGAATTTCTGAGGAAAGAGGAGGAGCAGGGAATCCTTCGCCCGTGACTGCTTACGGTGTGTATATGGGGATGAAAGCGGCTGCTAAACACCAATTTGGTTCTGATGTGTTAGACGGTAAAAAAGTCTTGGTGCAAGGAATCGGTCATGTTGGAGAAACTTTAGTTGATTATTTGACAAAAGAAGGAGCAAAAGTTACGATCACAGATATCAATGAAGAAAGATTGTATGAAGTAGGAAAGAAATACAATGCTGAAATTTATACCGGTGATGATTTGTACACTGCCGATGTAGATATTTACGCGCCATGTGCTATGGGAGCAACCTTAAATGATGAGACTGTACATAAAATCAAAGCGAAAGTAATTGCCGGTGCTGCCAATAACCAATTAGCAAACGAGACTATTCATGGTGCCATTTTACAGGAAAGAGGCATATTGTATGCTCCGGATTTCTTGATTAATGCGGGTGGAATTATCAATGTTTATGCTGAATTGGCGCATTATGACAAAGCAGAAATTATGCGTAAAACAGAAAATATTTATAATACTACTTTAGAAATTATTGATTTTGCTGTTGCAAATGGAATAACGACGCATCAAGCGGCTTTGACTATTGCGCAAAATCGTATTGATTTAAGAAAAATAGAGAATAAGAAAGGTTAATTCAATGGTCGGGAATTAGTGTTCAGTTATCAGCTATGCCTTGTCTAAAGGAGCTGGTAACTGTGCTGACCATTGCAATTAATTTAAAAAAAGGTGTTTTAATTTTATTTTCACCGATGTTATTCTTATTTTTGCAGACTAATTTTTAAAAGTTCTTACAAGGTGGTAAATAGAAGACACATACGCGTCAAAGTCATGCAGTCCATTTATGCGATGCATCAAAACGGTTCTGATAATATGGAAAAAGAAGAAAAATTTCTTTTTTACAGTATCGATGCCATTCAGGATTTATACCTCATAATGCTTTCTTCACTAATTGAAATATGTAAAAAAGAAACTGTCTTTTTACATTTATCAAGTCAAAAACATCTCGCTACTCCCGAAGAGCGTAATCCAAACGAAAAATTTATTAAAAACAGTGTTTTCCAAATTCTTGCGGAAAATAATTCGTTAAGCATTGCTTTAGAAAATCGTAAAATCAACAATTGGTCTTTAAATGATGATTACATCATTTTACTACTTAATGCAGTAAAAGAAAGTAAATTGTATGCGAATTACATGAAAAATGCAATCAATACTTTCGAGGAAGACAAACAGTTTATTGTTGATATTTTTTCAGAGGTGATTGTTCCTAATGAAAAATTGTACGATTATCTGGAAGACGATAAATTGACTTGGGTTGATGATATTCCATTGGTAAATACGCATATTGTCAAACAATTGAAAGCGATTAAACAAGGTGAAGACGATAATTTCAGGGTTCCGAAATTATATAAGGACAATGAAGATAAAGATTTTGTTAGGGACTTGTTTAGAAAAACAATCCTGAACGAACGTGAATTGGCCAAAGAATATGATGATAAAACACCTAACTGGGATAGTGAACGTATTGCAGAGGTAGACACGATTATTCTTAAAATGGCTATTTGTGAATTCTTGAAATTCCCATCCATTCCGGTAAAAGTAACTTTAAATGAATATTTAGAGATTGCCAAAGAATATTCTACTCCAAAAAGTAGTATTTTTATCAACGGAATTTTAGATAATTTAGTAAAAGAACTTCAGGCAAGCAAAAAGATGATTAAAGCTGGCCGTGGTTTAATGTAAAAAGTAACAAAAAAAAAGAATTAAAATTATGGAACAATTAACTCAATTTGCACCGTTTTTATTAATGTTTGTGGTGATCTATTTCTTTATGATCAGACCACAACAAAAAAAGGCTAAAGCAGAAAAAGAATTTGAAAGCGCATTAAAAGTTGGCGATAAAATCATTACAAAAAGTGGTCTTCACGGTAAAGTTTCTGAAGTTGCTGAAACAACTGTAGTTATCGAGACTATGTCAGGAAAACTAAAAATGGAGCGTTCTGCTATTTCTATGGAAATGAGTGCAGCATTGAATAAAAAATAGTTTTAAGCTATAAATAAAAAAAAGTCCCAACCGGTAAAATTACGGATTGGGACTTTTTTTGTGTCATAAAATAGATTATTGACGCAGTTTTTGGTAATACCTTATTTTTTATTTTTCTTGTTTTTTTTGTTCTTCTTTGCTTTTTTAGATTTTGCTTTTGCTTTTTTAGCTTTAATTTTCGCTTTGGCCTTAGCTTTTTTGGCTTTGTCTTTTTTTGCTTTTTTTGCCTTTTTGGCTTTAGCTTTAGCTTTCTGTTTCGCTTTTTCTTTAGCAAGGGCTTTTGCTGCCTTTTTTTTGTCTTTTTCTTTCATCTTTACTTTGTTTTTTTTCTTCTTTTTTTGATTTTCGTCCTCAATTGTACTTTCAGTTTCGTCCTGAACTTCTTCTAGAATCACTTCGGTGATTACTTCTGTGATGACTCCTGTTACTACCGCGCTAGGTTGTTCAATAACTTCAACCGCTTCAACGGTTTCAACAATTGGTTTACTTACTCTGGGTTTTCTCGTTCTTATGGGTTTGGCTGCTTCGGCTGCTTTAGAAACTTCAGTAGCTTCTGCATCAGTGGCACTTAAAATTTTTTCTTGTTTTTTTTGCATAACATCATGTTTTATATTGTGTTTTTATATTTTGAAAAAGTTACTCTTGTTCCAATGTTACGTAATGGTTAACAGAACATTAGTAAATTTAATTAAAAAAAGCATATCTCAGTGTTAAGTTTTTACTTACATGAGTTTTTATTGATAGGATGAAAAAAAAATCCCAAATTTCAATTAAAGTGATTGAAATTTGGGATTTGGTTTTTTGGAGTAATTTCTTTTACCGGTATTTGTCATTTAGACCAATGTTTTCAAGAATCATGGGCTTAATTTTTTCAATTCTGGCACGTTTGGTTTCTTCGCGTTTAGCGGTTTCAATATATTCTAAAAATTCCTTTTGCTTGTAAGGAGAGAATTTATCAAAGGCTTCGGCCAGAAGAGAATCTGAATCCAATTCTTGTTGAAAAAGTTCTGAAACGATTACTTTTCCTTTCTCAGGTTTGATTATTTTTCCTTGTTTTTCATTTTCTATGGCTTCCATGATATAATGCAAGATCTCTTTTTCATTCACTTCTTCTTTGGATGCAAATCGCCATTGACGCAAAGATTTAGTAACGCCTTCATTGGCATTGACCAATACTTGTTTTTCATCTTTTAGAAAAACACCGTTAAAAAACCAAATGGCAAAATAATTTTTAAAACCACCAATACCCAGGACATTTTTGCCATTATAAACATAGACTGATGTTCCCCATTTAGTGGTTTCCATGAGTTCTGTCTTGGCAATAATGGATTGAAGTAAATGAAGTTCTTCAGTCCATTTAGAGCTGTTGTCCCAAATTGCGTTTGTTTTTTTTGCTGAGCCCAAATTATTTTTTTCTTTTCGGTTTTTCTGGTGGAGCTTTGAAATCGGTTATAGAGGTCAATTGAGCAATTTTTACAATGACATTCACTGCTTTTTGCATGCTTTCTACTGGAACATATTCGTATTTGCCATGAAAATTATGTCCTCCTGCAAAGATATTAGGACAAGGCAATCCTTTGTAAGATAATTGAGAACCGTCTGTTCCACCACGAATAGGTTTGATAAGCGGTTTAATTCCCAAATCTTTCATTGCTTTTTCGGCGATATCTACAATATATTTCACAGGTAAAACCTTTTCTTTCATGTTGTAGTATTGGTCTTTTATTTCAGCAATGGCAATGTCTTCACCAAATTGTTTTGCAAATTTCTTATTGATTTTTTTGGTGATTTTTTCAATCAATTCTTTGCGTTTTTCAAACTTTTTCTTGTTGTGATCTCTAATAATCAATTCCAAAACAGTTTCTTCAATGCTTCCGTTCAGGTGATGAACATGGAAAAATCCTTCATAACCTCTGGTGTCTTGCGGAGTTTCTCCTTTTGGTAATTCATTAATGAAATCATTGGCAATCAACATGGAATTGATCATTTTCCCTTTGGCATAGCCTGGATGAACACTTTTTCCTTTGAAAGTAATTTTGGCTCCAGCGGCATTAAAATTTTCATATTCTAATTCACCCACCTGACTTCCATCCATAGTGTAGGCCCAGTCAGCACCAAATTTCGCAACATCAAAATGATGCGCACCACGACCAATTTCTTCATCAGGTGTAAATCCGACTCTGATTTTTCCGTGTTTGATTTCAGGACTGTTAATCAGGAATTCCATGGCAGTTACAATCTCGGTAATTCCGGCTTTATCATCGGCACCTAATAAAGTGTTTCCGTCCGTCGTGATTAAAGTCTGCCCTTTGTAAAGCAATAAATCCTTGAAATAACCAGGAGATAAAACGATATTTTTTTCGGCATTCAGTACAATATCACCACCATCATAGTTTGGAACAATCTGCGGTTTTACATTGGCTCCGGAAAAATCAGGGGAAGTGTCAAAATGAGAAATAAATCCGATAGTTGGTACTTCATGATCAACATTACTTGGTAAAGTAGCCATGATATAGGCTTTGTCATCGATGGTGACATCCTGCATTCCGATTGCTTTTAATTCGTCTACCAGTTTGTTGGCAAGATCCCATTGTTTTGCTGTACTTGGAGTTGTTTCGGAATTGGCATCTGATTCAGTATCAATTGTTACATAACTTATGAATCTATCTATAATATGTTGCATTTCTTTAAATTTTGGACAAATATAAACATTTTTTGAGCGCATTTTTTGAAGAAATAATAACTGTTATTTCTTTCTCTCTTTTTCTAAATTTCTGATTTTAATGGAGAGAAATAAGTAATAATGCTAATTATACGATGTTGTTTTACTTAAATTGATGAAAAGAAACTAGGTCTTGAAAAAATAAAAAAAATCCATTTTATCTGTTTTTGGAACATGATAAAATGGATTTGCAATTAAATGTTTGCATTGGGTTTGGATTAGGCCTTTTCTTTTTCAAATCGGGCTATAACTTCCTGATAATAATCAAAAGTAATTCGGGCGATGGATTCCCAACTGAATTGTTTCAGTACACGGATACGTCCTTCTTTTCCCATTTTTGTGGCCAATGCTTCATCTTCTAAAAGCAGGTTTATTTTGGCTGCAAAATTCTTCTGGAAAGCCTCGGGATCAGCCGGATTAAAATCGGTTCTGGAAACACTTTCAAGCGGAATTAAATATCCTGTGCTGCCTTCTACAATAATTTCGGGAATGCCGCCTACCAAACTTCCTACTACTGGAGTTTCACAGGACATGGCTTCGAGATTTATGATGCCAAAAGGTTCATATAAAGAGGGACAGGCAAACACACGGGCATGGCTGTACAATACTTTTATTTTTTCGCGTGGCAACATTTCTGAAATCAAAATAACTCCTTCACGTTCTGCTTTTAAGTCGGCTATTAAAGCTTCGGTTTCGGCTGCAATTTCCGGAGTATCCGGTGCTCCGGCACAAAGCACAACCTGGCAATTTTTGTTGAAATGTTTGGCAGCTGCAATAAGCTGTGAAATTCCTTTTTGACGAGTGATGCGACCCACAAAAAGAACAAAAGGAATGGCTGGATTAATACCATATTCCAATAGTAAATCATTATCAAAGGTTGGTTTATAGAATTCAGGATCGATGCCGTTATGAATTACGGTCACTTTCTCGGGAGCAACATCATAGGCTTCGATGACATCCTGTTTCATTTGTTCGCTTACGGCAATAACACCATCAGCACTCTTGTAGGCTTTGTCTTCAATCCAACGGGAAAGGAAATAACCGTTTCCTAATTGTTCCACTTTCCAAGGGCGGTGGGTTTCTAAACTATGAGTAGTAAGAATAAGCGGCACTTGCAATAATTCTCGGGTAAAAACGCCAGCTAAATGGGTGTACCAAGTATGACAGTGTATAATATCAGCCTGTGGAGTGGCTTGTGACATTTCGACATTACGGCTCAAGTTATGAAACATCTTAATGTGTGCATTGTCTTTGTCTTCCATTTTGGTCAGGCAGGAATTGATGCCGCGGACATGCATGCTTGGTGTGTCAGTACTTTGGTCACCAAAACAGCGTACTTCCACTTCTGCTAATTTGGCTAGTTCCTGGCTTAGGAAATCAATGTGTACACCGGCACCGCCATAAATATTTGGCGGGAATTCGTTCGAAAAAAGAGCTATTTTCATCTTGAGAATGTATTTTTATTTGTATTTTATTAAAAAAGCTTGGGTTGTACTCTAATCCAAAACGAATGGTATTATTCATTGTTGAAAAGGATCAGTAATCAAATGGATTCAAAAAGAATTGTTTACACTATGATTTTGATAAATTTAAGAAATAAAACCTCACAGCCAAAATTTATTCCCGAAATGAAGATCTAATTTTTTGATTGAGCAATGATACTATCATTCAGTTAAGGTTTTATTTGTTCTATAGCAATTGAAAAAAGGTTGGTTAACAAAAAACCTCGTCTATTTTGTAATAAACGAGGTTTAGAAATAATGCTTTGGTTGGTTATTTTGCTTTTATTCTTGTTTATAAATATGAATAGACTGACCCACTATTTTCCATTGTCCTTTTATTTTTTCCAATAATCGAATTTCATAAGAGAATGTTTTTTTACCATCTTGAGCTGTCGATTCTTCATCATGACTTACCCAAGCACTGTTACCGGTGATACTCATTTTGTAATTGGTGTTTACAGAAAAACCGCCATTACCCATATTCTCCGGTTTTGTGTCAATCATAGCCATTGGTGGTACATCAAAAGTTTCCCCTTTGGTAGTAGAAACTAATATTCTGCTATAAGGTTGAACATGCCAGCACTCGGTATGGCCTTTACTGTCTCTGGCTCTCCAAGTGGCAGATTCTTTTTCCAATACTTTTTTTATGGCATCTTCTTCTTTTGATTGAGCATAATTGACCATGCTAACTAGCAGGATAAGAAAAAAGGATAATTTCAATTTCATAATAATGTGGTTTTACTGTTTTTAATCTAGATCACTGTTTTTTTATCTTTTTGTCGAAGGATGAAATGTTTTCCAACTGTGCCAATATTCTTGATAGGCACTTAATTTTTTTAAATTTGGTTTAGCCGGATTTTGCGACAGTCCCATAAAGGTGTAGCTGTTATCTGGACTGATTAAAGTATCATTTACAAGGGTAAAAACCTGATCCTTATTTTGTCTTTCCAAAACCACAAAACTGCTATTGTCTTTTGATATAATAACAACAATGGGCTGATTGTTAACGGTGTCGTAAATAATTCGTTCCTTTTGCAGCTTATTCCAATCGTAAGCCTTACTGTTTTTGCCTATGACTACGCCCACAATCCATGATTTAGCCTGCCAGGACGCGGTATCTCGGCGTGTTAGTCTGCCTTTTAGCCTTCCTTTTTCGTATGTTTTTAAGCTGTCATATTCTGCCTGAAATTTTTCATCAGCTTGCATAATCAATGTGTTTGGATTTAGTTCGATCCATTTGTTTAATGCAATTTGAACAGAAGGGAATTCTGGTAAGGTATAGCCTTTTAGTTTACCCGTAATGGCTTCCCCAGTGGCTTGTCGCCACCAAGATTTGGTTGATTGATCTTCAAACATCGCATTGAAATGATCCATGCCCACCAATCTGAAATTCTCGGACTTACCATTAATAATAGGCTCAAAGACTCTACCGGTCCTGCATACCGTGCAATAGGTTACCATAATTGGTTTTCCGCCTATACTATCCCGCACCTGATGGTGATAGCCTAAAAATTGAATAGGGTAGGCTTTGGCTTGTCCATTGTATTTTACAGCCAGCACCAGTCGATCTGGATTAACGGTATTTTTGGTCGTGTTGGTAAGTTGCAGTACGGTTGGCTGATAAAACATCGTATCAGCAGCCATTTCATAATTGGCAGCATAAGCGACGCCTATTACAATTACAATTGCCAAAGCAGGCAACCATTTCGATTTTAAAAAAGTACTTTTTAAACCCAAAAGAATCATTACACCAAATACGATGCGGAAGTACCAACGCCATGAGTATAGAAAATAAGCAATGTCGATACTATTCACTTCTTGACTGCCAGGCATTGGCATAATGAAATAAACATTCGCAATCTCGAATAAGAGGAATCCTAAAATTCCCAGATAAAAAAGTTTCTTCATTTTAATTTTAAGGGTTAAAGAGATTAGTAGCGTTCAGATTCGCTCAAATTACCAATAGGGGGCTTGAGACTTAATGTCCAGTTGGAAATTTATCCGCAATCAAGTTTAAATTAATGCCGTGTTCAAGGAAAGCTTTCATTCCATCCAAAACGGTTGTAAATCCACCGGTCGAATCTCTAATTATCGCTAAAAGTTTTTCACCGGTTTCGGTATAGCCATATTCTTTTACCGAAACATAGGTTGAATTATCACTCATGCTTTCAAACTGAAATTCAACGGTTCTGGCCGGATTATTCCATTCAAATTTGATCTTTTCATTTTCGATAATTGTGGTAACATTAACAACTGCGGATACCTGATACATTTCCCATTCCCAAGTAACGCTTTTGTTCGCTTCCAGTTTTCCGCTACTTTTTGTAAACCAAAAATTCTTTGTGATTTCTGGATTTACCATAGCTTCAAAAACTTCTGAACTTGGTTTTCGGATGAGCATTTTTGCTTCTGAATAATTCGAATTACTGTCTAACATCTCACAACTGTTTTTTAATGATAATTACTGTTATTGTCCCGTGCTTTAAGAGGCGATAAGGATTGGGATTTCTTTAGTTTCGGTTAGGCTCTAAAATTCCATTTGAATAAAATCATTAGTTGTCATTTTCCCTTTCTTTTCATTTCGTCAATAATCCGTTTTCTTATATCGACTTTTGCTCCTCGTAAAACATAAATAGAGATTTCGGGTTCTCTTGCAAACTGATTTATTCTTTTGCCTGCTAAATAGACAGTGTCAAATAACGGAATTTCTTCTTTTCTCTCTTTGTCTTCATCATCAAATTCTTTGACCAAAATAACATCTGTAATTTTTTTGTCAAAGTTGAACCAATTGATATAGTCTGCATTAAAAGAGTTTGCAATCACTTTGTTGTTTTTGGTATAGTAGTTTATTGCTCCGGCTTGTCCGTAGTTATCACAAAGAATTAAGGTTTGATCCAGGTTTGGAAGCGTTGAAGCAACAGAATCTACTTTTATCGCCAGTTCTTTCCATCCTAACATGTCGGCAAAATCTTGTGGTAATAAATGGTCTTTTCCGTCTTCCCAGCGAAGTAAGCCAAGATCTTTGTATCGCTTTGCGTTTTCTACAATGGTTTCAGGACTTTTGTTAGGAAATAAAAATCCGTACATCGGAATGAAAAATAAAAAAGGAATCAGAATAATTATGGGGCGTAAATATTTTTTCCAGCCATCCTTTAAAATGTCGGCAAGGAAAACCGACCCAAATGAAATATAAATAGGGTAAAGCCCAATAGCATAATAGTCTTTCGCCTTGAAGTACACAAAAACGATAAGCGTGAACAGTATGGACCAGAATAAAAAGGTATATGGTTTAAAGGGCTTGTAAAATACCAAAGCATACAAAGCTGAAATAATTACAAATAGAGAACCGATGAAGAAAAATAACTGTGATTTTAAAAATTCTAGTCTGTCAACATTGACCAATTGAGTACTTGCCAATTCATTTAAATGAGAAATCACCGGGAAATTATTGTGGTATTGCCATAAAAGGTTTGGCAAAATCAATAACAATCCTAAAGAAAGTGCCATGTAGAATTTCTTTTGCACAAATATTTTTCGGTGTTCAGATAATAAAATGGCGGGTAAGAGACCTAAGAGCAGAAAGATGACATTATATTTATTGAGAAAACCTATGGCAAATACGATTGCACCAATAAAAAGCCATTTTGAATTTTCAGTTTTGAAATATTTGATTAAAATAAAATAAAAAGCAGTCCAGCTTAAAACGTCAAAAGAGTTGGGCTGATATAAAGTATTGAGTCTTAAAAGCGCCGAGAACAACACACAGGCTGCCCCTAATAGCAGGGCAAAAGTATTACCGTTTAATTCTTCAATCGCTTTCCATACCACTAGAATTGTCAATGCACCGAATAAGGCGGGAAAAAATTTAATCCAAAAAACTGAACCGCCCAGAAAATAAATTATTGTTGAAATCCAAGAAGTAAAAGGGGGAACAGATAAATATCCCCAAGCCAAATGTTTTGCTTGATCCAGGTGTAAGTACTCATCCCTTTGTAAGTCGTACTCAGAACTTATTAAAGAATATTGCAACAAAAATTTCAGTATAATAAAACCAATTAATAGTAACGTCTTTTTTGTCATGGTTGAATTAGATTATTGAAAACTCTTTTTGGGGCTTTATGAAAGTAGGGTTGTGCCACAGTTTCATGTTCATTAAAGTCAAATATACAAAAAGAAGCTTCCGGAAGATATCGGAGGTCAGTTTTAATTTGACTTAAATTGTCTTCATTTCCTGAAATATTATTTTTCAAAAAAAAATCATTCTCAGTTGTAACCATTTTTGATTTCGAAAAATAATTGGCAAAATATGCCTCCCTAAATTCTTTAAACAGGACAAACACAAAGCATCTGCCTTTTTTGAAAGTTTTCTCTTTTTCGAATGTTCGGTATTATTTTTTAGGCTTGGCGCCCATATAGAATGTCAATTTGCTTCCGGCTGTAATATCACTATGGTTTATAAATAAAGTTGGCAAAGGTTTGCCGTTTAGCAGTATTTTTTGAACATATACATTCTTGTCTTTTTGGTTAATCACATCTATTGTAAAAGTGTTGCCATTTTCTAATGTTAATGTGGCATGATTTACCAAAGGCGATCCAATAGCATATTCGTTGGAACCTGGTGCTACCGGGTAAAATCCTAATGATGAGAAGATATACCAAGCACTCATTTGTCCGCAATCATCATTTCCTCCCAAACCATCAGGTGTTGGTTTGTATTGCATTTGCATAATTTTTCTAACCTGATATTGTGTTTTCCAAGCTTGGTTTGTCCAATTGTAAAAATAGGCAACATGGTGTGCAGGCTCATTTCCGTGAACATAACCACCAATGATTCCCTCTCTGGTAATGTCTTCTGTTTCTGCAAAAAATGAATCCGGCAAATGCATGGAGAACAAAGTGTCTAAACGAGAAGCAAAAGCAGTTTCACCACCCATTTTTGCAATCAATTCGGTTGGATTGTGTGGTACAAAAAAGCTGTAATTCCAGCTGTTTCCTTCAATAAATCCTTGACCATGAGTAGACAAAGCACTAAAATCGTTTTTAAACGTCCCATTGGCCAATTTGGGTTGCATGAATCCTGTAGTTGCATTAAAATTATTTTGCCAATTTGCTGATCGTTTTATAAACTCATCATAAACGTCCTGTCTGTTTAATTTTTTGGCCAATTGTGCAATGCACCAATCATCGTATGCATATTCTAAAGTATTTGAAACAGAAATACCACTTTTTTCATCAGGAATAAAACCGAGATCCATATAAGAGTCAATACCTTCATAATTTCGGTGTTTTGCTGTTGCAACACAGGCATTCAGCGCTTCGTTTGGATCGCCATTATAAGCGCCTTTAAGAATGGCATCTGCAATTACCGAAACACTGTGATAACCGCTCATACACCAATTATCGTTGGAATAGTGGGACCAAATTGGCAGCATGTGCAGGGCACTTTGATTGTAATGTGCCAGCATCGATTTTACCATGTCGTTATTGCGCGAGGGCTGAATGATATTGAAAAAAGGATGCAGTGCGCGATAGGTATCCCATAAAGAAAACGTGCTGTAATTGGTAAAACCATTGGCTACATGAGTGTCTTGATCTAAACCTTTGTATTGTCCGTTTACGTCAGTATAAACGGTGGGGTTTATAAAGGTATGATACATGGCGGTATAAAAATTCACCTTGGTGTCTTCCGAAGCTTCTATTGTAATTTTATTGAGTTCAGTATTCCATGATTTTTGAGCGTTGCTTTTTACTTTTTCAAAATCCCAATCTTTAATTTCAGATTGCATGTTCTCTAAAGCATTTTTTTGACTTACAGAGGATAGGGCCAATTTTACTTTAATTTTTTCGCTCTCTTCCGTTTTAAAATCAAAATACATACGTATTCTTTTTCCCGCTATTTCCGGAAAGTTTTTAGATTGATCAAATTTCCTCCAAAATCCACGATACGCTTGTTTGGAGTCGTAATTTTTTTGCCCGTAATTGATAAAGGGTTTAGAAAATGACATAGCAAAGTAAACCGTTCGGGTGCGTGCCCAGCCATTTGTTTGGCGATATCCTGTAATCAATGTATCATTCACCACTCTTACATAAGTCCAAACGTTCTTTTCATCATAATTATAAATTCCAGCCATCAAGTCCAAGATGAGGTGGCTTTCATCCGATTTTGGAAAGGTATATTGATGCATCCCGACTCTGGTAGTTGCTGTCATTTCAGCAATAATATTATCATCATCTAGTTTTACTTTGTAGTAACCGGCTTCGGAGATTTCGTTGGAATGGGAGAAAGCAGAACGGTAACCACTTTTTGTGTCAGATGCCGTTCCGGGATTCAATTGCAGTTTTCCTTGAGTTGGCATCACTAAAAAATCACCCAGATCAGAATGTCCTGTTCCGTTTAAATGGGTATGACTGAAGCCTACAATTGTTTTGTCCTCGTATTTATATCCTGCACAATATTTATACACTTCACCGTTGTATTTTCCGTTTAATTCGTACGAAATAGTATCTGTTTCCGGACTTAATTGTACTGCTCCAAAAGGCACTGTGGCACCCGGATAAGTATGCCCCATTTTTTCGGTACCAATAATGGGTTTTACGTATTTAACTAAATTTTGCTGTGCATTAGCATTAAAATGTAGTAAAAGAATAATAAATAGGAAGTATTTCAT
>RCUJ01001156.1_pt1 | contig 14460 bp, 11 predicted proteins | sample 2166321 | NCBI WGS metagenome assembly RCUJ01 (sample SAMN09932808, study PRJNA488358) | compost metagenome | feature: garden; material: soil; isolation source: compost soil in an enriched community after 118 h of incubation | place: Germany: Experimental Botanical Garden Goettingen | collected... | reverse complement strand
TACCGGCCTGTCACGCCGGGGGTCGCGGGTTCGAGTCCCGTCCGCTGCGCCATACATGAAGCCCTCAGGTAGCGATACCTGGGGGTTTTTTGTTTCCCGTTCCTGGCGCCACGCCGCTGCGGCCTTTCTATCCGCAGAAATCCCTGTAGTCCTCACCTCCCCGAACCGGGCATGGCCTCTTGCATAAAGGGCTTGGTTCACTGGATTGATTCAAATTAGAATTATTCGTATTTGAATCATCATTGGTGCAGGGCTTCCCGACATGACTGATACGCCGATGGCCACGGAGCAGAGCCTCCACGACCTGTACCGCGACCATAGTGGCTGGCTGGAGGGCTGGTTGCGACGGCGCCTGGGCAATGGCTGCGATGCCGCGGACCTCAGCCAGGATACCTTCCTGCGCTTGCTCGCCAGCTCCCAGCGGATCGCCGACCTGGAGGAGCCGCGGGCCTATCTGCTGACGGTGGGCAAGCGGCTGCTGAGCAACTTCTACCAGCGCCGCAGCCTGGAACAGGCGTACCTGGATGCGCTGACGGCGTTGCCCGAGGACAGCGTGCCGTCTCCCGAGCAACGCTGGCTGCTGCTGGAAACCCTGCAGGCGCTGGATGAGCTGCTCGACGGGCTGCCGGCGGCGGTACGCCGGGCGTTTCTCTGGAGCCAGTTGGAGGGTCTGGCCTATCAGCAGATCGCCGAGCGTTTGCAGGTGTCCGAGCGCACCGTCAAGCGCTACATGGCGCAAGCCTACGAGCATTGCCTGCTGGTGGCGCTGTGATGCCCGCGGCCGAGGCCCGCCAGGTGGCGCGGGCCACCGCGCAGTGGCTGGCGTTGCTGGAGTCTGGCGCCGCCACCGAGCGCGATCGAGCCGACCTGCAACGCTGGCGCGACCGCTGTACCAGTCACGAGCAGGCCTGGCAGAAGGCGCAGCTGCTGCGCCAACGCTTCGCCGAACTGCCGGCGGCGCTGGCCCTGGCCAGCCTGGATCGTCCGCAGCCGGGGCGGCGGGCGCTGCTCAAGTCTGCCCTGGGCGCCGCGGCGCTGCTGCCGAGCGCCTGGCTGCTCGGTCGGCAACTGCCGCTGGAGGTCTGGCAGGCCGACCTGCACACCGCCACCGGCGAGCGCAAGCAGGTGCTGCTGGCCGATGGCAGCTCCCTGCAGCTGAACACCGCCAGTGCCGTCGATGTGGATCTGCAGAGCCGGCGCCTGACCCTGGTGGCGGGCGAGATGGCGCTACGGGTGCCGGGGCCTGCGCCTATGACCATCCACAGCCGTCATGGGCTGCTCAGCGTCGGCGCCGGCGAACTCTGCGTGCGCCAGGAGGCGAATGGCTGCCGGGTCTCGGTATACGGCGGCACGGCGTTCGTGCGGCCCTTGCAGGGGCCGGCATTGGCGCTGCGCGGCGGCCAGCGGATCGACCTGCGGGCCGCCGGTGCCGGGGCGCCGGAGCCATTCGATGTGCTGCAGCCGGGCTGGCGCGAGGGCGTGTTGCTGGCACAGGACCAACCGCTGGGGGAATTCCTCGAGGAACTCAGCAAGCACCGGCCGGGCGTGCTGCGCTGGGCGCCGGAGCTCGAGGCGCTGCGCGTCACCGGCAGTTTTCGCCTGGATGACACCGATCGGGTGCTGGCGCTGCTGGCCGCCAGCCTGCCGCTGCTGGTGCAGGCGCGTACGCGGTTCTGGGTCACGCTGCTGCCGCGCAAAAAAGTTGCCTGAGGCCTGTCCCTTTTTTTCGTCTCGCCGGTCATTCCAGGCAAGTGAACGACAACAGAGAGCCTCTCCAATGCCCGTAGTCCTGCCTTTCCGTTTGCGCCCGGTGCGCCCCTTGTTGCGCCTGAGTCTGCTGCTGAGCCTGAGTGTCAGCCCCCTGCTCGTCCCTGCCAGTTGGGCCGAGGATGCCGTCCGCCGCAGTTACCAGGTGCCGGCCGGTAGCCTGGGCGCCGCGCTGACCCGCTTCGCCGGCTTGGCCGGGGTCGATCTGTCGCTGGATCCGGCGCTGGTGCAGGGCCGCGACAGCACCGGGCTGTCCGGCGAATACGCGGTCGAGGAGGGCTTCGCCCAACTGCTGGAGGGGTCCGGGCTGCAGCTGCGGGCCGTGGGCGAGCAGGCCTATACGCTCACGCCCGCCCCGGCGCCGGCCGCCGACGCGCATCAACTGCCGGCGACCCTGGTGATCGGCGCCAGCGCCGAGGCCGCCGAGCAGGCCTATGCCGGCGGTCAGGTGAGCCGCCGCGGCGCCCTGGGCATGCTCGGCGATCGGGATTTCATGGAGACCCCGTTCAGCATGACCTCCTACACCAGCGACACCGTGAAGAACCAGCAGGCGCGCACCCTGGGCGACCTGGTCGGCAGCGATCCGTCGGTGCGCACCACCAACCCGGCCGGCGGGCGCTTCGAGCAGTTCACCATCCGCGGCTTCAGTCTGTTCAACAGCGACGTTGCCTACAACGGCCTGTACGGCATCCTGCCGACCTATTCGATCGACATGGAAATGGCCGAGCGGGTGGACATCTTCAAGGGCCCGAGCCAGCTGATCAACGGCATCTCGCCGCGGGGCAGCGTCGGCGGCGGCATCAACCTGGTGCCCAAGCGCGCGGGCGACAAGCCGCTCACCGAGTTCACCGGCAGCTACGCCGCGGACAGCCAGGTCGGCGGGGTGCTGGATGTCGGCCGCCGTTTCGGTGACGAGAACCAGTTCGGCCTGCGTTTCAACGGCGTGAAGCAGTCCGGCGATACCGAGTGGGACGACCAGAGCGTCGACCGCGAGATGGCCGTGCTGGGCCTGGATTTTCGCGCTGAGCGGCTGCGGCTTTCGGCGGATCTCGGGCATACCGAGCGCGATACCGATGCCCCGCAGGAACGGGTGCTGGTGGGTGCCAATGCCAGGGTGCCGGATGCGCACGAGGTGCGTCACAACTATGCGCAGGCCTGGAGCAAGGCGCGTACCCAGGATACCTTCGGCGCGCTGCGCGGCGAGTTCGACCTCAGCGATTCGCTGCTGGCCTATGCCGCGGTCGGCGCTCGCGAGAGCAACCATGACTTCCTCCGGCATAACGTCTCCATCATCAACGATGCTGGCGACTTCAGCGTCCAGCCCCGTGATTTTACCCGCGACGAGTCGGTCAGGACCGCCATGGCGGGCCTGCGCAACTGGTTCGACACCGGCTCGGTGAGCCATGAGCTGAACCTGTCCGCCAGCTATTTCTACATGGACTTCAGCAATGGTGGTGCGCGTTACCGTGCGGCCCCCAGCAACCTCTACGATCCGCTGCAAACTCCGACACCCGTCACGCCCACTCGCATCGACTCCGAGGTCTACACCGAGAACCGCTTCAGCAGCGTGGCGCTGTCCGACACCCTCGGCTTTATCGATGACCGCCTGCTGCTGACCCTGGGCGCCCGCTGGCAGCGGGTCAAGGTCGATGACTGGAACAATGACGTCAAGGGTGACACGGCCTACGACGAGGAGAAGGTTTCGCCATCGGCGGGCATCCTGTACAAGCTCACCGACCAGCTGTCGCTCTACGCCAACTACATGGAAGGCCTGAGCCAGGGCAAGATCGCCCCGTCGACCTCGGTCAACGACGACGAGATCTTCCCGCCGTTCATCAGCCGCCAGGTCGAGGTCGGCGCCAAGTATGACCTGGGCTCGTTCGCCCTCACCGCCAGCGCCTTCCGCATCAAGCAGCCGGCCTACGAGACCAACGTCAGCACGCGGGTATTCGGCCCGAACGGCAAGCGGGAGAACCGGGGCGTCGAGCTGAGCCTGTTCGGCGAACCGCTCGAGGGCTTTCGCCTGCTCGGTGGCGTGATGTACATCGACAGCGAACTGACCGATACCGTCGACGGCGCCTCCGACGGCAACCGCGCCCCGGCCACGCCCGAGTACAACCTCAACCTCGGCGCCGAGTGGGATGTACCGACCCTGTCGGGGCTGACCCTGACCGCCCGCGGTATTCATTCCAGCTCGCAGTACCTGGACCAGGCCAACAGCAAGCAGATCGACGGCTGGGAGCGATTCGATCTCGGCGCACGCTACGCCTTCAAGGCAGGCGGCAAGGACGTCACCCTGCGCGCCACGCTGGAGAACGTGCTGGATGACCGCTACTGGGCTTCGGCCGGCGCCTCGGACGACAGCGAACCTGGGCTGACCCTGTCGACGCCGAGAACCTGGCTGGTGTCGGCCACGGTCGGCTTCTGATCGCAGGGTCGCGGCGTCCGCAGGGGGCTTTGAGCGGGCGCGCGACAAACTGTCATCTTGCGTTCATCTGCTTGCTCTAGCTTGATCGGCATATGCATTTTTCGACCACAGCATCAAGCGGGAGGAGCCAGCAATGGATGACTATCAGGAAGAGTTGCTCGAGTCGCGTGGCGGTGAGCAGGACCTGTCCGAGTGGGATGAGGACGCCACCGAACTTTAAGGTGCCTGGCGCTGGCTGCGGCGAAATTCGCCCGGAGTCTGCTGGCTCCAGCGTTTGAAGGCGCGCTGGAAGGCCTCGGCCGAGGCGAAGCCGAGCAGGTAGGCGATCTCGCCGAAGGCCAGCTCGGTGTCGCGGATATAGGCCATGGCCAGGTCGCGGCGGGTTTCATTGAGGATGGCGCGAAACTGCGTGCCTTCCTCGGCCAGCTTGCGCCGCAGGGTCCAGCTCGGCAGTTGCAGGCGCGCGGCGATTTCCTGCAGGTCGGGCTCGCGGCCGTGCAGCAGCGGCCCGAGCAGGCGGGTGATGCGCTCGCGCAGGCTGCGGGTGCGGGTCAGGTGCTCGAGTTCCCGTTCGCAGATCGCCAGCAACTGGTGCCAGGTGCTCGGGCAGTGCTCGGGGTTACGCAGGTTGAGCGTGCTCTGCTGCAGGCGCAGTTGATTGTGTTCGGCAGCAAACTCCACGGGGCAGGCGAACAGCTCACCGTACTGCGCGCCGTAAGCGGGCGCGGGAAACTCGATCTGGATTTTTTCCACGCTCAGGCGTTGCCTGGCCAGGCTGCCCAGTTGCTGGGCCCAGCCGGCCAGCACCGAGTCGACCACGAAGCGGTTGTAGGCGTTGTACGGGCTGATCGAATAGAAGCGCAGCCAGGCGCCGCGGGCATCTTCGTGCAGGCTGGACTGGCCGCGGCAGTTGGTCGCATACAGCGGCTCGAAGCGGATCAGGGCGCGGGCCGCCTCGCGCACGGTTGGCGCCTGGGCTGCGGTGACGCCGGCCAGGCCGACCTGGCTGAGGCGGCTCAGGCCGCCCATCAGCAGGCCGAGGCCGGGTTCGCCGGTCAGTTGAATGGCCGCATGCCCCAGGCGCATGTAGCGTGGAATCGACAGGCGCGCGCCGGGTTCGGCCAGTCTGGCCGGGTCAAGGCCATAGTTCTCGAGCAGGGGCTGGGGATCCTGTCCAAGCTGGCGCACGGCATCGGCCAGGCTGTGGACGAAACCGACCGAGAGGTCGCCGAGGCGCACCCGTTGCGGTTTCACTCGGCGGCTATCCAGAAGTTCAACAGATGGCTGCCCGGCGCCGGGCTGGCTTGCTCGACCTCGCGGGGGATCAGCAGAATGTCCCGCGAGGCGCCGCCAATCGGCCAGTCCAGCTTGCCGCGCAGGAACAGCGCCGGGCTGCTCAGGTCGCCGTCGACCAGGTGCAGGCTGCTCTGCGGATAGCCGGGGCGCCAGTCGCGCTCGACCCGGTAATCCACTGTGCCGACGCTGAGGCGTTGCGCCGGGGTGGCGTCGGCACGCCAGGGCCAGGGTTCGAGGTGCGGGCTGCCCTGGATCGTGCCTTGTGGGGAAAACACCAGGCTGAGATTGCGCAGCGGGCCTTCGCCGCTGAGCAGCCGTCCATCCTCCACGCGCGGCTCGGGTAGCAGGATGGAGCCGGCCAGCAGGGTGACGCGGTACTCGCGGGCCAGACCGCCGAACAGCTGCTGGTAGTCCTCGGCCATCTGCTCGGCCTTCATTCGTAGCAGGGCTTCGTCCAGGCGTTCGGCATCCAGGTTCAGCAGCAGTGCCTCGATGGCCAGCAGCGGGTTGCCGAGCAGCAGCCAGTCGCGCACTTCCTGGCGGCTGCGCGCCCGATAGAACTCGACCTTCTCGCCGCGGGCCAGCAGCCAGGTGCCGATGTGCTCGGGCAGCGCCACCAGGGTGTCGGGGCCGAGCAGGCCGGCGTCCCGGGCGTTATCCAGGGCGGCGGCAAGCTTCAGGCGCAGGTGGGCCGGGCTCTGGTAATCCATGGGGTAGAGCTGCGGGCGGATCAGCAGCAGGTTGCCACGCGTCTGCGCCGGGGCCGGCGCGCTGCTGATCGAGCTGCGCAGGTCGGACAGGTAATGGGCGGCCGGGCGCCGTTCGGCCCAGATCAGGAAGGCGACCAGGCAGCTGCCGGCGATCAGTGCGATCAGGAGTATCGAGAGTTTACGGATCATGGCTACAGGGTAGGTCGATGAGTGGAGGTCTGCCAAGTGCTGGAGTTCATTTTGATCATAAAGTTGTAATTTTTGGTCATTGAGGCGCCTGCTCCGGCTCTTTATTGTCTAGGAGCCTGTCGGGCTTGACCGCCTGCAGCAGGACAGCGTCAAGTCCGACAGGCTCCCAATACCGACCGTGGTCCAGTTGAGACCACGGCATTCCGTGAAACGCACACCCCGCTGTGGAGACTTCCATGACCACTCTGTACCCGCATCTGCTCGCCCCGCTGGATCTGGGCTTCACCACCCTGAAGAACCGCACCCTGATGGGCTCGATGCACACCGGTCTGGAAGAGAAGCCGGGTGGCTTCGAGCGCATGGCCGCCTATTTTGCCGAGCGCGCCCGTGGCGGTGTCGGCCTGATGGTCACCGGCGGCATCGGCCCGAACGAGGAGGGCGGCGTGTACTCGGGGGCGGCCAAGCTGACCACCGCGCAAGAAGCGGAGAAGCACAGGGTCGTCACCCAGGCGGTGCATGAAGCCGGCGGCAAGATCTGCATGCAGATCCTGCATGCCGGGCGCTATGCCTACAGCCCCAAGTCGGTGGCGCCGAGTGCGATCCAGGCGCCGATCAACCCGTTCAAACCGAAAGAACTGGACGAGGAGGGCATCGAGAAGCAGATCGCCGATTTCGTAAACTGCTCGCTGCTGGCCCAGCAGGCCGAGTACGACGGCGTCGAGATCATGGGTTCGGAAGGCTACTTCATCAACCAGTTCCTGGCTGCCCACACCAATCAGCGCAACGACCGCTGGGGCGGCAGCTACGCGAACCGCATGCGCCTGCCGGTGGAGATCGTCCGTCGCGTGCGCGAGGCGGTGGGGCCGAACTTCATCATCATCTATCGCCTGTCGATGCTCGACCTGGTCGAGGGCGGCAGCAGCTGGGAGGAGATCGTCCTGCTGGCCAAGGCCATCGAGGCGGCCGGCGCGACCCTGATCAACACCGGCATCGGCTGGCACGAGGCGCGCATTCCGACCATCGCCACCAAGGTGCCGCGCGCGGCCTTTACCAAGGTCACCGCCAAGCTGCGCGGCGAGGTGCAGATCCCGCTGATCACCACCAACCGCATCAACACCCCGGAAGTGGCCGAACAGGTGCTGGCCGAGGGTGACGCTGACATGGTTTCCATGGCCCGGCCGTTCCTCGCCGACCCTGAGTTCGTCAACAAGGCCGCCGATGGCCGCAGCGACGAGATCAACACCTGCATCGGCTGCAACCAGGCCTGCCTGGACCACACCTTCGGCGGCAAGCTGACCAGTTGCCTGGTCAACCCGCGCGCCTGTCACGAGACCGAACTGAATTACATCCCCACCACCCAGGTGAAGAAGATCGCCGTGGTCGGTGCCGGCCCGGCCGGGCTGGCCGCCGCCACCGTCGCCGCCGAGCGTGGCCATAGCGTGACCCTGTTCGACGCCGGCAGCGAGATCGGCGGCCAGTTCAACGTGGCCAAGCGGGTGCCGGGCAAGGAGGAGTTCTTCGAGACCCTGCGCTATTTCAAGCGCAAGCTGCAGACCAGCGGCGTCGAGCTGCGCCTGAATGCCCGGGTGTCTGCCGACGATCTGGCCCGGGGCGGCTTCGACGAGGTCATCCTGGCCACCGGTATCGCCCCGCGCACCCCGGAAATTCCGGGTGTGGACCACCCCAAGGTGATCGGCTACCTGGATGCCATTCTCCAGCGCAAGCCGGTGGGGCAGACCGTCGCGGTGATCGGCGCCGGCGGTATCGGCTTCGATGTGTCCGAGTTCATCACCCACCAGGGCCAGGCCACCAGCCTCGACCGCGAGGCGTTCTGGCGCGAATGGGGCATCGACACCGCGTTGCAGGCCCGCGGCGGCGTGGCCGGCATCCAGGCCCAGCCCCACGCTGCGGCGCGCCAGGTGTTCCTGCTGCAGCGCAAGAAATCCAAGGTCGGCGACGGCCTGGGCAAGACCACCGGCTGGATTCACCGCGCCGGCCTGAAGAACAAGAACGTGCAGATGCTCAATGCGGTCGAGTACCTCAAGGTCGACGATGCGGGGCTGCACATCCGTATCGGCGAAGGTGAGCCGCAGGTGCTGGCGGTGGATACGGTGATCCTGTGCGCCGGCCAGGATCCGCTGCGCGAGTTGCAGGACGGGCTGCTCGCGAGCGGGCAACGCGTGCACCTGATCGGCGGCGCCGATGTGGCCAGCGAGCTGGACGCCAAGCGGGCGATCGATCAGGGTTCGCGCCTGGCGGCGCAGCTGTGACGGGCGCGGCGAACACCGCTGCTGCGCTGGCGGTGCAACCGGCGGTGGCCGAGGCGCTGGATAAATGGCACGCGATGATTGCCGCCGGCGATCTCAGTGAGCTGCCGGCGCTGCTGCATCCGCAGGTGGTGTTCCGTTCGCCCATGGCCTTCAAGCCCTATGTCGGCGCGCCGCTGGTGACCCTGATTCTCGGCACGGTGGTCAAGGTCTTCGAGGACTTCCATTACCATCGCCAACTGGCCAGCGCCGATGGCCGCAATGTGGTGCTGGAGTTCGCCGCCAGGGTGGCTGGACGCGAGCTCAAGGGTATCGATATGATCCGTTTCGATGAGCAGGGAAAGATTGTCGAGTTCGAGGTGATGATCCGGCCAATGAGCGGCTTGCAAGTGTTGGGCGATGAAATGGCCAGACGTTTGGCGCCGTTGCTGTCGGGCCAAATGCCTTGATCGATTGCGGCTAACCCATCACAGTTTCGCTCCGTCGTCGGCTCGTTTGGGGCTGGCGGCCGAGCGACTGCCAACCCAGTCACATTGCCGGTGTCGGCTTTTCCCCTAGACTTGCCTGAATATAGGAACAGCGGCTGCAGTGCGGGCGTGGTCTTGCTTGTCAGACATCCCGCCAAGCCGTAGCGTGGCTGTGAGCGGAGCGCCCGTGCTCCGGCGCGTTGCCCGCATCAGCTGATTCCAGCGTATTGGCCTAGAGGGAACCCGATGAGCATGCAGAACAAGCCGCAGATGGTTGAGGCCGTGATGTTCTTCAGTGAGCGCGGTGGCGTCTGCAAGCAGATGTTCTTTGCCGAGTTCGAGGCCTTGCTCGACGGCGTGGTCAACATGCCGGAATTCGCCGATCAGCAGATGCGTATTGCCTATGTGTCAATCAATCCGCGCCTGTTGATCCGGGCGGCAGTGTTCTTCTATCTGGACTTCGACGAGAAAGGCGCACCGGACTCGGGCTGGAATATTCCCCTGCAGCACCTGTCCGAGCGTGCCGGCCGCGGCCCCGACTTAGGCGCCGGGCCGATTCGGCTGGCGTGCCGCAGTCAGTGCCCGGTGTCCTGGCATCAGATGCACCTGTGGGATCCGAATCTGGCACCTGGGCACAATGACCTGGTACTGCTGCGTGACGCCGTCAAACGCAACAACCTGGGCTTGCTGATCGAGGATGACAGCACCCAGGCCATCGCTCCCGAGCGCCTGCACATGGCCTCGGAAGACAAGTGGTATGCGCCCGATGCCGCCGCGGAGGCGGCTGGTAAAATCGCCGAGACGATGGATCAGGAACACCGCCTGAAGACCGCGCAGCTGGTCAAGCAGCAGCGCTTGCGCATCAGCAGCCTGAGCCAGCAACACGAAGAGGAAGTGGCCAAGCTCAGATTGGCCCATGAACAGCAGAACCACAGTCTGCAAGCGCAGGCGCGTGAGCTGGATCAGGCGTTGCGCCAACAGCAAGAGTTGAACGCCGACCTCAAGGCGCAATTGGCCGCGCAGGCGGCAAGCATGCAGTCGTTGCGCGAGGAAGTGGCCGTGCAAATGCGCGAGCTGGAGTCTAATGAGCGGAGTGCAAACGAGATTCTGCGAGACCAGTTCGAGAATGAACTGCACGCCAAGATCGCCTCGGCGGTGGCCGAGTACAAGGAGCAAGTCGCCATTCGCGACGTCGAACTCGCCTACCGCAATGAGCAGGACGCGCAGTTGCGCGAAGAAGTCGAACGGCTCAAGCGTGAGCGTGACGAATTGGCCAGCCAGGGCGGTGGGCAGATTCTCGAGCGGTTGGCCAAGCTCGGTGTGGTCTTCGTGGTTTATCACCCCGGCGCCGGCCACCTGACCATTCCCCTGCAGGACATCGGCAGCTATCGGGACAACCCCATGGCCTACGCCGCGGCCAAGTGCTTCGTTTCCGAAGTGCAGTACCGCCAGTGGCTGGCACACTACCAGCAACCGAGTTGTGAGGCAGTGCTGCCCAGCGGTCAGCGCTGCGCCATCCCGATCGACCGGGTCGACACCCCGAGCCGTTTCAGTATTGGCAACTCCAACTGCTGCGAACGGCACAAGTCCGCTAGTCGCTTGCGTACAGTCGGCTAAGCCTTGCCGCTGGTTGCCCCCGCTTGGGCGCCCAAGGCGCCGCTTCAGCCATTGCGGCTGGACTGGCTGGCGCTGGCCGGCGTCGAGCTGGCCGTATTGCGCCTGGATCTGATCGATCCGCTGATCAGCGGCAACAAATGGTTCAAGCTGGCGCCCTACCTGCAGGCGGCTTGCGCTGTCGGCGCCGAGGGCTTGATCAGTCTCGGCGGCGCTCATTCCAATCATCTGCATGCGCTGGCCGCTGCGGGCCAACGCTTCGACTTCCCCACGGTTGGTTTGCTCCGCGGTACGCCGCAGGACACGCCTACCGTGCGCGATCTGCAGCGCTACGGCATGCAGCTGCACTGGCTGGGCTATGGCGGCTATCGTGCCCGCCATCGGCCGGACTTCTGGGCGCCGTGGCGTGAGCGTTACCGCACCCTGCATCCGGTGCCCGAGGGTGGCGGTGGTTTGCCGGGGGCCCTGGGCTGTAGCGGGCTGGTGAGTCAGGCGCAGGAGCAGCTGACAGCGCTCGGTTGGCCGGACTATCACGGCTGGTGGCTGGCTGCGGGCACGGGAACGACCCTGGCGGGCCTGGTGCTGGGCGAGGCGGGTGCTCATCCGGTCTATGGCGCGCTGGCGGTGCCGGACGATCATGGCGTGGCGCAGCGGGTGCGGGCGATTCTCGACGAGGCGCAGGCGGCGGATTGCGCCTACCAGTTGCTGGATGCCAGTCGCGGCGGTTTTGCCAAGGTCGATGCGGCGCTGCTGGAATTTCTCCTGGCCAGCGAGGCGGCCAGCGGGCTGGCGCTGGAGCCGCTGTATACGGCCAAGGCGCTGATGGCGTTGCGTCAGCGCGTCGAGGCCGGTTACTTTGCTCGCGGCAGTCGTCTGTTGTTCGTGCATACCGGCGGCTTGCAGGGACGCGCCGCGGCGTTGCGCCAGTATCAACGGTCGTGCACACGCGCTATTGGCGCGTCTTCCGAGTCTTGACCAGCGGAGCCTGGATACCCATGAACGACCCCCTGAACCCCGAGCAGTTGCGCAGTTTTACCCCGCTCAATGTGCTGTCCGAACAGCAGTGGCGGGAGCTGCGCCGTCAGCTGGTACCGCAGCCGCTGCTGGCCGGACAACTGCTCTTTCGCCACGGCGAGCAGACGGGCCTGACCTACTATCTGCTCGCTGGCGAGCTGCTGCTGCAGACGGTCGATGGCCAGCAGCGTCTGCTCGCCGGTAGTGCTGCCAGTTGTCACCCGCTGTCGCCCAGTTTGTCGCGTCTGCATGAGGTGCGTGCCGCCACCGATGCCAGCCTGCTGGCGGTGGATACGGCCACCCTCGACCGGCTGCTGACCTGGCGTCTGGCCTATCAGGATTTGCTCCTCGAGCTTGGTCAGAAGCATGCCGACGTGGAGTGGCTGGAGCGACTGCTGGCGAATCCGCTATTCGCCAAGGTGCCGCCGAGCAATGTGAGTAGCATGCTCGAACGCCTGCAGCGCATCGAGCTGGCAGCGGGCACCACCCTGTTGCGTGAAGGGGAGTCCGGCGATTGTTGTTATTTTCTCGAAAGCGGCCGCGCCGAAGTGATTCGCGGTGCCGGTAGCGAGCAGCAGGTATTGGCCGAGCTGGAAGTGGGTGCCTGTTTCGGTGAGGAAGCCCTGCTCGCCGATCGCCCGCGCAATGCCACTGTGACCCTGATCGAGGATGGCGTGGTGTTGCGCCTCGCTCGGCAGGATTTCTTCCCGTTGCTCAAGGCTCCGGTGGTCGCCGAGGTCTCCCTGGGCGAAGCGGCGCGCCTGCTGGCGGCCGGCTCCCAGTGGCTGGACGTGCGCCTGCAAGATGAATACGAGCGCGGCCATGCCTTGGAGTCCCTGCATATGCCGTTGCAGCTGCTGCGCCTGAAGGCGCGGCTGCTGGACAAGGCGCGCACCTATCTGTGCTATTGCGACAGTGGCAAACGCAGCGCCAGTGCGGTGTTCTTGCTGGCGCAGCTGGGCTTCACCGCCTATGTCCTGCGCGATGGCTTGGACGTGTTGCCGGCCGTGCAGCGCGATGCCTTGCTCTGCGAAAGCGGTTCGGGCTACCTGGCGCGGTCCGGTGGGCGTACCGAGCGCAGCGGCTGACGGTTGTCCTCGGTGCTATATCGCCGCGGGTTCGGGCATGCTTGCCGGCCAATCGTCGCTGACCAGAAACACCCGCTCCAGCTCCTGCCAGTCGTCCTGCGGGCCGTGCTGCAGCCTCACCAGTAATTGCGCCTTGGCCTGCGGCTGCAGGGCGTGTAACCAGTCGTGCAAGCTCTCGGCGGACCACAGCTCGGCCCGGCCAATGCGCGCGGGTGCCAGCCAGGCCGCGCGTGGCAAAGGCTGCCAGCAGCCGTCGCTGTTCTGCGCGGCGAAAGCTGGCCAGTCACGCCGGTACAGCCAGCGCCCAGTCAAGTGCTGCGGGTTGGCGCCCGCAGGCGGCACGCAAGTTTTCGGCCAGGGGTAGAACAGGTAACCGCCGAGCCAGAGTGCCGCCTGGGCATCGTCCAGGTCGAGTTCGGCCAGCGCCGGGCGCGCTTCGCCGCGTGCCGACATGGGCAACTGGTGCTGGCTGAGATGGTCGAGCTTGATATCCAGGCGGTCATGGCTGCCCGGGCCGATCCAGTGGGCGAGTTCGGCGCCGCTTTGCTGTTGCGGGCCGAGGTAGAGTTTGATCGCCAGTTCCAGGTGGTGCACGCCTTCCTCGTCGCGCAGCAGCAAGTCGAGTTCGCCGAGGGTCTGGCCGTTTTGGCGGATCGGCAGGTTGGCCGCCAGCAGCTCGATACCGGGGGCGGCGTGCAGGGCGAATTGCCAGAGACGTTCGTAATACAGGCCCAGGCGGCGCACCGAACTCTGTGCCAGCCAGTCCAGCAGGCCACCTGGATCCTGGTCGAGGCGGGTCAGCCAGTCGGCCAGCAGGCCGGGCGCACGGCCCCATTGGCTGGCGCTGAGCGGGTGGCGTTGCGGCCACGGCAGGCTGCTCAGCAGCGGCGGCGAGAGCAGCACCCAGGCCAGATCCCGCACCACGGGTTGGCGCAGTTGCTGCTGCAGGTCGGTAAGCGCGGGAAAAGGTGTCATGGTTCGAGCATAGCGCCAAATCCTGGCGCGGCGGTTGCCGGGAGCGCCGCGAGTTTGCCGCTGCCTGCGGCTTTCGCCCATAATCGAACCTCTCTAGATCCAGAGCCTGCGGGAGTCCCATGGACCAATTTCGTAATATCGGCATCATCGGCCGTCTGGGTAGCACCCAGGTGCTGGATACCATCCGCCGGCTGAAGAGGTTTCTGCTCGACCGTCACCTGCATGTGATTCTCGAAGACACCATCGCCGAAGTACTCCCGGGTCATGGCTTGCAAACGTCCTCACGGAAGATTCTCGGCGAGGTCTGCGATCTGGTTATCGTCGTCGGCGGCGACGGCAGCATGCTCGGCGCGGCCCGCGCGCTGGCGCGGCACAAGGTGCCGGTGTTGGGGGTTAACCGCGGCAGCCTGGGCTTTCTCACCGATATCCGTCCGGATGAACTGGAACTCAAGGTCGCCCAGGTACTGGAAGGCAACTACCTGACCGAGAACCGTTTCCTGCTGGAGGCCGAAGTGCGCCGGCATGGCGAAGCGATCGGCCAGGGCGATGCGCTCAACGACGTGGTGCTGCACCCGGGCAAATCGACGCGAATGATCGAATTCGAGTTGTTCATCGATGGCCAGTTCGTCTGCAGCCAGAAGGCCG
>RCUJ01001155.1_pt1 | contig 14464 bp, 13 predicted proteins | sample 2166321 | NCBI WGS metagenome assembly RCUJ01 (sample SAMN09932808, study PRJNA488358) | compost metagenome | feature: garden; material: soil; isolation source: compost soil in an enriched community after 118 h of incubation | place: Germany: Experimental Botanical Garden Goettingen | collected... | reverse complement strand
ATTAAAACTAATCGTCTTTGTCTTGAAAAACAAAATTGATTCCGAGCTGAAAGGCTGCACTGCTGGCTTTTGAGATGTCTTTATATTCTAAAACATTATTAACTAGAGCATAAATATTAACAGGACCAATTGTTCCTGCAAGTCCTAAACCAATATTTGTGTTTGAAAATGTATCTAAAGTATAAGTAGCTTTTAAGTCTAATTTCTTAAAAATATTTCTTCTATAAAAAGCTGTTAAGGCAAATAAAGGTGTTCGAGGTGCTGACATCGCAAAAAGCTGCGCTCCTACCCCATTTTTATAATATGTATTGACTTTTCCGTGACAATTACATTCGTCATCTGGACGGGCTTCTCCAAATGAATATTGAATAGAAGAATACAGTTTTGTTGGACGCCATGTTGTATACTTATTATAAAGAGTATCTCTTGGTATGGCTTTTTCAAATTCGTCGAAGACATTTTCGGGATCATCTGAACCTAAAAAATTAGGATTGGCACCATTGTAACGGTAAGTTCCTTTATAGGTAAGAGTTTCTATGTCTTTGGTTTGTCTTACAAAACCTAAATCTACAATACTTGCCGTTAACTGTAAATTGTCTTTTATATAATAGGTTATTCCAGCATCGACACCAAAACCAAGACTTCCGTTAAAAAAGGTATTATTGGCAATATCTCGAGCGACATTTCCTTCATATTCATCTTTAGTAAAACTTGCAATTCCAGAAGTTTTTAATTCTAAATTGGAAGAAATAACCTGATTATAAAGGTTTGGAGTTCCAGATTCTTGACCTGTATATATGTAGCCTGAATTTTTTGTCGAAGTAGCATTTGCACCACTTGAATAAATTTTGGCACGTCCTCCATAAACAAATTTATCATTTACTTTTTTATGAAAACCAACATGAAAAACAGAAAGCACTTCGGCTTTCATATTCAAATCACCCAGATTAAACGATTTTCCGATATAATCTCGGTTTCCGTTTAAGGCCAGCAAAGCCAAATCTTTGGGAACAAACATGAAAAAATCGAATTCCTGATATAACCCGAATGAAATGTAGGAACGGCTTTCTCTTCCTCCAATTCTAAATCCGCCCGAAAATATTTCCAATTGCTGGTTGGTCACAACTTTATCATTACTGGAAGATTTATTGACTACATCTCTAACTTTTTGATTAAAATCGACTCCATCATTTGAAAATAAATCATAAGCTGAAAAACTGCTGGAACCAACATTTGCAGAAATTCCAGATAAAACTGGAAATCCAAAATAATATTTATACGAAACATCAGCTCCTGGATTTACAAGTGAAGACTGCGGAATTGAAGTAAAATTATACAACAGCTCTCTGTTTTGGGCAAAACAAGAAAGATGAAAAAACAAACAAAGAATCAGTGCCTTTCTCATTCGATTACTAAATAAGCTGTTGCACTTGATCTTAATTTTAAATTTCCTAGACTTTCACTATTTAATGGAGGTCCTGCAGCAATTATTACTACAAAACCTATTTTTTGAGTTTGTTTTAAAAGATCTAATCGAGCGTTTTCAAAAACTTCTGTTGGATATTTTATAACATTTGGTGTTCCTTTATAAGATGGAACTGCAAAAGATATAGTTTGCAAGACTTGGTTCTGATCATTAAGCAAAAGCATATTTATAACAAAAGAACGATTGATATTGTTTTCGATTTCAAAATCAAACTCGGCTTTTTTAAGACGCTCATTAAAAAACTTGTCTTTAAAAACATCAAAATCTCTTACATCAGGATAAATATTAGTTCCGCCATCATCTACGAGTTTGTTTGCAGGAATATCAAAATAAGCAAGATTTGCCACAAATACAGGTTCGATCTTAAAATCGTTTACCTGATCAAAGTCTAAATCGCTTGAACAAGAAAACAATAAAAAAACTAGAAAAATTATACTTGAAATTTTACTTAGCGAGCTTGATCTCATGGCAATAGTTATATCGAAACTAAATGTAACGCATTTGTGTTTACATTCATTATCTAAGGTAAGAAAAATAACTATTTTTTAATGAAACTTTCCGAACAATTTTGAAGCTTCATTATAAGCACTTTCAAAACTAAGAGAATTTAGTCCCGTTATTTTTTTGTTAGCCGTAAAATACGAAACCAGTTTTTCTGTCGGCATATTTCCTGTAAGCTTATCGGTTGCCATCGGACAGCCTCCAAAACCTTGAATAGCGCCATCAAAACGAGTACAGCCTGCTTTTGCTGCTGCATCGATTTTTTCGAACCAGCTTTCTGGCGTGGTATGAAGATGAGCTCCAAACTCAATTTCAGAATATTTCGGAATCAAGTCTGAAAACAAATAAGTTATGACTTCTGGTGTAGAAGTTCCAACAGTATCAGAAAGTGATAGGATTTTCACGCCCATTCCTGCCAGTTTTTCTGTCCACTCTCCTACAATTTCAACATTCCACGGGTCTCCATATGGATTTCCGAAGCCCATGGAAAGATACGTTACCACTTCTTTGTTTTTCTTATCAGCCACTTCAAGAATTTCTTCGAGCGTAACCAATGATTCTGCAATAGTTTTGTGCGTATTACGCATTTGAAAGTTCTCTGAAATAGAAAATGGAAAACCTAGATATTGAATCTGATCATAATTTGCTGCTGTTATCGCGCCTTGTGTATTGGCAATAATAGAAAGCAGTTTGCTTGTTGTTTGAGACAAATCAAGTTGTTCTAAAACAGCTGCAGTGTCCTGCATTTGCGGAATAGCTTTTGGAGAAACAAAACTTCCAAAATCGATTGTATCAAAGCCAACTCGCAACAAAGCTTGTATGTAGGCAACTTTATTTTTTGTTGGAATAAAATCCTTAATGCCTTGCATGGCATCTCGAGGGCATTCAATGATTTTGATTTCTTTACTCAAAGCTTATTCTTTTGTAAAGGCTAAGTTAGTTTCTTTTTTAATGAAATAAAAATTATGTTTTTTTTAAACCATATAAGTCATATAAGTTCATTTAATAGCATTCTAAAATCTTCCGTTCAAGATTACACATTCTGAATTGTAGAAGCGCACTGTAGTGCGTCTACGCAAAGGGAATCTGCAATGTTGAAAATACTGGACATGAGACGCACTGCAGTGCGCCTCTACAATCTATCACAAAAACTGCACAAAAATCGAAACGTAAAATTATTACCAAAAAAGGTAATATTTTAAATTATTACCAAAAAACGTAATGCAAAAATTTATTACGTATATTTGTAATAGAAAATTTATAATTTTTTAATTATATTTGAGTTATGACTAGTGTAATTACGGGTGACATAATTGGTTCAAGACAGCAATCTGAACATTGGGTTGAAGATTTAAAGAAAATCTTAGCTCCATTCGGCCATACTCCAAGTCAATGGGAGGTGTATCGGGGAGACGAATTTCAAATTGAAATTAGTAATCCCGAAGATGTGCTGTTAGCCGCTATTTTGATAAAAGCACATTTAAGAACCATAAAATCTGATGCCCGAATGAGCATTGGTTTTGGAAATAAAACGCACAATGCTGAAAGAATATCCGAAAGCAATGGTTCTGCGTTTATTAATTCGGGAGAACTTTTTGAAACTTTAAAAAAACAGAAAGTTACTCTGGCCATGCGAACAAGAGATATTGATTTGGACGAAAAACTAAATTTAATGCTCCAATTAGCATTGACCTTTATGGACAGCTGGCTGGTACAGTCGGCAGAATTTGTAGCTGTTGCAATTGAAAATCCAACTTTGTCTCAAGAAGAATTAGGACAAAAATTAGGCATTAATCAAGCTGCTGTTAGTCGAAGACAAAAACGCGCTCAGTTTGATTTGGTAATGAATTTAGATCGATACTTTAGAAAACAAATAAAACAACTTACAGCCCCATGATTTTATTTATAAAACTGCTTCTTGCACATTTGTTAGGTGATTTTATCTGGCAGCCCAATTCTTGGGTCGCCAATAAAGAAATCAAAAAACACAAAAGTGTTTATTTGTATATTCATATTTTATTGCACGGAGTTCTAGCAGCTGCTTTAGTAGGCGAAATCAATTTTATACCTTATGCTGTTTTAATTGCTGTTACACATGGAATTGTAGATTTAATCAAATTAAATTTTCAGAAAAATGAAACCAAAAGAACTTGGTTTGCTGTCGATCAACTTGCGCACATTTTAATTTTAATTGGAATTGCACTTCTATATGAAAATAAGCCTATTCCCTATTTTTGGAAAGATAATGAGTTCTGGATTCTACTTACAGGATTTTTATTGCTCACAAAACCAACCTCTATTTTTATAAAAACTATCATATCAATATGGGCTCCCGAAAGCAAAGACAGCCATCAGGATAATTCTCTGATAGCTGCTGGAAATTATATTGGTATTTTAGAACGCTTATTTGTTTTTGGTTTTATTCTAACCGGACATTTTGAAGCTATTGGTTTTCTACTTGCCGCTAAATCTATTTTTAGATTCGGCGATTTAAAAGAAGCCAAAGATAGAAAGTTAACCGAATATGTTTTAATCGGTACTTTAATTAGCTTTGGAATTGCAATACTTACTGGATTAACCGTTCAAGCGTTGCTTTTACAATTGCTCTAAAACTTTTTTGTTAATTGCTTTTATTAATGCTGGCCCTTCGTAAATAAACCCAGTGTACAATTGCACTAAACTTGCTCCCGCATTTAGTTTTTCGATTGCATCATCTGCAGAATGAATTCCTCCTACTCCAATAATTGGAAATGCTTTATTGCTTTTTTCTGAAAGAAAACGAATTACTTCTGTAGAACGTTTCGTTAATGGTTTTCCAGACAAACCTCCCGTTTCTGTTTGGTTCGCAGATTGCAAACCTTCTCTAGAAATAGTGGTATTGGTTGCAATTACACCTGCAATCTGAGTTGTTTTTACAATATCAATAATATCTAATAATTGCTCATCTGTTAAGTCTGGAGCAATTTTTAAAAGAATTGGTTTTACCTTTTGCGTACTTGTTTTTTGTTTTTCGACATTTCTATTTTGCAATGTCTGCAATAAGGCGGTTAGAGGCTCTTTATCTTGTAAAGCTCTTAAATTTGGTGTATTTGGCGAACTCACATTCACTACAAAATAATCTACATGATTAAAAAGCGCATCAAAACAAATGATATAATCTTTAACCGCATCTTCGTTATCAGTCGCTTTATTCTTTCCGATATTTCCACCGATCAAAACTCCTGAATTCTTTTTCAAACGTTCTACAGCATCTAGAACTCCACCATTATTAAATCCCATTCGGTTAATAATTGCTTGGTCTTCTTTTAAACGGAACAAACGCTTTTTCGGATTTCCTTCTTGCCCAACTGGCGTTACAGTTCCGATTTCGATAAAACCAAAACCAAAATCGCCAAGTTCTTTGTACAACTTTGCATCTTTATCAAAACCCGCTGCAAGTCCAACGGGATTTTTAAATTTAATTCCGAAAACTTCTCTTTCTAATCGAGGATCTTTTACCTCATAAATCGATCTTATAATCGCCGAAACTCCAGGGATTTTTGAAATGAATTTTACAAATGAGAAAGTAAAGTAATGTACTTTTTCAGGATCAAAACAAAAAAGTATCGGACGAATTATCAATTTATACATAAGAGTTGTGTTGTTGTTATTTTGGCTGCAAATTTAGATATTATAGTTTAAAAAGGTATCTTTTTACGAAAACAAATCCTTTTCTTTTTGTTTGATTATTATACAAACAAAACCTTCCTTAAAATTCTATAACCCGCTTTCATTCAAAAAAAACAGCATTTTTTATGTTGCAAATTATAAAATGAAACAAGTTTGCTACTTTAAAAAACTTCATTTCGGGTTAAGAATATCTAATTTTGAAATATTCGTTCAAAAATCTTAAAATCGACACACTGTAAAATGCTTAAAAGCAGGAAAAAATAAAGCAGATTTTTTTCATATTGTTTTTTGTGTCCAAGTTTTAAAGTATTCATAAGAAAGATTATTAATTAATAACTTAAATCATGAAAGCCAACAAACAATTCATTCTGAAAAGTATTTTCACATTACTTTTTTGCCTTTCATTAGGCTTAACCTCGAAATTAGCCGCACAGGCAGATCCGAGAGAAGATGTAAAGAAAAATTTCCATGGTGTCATCGAACTTGACATTAGAAATTCAAAACCAGACTGGAAACCCTACACAAAAAAAGCAGCTCCAGAAGGTGCACCAAACGTATTGTTTATCTTATACGATGACACAGGACAGGCTGCCTGGTCACCTTATGGAGGAGCCATCAACATGCCAACACTACAAAAATTAGCGGACAATGGTATTACCTATACCCAATGGCACACTACAGCATTATGTTCGCCAACTCGTTCTACTTTATTAACGGGTCGTAACCACCACTTAAATGGCATGGCATCCATCACCGAAACTACAGATGGTTATCCTGGAGCAAACGGACAAATCCCAGCTCAGTGTGCTACTATTGGTCAAGTATTACAACAAGCAGGATGGAGTACTTTCTGGATTGGAAAAAACCACAACGTACCGGAACAAGATGTTTCTTCTGGTGGATCTAAAGCACAATGGCCAACCCAAATGGGCTTTGACCGCTATTACGGATTCTTAGGAGGTGAAACCAACCAATGGTATCCTGATTTAGTAGAAGACAACCACTTTATTGAGGCACCTTACACTCCTGAAGAAGGGTATCACTTATCTAAAGATTTAGCCGATAAAGCCATTGAATATATCAAAGACCAAAAAGCCACCAACCCATCTAAACCATGGTATATGTGGTATTGCCCTGGAGCGAACCATGCACCGCACCATGCACCAGAAGAGTACATTGCTAAATACAAAGGAAAATTTGATGCTGGTTATGATGCGTACCGCGAATGGGTATTACCTCGTATGATTGCTAAAGGAATTGTACCTAAAGGCACTAAAAACACCGATCTCAATTTCTTACCTCCTAACATTGCTAATCCTGGTGATTATGTAAAACCTTGGAATAAACTAAGCGCTGATGAGAAAAAATTATTCTCTAAACTAGCAGAAGTGTATGCCGGTTTCTCAGAATACACTGATGCTCAAGTAGGGCGCGTAATTGAGTATTTAGAAAAAACAGGCCAGTTAGAAAATACTGTGGTTCTTTATGCAGCCGATAATGGTGCTTCTGGTGAAGGTTCTCCAAATGGATCTGTAAATGAAAACAAATTCTTTAACGGTTATCCTGATGAATTATCTGAAAATTTAAAATATTTGAATAAACTAGGAGGTCCGGATACTTACGAGCATTATCCAACTGGTTGGGCTGCGGCTTTCTCTGCTCCTTACAAAATGTTTAAACGCTACAGTAATTATGCAGGAGGAACTTGTGATGCATTAGTAATTTCGTGGCCAAAAGGAATTAAAGCAAGAGGTGAAATCCGTAATCAATACCATCACTCTACCGATATTGTTCCTACCATTTTAGATATCTGTGGTTTAGAAATGCCTAAAACATTTAATAATGTACCACAGTACCCTCTTTCTGGAGTTTCTATGAAATACTCCTTTGATGCCAAACCAGACGCTCCTACTCAAAAACACATTCAATATTACACTATGTTAGGTACTAGAGCGATTTGGAAAGACGGTTGGAAAGCAGTGGCTGTACACGTACCACTTACGGGTAAAAGCAACTTTGACAAAGACGAATGGGAATTATACAATGTAGATGTGGACAGAGCTGAGTCAAACAATTTGGCTAAAAAGAACCCTGAAAAATTAAAAGAACTGAAAGATGCTTGGTTTGAAGAAGCGGATAAAAATTTAGTTTTACCTCTAGACGACCGTTCTCCTATGGAATTATTAAGCACGGAACGTCCTTCTCAAGAAAAACCAAAAACTCGTTACATTTACTATCCTGGAACTGCTGCCGTACCAGAAGGTGTAGCAGTAAACGTACGTGGCCGTTCATATAAAATCGTAGGCGATGTAGATATTAAATCGGGAGCTTCAGGAGTAGTTTTTGCTCACGGATCTCGCTTTGGAGGACACTCTTTATTCATCAAAGACAATAAATTATACTATGTTTATAATTTCTTAGGAATTCAGCCAGAACAAACTTTTGTTTCATCGGCTACCTTAACTCCTGGTAAACATGCCTTAGGATTTGAGTTTGTAAGAGAAAGTACTGGTAAAAACGGAGAACAAATTGGTACAGGTCATTTATACATTGACGGCAAAGAAGTAGCCAAAGGCCCTATGAAAACACAACCAGGTAAATTCACACTTTCTGGTGATGGTCTTTGCGTAGGATTCGATAGTGGCGATGCCGTAAGTCATCAATATAAATCACCAGGTACTTTTAAAGGTGGAGAAATCGTAGGTGTTGGTATTGATATTAGCGAACAAAGCTATGAAGACCTTAACAAAGAAGCTTTAAGAATTATGAAAAGCGAATAGTCTATAAAAAAACAAAATTAAAGAGGTATTTATACACTAAAAAAAGTAAATAAAATACCTCTTTTTTTTATTAAAGATTAAAAACTAAATCACAATGACTAGTACAAGCCATCTAAAAAAAACATTTTTTCTAACAGCTCTTTTGTACTTAATCATTCAAAACAAAATTTCAGCTCAGGAAAGTGAAGGAGAGAAATTCGAACCGCATCATCAGATAGGAATTTCGATCAATCATGTTCATGTTTTTGAAGGCCAAGATGACGAAGGAAATCGCGAAACGTTAACCCTTCCAGCCTGGGGAATTGACTACACTTATCAATTTCATGAAAAATGGGCTATCGGCCTCCATACCGATTTTATTGTGGAGAAATTTAAAGTCGAAAAAGTGTATGAAAGTGGAAATAACAAAGAAACCGTAGAAAGAAGTTACCCCATTGCTCCTGCTCTAATGGGAATTTATAAACCTAGTGAGCATTGGAGTTTTCTTCTAGGTTTTGGTGGCGAATTTGCCAAAGAAGAAGATTTTTTTCTAACCCGTGCCGGAGCTGAATATGGATACGAAATTTCTAATGGATGGGAAATTTTCGGCACGGCAAGTTATGACTTTAAATGGAACGCCTACGACAGCTGGGGAATTGGTTTAGGAATTGCAAAAAACTTTGGAGGAAAATAATTTATAACCCTATTGATCTTATGTGCTGCTCAAATAAATCAAATCGTATTTCTGTAAACCTGCTCTTTGTTTTCCTTTTACTAATCGGTTTTAGAGGCTTTTGCCAACAAGAAAAAGATACTACAAAACTAATGAATGTTCGTTATGGCAGTAAAGGAATTGAACTGGAAACCCGAGACAAAAAATTTCTGTTTCAATTGGCAAGCCGTCTACAATTTCGTTTTTCAACACCAAACGATACAGATCCTTTAACTTATGACGATTATAGTCAGGATGCAAAAACTACTTTCAAAATTAACCGTGCCAGATTAAAAATTGGAGGCCATGCTTTTGAACCTTGGCTTAAATACTATTGGGAGTATGAATTAAGTCAGTCTAATTTGCTTGATTTTAGGATTATGATCGAAAAATGGGACTTCCTGAGTTTTAAAGTTGGGCAATGGAAAACAGAATTTACCCGCGAACGCTTTATTAGCAGTGGCGAACAGCAAATGGTTGATCGATCTTTAATTAACCGTCCCTTTACGGTAGACAGGCAATTGGGAGTTGAAGTTTACGGTCATTTAAAAGGAGCTGGAATTGCTGATTTTAATTATTGGGCGGCAGCTTTAACCGGAACTGGACGAGGAAGCACTTCTAATGACGATAATCATTTAATGTATTTTGGAAGAGCACAATGGAATTTTCTTGGAAGATTTCTTGATTTTGAAGGCTGTGACTTAGAATTTCACGAGAAACCAACTCCAATTATTGCTTTCTCTGCTATAACCAACAGAAGTCCATACACTCGATTTTCGCAAGCGGGAGGAGGTTCTTTAGATGGATTTGAAGATGGATTACCCGGTCAATACAGAGTCAATCAATGGAATTTTGAAACTGCTTTTATGTATCGTGGTTTTTCTTGGCAAAGCGAATTACATACCAAAGAAATTATTGATAAAATAAACAATGATGACACAACCATAATGAAAGGATATTATGTTCAAGCTGGATATTTCTTCCATAATGTTTTTGACTGGTGGCCAAAACACTTAGAAATGGCAGGCCGACATGCTGCTTACAGACCGGATAATTCGATAAGAGAAAATAGACAAGACGAATCTACATTGGCTTTTAACTGGTTTTTCAAAGGACATAAAAATAAACTGACTTCAGAGGTAAGTTATTTTAGCTTTCAAGACAAAACGCTTCCGCTACAACAAGGGTGGCGATTTAGAATACAGTGGGATATCTCATTATAATTCAAACTTTTAATTCATTAATTCAAAACGAACATTTTTTTTCATAACTTTAAATCACATAAATTACTGAATATGAAAAGTATATCGAAAACAATAAAAAAACTGGCACTCCTAATGTGTTTAACTGGAGCTTTTTTGTTTATTTCTGTTGACAGTTTAGCGCAACGTCATCGTGGTGGGGGCGGTGGAGGCGGTGGATTTAATAGAGGCGGTGGAGGAGCAGCAACACACACTCGTTCAGCAAGACCAGCTACACAGTCCAGACCAAATGTGAGCAGACCTAGTACAACAAGGCCAACAGCAACAACTAGACCTGCAACGGCTAGACCTGGAGCTAATAATTCTGGAACCAAAATAACCAGACCATCGAATAATTCGAATAGAAACAATACTGTAAATAGAAATAATACTGTCAATCGAAACAATGTAGGCAATAGAAACACCAACATAAGCGGCAATACCGTTAACAGAAACAGAAATAATGTCAATATTAATGTTAACAATAGTGTTCATGTTCGCAATAATCGAAATACAGTAGTTCGTCCAGGATATAGACCATATACACGCCCACCCTATGTATATGGTGGTTACAGATATAATTGCTATCATCCCTACTATCCTCGTCCTTATGTACCTTTTTATTGGGGGCCAGTTTGGCATCCTTGGGGATTTTTCGTAGCAACTCTAGCAACTACAGCAATTATTGTAAGCGTGCAAAACGAAAAGTATCACTACGATCAAGGAGTTTGGTATACTTCGACTAATGGCGGTTATACAGCAGTTCCTGCACCAGTTGGAGGTACTGTAAACAATATTCCAAGTGGAGCAGAAACGGTAAATACCGGAACAGTAAACAATTACTATTACGGCGGAACCTATTATGAAAAAGATGGAGGAAAATACACTGTAGTGGCTCCTACAGCAGGAACAATAGTAGATAATTTGCCTGAAGGCGGAGAAGAAGTGACGATTGGTGATGCTAAATATGTAAAATTTGGAGAAACCTATTATCAACCCGTACAAATTGATGGAAAAAATAAGTACGAAGTAGTTTCGGTTGAAAAAGAAAGTTAATTTTATTAATTCTATAAAACTACTGTACTTATAAAAGTAATTTTTCCTAATTTTATACCTGCTATTGACAACCATTACAAGCTCAAATAAATAAACCATGAAAAACAAAACCTTTTGGATTTTTGCGTTACTCACATTATCCATTATTTCAATCGCTTACAGTTATACTAGATTTACAAATAAGAAAGAAAAAGTAGAAACAACAGTTGCAGAATGTCATGAAATTCCAAGCAATGCAGCATCTGAATTCAAGCCAACTGTCGAAAATAAATTTAAGCCTACAGAAAAAGCACCAAAAGGTATGGTATGGATTCCTGGCGGCGAATTTTCTATGGGAACAAATGTTGAAGACGAGAGTTTGTGCAGCATAAAAGGAGTTACCAAAGATGCAGCTCCAATTCATCGAGTTTATGTTGATGGGTATTATATGGATGAAACGGAAGTTACTAACGAAGAATTCGAAAAATTTGTAAAAGCTACTGGTTACGTTACTGTTGCTGAACAAAAACCGACTAAGGAAGAGTTTCCAACGGCAAACGAGGAAGATTTAGTTACTGGTTCTGTTGTCTTTACTCCTACACCCTCAGCTGTTAATTTGAACAATTTCTTGCAATGGTGGCGTTATGAACCAGGCGCTGACTGGAGACATCCAGAAGGACCACAAAGCACTATTAAAGGAAAAGAAAAGTATCCTGTTGTACATGTAGTCTACGAAGATGCCGCAGCTTATGCCAAATGGGCGGGAAAAAGACTTCCAACAGAAGCTGAATGGGAATTTGCTGCAAGAGGCGGAAAAACTGGAAATTTATACGCTTGGGGAAATGATTTAAAACCTAAAGGAAAATTTCAAGCTAATATTTACCAAGGACATTTTCCAATAAAAGATGGTGATACAGGCGAAGACGGATTTAAAGGAATTGCTCCAACAAAACAATACGCTCCAAATGCATACGGATTATATGATATCGCTGGAAATGTTTGGGAATGGGTAAACGATTGGTACAGCGTAGATTATTATAAATCATTAGCCGAAAGCGGGAAAGTAACAAAAAATCCGCAAGGGCCAAGTGCTTATTATGATCCTAGTGATCCATCTGAAATAAAACGAGTTCATCGTGGCGGTTCGTTCTTATGCACCGATCAATACTGTACTCGCTATATGGTGGGAACAAGAGGAAAAGGCGAAATCAGATCTGCCGCCAACCATGTTGGTTTTAGATGTGTAAAAAGTAAATAACAAACTCAAAATGACAAAAAGGGATTCAATTTAGAATCCCTTTTTTATTAATTCAGATATGGAAAGCTAAATTTCCTAGCAGAAAAAATTTTCTATATTTGCTAAAAATCCAAAAAAATGCAACATATCATAGATCGCTTTATCAGTTATGTAACAATTGATACAGAATCGGACCCAAATTCACAAACAACGCCAAGCACACAAAAACAATGGAATCTTGCCAATAAGTTAGTTGACGAACTAAAAGCAATTGGCCTTGAAGATGTAACGATTGACGACAAAGCCTATATCATGGCAACGCTTCCTAGCAATGTTGATCATGAAGTGCCAACCATTGGTTTTGTTTCTCACTTTGACACTTCTCCAGATTTTAGCGGAGCAAATGTTAAACCTCAAATTGTTGAAAATTACGACGGAAAAGATATCGTATTGAATGCTGAGAAAAACATTATTTTATCTCCAGATTACTTTAAAGATTTATTATTGTATAAAGGACAAACGATCATTACAACTGACGGAACAACTTTATTAGGAGCTGATGACAAAGCTGGAATTACAGAAATTGTTTCAGCAATGGAATATCTGATCCAACATCCAGAAATTAAACACGGAAAAATCAGAATCGGTTTTACTCCTGATGAAGAAATTGGCCGTGGCGCACATCATTTTGATGTAGAAAAATTCGGAGCGCAATGGGCCTATACAATGGACGGTAGTCAGATTGGCGAATTAGAATATGAAAATTTCAACGCTGCTGGGGCTAAAATTACTTTCAAAGGGAAAAGCGTTCATCCAGGTTATGCTAAAGGAAAAATGATAAATTCTATGCTTTTGGCAAATGATTTTATTAATGAACTTCCAAAAGGAGAAACTCCACAAGAAACAAGAGGTTACGAAGGTTTCTTTCACGTACATCACATCAAAGGAAATATCGAAGAAACAGTTTTAGAGCTGATTATTCGTGATCACAACAGAAAGAAATTCGAAAAAAGAAAAGAATTGATCCATAAATTGGCGAAACAATTCAACAAAAAATTCGCGAAAAAATTCGGCGAGGATATCGTAATTGCCGTTGTAAAAGATCAATACTACAATATGAAAGAAAAGGTTCTTCCGGTAAAACATATTGTTGATATTGCAGAAAAAGCAATGCGAGAATTAAACATCAAACCAATCATAAAACCAATTCGTGGCGGAACTGATGGTTCTCAATTATCGTTTATGGGACTGCCTTGTCCGAACATTTTTGCAGGCGGACATAATTTCCATGGAAAATACGAATATGTTCCAGCAGAAAGCATTCAGAAAGCGACTGATGTTATTGTAAAAATTGCTGAACTGACTGCTATTCCAGGAATTTTTGATGCACCAGAAAAATCTAAAAAAGGAAAATAATTGGAACCTAAATCCGAAAATAGAGGCATTTGGAAATACGGCGATAAATGGGAAGAAGAATTACTTTTCCTAAAATCGATCATTGACAAAACAGAACTAACCGAAACCACAAAATGGGGCGGTCCGGTTTATGTTTATGAAAAGAAAAACGTAATTGGCCTCGGCGGATTTAAAGATTATTTTGCAATATGGTTTTTTAATGGCGTTTTCTTAAAAGATGAAAAAAAGAAACTCATTAACGCTCAAGAAGAAGTCACAAAATCTTTGCGTCAGTGGCATTTTACTTCCAAAAACGAAGTAAACGAAAAGGAAGTTTTAGAATATATTTACGAAGCGATTGAAAACGAAAAGCAAGGAAAAGTTATCAAACCTTCTAAAAAAGAAGCAATAGTTTCAGAACTTCTAAAT
>RCUJ01001154.1_pt1 | contig 14469 bp, 15 predicted proteins | sample 2166321 | NCBI WGS metagenome assembly RCUJ01 (sample SAMN09932808, study PRJNA488358) | compost metagenome | feature: garden; material: soil; isolation source: compost soil in an enriched community after 118 h of incubation | place: Germany: Experimental Botanical Garden Goettingen | collected... | reverse complement strand
GTTTTGTAATATGGATTTGAAGTCGCTTCCCCAAAACCAGAAAATCTATCACTTTTTAATTCTACAATTAAGGAAGGCTGAAAATCAATTGATTCCCTTGAAATGGTAAAAGTATGTTTGAGTTTTAAATTGTATTCTCTTAAAATTAGTTCCATAATTAAAAGTAAGTTTTTATTTTTTAGTTTAATAACCAAGCCAAAGAATTGCATCTACAAAACCATCACGCCAAAGTTTTTCGTTATGTTCTCCTCCTTTTACAATTTTATCTTTGGTGAGATGAAGACAATAACAGCGATTATGGTCTAAAAGCGTTTCCATTTTTTTCATTTCGGTGACCATATCATCACTTTCTTTGTCTCCACATAAAAAGTAAATTTTGGTTTTATTTTTAGGTGCTTTTTCAGTCAAAGTAAAAATATCTTTTGAAAACCAAAAGGATGGTGAAAAAACGCCTGCTTTTCCAAATACTTCAGGATATTTCAGAATCGCATAATACGAAACCAAACCACCAAGGGAGCTTCCCATTATCATTGTGTTTTTGGTCTTGGTTTTGGTTCTGTAATTTTTATCAATATAGGGTTTTAATGTTTTTACTATAAAATCAAGATAGTTATCGGCATTTCCACCGCCGTATTTTTCGTTTTTATAAGGCGTTAATTCATCGATACGTTTGTCATTTCCATGTTCAATTCCCACGACAATTACTTGTGCTTTTAAGCTGTCAAGTTTTTCATCGACATTCCATTCGCCAACAAAAGAGGTTTTGGCATCAAATAAATTTTGGGCATCGTGCATATAAATGACGTTGTATGTTTTTTTGGCTGAAGCCGAATAACCTTCAGGTAAATAAATCCAGATTTTCTTGGTGGATTTGAGTTGAGGCGCTTCAATCGTAAAAGTCGAAACGTTTTTTGAAGCTGTACTTTGCTGTGCATTTCCGAGAGTGATCATCCACAGAAAAATAAAAAAGAATAATCCTCGAATCATTAGTAATTTTGTGTTTAAATTTGAAAGCAATATTTTAGCTAAAAATAATAAATTGATGAATACAGAAGCAGAAAAGAGAAGTTTACTTTTAGAAATGATAACTTTTTCTACCGTTGATGGAAAGTTACACAAAAGAGAGTATGATTTTTTGTGGCTTGTCGCCCAGGAATTAAATATTGATTTTGATGTTTTTAATGATTTGTTTCATCAGGAACATACAAAACAAATTATAAAATCAGAATTTCAGCGTATCCAACAATTTTACAGACTGGCTTTGATTATGCATTGTGATGGTATTTTGCACGAAAAAGAAGCAACAGGAATACAACAAATCGCCATTGAAATGGGTTTGAATCCCGGTGCAGTTAAACGAGTTTTAGATCTGATGAAAAAAGCACCAAACGCAATGGTTGATCCTAAAGTTTTACTGAAAGTTTTTCAGGAACAACACAATTAAGCCAATTGTTCCTGTAGCTTTTTAATATCATCACGCAGTTTGGCAGCTTGTAAAAAGTCTAAATCTTTGGCTGCTTTTTCCATTGATTTTCGTTTCTCGCGAATCATTTTCTCCAATTCCGATTTTGATAAATAGGCTGTTTCCGGTTCTGCGGCAACAGACAAAGTATGTCCTAACTCATATTCTACCAACGGATTTTTCGTAAATGCACTTTCGATTTTTTTGTTTAATGCCTGTGGAATTATATTATTTTCTACATTAAAATTAATCTGTTTGGTTCGGCGGTAATTGGTTTCATCAATCGTTTTTTGCATACTGCCTGTCATCTTATCAGCATATAGAATTGCTTTTCCGTTCAAATTTCTTGCAGCACGACCAATGGTTTGGGTCAAAGATTTGTGGTTACGTAAAAAACCTTCTTTATCAGCATCTAAAATAGCTACAAGAGATACTTCAGGCAAATCCAAACCTTCACGCAGTAAGTTAACTCCAATTAAAACATCAAAAATACCTTTACGTAAATCCTGCATGATTTCGATACGCTCTAAAGTGTCCACTTCAGAGTGAATATAGCGGCAACGGATATTAACTTTTGTTAAATATTTAGCCAATTCTTCTGCCATTCTTTTGGTTAAAGTGGTCACTAAAACTCTTTCGTCTAACTCGCAGCGAACCTGAATTTCTTCAATTAAATCATCAATCTGATTTAAACTCGGTCTTACTTCGATAACTGGGTCTAATAAACCTGTCGGACGAATAATCTGTTCTACATATATTCCATCTGATTTTTGCAATTCGTAATCTGCCGGAGTTGCAGAAACATAAATAACCTGATTTTGCAAAGCCTCGAATTCTTCAAATTTCAAAGGTCGATTGTCCATTGCGGCCGGTAAGCGGAAACCATATTCCACCAGATTTTCTTTACGACTGCGATCGCCTCCATACATAGCGTGAACTTGCGAAACCGTTACGTGACTTTCATCAACAATCATTAAAAAATCATTCGGGAAATAATCTAATAAACAGAAAGGTCTTGTGCCGGCTTGTCGACCGTCAAGGTAACGGGAATAATTTTCAATTCCGGAGCAATACCCTAATTCGCGAATCATTTCTAAATCAAAATTGGTACGTTCTTCCAAACGTTTTGCTTCGAGATGTTTTCCTATTTCTTTAAAATAATCAACTTGTTTAACCAAATCCTGTTGGATTTCCCAAATCGCACCTTGTAATACTTCCGGAGAAGTCACAAACATATTGGCTGGATAAATGGTCAGTCTTTTGAATTTTTCAATGACATGTGAAGTCTTTGCATCAAAAGATTCTATCTCTTCGATTTCATCTCCGAAGAAGTGAATTCTAAAAGCATCATCAGCATAACTTGGATAGACTTCTACTGTATCGCCTTTGATTCTGAAAGTTCCCGGATTAAAATCGGCCTCTGTTCTTGCATATAAACTTTGTACTAAACTATGTAATAACTTAGTTCTTGAAATGACCTGATCTCTAAATATTTCAATTACGTTTTTCTTAAATTCAACTGGATTTCCAATACCATACAGACACGAAACTGAAGCAACGACTAATATATCGCGTCTTCCCGAAAGTAGGGAAGAAGTAGTGCTCAAACGCATTTTCTCAAGCTCTTCATTGATAGATAAATCTTTTTCAATGAAGACGCCTGTTACGGGCATAAAAGCTTCCGGTTGATAATAATCATAGTAGGAAACGAAATATTCCACAGCATTATTGGGAAAAAACTGTTTGAATTCCGAATACAATTGCGCAGCCAAAGTTTTGTTATGCGCCAAAACTAAAGTCGGCCTTTGAACTTCCTCAATAACATTGGCAACCGTAAATGTTTTACCGGAACCTGTAACTCCTAATAAAGTTTGATATTTTTCGCCATCACGAACTCCTTGTGCTAGCTTTTCGATTGCTTGTGGCTGATCGCCTTTCGGACTATATTCTGAGGATACCTGGAAATTCATTTTTAAGTGCTGAAAGATTAAGTTTTGTAAAGATACAAAGTTTGAAACCGATAAAAAAGATAAAAAGTGAGCTTAGAATTGTTCCGTTTTGAATAATGAAATGGACTAATTTAAAAAACTAACTACAGCTTCATTCACAATTTTTGACTGATCAATGGTTAAAAAATGGCCGGCATCTATGATTATTTTTGTTTTATTATTTGGGAGATATTTCTGTGCCCTTTCTAAACTTTCCTCCGAATTAATGACATCGTGATCACCAATTAAAACCAAAACCGGATTTGAGATTGACTTTAATTCGTCATCAGCAAAGGGCGTCATTTTGAGCATGCTTGAATTTGATTTAGCATATTTGTTTGCCAGATAAAATTGTCTTTTATAAATTGGACTAATTTTTTCAGGATGTGTTGAAAATGTCTTGAGTGTTTTACTAAATTTCTTTTCACTAGGGAAAAGTTTCAGCATTAGTGCATTACTTGTTTTTCCTACCTTATCAATGAATTTAAATGTTTGTGCCGGACTTAATAAAACTATTTTATCGATATTATTTTCCTTTTGAGTCGCTAGTAAAGTTGCAATCCAGCCACCACGGGAAGCAGCAACGATATCAAATTTCTTTAATTTATAATGACTGAAAATTTCATTGTACCAAATTACAATTTCATCGCGTGAAAGTGGTTTTGCTGTTAAAGTTGATTTATTGGGCTCCATCAAAAAATCGATGGCATAAATGCGATGATTTTTTGCTAATGCTTTAATATTCGGATACCACATTGTTGAACTGGCATCCATTCCGTGAAGTAACACTAAAGCTTTTGCGTTTTTAGGCCCAGCCATAATTACATGAGCAGTTCCTAAACTGGTTTGTACATTTTCTTCGGTATAGGGAATATCCCAAAGTTTTAATGCTTTGTTGTATGAAGTTATATAAGCTTGTTTTTCTGTTTTGGTCTCAAAAACGTAATCTTCAAATTTTACCTTTTTAGTAGAAGCACAGCTTGTCAGTAAAAGAAAAAATACTATTCTAAGGAATGTTTTAGGCGTAGTCATAAAGAATTCAATTTACTTTTAAAGGTACTCTGAATTATATAAAGAAAGTATCAGAATTTTATTTTAAAGTATCAGAATTATAATTTTTTAGGATTTCTGCTTGTATGCCTGATTCTTAAAATTTGTATTTGTTTTAAAGTAATTTTATAGGTTACCCGATAACTATAAATTTCAAAAGCGCGATAATTACCTTTATTAGAAATTTTCATTTCGTCTAATTCATAGATTTCCCAATTTGTACTTAAGATAGTGACTGAATTGTAAATTTTATCAATGACCTTATTTGAAATATCCTCATTCTTAGATTTTTTGGACAAATACTTATATATTTTTTTAAGTTGGTTTTGAGCTGTTTCTGACCAGATTATTTCTTTTTCCATTGCTCAATTTTATCCTTAACTTCATTATGAGTATAAAAATTACCGTTTTGAATTTCTTCTTCGGCAACTTTCAATTCTTCATTATATTGTTCTGAATAAGTTTTAGGTAGCGTAATACGGCTTTCTAAAATAGTTTTTAATGCTGACAAAAAAGAGTCATCATCAATTTTTTCGATTTCTGCAATTACAATATTTCTAAGTTCAAGCGTATTCATAATGTTATAATTTACCCGAAGTTACAAAACAAAAGATTATAATTTGATTTATGATTCTTAAAGTTTTCAAGATTTTTGTTGTCACTTGCTTAAAAAGGTTATGCTATAATTAAATTGTTTTTTTTGAAGTCAAATGATAGATTTGTACTTTGCTAAAATCGCATTCGGGATGATAACTGGTAAAAGCCATTGACTGACATCTCTATAATCTTTCAAAAAGATGCCATAAATCACAAAACAAATGCATCCAAATAGATTAATAAATCGGATTGTTCTGAGATTTTTCAATAAAAAGCCTCCTACAATAAAAATTGACGCGAGGTAACCAATATAATCTGCCATGTCTTTGATATTAAATGATTTAGAATCAAATCTACCAAAAGCAAATAATGAAATCAAGTTTTGTTGCTGGATATCAGGTTTTTAAATTTTCCAGGATTTTTGTTGCGCTTCACTCAAAAAAGTCCAGGCTATAATTCGGCTGGTTTTTTGGCCCTGAGCCATATCAATTGTTTTGATGGAAGCTGCGTTTACTTTGTTTAATGTTTTGTAAATGCTCGAAAGATTTTCTCTTTTAGAGACCAAAGTCGTAAACCATTGACATTGCATAGCATATTTGGCACTTTCATAAATCATTTGAGTTACAAAACCAATTTCGCCACCGTCGCACCATAATTCTGCATTATGACCTCCGAAGTTTAAAACAGGGTTTGTTTTTTTCTTTTCCTTCGGATTCAAATTAGAAACTTTACGAACCGTACTTTGATTGGCATCTTCGGCAGAAGCATGAAAAGGAGGATTACACATCGTGAAAGTAAAACGATCTTCGGGCGTAATGATGTTTTTGAAAATAAATCGGGATTCAGTTTGTTGTTGAAGACTTATAGCGTCAATCAATTTTGGATTTTCTTCAATGATTTTGGCGCAGTTTTCAATGGCTTTCAGGTCAATATCAGTTCCGACAAAACTCCAGTCGTAAATTGCATTTCCTAATATCGGATAGATACAGTTTGCACCTGTTCCGATATCTAGTCCTAAAACGGATGAGCCTGTTGGAATAATCCCGTTATTACTTTCGGCCAATAAATCAGCTAAATAATGAATGTAATCGGTTCTTCCCGGAATTGGCGGGCAAAGATAATTTTTAGGAATATCCCAGTTTTGAATGTTGTAATACGTTTGCAATAGAGCTTTGTTAAGTGCTTTTACTGCATCAGGATTACTGAAATCAATGGTTTCTATTCCGTGTACATTTATTGCAACATACTTTTTAAGTTCAGGACAATTCGTAATAAGAAGTTCGAAATCATAACGGGAACGATGAAGATTTCGAGGGTGTAAATTGGTTTTTTCTGAATTGTCTGTTGCTTTCATTTTGTAAATTTGGTGCAAAGATAGTCATTCCTTTTTTAGAAAAGGTCTTATGAAAGTAGTGTATTGAATGTCAAGAAGCATCGGAAAGAGCTTAAGTAAATTTTGCCTTTTTATTCAGATTTGCCAAATCTCCCATATACAAAACCAATTTTACATTAAGCCAATTGCCCAAATTCGTTGTAGTAGCTGTTAATCGTAGTATTTTATTTTTCGATTAGTTGTTTCTGTATTTCTGGACTTATGTTTTTTCCGAGTTTGTTGGCACTTATAAAATATTCCATCGCTTTCTTTTTATCACCTTTTTGAAGATAACCCATTCCTGTATAATACAATGCGTCTGCTGAAAATTCAGGATTATTATTTTCCCAAACTTCGTAAGCCTTTTTACTATAAACTATTGCAGAATCATTATTGTTTTCTCTTAAATAAACCTCAGATAAACTATATAGTCCATCACCATATTTTGGATTATTTTTTATTAGCTTTTTAAATGTTTCTTTTGCTGATTTAAAGTCATTTTTAAACATATAAACTAATCCTAAATTATGCATTGCAAGTTCATTTTTAGGTAATTTTTTCAATGATAGTTTGTAATAATATTCAGCATCATCTAATTTATTTAGTTTACGAAACGATAATGCACAATTGTCAATTGCATCCGTATAATTAGAATCTATTTGTATAGCTTTTTTATAATTTTTGATTGCTTCTTCATAATTTTCAATATGAAATTCATTATATCCTTTTGTATAGTATTTCAATGCTTCTTCACTTTTTGTCGGAGAGTTTAATTTTTGTTCATAATACACAGTATCATCTTTTTTTTGTGAATTACCGCAACCAATAATAAATAAATTCAGTGATAATAGTAAAGTAATTTTCAATTTCATTTTTTGCCTTTTAGGTAAATATTACGGCTAACGTATTGCTACTACAGCGGGTTTGGGACTAAATTAAACTCATTCTTCCTATTTGCCAAATCTCCCAAATAGAAAAACTAACTTTCCATTAAGCCTATTGCCCAAATCCGTTGTAGTGGCTGTTAGCACCAGTTACTTGTTCTTAAATTTCTTTCCTTCTATTAATTTTTTAAATTTTTCGGCTAACTCATATAATTTTTTCGGTCCTTTTCCCTCGTGAATTAAAATTGAATCTTTTTTTCTATTTAGATGTTCTATATTAAACTTATAAGTTTGCCCATCGTCCACTGAACTATTCCAATAATCCTTTGAATAATAAAAATCAGATTCTTTTAAACTTTCAAGCAAATCTTCTTTCTCACTTTCATTAAGAACAGTAAATAAATTTTCTTTTTCGGGAAAAATATGTTTTAAATAAATTGTATCTCCTCCACTATATTTTACAATGTAGTTTTCGACAAGGTTCCAAGATTCGAATTCAAACGTCACGAAAGACTTTTTAATTTGCTCTTTGCATTGGCAGGACAAAAGAATACAAGTTGTTAGAATAAAGATAAGTTGTCTCATAACGAGTTTGATAATTGGTGCTAACGTTTTGGTACTACAGCGGGTTTGGGACTAAATTAAGACCATTCTTCGGATTTGCCAAATCATCCGAGATCAAGAACAATTTTTCCATTAAGCCTATTGCCCAAATCCGTTGTAGCTGTTGTGACTGTTTTTTAATAGTATTCAATTTCATATACAACTTCATGGCGTGAAGGTTCATCGGAATAAGTAGTAATGGTTTTAATCAAATGATTATATTCGTTATACACGTATTTAACTTGTGCATTCCCTTTGTCGTAAGTAGTTTCTGTTTTTTCTAACGATTCTTTATCTGAATGAAAATAGTATGTAAAACTAAAATTACCTTCTTGCTTACCCAAACCCTCTTGTACTTCAGAATAGACCAAAAGATTGTTTTCATACTTTTTGGTTCTTTTCATCTGAGATGTTATCAAACCATCATCATTATTCTTTTTTGTTTCAATGAAGATAATCAAGTTCCTATTGTTATCGTAAGTGTAGTTTCTTTCAGTAGTTTCTGATTTGTCTTTTATAACTTTTTTTACTAGTTGATTATTTTTAAATTCCTGTTCAACTGTGCGGGAAGACTTTTTCTCTGTTAATATATCATTTTTAAATATACTCCTAATTGATTCAGAAAAAACAATTTGGTTGTCTTTATTGTATTTGTAAGTTCTTTCTGCAATGGTTTTTGTCTTTGCATCAATTTGATTTGTTTCTTCATTTCGTATTAAATTTTTACCTGAATAATAAAAATTTGAAACATATATATTTCCACTTGAATCAGTACTTTTAATCAGTCTGTTTTTTTTATCATAATATTGATATCCAACTATTTTATATATGCCGTCTTTTGTTAATGTGAAAGTTTTACCATCTAATATTTTCCCATCGGCGTTTAGATTTAACTTAGTCGTTCTGACTTCATCCGGATGTATTTTATTACCGTTTTTATCAAAATTATAGATTCGTTTAAGTGCACGCTCTACCACCATATCACCTTTATATTTTGTCATATCGATTACTGTAAAGTCATCCCAAATAACACTTCTTTTGGTGGGTCTTCCAATAGAATCAAATTCATCAATACATTTACTATTTTCAGAATTTATTATTTTTTTATAGGGTTTCTTAGAAAACTCCCATTTACCACCAGGCGGTTCAGGTTTTGAGTATGTCTCGCTATCAAAGTTTGGAGTTGGGTCTCCAATTTGCCCAAAAGATATAATGTTGAAAAGCAAAAATGATATGCAAAGAAGTTTTTTCATTTAAAGAATATTTTTGATAATTAAAGTTGTTCAGTTGTAAAACTAGTCAATACACTCCATCAACAATAAATCGCCGTTTTGATGTGTTATCGTTACAATTCCGTCCTGTTCAACCGAATTACTACTTCCGGTTCTGTAACCCATAGTAAGCGTGTCGTTTTGAAGCTGATATTTTAAATTAGTCGAATAAATTCCGTTTACAACGCCAATTGGAATCAGAGAAATAGGTGTTTTTGCCGTGTACCATTTTTCGAATTTATTGGGTAATAAAAATATTTTGGAGTGATCGTCGAGAATTACGATTTTAAGTAAATCGCGATAACGTACAATATTAGTAAGGTTTGTAATCGTATGATCAGCACGTCTTCCGGTGGCCCAAACTACGTTTACGGCAGGAATTTTTCGGTCGATTAAATAATCAAACGCTTTTTCAAGATCCGTTTTGTTTTGATCCGGTGTGTGTACTATTTCGATTGGATATTGTGATGTTTTATAGATTTCAGGATCAAAACCACGATCGAAATCTCCCAGAAGTACATCGACTTTTATGTCTAATTCAATCACTCTTTCGATGGCAGAATCTAAAACAACAACAAGCGGCGACCATTCAAGCAATTGTCCTAATAATTCAGGATTGCAGGCGGCTCCGTTGGCAATAATTAAAGCGGGTTCCTGATCGTCGCGAACTATATGGTGTGATGACATACTGAATTGTTTTTTTGAATGTGGTGCAAAGGTAATGCTGTATTTTAGATTTCAGATTTTAGATTTCAGATTTTTTGCCACAGATTGCACAGATTAAAAGAATTAATCATCCTAATCTTTTAATCTGTGGCAAAATATTATATATCCAGTAAACGGCGATGATAATTAATTTGCCCTAAATGATAGGCTAAATGAGTCGAAAGATGAACTAAAAAGAATTCAGTTGTCATTTCTTTTTCGAAAACAATTTGTGGATAAATAGCTTTTAAATCGGTTTCTGATAAAGAATCTAGAGTAGTATTTACAACTAAAATAGTTTCATCAATTTTGCTAATTATTTCAGATCTGGGGATATCTTTCAGCGAAAATTCTAAAGGACGATTTCTAACATAACCTGTATTTCCTAATTCGGTTCCAATAAAATTATTGATATTTCCGATAAGATGTAAACAAAGATTTCCGGCTGAATTTGAAATGTTTTTATCAATTGCCCAAATTTGATTTTCGTTTTGATACGATTCTATTTCGACTTTTAGTTTATTAAGATCCCGATTAAAAAGTGATTTTAGAGTTTCTGTTAGCATGGTGTTTTTTGTTTTAGGGTCTGTTTTTTATTGGAATCCAGATTTCTTCTTCAGAATCAGGATCGTCTTTTTTATATCTTTCATCCATTACAGCAAAATGAGGTCTGTCATCTACTGTATATTCAGAATTCGGCAGCCATTCTGTAAAAATTGAATGATAGGTTTTGTAACCCTCAGTTGCTGGCCCTCTATGTATAAAAACGGCATATATTCCCGTTGGTATTATTAAAGACTCCATTTCAGACGGAATTGTATCTAAATCTTTTACTTCGACAGCGGCCCATTTCTGGAATGTTCTGTCGGCATCAAAATTATCGAAATATTCTTGTGGAAAAACTTCAAGCGAATATAAATTAGAATCGACTGCATTTTTTATTTCCTTTCGTTCTGGCATAAAACTGCTCCATAATTGAAAGGTTTTATTTTCCATAAATGACATGATAATATGTTTGCCTATTAATTTTTTTTCGGTTAAAATTTTAATGTGGGCTTCCATTTTTAATAAGTTTATTTGATAGTGTATTTTTTTAAATCGGTTTCACAAAGTGAAAAATAGCCTAAAGGATAATTATTTTTATCCGTTGTATTGATGATATTTCCTTTTACAGTTGCGGGGGGAGATTGAAACGGTCCACCAACGTTACTGCCTGCAATGCTCACCAAAATACTCATGTAATTATAATATTGTTTCGAAATTCCGTAATGTGTTATTTCAATTTCATTTCCAGCTTCTAATTCGTCATCATCTGATAGACTGAAAAATTCATTACCATTAAAAAATTTATCTTCATCAACATAATAGCTTGATTTGATTTTATTGGAATAAACATGGCGGTACAGATAAAAATTATCTACATCTCCGGGATCACTATAAAAGGCTTTTATTTCAATATCTTTTCCTGTAAAACCACCTTCGTTATTTTGTTCAATTCGGGTAATTGGCGCTACAGATTTTAAAGTCTCACTTGCTGTATAAGTACTTCCGCCAGTAATTACAGTTAGTGTGTATTGTTCTTCGATTACAGGTTTGAAATTAGTACATACATAACGGCCCGTTTTTGGAACTTCTATAAAGTTAAACCGTTCATTATTACTGTTTTTTATATAAATAGTTGCGCCGGAAATGGTTGGGATTACGTTTTCGAAATATCCGGTCGTTGTCGTTAACTTTATAGTCTGTTGTTTACCTGTTGTGCCTTTTTGCCAGTTTATAGCCGCTTCGATTACCAATCTTGGTGGCGCAGTATCTAAATCAATATCAACAACTTCTTCGCAGCTGGTGAAGAAAATCGATATAAAAAATACAATAAGGAAAGTTACTTTTTTCATGTTATATATTTTTAATTTCTGATAACAGAAAATAATTTTTAAAATTTAAAATTATAACTCACGGCGGGTACAATTCCGAAAATCGATGTTTTTACGGCTTCGTTTTCACCGGTATCTATGTTTTGGCGGAAATTAATTGAAGCAGCGTTTTTGCGATTGTATAAATTGTAAATGCTGAATACCCATTCGCCTTTCCAGTTTCTGTCTTTGTTCTTTCTTGGAGTTAAAGTTGCCGAAACGTCAAGATGATGATATGCCGGTAAGCGGTGTTCATTTCGCAAGCCGTAGCTCGGAACTGTTATTCCTAAATATTCGTATTGTCCGTTTGGATAAGTAACCGGTTGCCCGGACTGTAATGCAAAGTTAGCACCAAAAGACCATTTTTCGTTCAAATTATAGGCAGAAGTAATAGCGAAATTGTGTGTTTTGTCATAGGCTGAACTATACCATTGACCATTATTGATTCCTGTTTCTTCGGGAGTTCTTCCTGGTGTTTGCTGTTCTGATTTTGATAAAGTGTATGAAATCCAGCCATTGAATTTACCTTCATTTTTTTTGAACATTACTTCTAAACCATAGGCGCGCATTTGACCATTTAAAATTACTTGTTCGATGGCATTGTTTGCAATCAAATCGGCGCCATCAATATAATCCAGACGATTTTGAATTTCTTTATAATAGGTTTCAACTTCTATAGAATAAGCGCCATTTTTAATATTTCTGAAATAACCCAAAGCTACCTGATCTGCAATTTGTGGTTTGATATAAGTGTCGCTCGGCATCCAGACATCAAGCGGAGTAGGAGATGAGGTATTTGAAATCAACTGAAGATATTGTGCCATTCGGTTATAACTCGCTTTAATAGCTTGATCGTCGTCTAATTGGTAAGAAGCAGAAAACCGCGGTTCAAGATTATTATAGCTTTTGATAACTTTATTTTTGCCATAATATTTGGTGTCAATTGCAGTTCCTTTTTCGTAAATCTGCAAATCAGAGTTAAAGACAACAGGATTGTTATTTTCGTATAGGTTGACCGTTGATTCTCCTAAACGATAAAATAAACTGTATCGCAATCCGTAAGCAATAGTAAGTTTTTTCGAGAGCTGATTTTCAGCATCAATATAAAAAGAGGGCTCGAAAGCATATTTTTTATCTAATTGATCCGGATTAATACCGGATTCAGAATCACTAGGTTTTATAGTTCCCGGATTGAATTCGTAGTAGATTCCGTTTAAACCATAATTCAGTTTGAATTTATCTGAAATATAATGTTTGAAATCATATTTGATATTGTAATTTCTAATTCCTGAGTCCCATTTGAAACCAACAAAATCTAAATCAAGACCATAATAATAATCACTGTAAATCAGGGAAAGATTTGAAAATAATTTATCTGAATATAAATGATTCCAGCGAAGATTTAAAGTTGAATTTCCATAGGTATTGGTGAAGCTTTTGTTTAAACTGAAAACATCACGCCCGAAATATCCAGATAAATATAAATTGTTGTTATCGTTTAGTTTGTAACTCAGTTTAGTATTCAAATCATAAAAATAAGCCGAATTATCTTTTTGATCTTCTGATAGTTTAAGAAATAAATGGGCGTAAGAAGCTCTTCCTCCAATTAAAAAGGAACCTTTATCTTTTACAATTGGGCCTTCAGCAAGGATTCGACTGGAAATTAGACCGATTCCTCCATTTACATGGAAATCTTTACTGCTGCCATCTTTCTGATAAATATCCAGAACGGAAGAAGCCCTGCCACCATATCGAGCAGGAATACCACCTTTATATAATTTTAGATCTTTTATAGCATCGGGATTAAAAACAGAGAAGAAACCAAAAACGTGAGAGGAATTAAATATTGTTGCTTCGTCTAATAAAATTAAATTCTGATCGGCACCTCCACCCCGAACATTGAACCCGGAAGCACCTTCACCTGCATTAGTAACACCCGGAAGCAATAAAATAGATTTTAAAACATCGACCTCGCCCAAAACAACAGGCATTTTTTTAATAGTTGCGATTGAGAGTTTGTTGGCGCTCATTTCTGGCGACTTAATATTGATTTTGCCTTTGTTGTCTTTAATAATAACTTCCTGAAGTTCTTCGCCACCTTCGTTCAGCCCGAAATTCATTTTGGTGTTTTGATTTAAGTTGACGGTTTTCTGAACAGTTTGAAATCCAACATAAGTAATTTCTAATTGATGTTTGCCAGCCGGAGCAGTAAGCGAATAAAAGCCATATTCGTTGGTGGTAGTTCCTATTTTTAAAGATGGGATATAAATATTGACACCAATTAAGGTTTCGTTGTTTTTAAAGTCGGTTATGGTACCACTTAAAGTAAATTTTTCCTGCGAAAATGAAGTAAAAGTCGTAAAAATTAGAATAAGAAAAATGCTTATTTTTTGTGTAATCATCTTCGTAATTTTGATTTACATAGTTATGAATTCTTACTAAATATTAATACGTAACGATTGTTAAACATTAGTTAAGATAAAAAAAAAAGACAACCTTTTGAGGTTGTCTTTTAAATATATAACAATATTCTGCTTATTTTATTTTGGCAATAATTGCATTGAATGTTTCACTAGGACGCATTGCTTTACTTACTAATGCAGGAGTTGGTTGGTAATAGCCAC
>RCUJ01001152.1_pt1 | contig 14494 bp, 14 predicted proteins | sample 2166321 | NCBI WGS metagenome assembly RCUJ01 (sample SAMN09932808, study PRJNA488358) | compost metagenome | feature: garden; material: soil; isolation source: compost soil in an enriched community after 118 h of incubation | place: Germany: Experimental Botanical Garden Goettingen | collected... | reverse complement strand
ATCTAAAATCTACTTCCCTTTTCTACGTTTACGTTCTGCCTTAATCATAGATAATTCACGGCTAGTTTGACCAGCAACAGAAGTATTTTCTTCTGCACGACGAATTAAGTATGGCATAACATCTTTTACAGGGCCGAATGGCAAATATTTAGCAACATTATAACCGTTTTCAGCTAAGTTGTAGCTAATATTGTCACTCATTCCGTATAATTGCCCAAACCAGATTCTAGAATCGCTTTTAGCGATTCCTTTCTGAGCCATCATTTCCATTAACTTATAAGAGCTTAACTCATTATGAGTTCCTGCAAAAATGGACATTTTCTCAATATGCTCAAGCATATATTGAACAGCATTATCATAATTAATATCAGTAGCTTCTTTAGAAACGCAGATTGGAGAAACATAACCTTTTTCTTCCGCTCTTTTATTTTCTTTTTCCATATACGCGCCACGAACTAGTTTCATTCCGATATAGAAACCTTCAGTTTTAGCAACTTCATGAAGTTTTTTCAAATAATCTAAACGATCCCAGCGGTACATTTGTAAAGTGTTAAATACAATTGCTTTTTCTTTATTGTATTTACGCATCATATCAGTTACCAAATCATCAGCCGCATCTTGCATCCAGCTTTCTTCACCATCTATTAATAAGGCAACATCTTTTTTATGAGCTTCACCACAAACTTTATCAAAACGAGCCACTACTCTATCCCATTCTGCTTGTTCTGTAGGATTAAGAGTTTGTTTTTCTCCCAATTTTTCATACAATTCAAAACGGCCTAAACCAGTCGGTTTAAAAACTGCAAACGGAATTGCTAAACGTTCTTTAGCAAAATCGATCGTTCTTAAAGTCATTTCTAAAGCAGCATCAAATTGCTCTTCTTCTTCTTTTCCTTCAACAGAATAATCCAAAACAGACGAAACGCCTTTTGTAAACATTTTGTCTACAACACTAAGGCAATCATTTTCGTTTACACCACCACAAAAGTGATCGAAAACAGTTGCACGAATTAATCCTTCTACTGGTAAATGAGCTTTAATTGCAAAATTAGTTACAGCAGTCCCTATTCTTACAAGAGGTTCACTGTCAATCATTTTGAAAAGGAAATAAGCTCTATCAAGTTCTGTATCACTTTTTAGTGAAAACGCAACTTGTGTGTTGTCGAATATCTTTTCCATTAAATTTATTTTTTATGCAAATATAGAGAGTGTTTTGAATATTATTTACTAAACGGTATCATATTTTTCAATATTCTTAACAAGAACATCGTAAATGTTAATTTATGAAGTAAATATTTATTTCTTGAATAATTTTATCTTAAATTTAAAGATGCTAACCTGTATTTTAAACAAATTAGCCTTAAAGTTTGAATATTATTACGTTTAAAATGCCTTATTTTGCGCTTTCAATTAACAAAAGAATTATGCAATCTATTCAAGCCAATAATTATCTCGTACATTTTAATGAGAATGCTTACGAAGCTTTAAATAAACATTTAAGAGAAAGTAAATATTCTAATATATTTATAATTGTTGATGATCAGACGAATGAGTATTGTTTGTCTAAATTTATTCCGCTTCTAGAAACCGACTTAGCAATCGAAATTATTGAGTTTGAAGCTGGAGAAGCAAATAAAAATATCGAAACTTGTATTGAGATCTGGAATATTTTGACAGAACTTGGTGCTGATAGAAAATCTCTTATTATTAATCTAGGCGGTGGCGTTGTAACGGACTTAGGTGGTTTTGTCGCTTCTACTTTTAAAAGAGGTGTAGATTTTATCAATATTCCGACTACTCTATTATCTATGGTAGATGCTTCTGTTGGAGGAAAAACAGGTGTTGACTTAGGAAACCTTAAAAATCAGATTGGAGTTATTAATGTGCCACAAATGGTATTAATTGATACAAAATACTTAGAAACTCTACCACAAAGCGAAATGCGTTCTGGTTTGGCTGAAATGCTAAAACATGGTTTAATATATGATGCGCCTTATTGGAGACAATTTTCAGATTTAAAATCTATTGTTTTTGATGAATTAGATCAATTGATTTATCGTTCTGTAGAAATTAAGAATGAAATCGTTATTCAGGATCCGACAGAGAAAAACATTCGTAAGGCCTTAAATTTTGGGCATACCTTAGGTCATGCTATTGAAGGATACTTCCTAGAAAGTGAAGAAAAAAAGACTTTACTTCATGGAGAAGCTATTGCTGTCGGAATGATCTTAGAAAGCTATATTTCGCTCCAAAAAGGATTGATTACCGCAGAAGAATATCGTGAAATCAAAGCTGTGATAAAAGACATTTATGATGATGTAATTTTTGAAGAAAATGACATCGATCCGATCTTAGAATTGTTAATTCACGACAAAAAAAATGAGTACGGTTTAATTCAATTTGCATTAATTGAAGGAATCGGAAAGATAAAAATCAACCAATCCGTTGAAAATAAATTGATTCTAGAAGCGTTTCAGGATTATAAATCTTAAACTTTTTTTAATCAAAAGCATTGCATTTGGTATATATTATTTTTTACATTTGCGCCATGAAAACAAAGAATCAGCAAAGGCAATTCAGCTCTTACAGAAACAGACTCAACAGTTCTTTACTAAGAATGTTGAACCGTTTCTATAATAGTAAAAGCCCTTTCTGTTTTGACGTTTTCCAATGTACAAAAGCAGAGCATGAAAAACTGCCTATTATATTTGCCAATATTAGAGTTTGAATTTAAGATTAAGTCCCCAAAAACCTAAAATTAAATTATAATTACAATCTCTAAACATTGACAAATAAATGAATACAAAATATTCTGATCTAATAAACCAAACATACTATTTTCCACAAGAGGAATTTAAACTAAACAAAGACAACCTTCAGTTTCACAATATCGATTTGATGAAATTGGTTGAACAATATGGTACGCCATTAAAGTTCACTTATTTGCCTCAGATTTCTGAAAACATTAATAAAGCAAAAGCTTGGTTCAGAAAATCGATGGAAAAGAACAAATACGACGCAAAATATTACTATTGTTATTGTACAAAAAGCTCTCATTTTGAATATATTATGAATGAAGCTTTCAAGAATAACATTCACATAGAAACATCATCTGCTTTTGATGTTAATATTGTTGAGAATTTATTGGAGAATGGAAAAATCAACAAAAGTACCTATGTAATCTGTAACGGTTTTAAAAGAGACGAATACATTACTAACATCGGTAGATTAATCAACAACGGGCATAAAAACACGATTCCTATTATTGATAATTACGAAGAGTTAGATTTGCTTCAAGCAGAAATTAAAGGGAAATTCAAAATTGGAATCCGTATTGCTGCTGAAGAAGAGCCTAAATTTGAGTTTTATACTTCAAGATTAGGAATTGGTTACAAGAACATTGTTTCTTTCTATAAAAAACAAATTCAGGAAAATGATAAATTAGAGCTAAAAATGCTTCATTTCTTTATCAATACCGGAATTAACGATACATCATACTATTGGAATGAGCTTGTAAAATGTATTAAAGTATACATTGCTCTTAAAAAAGAATGTCCTACACTAGACGGACTAAACATTGGCGGTGGTTTCCCTATTAAAAACTCACTTGCTTTTGAGTATGATTATCAATATATGATTGATGAAATTATCAATCAAATTAAAATTGCTTGTGATGAAGCCGAAGTTGATGTTCCAAATATTTTTACGGAATTTGGATCATTTACAGTAGGTGAAAGCGGTGGTGCAATCTATCAGATTTTGTATCAAAAACAACAAAATGATAGAGAAAAATGGAATATGATTGATTCATCTTTCATTACCACTTTACCAGATACTTGGGCTATAAACAAACGTTTTATTATGCTGGCTATCAACCGCTGGAATGATACTTACGAACGGGTTCTGTTAGGAGGTCTTACTTGTGATAGTGACGATTATTACAATTCTGAACAAAACATGAACGCAATTTATCTGCCTAAGTACAACAAAGAAAAGCCTTTATATATCGGCTTCTTTAATACTGGCGCTTATCAAGAAACAATTGGAGGATACGGAGGATTGCACCACTGTTTGATTCCGCAGCCAAAACACATCTTAATTGATCGTGACGAAAATGGAATTCTGGCAACCGAAGTGTTTTCAGAACAACAGACTTCAGACGATGTTTTAAAGATTTTGGGCTACAAAAAAAAGGTGTAAAAAAACGGCCGATTAAGTTATAATTTTTCTTAAAAAATTCTTAATTTGCATTAACATCCAAAAAGGTTAAACTTTTTAATTCAAAAAAAACAAAAAAAAATGAAAGGACCAATCAGTCAGTTTATTGAAAAACATTATTTGCATTTTAACTCTGCTTCACTAGTAGATGCTGCAAAAGCATACGAACAGCAATTAGCTGATGGTGCAAAGATGCTGGTAAGTATGGCTGGCGCAATGAGTACAGCAGAAATTGGTAAAATTTTTGCCGAAGTAATCAGACAAGACAAAGTGCATATTATTTCATGTACTGGAGCAAACTTAGAAGAAGATATCATGAATTTAGTAGCTCATTCTCACTATGAGAGAGTTCCTAATTATCGTGATTTGACACCAGAAGACGAATGGGCTTTATTAGAAAGAGGATTAAACCGTGTTACAGACACTTGTATTCCTGAGCATGAAGCTTTCCGTCGTTTGCAAAAACATATTTACAAAATTTGGAAAGACGCTGATGACAAAGGTGAGCGTTACTTCCCACACGAATTTATGTACAAAATGTTGTTGTCTGGCGTTTTAGAAGAATATTACGAAATTGATCTAAAAGATAGCTGGATGTATGCAGCTGCAGAGAAAAACTTGCCGATTATCGTTCCAGGATGGGAAGATAGTACAATGGGTAACATCTTTGCTTCATACGTAATTAAAGGAGAATTGAAAGCGTCTACTATGAAATCTGGTATAGAATACATGACTTTCCTTGCAGATTGGTATTCTAAAAACAGTTCAAACGGAATTGGATTCTTCCAAATCGGTGGTGGTATCGCGGGTGACTTCCCTATCTGTGTTGTGCCAATGCTATACCAAGATATGGAAATGCACGATGTTCCATTTTGGAGCTATTTCTGCCAAATCTCAGATTCAACAACTAGTTATGGTTCTTATTCTGGAGCAGTTCCAAATGAAAAAATCACTTGGGGTAAATTAGATATCAAAACCCCAAAATTTATTATTGAATCGGATGCTACAATTGTTGCTCCGTTAATTTTTGCATATTTATTAGATTTATAAAATAATTTATGAAAAGAGTTATAGTAGACTACGCCAAACTTACCAACGAAATTTTAAACCTTTTGGTTGAAAAATTTCCTGATGGTTATGATGATTCGGATGTAATCCGTTTTAGAAATGCTAAAAACGAATTGGTTGAAGCTGTTGAAGTTCGTACTGAAGATACAATTTACTTGGTAAAAATTAGTACTAAACTTGCTGACAGAATTGAAAACTACGATGAAGATGATGATTTAGATGTTGATGTAGATGCAATTGCACCAGTTAAAGGTATAGATCTTGATGACGATATTAGCAACGACGATGACGAAGATGATGATAATCTTGACAAGCCAGATACTGACGGTGGTGACGATGATGACGATGATGATGACAAAGCAGATACTGATTATGACGAAGAAGACGAAGACGATGAAGATTAATTCATTTTCTTTTTAATAAATAAAAGGAACTCTATCAGGAGTTCCTTTTTTTATAATAATGCAATACAAATTCAACAAATTATATTTTTATTTTTATAGGATTATATTTACATTTAAATCTCAAATAAAAAATATACGCCTATGACTTCAGAAATTTTACACACTACATTAAAAGAAAATTTTGGTTTCGAAAAATTTAGACCCAATCAAGAAACTATAATTAACACCATATTATCTGGACAAGATACCTTGGCAATTATGCCTACTGGAGGTGGAAAATCAATATGTTTTCAACTTCCCGCTTTAATTCTACCAGGTATAACAGTTGTCATATCACCTTTGATTGCTTTAATGAAAGATCAGGTTGATAGTTTAAAAACAAACGGAATTTCTGCTTGTTTTATTAATAGCAGCCAATCTTCTCAAGAGCAGCAATATTATATTGATAATTTAAAAACAAATCATTTTAAGTTAGTATATATCGCGCCTGAAAGTCTTTCTTATTTGGATATGGCTTTCAATGAGTTGAATATTAGCTTGATAGCTATAGATGAAGCACACTGTATCTCGTCTTGGGGACATGATTTTAGACCCGCTTATACTAATTTAGGTTATTTAAAAAGCCGCTTTCCTTCTACTCCAATTCTAGCCTTGACTGCGACTGCCGACAAAGCAACACGAACAGATATAACCAAGCAATTAAATCTTAAGAATCCAAAAACGTTTATTGCTTCTTTTGATAGAGCAAATTTAAGTCTGGAAGTTCGTCCTGCTTTAGATCGTGTCAAGCAAATAATTGATTTTATTGAAAACAAACCCAATGAATCTGGAATAATTTATTGTTTAAGCCGTAAAACTACAGAAGAACTTGCCGAGAAATTAAAAAAGAACGGCATAAAAGCCAAAGCCTATCACGCTGGTTTAGATAATGAAAAACGTGCCAAAACTCAGGATCAATTTATAAACGATGATTGTCAGGTAGTTTGTGCTACAATTGCTTTCGGGATGGGAATTGACAAATCTAATGTACGCTGGGTCATTCATTACAATCTTCCCAAAAATATAGAAGGATATTACCAAGAAATTGGACGTGCTGGCCGTGACGGTCTTCCTGCTGAAACCGTTTTGTTTGAAAGTTATGCCGATGTAATTCAGTTACAAAAATTTGCATCTGAAGGACTTAACTCAGATATTCAGCTTGCAAAGTTAGATCGTATGAAACAATATGCTGATGCTGTAAGCTGCCGCAGAAAAATTCTACTTTCTTATTTTGGTGAATTGGTTACGGAGAATTGCGGAAACTGCGATATTTGCAAAAATCCGCCAACTTTTTTCGATGGGACGATTCTCGCGCAAAAAGCTTTGTCTGCCATTGTACGTTTAAAGGAATCTGAACCGTTGGCTGTTATTGTTGATTTTTTAAGAGGCTCGAGAAATGCTTATATCTATGAAAAAAATTATCAAGAGCTAAAAACGTACGGAATTGGCGCTGATGTTTCTTGGTACGATTGGAACCAGTATCTTATCCAGCTAATTAATTTAGGATATTGTGAAATTGCTTTTCATCAGCATAATAAAATTTTGCTTACTCCTTTTGCGAAGAAAGTTTTGTTTGAAGGAGAAAAAGTGAAACTAACAACGGTTATCAAAAAAGTAATTGATAAAAACGAAGCCAAAGAAGCAAAACCAAAAGTTGCTAAAAATTCTCTTTTTGAAACGCTTAGAAAACTACGCTACGAAATTGCTCAAGAAGAAGAAGTTCCTGCTTATGTTATTTTTAGTGATGCTTCATTGAGACAAATGGAAGTTTTAAGACCAATGAGCGATGAAGAGTTTCTTGCTGTTGAAGGTGTTGGAAAAGCAAAACTAGAAAAATATGGCGCAGATTTCATCAAAGCAATTATTGAGTTTGAAAGAAACAAATCTGTTGTCAAAAAAGAGAAAAAAGACAACACTTATAAAAAAACGTTGGAATTATTTCAGAATGGAATTTCAGTAGAGGAGATTGCAGAACAGAGAGATTTGAGTCCAACGACAATTATTTCGCATTTGGCGAAATTATACGTTGATGGTCATGATTTAGATTTAAGCCAGTTTGTTTCGGAAGATGAAATTCTACAAATAGAAAAAGCTCAGATAGAATTAGAGAATCCAAATGCTTTAAGACCTTACTACGATTTTTTCGAAGAAAAAATGTCTTATGATAAGATTCGATTTGGTTTGGCTTTCTTGGAGAGAAAACTTAAATGAGTTTTGTCATCTTGACGAAAGAAAGATCACACTAGAAATTCCACAAAGATTAGTTAAGCACCAAACCCTACAGGTTTTAAAAACCTGTAGGGTTTACTGAATATAAAATCAACAAGAAATCCCAAACTCCAACGAAATTGTAATTTGGGATTTTAAATTTTAAAATATTTAATTTTTACAAATATCTTTCTTCAAAAACTTTTTGATGATGTTTTTGATGGCCAATCATTACAAAGCCTAAAGCACGAACAGAAATCGGATTATTAGATGCAGTTCCAATTCGCTTAAGCTGTTCTTCAGATAAACTTTTATAAAATAATAAAGTAGAATGTCTTACAGCAGAAAATTCAGTTAATAAATCTTGAATGCTTCTGCGGTTTGAATCTGTATTATCTGCATAATCATTTTCTTCGAAACTTGGCAAAGGAGTTTTGTCGTTTCTTGAAAAACGCAAAGCACGATAAGCAAAAATTCGTTCTGTATCTATAACATGCTGGATAATATCTTTGATAGTCCATTTTCCTTCCGCGTAGCGGTAATCAAATTTATCTATTGGAATATTTTGTACAAATCGGATAAATTCATGAAGCGAAATTTCTAACTCTTCAATTAAAATCCCGTCACCAGCCGCTTTGATATAAGTGCCAAAATGACCTGAATATTCATTGTCTAATAATTCTGCTGCTTTCATTTTTATATTTTAAGCTGAGTTTCTACTTGCGTTAGTATTTCCAAATAATGATCTCGTTACGATTTTCTCATAAACTTTAACCAATTCTTCGTTAGGAACTTCTGCTTTATTCAATTCATTAATTCTCAATAAAGCATATTGCTGAATAGTAAGTAATGGTAGAACAATACGCTCTCTAATCTGAATTGAAGCAATACCATCAGGATAATTTTCCATCAACGTTTTGTGCCCAGCAATTTTCAATAAAAGACGTTTTGTTTCTGAGAATTCATCGTAAATAATCTGCCAGAATTCACCAAACTCAGGGTCATTTTTCATATAAGCTGTCAATGGTAAGAATGATTTTGCTAATGACATCATACTATTTTCAAGCAATGTTTTGAAAAATAATGAATTATGATATAGATTGCTCACTTTATCCCATTGTCCAGTTTCTTCAAAATGTTTTAAAGCAGAACCAACTCCAAAGAAACCAGGAACGTTTTGTTTTAACTGACTCCATGAACCTACAAATGGAATTGCTCTTAAATCGGCAAAATCTAAAGATTCAGATTTGCTTCTTTTTGAAGGACGGCTTCCAATGTTTGTTTTTGAGTAATATTTCAACGTACTCATTTTTTCTAAATACGGAATAAACTTCGGATGATTTTTAAAACTTAAATATTTATCGTAACCCAAATTAGCCAAATCTGTCAAAATTTGAGTTTCTTCTGCAGTTAATTCGTTTTTCTCTTTACTAAACACCTGATTGGTAACACCAGCACTCAATAAGTTTTCGATATTATAACGGCAAGAATCTAAAGTTCCAAAATTAGAGCTGATCGTTTGACCTTGAACCGTAATCTGAATTTCGTTGTTTTCAATTTTTGGTCCAAGAGACGCATAGAATTTATGTGTTTTCCCACCACCACGAGCTGGAGGTCCACCACGTCCATCAAAGAAAATAGCTTTAATTCCGTATTCTCTAGAAATTTTTGTTAATGAAATTTTAGCTTGATAAATACTCCAGTTTGCCATTAAGTAACCGCCATCTTTAGTCCCGTCAGAGAATCCAAGCATGATAGTCTGTTTGTTTCCTCTTGATCTCAAATGTTTAGCATATTCTGGATTGGTGTACAATTGCTCCATAATAGCATGTGCATTTTGCAAATCGTCTACAGATTCAAAAAGCGGAATAATATCTACCGTAGGTTTTTCCCAATTATTCAAACGAATCATAGCAAAAGTTTCCATCACATTCAGAGCGCTTTCGTTATTACTAATAATATAACGGTTTGCCCCTTCTTCGCCATTGTTTTGCTGAATGGTTTTAATGGCTTGCACCGACTCTAAAGTATATCTTGTAATTTCACTTTCAAAATCAGCAGGATTTAGATTTCCTTTAACTTTCGACAAAACATCAATTTTTTGATCCTCTGTCAATTCGTAATAATTTTTCGGAAAAACATCAGAACCTGAATTCAAATAATAATTCACAACATCTTTGAAAACCGCATTATGAATTTTACTATTCTGGCGAATATCTAAAGTTGCAAAATGGAATCCGAACAAATTAACTTTTACTAAAAGCGCATCCAATTCATCCAAATATAAAGATTGATGTTTCTCAATAATTATAGCTCGAATTTTGTTTAATTGCGTTAATAATTCTTCTAAAGTAATAAAAATATCTCCTTTAGAATAGAATACAGAACGATAAAGTTTATGTTCAAGTTCGGCAACCAAATCATCTACACCTGAGAAAGTTAACTTACGTTTTAAGTTTCTCATTTCAACATAATAACACTTTAAAATTGAAGTGCGTAAACGATCTGCAACTTTAAGCGTAATGTCTGTGGTAACAAAAGGATTTCCATCACGATCACCTCCTGGCCAGAAACCAAGTTTAATCAATTGGTTATGAATCGGATTTCCTTCTAAAATATTTTTTTGTAGATAATGTACAATTTCTCCTGCCGTAGCATAAAATACATTTTCAAGATACCAAATTAAACTTACTGCTTCATCGTAAGGATTTGGTTTTTCTTTCTGAATGAAAGGCGTTTTTCCAAGCTGAGCCAGTAATTGTTTAATTTGCAGTAAATCATTTTGACGAATTGCTTCTGTCAAATCATTTATAATTCCTAAAACTGGACCAGGATAAAACTGAGTTGGATGCGCCGTTAATACGGTACGAACATTAAAACTCTCTAGAAATTCACTCAATTCTTCGTCTTTTTCTTTAGCGTCAGATTTCTCTTTGATGTCACGAAGAGATCCACGTCCTTCCATGTTGTTAACTTCTGGAAAAGCTGCATCTTCAATAGCATCAAACAATACAATCTGGCGCTCTATATACTGAATAAATCGAAACATAAGATCGATTTTTTCTTCTTCAGAAGCGTTACTTAAGAATTTATTTGAGAAGAAATCAACAATTTCTTTTGGTGTTTCCTGTTTTTTAAAGCCTGTTTCGCAAGTTTCTGTAAATAAAGGAAGTAAAACTCCCGTGTTATCTATAGAATCAAAGGGTAATGTTATAAAAACACTATTATAAATGTGGTATTTTGAGAGAACATCTTGATTAAAACGTTCAATTTTTGGCAACGTGTACATAATCGTGTTGTAGTTGGTTGGTTAATTAGTCATAAAAAAACCCCAAGAATAAACTTGAGGTTATATTTTAATATAGCATTCAAGAAAAGTTCTTACATATTTTTGAAAATAGTATGCATCAAACGCTTCTTATCGTTTATACTTTCCTCTAATGAAATCATAGTTTCTGTTCTGTAAACACCATCAATATCGTCAATCATAAAGATAACTTCTTTCGCATGCTTAGTGTCTTTTGCTCTAATTTTGCAAAAGATGTTGAATTTTCCTGTAGTTACAGAAGCTACAGTTACGAATGGAATTTGATTGATTCTCTCCAATACAAATTTAGTTTGAGATGTATTATTAAGAAAAACCCCTACATAAGCAATAAATGAATAACCTAATTTATCGTAATCTAATGCTAATGAAGATCCCATGATGATACCTGCATCTTCCATCTTTTTAACTCTAACGTGTACTGTACCAGCAGATATCAATAGTTTTTTTGCAATGTCAGTAAACGGAACTCTCGTATTGTCTATTAACATATCTAAAATCTGGTGATCTACTTCATCTAAACGAAATTTACTCATAATTCTTTAATTAATATTACTAATTGCTATTACAAAGTATAAAAATATATATAAAAAACAACAAATTCACATAAAAATTAACTTTTTATCAATCCGTTAACAAATTTAACATTTTTATTTAAATAAAAATTTGCTTTTTGACCCGTTTTTGGAAAATTTTGGAAATCGTCCGAATATTCTGCGCCTTTTGCATCGTATTCGTAATGTCCAAAATAATTTTCCAACTCGCCTACTTCGATAAAGTAAGCGTTAAAATGAATCTTATTTTCGATTAATTCTTCTTTGTATTGTGCGACAAAATTCGTAATAATTTCGATACCATCATAATTTATTTTGATGTTTTTATACATAAAATCATAAAAAACCACTTTATTTTGTGAAATATTCAAATAATCATTAATTCTATTATCAACTAAATCGTTTTCGCAAAGCAGTTCGAAACTCGAAATAAGTGAGAAAAATATGAACTTTCGGGTGATTTCACGCTCGTAATCCTCAGGAAAGTGTCCTGCCTCAAATAAGATAGTTGGAACGCCTAAAAATTGAAAAGTGTCTCCTATACAATTAATATTGAAGGAGTCATCAAAGCGTCCAATTTGTCCTGGAATATACTTTTGCAGTTCTTCATTGATTCCAGCAATGATGTTTATCGCTTTTAGTCTATTATCATTTACTTCTCTTTCCTCATTATATGATGGTGCTAAAAAAGATACTGTAGCAGGTTTTCCAGTTGTTCCTGCTCCAAATATGGTACGCTGATCGTGAAGGTTAAAACAAAAATCAGGTTTAAATTCCTCAAACACTTGACGAAGTATTTTACTTTCAGGTTGACTCAAATCTTGCGAATCACGATTCAAGTCAATTTCATTTGCATTTGCTCTTGTATAAAATCTTGCTCCGTCTGGATTAAGTATTGGGATGCAATAAAATGTAAAGGTATCCAGCATTTGGTTTGCAAAATCAGTATCGTCATTCAGTAAATTAATGAAATCAAATAAAGCTTTTGTTGTTGTGCTTTCATTTCCGTGCATTTGAGACCATAAATAAACACGTGTTTTCCCCGTTCCAATTTGATAACTATATATAGGTTCACCTAGAACAGATGTACCAATAATCTTCACTTGATCATTTGTATTTAACTTATCTAAAAGTGGTTTAATATGGTCTAAAGTAAGATATCTGCCAGAAATGGATTGTTCTTTGTATTGTGTAAAAAGCTGCTCTAAATTCATTGTGTTTCGATTAGTTTACAAAAGTAAACATCTTTATTTTTACAATTGTAAACTGTAGAAAAAATTAATAATTTAGAATTGTAAACAGTTTTAGAAAAGATTTAGCAGTACTAGATACAACTTGTTTCAACTGAGCTTTTTAAACTAACAACACACGTGTAAAACAATAAATTTCAGTTAATTATAAATATTTATTTAAATTTTAAATTTAACATAAAAATGAACTCTAATTAAAATTGCAACAATAATATAAGGATATCCCTTCTTTTTGTTTACATTTGTAAATGAAAAAATTTAAAGCAGAATTTTACAATGGTAAACATAGATGATTTTGTAAAAAGACTAGAATCTGTATTAGATTATTATGGATTAAATGCATCTGCTTTTGCTGATAAAATTGGAGCGCAACGTTCTAGCATGTCCCATCTTTTATCAGGCAGAAATAAGCCGAGTTTAGATTTTGTAATGAAAATTCTGGAAGTTTTTCCAGATGTTGATTTATATTGGATTTTAATAGGAAAAGGAACTTTTCCTAAAAACAATAATGAAGAAGTAATCGAAATTCAAAAATCCCCTTCGCCTATTTTACCAAACCAAAATATCGGGAATGATTTATTTTCGACTATGCAAATAAATACGGAAAAAGAAAAAATAGACACCAAAGAAGTTTCAGTTTTAAAAAACACAAATTTTAATTTGGAAGATGACGAAATTGAAAAAATTGTCTTATTCTACAAAAATGGCACCTTTAAAGCCTATTCTCCATAATGCAAAAATTAGCGCGTATTTGGAGAATGATCCAGAAAATTTTCAAATATGCGATTCTCGCGCGGTTAGAAAAAATCTCAGAAATTATAGTTTAACTCCATTTTCAGGAATTTTTCCTAAAACTCCTTTATAGTGCTCTTTCAAAATTTGAATGTCGGCTTCATAATTTCCAGTCGGCAAAAATGGCTTACCAAGATTTACTTCTTTTTTGCCCCAATCAAATGCAACAGGAACAATTGGCACTTTCGCTTTAAGTGCTATAAAATAAAATCCAGTTTTTATTTCCTTTACTTTTTTTCTGGTTCCCTCTGGGGCAACTGCCAAACGAAAGACTTCTTTTCGGTCAAAAATAGCCGCAATAGAATCTACCTTATTTAGTCCGCCTGAACGATCTAAAGGTTCTCCACCAACATTTCGAAAATAATAACCAAACGGAAATCGGAATAATTCTTTCTTTCCTACCCAATTCATCTGCAGTCCCGAGATACCACGAGTGAAAAGTCCGATATAAAAATCATGATTACTTGTATGTGGCATCACCATAAGTATACATTTTTTCACTTCGGCATTTTCGATTCCTACTATTTTCCAGCCCATTAGCTTAAAAAAGATGAATTTGTACAATAGTTTTTTCATGAAAGATTTAATATTTGGTGCAAAATAAAAGATTTAATGGTAAATTTGAGTAAAAGAATA
>RCUJ01001146.1_pt1 | contig 14525 bp, 10 predicted proteins | sample 2166321 | NCBI WGS metagenome assembly RCUJ01 (sample SAMN09932808, study PRJNA488358) | compost metagenome | feature: garden; material: soil; isolation source: compost soil in an enriched community after 118 h of incubation | place: Germany: Experimental Botanical Garden Goettingen | collected... | reverse complement strand
GTGCTGATCGCCGCTCGCGTGCTGATGGCCATTGCGGCGGGGCTATATGTGCCCGCCGCCAATGGCCTGGCCGGCGTCATCGTCCCACCCACGATGCGGGGGCGTGCGCTTGCCATTGTCAGCGGGGGGCAGACATTGGCCATCGCACTGGGCCTGCCGCTTGGTGGACTGATCGGCCACGCCTTCGGCTGGCGGGCAACCTTTCTGCTGGTCGGCGCGATGAGCCTGGTGGCCATTGCAGGCATTTTGACTGGCATCGACCGTGACGCGGGGCAGGGCATCGCGGTGGCCAGCCTGCGCGAACGTGTCGCGGTGGTCGGTCAGCGTTCCGTGTTGCGCCTGCTGGCGGTCAGCCTGTTCTGGTCGATCGGCGCCTTTGCTGCCTACCCGTATATCGCCGAGTATCTGAGCGCCGTGTTGGCCTTCGGCCCATTGGAGATCACAGCGTCTGTCTCGCTCTGGGGGCTTTGTGCAGCGGCTGGGGTCATGACCGGTGGGATTCTCAACGATCGCTTCGGGGCTGGCACGGTGGTGCGCGGGTCGCTTGTGCTGTTGGCGTTGTCGTTCCTGGCTTTGGCCGTTGCAACGGCGCTTCCACCGAGAGTTTCGCTGGGCCTGGTCCTGGTCGCCGTGGCCGTGTGGGGCTTCACGGTGTGGTCATTCTTTCCCGCGCAAATGGCACGGCTTATCGGCGCGGGCGTCCCCTCGCAAGCGCCCGTTGCGCTAGCGCTTAACACCTCGACGATGTATTTCGGATTTTCAATCGGCAGCGCCCTGGGGGCCACCGTGTTGGGCGCTGGCGCCATTTGGGCAATTGGCGTCGTGGCGGCCATGGCGGAACTGATCGCCTTGGGCCTGAACGCCGCCATTGCGCGTAGAGCTTGAATTTCTCTGTATCGGCGGGTTCACCGCTGCCGGCTTTCAGCAACACCACTTTGAAAGGAACCTAGAAAATGACTTCCCGTATCAACACGCCCGCCGCCGCTAGCGCCTCCGGCGAAACCGCCGACGTTTTCGCCGCTATTCGCAAAGCGGTGGGCATGGTCCCCAACGCCTATGCGGCCATTGGCGCCTTGAATACGCCGGCGCTTAAGGCGATGCTGTCCGCCGACGCGGTGCTGGCGCAAGGCGTCCTTTCCGCGCAGGACCGCGAAACCATCAAGCTGGTGGTAAGCGCGATTGCCGGTTGTGACTACTGCGTCGCCGCGCACAGCCTGGCGGGCAAGGCATCCGGCCTGCCCGTGGACACTGTGCGCGCTATCAGGGCGTTGCAGCCGACAGGCGATGCAAGGCGCGATGCGTTGATCCAGTTTGTCCGGCACCTTCAAGAAGGCCGGGGCACCCTCGACGCCGAGCAACTCGCGGCCTTGCGCTTGGCGGGTTTTCCGGACGAGGCCGTCGTCGATATCGCATTGGCCATCGCCGTCATCACGTTCACGAACGTGTTCAATCGTGCGAATGACACCGTGGTGGATTTTCCAGAACTGAAGTGATGGGAGTGGCGGGGGAAGGGGCGCAGTAAGGAGGGGCGGTCGAGTCGGGTCGATGACCGTTCCCAACCCGTTGCGGCCGTTCAAACTTCGTCGAGCAAAGTCTAATTTGTAGCAGGATGATCCTGCGGCATGTTTCTTGACGCGCTACTTCTTCGCGAGGAACACCGCCACTAAGGCGTTTGCGTGACCGTGACCGATCTGGTGCTGCGTCTTTAGGCAGTTGACGAGTTCCATGTGTTTTAGCGGACCCGCATTCTGAAGAATATCCATCCAATGCGTTATTGGCTTTTCATAAGTCTTTTCGATGGAAGGAAAGTAGGAGGCAGGTCCTTTTACTTTCGATGTCTCAACCATGGAAGGCTCCGTCAAAGGGTGAAAGTGGGGTTCGTGCAAGGCCTGAGGTCAATGCCCTGCTTCGGTATTCTGGCCGAGTTGCCTCCCCCTGCCTAGCGGACTAGTTTTGACCGGATTCTGGCGCAGCGACGAAGGGCTGCTCCTGGCCGATTACGGTCATAGCGATATTGCAGCCCGACACCACTTCCGCAGGTCCACCGCAAGCACGCCTCACCCCAACGTACCACCCCTGCGAAACTCCGCTGGCGTCACCCCCATTTCCCGCCGAAATACTCGTCTAAAAGCAGCCGTCGACTCATAGCCGACTTGGCTAGCCCCGAAGCCGCGAGGGCGCATGCAGAGATGGCAAGCCGTGCCACCGTGGGCAAGCTGCTACTGCAGATGGCTTGAAAGTGAAGCGCTGTAGCTCGTGGGCGCGGGAGTCAAAGCCGGCTGGTTTGATAGTGGTTTCACCGCTGTTTGATGGGTTTCGCGCGGTAGGCGTTGCGGTATTTGCGAACGCCTTCTCGCGCTGCACCCATCCTACGGCCGTGAATTGTAGGATGGGTGCAGCGCGCTCTATCAATGGCAAGAACATCGCTGCGCATCGCGCGAAACCCATCACGCGGCGGCGGCGTTGTGGTTGGATTGGCGATCTATCCACTGCCGTCTGATGGGTTTCGCGCGTTGCGTTCAGACGGAACGTGACACAAGCTCGCCCAGCACTGTCTCAAGATCACTAAGGAGGTGTCAGACTGCAATTTCGCCGAAGAATCGCAGTCTGACACCATTTTTTGCCCAGGTCCGTTCTTGCCGTCGCCGAGCACCACCGTTTGGCCAGGCTTGCCGGTTGCGTGACGGATCGGATGGCCTGCGGCCGATCCGGTCCGCGCAATGGAAACGCCGCGTTAGTTCCCCGAAGGCATTGGCAGACTGAAGCCTTCTTTGGCCAAGCCTTCCCGTATGTGCTGGAAGCGCTCGTACTGCGAGAGAGTGATCGGCCCGTCATAGACCTCGCTTTGTGCCTTTCGCGGAGGGTACTTCACATACGTCTTCATAAGGTCCGCGGCGGCCGCGTTCATCGACACTATTGTCCAAGTCCTTTCCGTGACATTGCTCATGAAGATGTCGTAGCGTTCTTGGGGGTCCGCCCACAAGTCAAATACCTGCGGAACGGCCGCGACATATGACTCAGCTCCTTTCCAGCCCAGGTTGGTGTCAACGGCCAGGCCTCCCGTTTTCACGCCGTCGTCGCCACGAAGATTGAATACCGCCTTATAGTTGCCAACGCGAATGGCGCCAGGAGACAACTCGTTTTCCGTGAAATAGAACCACGACTTACGTTCAGATTTACCCGTGCCGAACAGCACCGGCGACATGTCGTAGCTATCGAACACAATAGGCTTTTCCGCCCGATCGTTAACGGGTAGTTTGACGCCCGCCACCGACGCGAAGGTCGCCATCAAGTCAAGGCCGCCTAAGATGCTGTGGTCCGTCGACGCGGGCGCGATCTTGCCCGGCATCCAGGCGATGGCGGGAACGCGATTGCCACCTTCGCGAACAGTGCCCTTGGTACCACGGAAGGGGGTGTAGCCCGCATCGGGGTAGACGTCCTGCCAAGCGCCGTTGTCGGTGGTGTAGAAGACCAATGTGTTCTTGTCTAGGCCCAACTCTCGAACTTTGTCCATGATCCGCCCGATCCGCGCATCCAGCTCGACGACCGAATCTGCATACTTGCTCTTGGACATCGACTTACCCTTGTAGTCGGGGTCCGGCATATTTGGCTGGTGGACCTTCATGAAATTGATGTTCATGAAGAAGGGCTGCTCGGATTTAGCGTTGCGGTCCAGATACTCGAGCGAGGCCTTTTCAACGTAGCGGTCGAAGAACGGGATACCAACCACGCCTTCCTTGCCGTTCACGACGGGCGTATCGACGTACTGACCATTGATCTTGAATTCCTCGCGCGCCGTTTCACCGGCGTTGCCAGACAGGGCACCGCGTGTCACCTTCTGGAACATCGCGCGGAGTTCAGGATCCATATCCGGGAACCAAGTTGGATCCGCATAGGTATAGGCATTGAGATGGTATAAGCCGGCGTATTTCATCTCGTCGTAGCCTTGGGCGTTTGGCAACGAGTAGTCCGCTTCGCCCAGGTGCCATTTTCCGCTGAAGAAGGTCTTGTAGCCGCCCGTTTTCAGCACTGACGCCAACGTCCATTCTTCCTTAGGCAAGCCGCCGCCTTGTCCTTGGAACGCGACCGTCGTCATGCCGCTGCGATTTGGAATGCGGCCGGTTTGCATGGCAGCCCGCCCTGGCGTGCAGCTGGGTTGGGCGTAGAACGAGAAGAAGGTCATCCCCTCTTTGGCAAGCCGGTCGATATTGGGGGTGGGCATTCCGCGCCCCACACCGCCACCGTAGGGGCCGAGGTCCCCATAACCTGTGTCGTCCGACACGATCAGAATGATGTTTGGCTTGCGCGGTTCCTGCGCTATCGAGGGTGTGGAGAAAAAAGCTGTGGCCATAAAAAGCGCCGCGGCACCCGACGAAAATGCTCGTTTGGTCGTCATCTTCAACTCTCCGCTGAAAGATAAGCAAATCGACCGCACGAAGTTTTAAACCGCGCGGCGCACATGGGCATACGGGTTTACTTGGCATACGTACTGGAGTTCAAAGGCTGGCACTATCGCGCCCATGAATCGGACTTATTTTCACCTTCTTCCAACGCCTGTCAATTGGTATATGCCGCTGGACCGCGGATAGGGCGAGCCATCTGATCAGTCCGAACCGGCGTAATCGCACTACACCTTATGCACACGACTCGCTTCGATATCGCGGCGGAAAATCGCGAGTGGTTGCCACATACGCTTGAGCAAAAAAATCTGAAGTGACACCGTTATATTCGCAGTAATCTACCGCGAGAGTTTTTCTTGGGTTTGAATACGCAATACCCGGTTTGATGTCGTTCCGATAAGGCCCCTTGGGGTGGCTGCCGTGAAGCATTCACTGGCTCTTTCGGGCCGAGGCGCGACGATGATAAAGCACATAATTGGATGTCTGGCTGGCGGCCTCCTCTACGCCGGATCTGGCTTTGGCGCCGAACAGGTTGCTACGCCAGCGTCCGACATACGGCATGCGAGCGAATGGGAGTTTTCGGTCACGCCCTATCTCTGGGCACCGGCGCTGTCTGGAAAGGTGTCTCACCGAGGTTTACCGGTCATCGATGTAGACACGAGCTTTGATCAGATCTTCGATAACCTGGATTTCGCGGCCATGCTGACCGGCGACGCACGTAAGGGCCGGTACAGCCTTTTCGGCGATCTGATTTATGCAAAGGTCGGGGCACAGGGCGACACGCCCCGTGGGGTTGTGGCGACCAGTGCGGACGTTCACAGCAAGACGTTCACGGGTCTGCTGGGCGCAGGGTATTCGGTCCTTGATCAGTCGCCCCACAGCCTTGATGTCGTAGCGGGCCTGCGCATTTGGTCGGTAGACACCGACATCACGCTGAAAGGCGCACGCCTGAATGGTAGGAAAAGCAGCGATGGCGCCACATGGGTGGACGCCGTGGTAGGAGTGCGGGGAGGCTACGTTTTCACTCCAAAGCTATATGCGACGGGATGGGGGCTGGTAGGCGCGGGCGGCGCGAATGCGGATTGGGATGTTGGAATCGGCATTGGATACAACATCAGCAAGAGCTTCTCAGCGACTGTCGGCTACCGTGCGTTGGGCGTGGATTACAGTGCCGGCGGCTTTAAGTTCGATGCTGTGCTTCACGGCCCAATGGCTGGCTTGACTATCCGCTTTTAAAAGATGCTTTTCAGACTCGGTCCGTGCCACCTGTCGTCAGTCAGTGGTGAGCCGATCCACGCATTACATTTAATAAATGGAATAGAGCGTCATGGACATCAAACTACCGAAAGCACTTTGTCACGCGATGCTGGTGATTGCGTCCTTCACATCGTCCTATGCCTGCGCGGAAATCAGCCCCTCCGAAACGCGGACAATCGCGGAGGAAGGGTATATCTACGGTCTTCCTATTGTGATGAACTACGCGATCATGTACGAGTACGCTGTCGATAAGAACTCGAGCCAGTACAAGGCACCGTTCAATCAAATTCGCAGCCTGCACCATGTCGCCAACTACAAGGACACGGCCATCATCTCGCCGAACAGCGACACGCCGTATTCCATGATGTTCATGGACTTGCGCAGCGAGCCGATCGTGTTATCAGTACCGGCGGTGACAAAGCCTCGGTACTACTCGGTTCAGCTTATTGACGGCAATACCTACAATTTCGGCTATATCGGAAGCCGTTCCACCGGGGACGACGCCGGCGATTACATGATCGCTGGCCCCAATTGGAAGGGCGTAATTCCACCAAGCGTAAGGAAGGTCTTTCGTTCCGCAACGCAGCTCCCTTTTGCAGTCTTCCGGACCCAACTGTTCAACCCGGCCGACATGCCCAACGTCGAAGCTATTCAATCGGGCTACAAAGCCCAGCCGCTTTCTGCATATCTCAAGCAGCCGCCACCTCCTGCCGCGCCCGCGATCGATTTTCCAAAAATCAACAACGATTTGGCAAAGACCGACTTTTTCACGTACTTGGGTTTCGCCTTGCAATTCAGCCCGGCCGTACCGGACGAAGTGGCAATCCGTGCGAAGCTTGCTCTTCTGGGCATTGGCACAGACAAGAAGTTCAGCTTCGAGGATCTGCCCGCTGAGCAAAAGAGCGCCATCGTTCAAGGCATACAGGATGGGCACGCCAAGGTCGAAAATGCTATCAAGAATCTGGGCACGAAAGTCAACGGATGGAATATCGTTGGGGCCGGCGGCGACAGTGCCTTCTACCACGGAGACTGGCTGAAGCGGGCCGCAGTGGCGCAGGCGGGCATATATGCCAACGATGCCGAGGAAGCCACGTACCCCCTGACCACGACCTTGCCCGATGGCGAACCGCTCGACGGTAGTAAACACAACTACACCATTACCTTTCGCGACGGACAACTGCCGCCGGTCAATGCTTTCTGGTCGGTGACCATGTACGACGGCAAGACGCAGTTGCTGATCGAGAATCCGATTGACCGTTACCTCATTAACTCGCCGATGCTCTCGAGCATGACGAAAAACGCGGATGGCTCGCTTACGCTGTACCTTCAGAATGCGTCCCCCGGCGCGGACAAGGAGAATAACTGGCTGCCAGCACCGAACGATCTCATGTACTTGGTAATGCGCCTCTACTGGCCGACGACAGAGTCGCCTTCCATCCTGCCTCCCGGGAAAGGCACCTGGAGTCCACCACAGATTGTCAAGGTGATGTAGCCCACTAAGAAAATTGCCCCCGGGCGGCTTTTGAAGTTCCGCGAGCAGCGATCTCCGTGCGGCGTGGCGTCATCAGCGACCAGTGCAGTTGCCCTTATCCGTTGCTTTTCAAGTTCGGTTCGGGCGCGTGGCGATCAGTACTGATCGTCACTGTTTCAGTATCGCTGAAAAAAACTGCCAAACCGCCACGCCCACGACCAGCCAAATGATCAAAATCAACGCCGCTCCGGCCCAATTGCGTGGTTTCGACTTCCTCGACATACCCCAGCACTGGGATGAAGTCGGGTATCAGATCGATAGGGCTTAGCGCATAGGCGACGACAAATCAACGGGCATGCGTTCGATATTGCAGCCTGACACCAATTTCCCCCACGCCGAGGAGGAACGACATCATGGGCATCCTGACTTTCACCATGAACATCACGCTTGATGGCTGCGTGGATCATCGGGAAGGAATCGCCGACGACGACACGCACGCCTTTTTCACCAGGCTCATGGACAACTGCGGCGCGATGCTGTGGGGTCGCGTCACCTACGAAATGATGGAGACCTGCTGGCCAGCAGTTGCCCGCGGCGAGGGGGATGCATCAGCGGCGATGCGTGAGTGGGCCGTCAAGCTGGAAGCCAAGCCAAAGTACGTGGTGTCCTCGACGCGAAAGGACTATCCGTGGGCCAACAGCCATCACATCGCAGATGACTTGCTCACGCGCGTGCAGAAGCTCAAGGACGCGACGCCGGACGGCGTACTCGTGGGTAGCGGCATGCTCGCGGCTGAGTTGGACAGGTTGAATCTGATCGACGAGTACCAATTCCTCATCCACCCCAGGATCGTCGGCCACGGCCCGACCCTGTTCGGGAGCGGGCTGCCGGGTACGCGACGGCTCGCGTTGATCTCTGCGAAGCCGTTTCGTAGTGGCGTGGTCGCCATGCACTACCGGCGCGCGCGCTGACTCTGAGGTGGCTCAGGCCGCCCGTCACTGAGTAGAAGTGGCGGCCCAGCACCCCTCAATACTGATACCGCAACGTCAACATCACACTACGCGGTTGCCCGTAGTAGTTCTGGCGCGACGCGCCGCCGAGCTTCTCGTAATACTTGCGATCAAACAAATTATCGACCGTCAGCGTGCCCTCTACATGGCGGTTGTAGCGGTAGCCAACCTGAGCCGACACGACCGCATAGCTGCCCTGGTCCCATCGCACGTCGCCGCTTTGCAGATAATTGCCGCTGTTCCAGCGCACGCCCGTGCCGACGCTGAAACCTTCCAGCGTCGGCTGGGTAAAGCGGTAACGGGTCCAGAGGTTGATGGCGTGACGCGGGGTGATCGTGCTGTACGAGAGTCCTTCCATCGCCTCGGCCGCCTCAAGGTACTTGGTCTGCGTGTAGGCATAGCCCGCCACGATGTCCCAGTTGGGCAGCGGCGAACCGCTGATCTCGGTCTCGAAGCCCTGGCTGCGCACCTTGCCCGCCGCCACGGAATACATCGGATTGTTCAGGTCGCCCATGGCCCGGTTGCGGTCCACGATCTGGAACAGCGCGGCATGCGCGTTGAGCCTGCCGTCCATGAACGCGCCCTTCAGGCCGGTTTCGATCTGGCGTCCCACGCGCGGCGACAGCGTGTTGCCTTGCGCGTCGGTCTCGGTTTGCGGCTGGAAGATGCTGGTGTAGCTGGCGTAGGCGGACACCTGCGGCGTCAGGTCGTAGACCAAGCCGGCGTACGGGGTCGTGCGCGCGGCGATGCGCGTTTCCGTTTGGCTGAAATCGCCGAAGTATTGGTTGGCGTTGCGCGCGTCGTTCTTCCACCAGCCCAGGCGAGCCCCCGCGATGAACTTCAGATTGTCGGTTGCCTGGAAATTCGCTCGCGTGTACAGGCCGAACTCGCTGGTGCGCCCGTCATTGCCGTTGACCTGTTCCATGTCGGGCATGGGCATGTCGATGACCGGCTCGTAGACGTTGGTCGGGAACAGCGTGCCACCGCCGTAATTGAACTGCTTGCGGGTGTAGCTGTAGTCGGCGCCCACCAGCAGGCTGTGTTCGCGGCCGAATGCTTGGATGGGCAGGTTCAGGTGCGCGTCTGCGCCGGTGGTTTTCCAGTGGTTGCGGTACGACCAGGCGATAAGGTTGGTGTTGCCCGTCAGCGGATCAACCGCGCGGTTGGGCCAGGTGGTCTGGCGCGTGGGCGTATCGGTATCGCGATGGAAGACGCTTGCCTTGACCACGCCACCGCCCTCGAGTCGGTGCTCCACGTCGGCAAAGAGTTCAGTGGCTTCCTCTTCGATGCGGTTCCATTCCGCGCTGAGGTTGGTGCCACGGCGCACGTCAAGCAGCGAGCCATCGGCATAGGCGGGCAGGCCGAATGCCGGGGTCGTGCGGGAGCGTTGATGCGTGATGCCGGCCGCCAACGTGGTGTGCGGCGTAAGGTCGGCCTCGATGATGCCGTAGAGGGTAGGGCGCTCGGAATTCACGCGGTCCACGAACGAGCCACGATCTTCATAGGCCGCGATGAAGCGTCCGCGAACCTTGCCCTCGCTATCGAAAGGCGTGCTCAGGTCGGCCACCGCCCGGTAGTAATCCCACGATCCCACGCTGGCCTGCGCGCCGAAGGCGAATTCCTGCAGCGGGCGCTTGCGCACGAGATTCACGCTGCCGCCGGGCTCGCCGGTCCCCTGATAAAGGCCGGACGGGCCACGCAGCACTTCGATGCGGTCATAAATGGCCAGGTCGAAGCCCGCCGACAGGTTGCCCGCCCCGGCCGGCGCGCGCATGCCGTCCACCTGGATCGAGTCCAGCGTATAGCCCCGGGAAATGAATCCGGACATGTTGCCACCGCTCGAGAGCGTCTCGACGGTGATGCCGGTCACGTTGCGCATCGCGTCCGACAGGCTGTTGAGGTTCTGGTCATCAAGCTGCTGGCGCGTCACGACCGACACCGACTGCGGAATTTCCTTGAGCGTCTGCGTGCCTTTGCCGAGCGTGACCGCGTTGCTGGTGTACGAGTCGGTTCCTTCGCTGGTGGCGGGTGTTGCCGCGCCCATGACGGTCACGGCCTCTAGCTGCGTGACCCCGCCTTGCGGCGCGGCCTGCAAGGCATAGGTGCCCGCGGCGCTGGGCACGGCGCGATAGCCGGTGCCCGCAAGCAGGCGGTCGAAGCCTTGCTGCACGTTCATCTCGCCCGAAATACCCGGGCTCTGGCGGCCGGCCAGCCAGGCGGGGTCGTAGACGATCTGTACGCCGGCCGCGGCGGCATAGCGCGCCAGCACGGTATCGAGCGCACCCGCGCCGATCGTCACGGTGCGCACCTGCGAGCTGGGCGCCGTGCCGCTTTGCGTTGCGGTCTGCGCTGCGGATTGTGCACCCGCCGTCGCACTCGCCATGGCCGTGCACCAGATAGCCGACCAGATCATTGCCTTGCGGGGTCCTTTGCCCCGCGTTGCGCGTACACGTGCCATCACTCTTTCATCCTTTCATCGTCAAGCAAGAAGCGCCCGCATCCCCTTGATGCGGTCTTACTTCCTATTCCGCACGACAACGAAAAAGTGATCACCTCGACGCAAAATATTTCTTTTGCCGCCGCTCAGGCGCCTGCCGGTCCGACCGACACCCAGTAACGCGTGACGCGTTGCACGGCGATCGGCAGGCGTTCTGCCAAGGCGTGCAGGGCCGCATCCGTATCGCGCAGCGACAGCGCGCCCGACACCCGCAGGTCGGCGACCTCGGGCGAGCAGCGCAGGAAGCCCGGGCGATGGCGCGCCAGCTCCGCCACCACATCGGCCAGGCGCTGGTCGCGCACGACAAGCATCCCTTGCTCCCAGAGCGCCGCGCTGTCGTCCACGGGGGCAATCTCACCGGCCCGGGCTTGCGTGAAGCTGCCGCGTTGCCCGGCGTCGATACGCAGGGGGGCAGCATGCGCGGGGCGCGCCAGCACGGCGTGTTCGAACACCATGACCTCGGTGCGGTCGTCGATCACACGCACCGAAAAGCGCGTGCCCAAGGCCTGCACCTCGCCTTGCGGGGTCTGCACTACGAACGGTCGATACGTGGGCTGCGCTTCCTGGCCGGTGGTCACCAGAATCTCTCCCGCCATCAGCACCAGGCGGCGTTCGGCAGTTCCAAAGCGCAGGTCGACGGCGCTGCCGCTGTTCAATACCAGCCGCGTGCCATCGTCCAGCATGCGTGTCAGTTGTTCGCCCGCGGCGGTGCGCAGATCCGCGCGCCAGGCGGGCGCCTCGCGCCACGCCATCCAGCCGACCGGCGCGGCCACGCCCAGCCCCAGCGCCACGCGCAGCACGGCGCGGCGGCCCTGCCGTTTACGGGTAGCGCGCAGCACGTCATGTCCGATGCGGGAGGGCAGGCCGTCGAACGCGCCCAGCACCTGCTCGGCACGTGCCCAGGCCTGCGCATGGGCCTCACCCTGCGCAAGCCAACGCTCGAACGCCCGTTGTGTGGTTGCATCGGCGGGTTCGTAGCGCAGCCGGATCACCCAGTCGGCCGCTTCTTCCAGCAGTTGATCGCTCGGCACGGCCGCCATCGCATTGCTGCCCAGCGCGCTCATGCGGCCACGGCCATGCAGGCCATCAAGGCCTTGCGCAGATGGCGACGTACCGTAATCACGGGTTTGCCGGTTTGCTCGGAGATCTCTTGCAGCGTCAGACCGTCTAGCTGAGCCAGCAGGAACATGTCGCGCGTGGCGGCAGGCAGGCGCTGTAGCATGGCGTCGATTGCCACCAGCGTCTGCACGATGATGAGGCCCGTTTCCGGCGGCGGCACTTGCGGTTCGGGCAGATGCGCGATCGCGTCCAGATAGGCCTGCTGGACCGCGCGACGGCGCCAATGGTCCACCAGCAGCCCCTTGGCGATATGGGTGATCAGGGCGCGCGGCTCTTCGCGCAACACGGGCGGTCGGCGCGCCGCCATCAGCCGCACGAACGTGTCCTGCGCCAGATCGGCCGCGTCGCCGCTGTCGCCCAGCTTGCGATGGAGCCAGCCTTGCAGCCAGCCATGGTGATGGCGATAAAGCTGCTCGACGGCGGGGAGGGTAAGAGAGTCGGGTGATTGCAAGATGCCCGGAAGTTTACCGAATGCGAATAAGAAATACTATTAATTAGATTAAGCGGGGAGGATGGCGCTGCGTGCGCGCAACAGGTCGCGTTTTGTGCAAACCGGTTATTGCCGCCGCCAGCAAACTGCCCACAACCGCCCCGCAAATCGGCAACCCATAACTGCCGCTCAAGTCATAGGCGTACCCCGCCGCAACCGGCCCGACCAAGGTACCTAGCGCCACGCTGGTGTACAGCGCGCCGATAATCCCGCTGATATGGCGGCCGCCGAAGTGGTCCATCACGACCGCTGGCAGCAGCGCCACCCAGCCGCCATAGAACGCGCCGAACACCAACGCGAATAGCGCCAGCGACCAAAACTGGCTGGAGGCGGCCCAGGCCGCCAGCGTGGCGGCGATTCCGCCATACATGGCCGCCAGGGCGGCGCGTCGGCCCACGCGGTCTGCCAGCGGCCCCAGGCAGAAACGGCCGGCGGTGCTGCCCACGCCGATCAGGCTAAGCAGCAGCACGGCCAACACTGGCTTTACGCCGTGGTCCATCGCGTAGGGCACCAGATGAACGAACGGCACAAAGACGCCAAACGCGCAGACCAGGCAGGCAGCGTATAGCCAGGCAAACGTCTTGCTGCGAACGGCGTCCCGCACGGAAACTCCGTCGGGCGCGGGAGTGGTTGACGACCGGGACGGCAGTGGCTCGCCGTCCGGCGTCAGGCCCCGGTCCAGCGGCGAGTTCTCCACCCAGCGCGATGCGGCCACCCCCAACACCGCCACGCCCACGGCCAACGCAAGATAGGCGTATCGCCATCCCCACAGCCCGATCAGAGCCGCCGCCATCGGCGGCACCAGCAGCGTGCCCACTCCGATGCCGCTGACCGCCAGCCCCGACGCCAACCCCCGCCGCCGCTGAAACCAGCGCTGCACCGCGCCCACCACCGGCACGTACGAACATCCAACGCCCAGCCCCACGCCCAGCCCATAAGCGAGGTAGATCTGCGTCATGTTCTGTGCGGCGGCGGCAAGCAGAAGACCCAGCGCCAGCAGCAGCATGCCGGTCAGCGCCAGCGCTCGCGAGCCGTAGCGGTCCGCCAGCGGTCCGCTGACTACGCCGAATCCGAAGTACAGGCATCCCGCAAGCGAGAACACCAGCGAGACCGCCGCGCGGGATGCGCCGAAGTCGCGTTGCAAGGCGTCAACAAAAGAGCTGAAGGAATAGGCACTGCCGAAGCCCAATGAGGTAATGACGAAGGCGGCGGCCACGACGAACCATCCACGAAAAATTCGGCCACGGGTGGACGGCGTGGCGGGCTGTGATGGATGCATCGTCATGCTTGCGCCTCTGTGGCCGGCCTGCGCAGGTGCCAAGGCGTGGCGGCCTGGAAGGCGGCGCCCAGGGTGAACAAGGTCATCTCGGCCAAATGCGCCGCTACCAGTTGAACGCCCATCGGCATGCCGGCATCGCATTGGCCCGCCGGCAGCGTCAAGCAGGGGTGTCCCGTCATGTCGAACACGCAGGTATAGCGCTGAAGCGCCGCGATCAGTTCGGGCTGGTCGCCTAGGGTACTGATGGTGTGCAAGGTCAGCGGCGGCATGGGTTGCACGGGAGTCAGCAGTGCGTCGATGCCGGCGAACAGGGCATCGACCTTGCCGCGCAGCGCCATGCGCCGCAGCAACAGAAGTTGATAGTCCAGGCCGGACAAGGCGTGGCCCGCATCAAGCACCGCCGCCAAGACTGGGCCGTACTCCGCGCGGCGGGAAGGATAGGTGTCGGCGTGGGCCGCAGCGGCTTCCACCGCGCATTGAGGCACCCAGTCGCGAACCGCCTGTTCGCCGTCCGCAATCGGAAAGCGTACCGGGACCAGCGTTGCTCCCAAGTCCTTGAATGTCTGCGCGGCGGACGCCAGCATGCGTTGCGTCTGCGCGTCCACGTTGTTGCCGTTCCACTCGGAATCGACGCCGATCCGCAACCCGTGCAGGGAACCGGTGGGCAACTGTGTGTAGCGCGGCACCGTCGCCTGCAACGCGGTTGGGTCCAGCGGATCAGCGCCTGCCATGGTTTCCAGCATGACGGCGGCATCTTGCGCGCTGCGCGCGATGACGCCGATGTGATCCAGCGATGCCGCCAGCTCTACCGTGCCGTGCCGGCTGACGCGGCCCCAGGTCGGCTTGATGCCGGTCAGTCCCGTGGCGGCGCAAGGCCAGCGGATCGATCCGCCCGTGTCGGACGCCGTCGCCGCAAAGCACAGGCCAGCCGCCGTCGCCACGGCGGACCCGCTGGACGAGATGCCGGTCCAGTAGTCCGCGTTCCACGGATTGCGTGGGGGC
>RCUJ01001144.1_pt1 | contig 14578 bp, 15 predicted proteins | sample 2166321 | NCBI WGS metagenome assembly RCUJ01 (sample SAMN09932808, study PRJNA488358) | compost metagenome | feature: garden; material: soil; isolation source: compost soil in an enriched community after 118 h of incubation | place: Germany: Experimental Botanical Garden Goettingen | collected... | reverse complement strand
TCCTGCGCATCAGCGATGAATACAAGCTGGAATTCGACTTCGGCCAGAACGACGAAGACGATGCCGAAGCGGTGGACTTCTCCGGCCACACGCCGGTGGGCGCCTGCCCCAAGTGCCAGTCGCGCGTGTTCGAGCACGGCATGAGCTACGTGTGCGAAAAGTCCGTCGGCCCCGAAAAGACCTGCGACTTCCGCTCCGGCAAGGTCATCCTGCAGCAAGAGATCTCGGCCGAACAGATGGGCAAGCTGCTGGGTAACGGCCGCACCGACCTGCTCGAAGGCTTCGTGTCCAGCCGCACCAACCGCAAGTTCAAGGCCTTCCTGGTGCGTCAGCCCGACGGCAAGATCGGCTTCGAATTCGAACCGCGTCCTGAAAAGCCCGGCCGCGCCCCGTCCAAGACCGCCACCAAAACGGCGACAAAGACGGCAACCAAGACGGCTGCGAAAAAGGCCCCGGCCAAGAAAGCCGCGGTAAAGAAAACGGCAGTCAAAAAAGCCGCCGTAAAGAAAACCGCCGCCAAAAAAGCCGCCCCCAAAAAAGCCACGTAGGATGGGCGACAGACCCCGTAGGATGGGTGAAGCGCGATAACCCGGGAAGAAGAACCCAAACCCGGAACGCGCGTAACCCATCACACACCCCCCAAAAACGCCCGGCCCCCCCGGGCGTTTTCCATTGTTGCCCCACACCCCCTGCGTTATCGTCTACCCCAAAACAGCAACACCCAAACTCAATCCGAGGACGACATGACCCACAGCCCCCGCTTCACCACCCGCCGCCGCATGCTGACCGCCGCCGGGGCCTTGGCCGGCGTCAGCCTGCTTGATGGGCGCATCGCCTTCGCCCAGCCCAAGCTGGGCCGTGTGGCCTACGGGCAAGGCAGCATCGACCCCTTCTTCGCGGCGGGCTACGTGGCCTTGAAAAAGGGCTACTTCGGCGAAGGCGGCCTGGATGTTGAATACCTGAATTCGCAAAGCGGCCCGCGCACCAACCAGTTGCTGGCGGCGGGCCAGATCGTGTTCGGCGCCACCGCGGCCACGGCCGCCCCCGCGCTGACCATCGCCGGCAAGGCCGCCACGCTGGTGTTCGGCTTTGACCGCAAGCTGACCTACGCCAACATCATCGTGCGCCGCGAAGACTTCGACAGCGGCAAGATCAAGTCGCTGAAAGACCTGGCCGGCAAGCGCGTGGGCGCCACGCAACCGCAGTCCAGCACCTGGCTGATGGCGCTGTACCTGATGCAGAAGGCCGGCGTGGCCGACAAGGTCGACATCCGTCCGCTGGGTGACCTGGCCACCATGCTGGGCGCGCTGAAGACCGGTTCGGTGTCCGCCAGCATGGCCACCATGTCCATGATGGAACAGGCCCGCCAGGAAGGCTGGGGCGTGCCGATATTCGACGCCACCACCGAAAGTTCATGGAACGAATTCATGGGCGGCGACGTGCCGGGCATTGCGGCGCTGACGCTGGAAGACACCATCCAGAAGCGGCCGGAAGTGGTGCAGGCCTTCGTCACCGCCATGGTCAAGGCGCAAGACTTCATCACCGCCAACAGCGCCGCGGGCGTCACCGACGTTATCTACGACGACTATCTCAGCGCCTTTCCGCGCGCCGCCATTGAGAAGACGCTGGGCGTCTACAAAGACACGGTGTTTTTGAAAGACAACCTCATCACCGAAGACGCCTATAACCGCATGACGGCCATCATGGGCGACGGCCGCCAGTTCTCGAACGACGAGATCAAGACCGTGCCCTACGCCAAGTGCGTGAACATGAGCTTCGTGCGCAAAGCGCGGGGCCTTTGATGATTACGCTGGACAAGGTCGGCAAGGCGTACCAATCCCGCCAGGGCACGACGCATGCGGTGGGCGAGGTCAGCCTGACGATCGAGGCAGGCGAATTCGTGTCCATCGTGGGCCCCTCGGGCTGCGGCAAGAGCACGCTCTTGAACATGATCGCGGGTTTCCTGCGGCCCACCACGGGCACCATCCACGTGGACGGCCGGGTGGTGGACGGACAGGTGCCGCCCGCCTTGGGCTACATCTTTCAGAAAGACACGCTGCTGCCGTGGTTCAGCGTCAAGAAGAACGTGGCGCTGGGGCTGAAGTTCCAGGGCGTGGCCGCCGACAAGATCGAACGCCGCGTGGCCGAACTGCTGGAGCTTGGTCATCTCAGCGCCTTTGCCGACGCCTTTCCGCATCAGCTATCGGGCGGCATGCGGCGGCGCGTGGCGCTCTTGATGAGCCTGGCCGTCGAACCCCGCATCCTGCTGCTGGACGAGCCCTTCGGCGCGCTGGACACGCACACCAAGACGCACCTGCATCGCGAACTGATGGAGATCTGGCGCAAGCTGGGCCAGACCATCGTGATGGTCACGCACGACCTGGACGAAGCCATCCTGCTGTCGGACCGCGTGGTGGTGCTGTCCGGCCCGCCCAGCCGCGTGCTGCTGGACGAGCGCATCCGCATCCCGCATCCGCGCGACGTCTTCACGCTGCGCGAAACGCCGCAGTTCGTCTCTCACGTGCAAAGCCTCTGGAGCGTGCTGGGCCAGCAGTTCCGCGCCGCCGCCTGACCCGATTCGCACCATGATTTCGACTGACACTTCCGATTCCCTGCAAGACCAGCTACGGCTGGACCGCCGCGCCGCCGTCAAGCGCCGCGTCCGCATCACCTTGTGGCAAGTGCTGATTCTTGCCGTCATCCTCGGGTCGTGGGAAACGCTGACGCGCATTCCCTGGTTCACGCAGAACACGCTGTTCGACCCCTTCTTCATCAGCCAGCCGTCGCGCGTGGCAGTGCGCCTTTGGGAATGGCTGCAACCCGGCCCGCGCTCGGTCTGGCCGCATCTTTGGCTGACCTTGCAGGCCACGATGGTGGGGCTGGTGGTGGGCGTGGGCAGCGGCTTCATCGTCGGCATGACGCTTAGCCGCAGCCGCTTTCTGGCCGACGTGTTCAACCCCTTTATCGTGGCGTTCAATTCCATGCCGCGCATCGCCTTCGTGCCGCTCATCACCATGTTCTTCGGCCTGGGGCTGGCGTCCAAGGTGGTGACCTCGTGGTTCGTGGTGTTCTTCCTGGTGTTCTTCAACACCTACAAGGGCGGGCGCAGCGTGGAACGCGAACTGGTCGACTTCTGCCGCACGCTGGGCGGCTCGCCGCGCCAGATCCTGTGGCGCGTGCGCATCCCGACCGCAGCCGCATGGACGTTCGCCGCCTTGCCCAACGCCATCAGCTTCGCGCTGATCGGCGTGGTGCTGGCCGAGTTTGTCGGGTCCACCACGGGCATGGGGTATTTGATGATCACCGCGCTGGCCACGCTGAACGCCACCGACATGTTCGCGGCCGTGACGCTGCTGTCCATCGTGGGCATTGTGTTGGTTTATTGTGTGACCTGGCTGGAACGGCGGCTCTTGCATTGGGCGCCGGAGTTCAGGGAATGACCATGAAAAAATCGGGGCAGCATTGATGAGCACACTTCCGTATCTGCGCAACTTCGACTTGACCGGGCAGGTCGCGCTGGTGACCGGTTCCGCGCGCGGGCTGGGCTTTTGCATTGCGCGGGCCTTGGCCGGTTGCGGCGCGCGTGTCTTGATCAACGGCCGCAATAGCGGGTCCGTGAACGCGGCCGTGGCCGAGCTGGCCAGCGCGGGGTTGGACGCGCATCCCTTGCCGTTCGATGTCAGCGACGATGCCGACATGGAACGCGCGTTCCAGCGCATTGACGACGAGCATGGCCGGCTGGACGTGTTGGTGAACAACGTGGGCGCGCGCAACCGCAAGACGCTGCGCGACACCAGCCCCGCCGAAATTCGTGAATTGATCGATACGGATCTGGTGGCCGGCATGCTGTTGGCCAAGTTCGCCGCCGAGCGCATGATGCGCCAGGGCGGCGGCCGGCTGATCGCCATCACGTCGGTGGTGGGCGAGCTGGCACGCGCCGGCGATGCCGTCTATCCCGCCGCCAAACAGGGCCTGACGGGCATGGTGCGGGCATTGGCGGCGGAGTTCGGCGGCCACCACATCACCAGCAACGCAATCGCGCCGGGTACGTTCGCCACCGAGACGAATGCGGCCATGGTGGCGGACCCGAATTTCGGTCCTCGTATTGCGGCGCGCAACCCGACGGGGCGTTGGGGTGAGCCGGAGGAGATTGCCGGGGCGGCGGTGTTCCTGGCGTCACCGGCGGCGTCGTATGTGAACGGGCACGTGTTGGTGGTGGACGGGGGGTTGTCGATTCAGTTTTGAGGTGAATCGACGTTTGAGGTGATGGGCGGTTTTGTGGCGATGATGGGTTGCGCGCGAACGCGGGCGTCGTGGAACAGTTAGAACGGTGCGCGCTTCACCCATCCTACGGAGTAACGGTGGTCATTCATCACGCACGGCGAATGCCGTGCGCCACCAATGTAGGATGGGTGAAGCGCGGAAAAGTCGCCCCGCGCACGGTCACGCCCATCGCGCGCAACCCATCACCCCGCCAAACAATCAGGTCGTCTCGTCCTGATACCAAACCCCTTCCGCCAACATCATCTTCTGATGTCCGTGCCCCGCGGGCATCATCGGAAAGCAGTTTTCCTGCGCCGTCACCGCCACATCCAAAAAGTAAGGACCGTCGTGCGCCAAACATTCGGCCAGCGCCGCGTCCAGCTTTGCCGGATCGTCCACGCGCGCCGCGCCCCAGCCGAACGCACGCGCCAGCGCCACGAAATCCGGCAAGGAAGCGTTGTAGCTGTGGCTGTACCGCCCGCCATGGATCAGCTCTTGCCATTGGCGCACCATGCCCATGTAGCCGTTGTTGCACAGCACGACCTTCACCGGCGTCTCGTGCTGCATGGCGGTGGACAGTTCCTGGATGTTCATCAACACCGACGCATCGCCGCTGACGCAAACCACCGTCTTGTCCGGATGCGCCACCTGCGCGCCGATCGCGGCCGGCACGCCGTAGCCCATCGTGCCCGCGCCGCCGGACGTCAGCCAACGGTTCGGCTTGTCGAAACGCAGGTATTGCGCGGCCCACATCTGATGCTGGCCCACGTCGGTGGAGACGATCGCATCGCGGTCGGCCAGCGCGGCGTTCAGGCTTGCCATCAGGTGCTGCGGCAGGATCGCATCGGCGGCGGGCGTGAAGCCCAGGCAGTCCTGCGCGCGCCACGCCTCGATGCGCTTGAACCAGGGGGCCAGCCGCGCGGCGTCCAAGGGCGCATCGCCCATTTCGGCGCGCAGCGCGCGCACCAGCGGCAGGCAGTCGCCCACCAGCGCCACGTCCACGCGCACCACCTTGTTGATGGAAGCGGGGTCGATGTCGATATGGATCTTGCGCGCATGCGGGCAGAACTCGGACAGCTTGCCGGTGATGCGGTCATCGAAACGCGCGCCGATGCACACCACCAGATCTGAGTTATGCATGGCCAGGTTGGCCTCGACCGTGCCGTGCATGCCCAGCATGCCGACAAATTGCGGGTCGGACGCGGGGAAGGCGCCCAGGCCCATCAGCGTCAAGGTGCAGGGCGCGCCGGTGTGGCGGACCAGGTCGGTGAAGGCCTCGCACGCTTCCGGACCGGCATTGATCAGGCCGCCCCCGCCGTAGAAGATGGGCCGCTTGGCCTGGGCGATCAGCGCGGCGGCGCGACGCACGGCCGACTGCGGCAGCTTGGCCGCCAGCTTGCCGGACTGCCGGCGCGCGCGCAGCGCGGCCAGCTTTTGCTGCGACGGCAAACCCGGCACATCGTCGTCCGCGTCGCGCGGCACGGCCAGTTGCACGTCCTTCGGAAAATCCACCAGCACCGGGCCGGGGCGGCCTTGGCGGGTCAATTCAAACGCACGCCCCACCACATTGGCCACGTCGTCCACCGCGCGGATCTGGGTATTCCACTTGGTGACGGAACGCGAAATGCCGATGGCGTCGCACTCCTGGAACGCATCGGTGCCGATGGCGGCCGTGGCCACCTGGCCGCTGATGCACAGCACCGGAATCGAATCGCACATGGCGTCCAACAGGCCCGATGTGGTGTTGGCCATGCCGGGGCCCGAGGTCACGAACACCACGCCCGTGCGGCCCGTGGTGCGGGCATAGCCTTCGGCGGCATGCACGGCGGCCTGTTCATGGCGCACCAGCACGTGGCGCAAGCGCGGCTCGGCATACAGGGCGTCGTACAGCGGCAGGACCGCGCCACCCGGGTAACCGAAGACCGTGTCGACCCCGTTCGCAATCAAGGTGTCCAGCAGAATCTTGGCCCCGTTAGCAGGGGGGGTTTCAGTGGCGGCAAGCGCGGCGGCGGCGGTGGGGTGCAGGCGATCGTTCATGCTATCTATCTTATTCGGAGCGACGAAGAATTTTTATCTTCTTTTCTACGAATCAGGACCATCCAGAGTAAATTCATCTTTGATTTGGAGGAATCAAAGAAAATGAACCTGGACAAGTTTGATCTGGCCATTTTGAAGGTCTTGCAAGACAACGCGCGCGCCAGCCTGAACGAGATCGGCGCGGCGGTGGGGCTGTCGTCCACCCCGTGTTGGAACCGCATCAAGCGCATGGAGGGCGCCGGGGTCATACGGGGCTACACCGTGGACATCGATCCGGCCAGCCTGGGCTTCATGGACACGGTCATCGTCCACGTCACGCTGGAAAGCCACAGCGAAGAAACCCTATACGAGTTCGGCCGCGCATTAGCGGCCATACCCGAGGTGCTGGAAGCGTTCCTGGTGTCGGGCGACTACGACTATTACATCCGCATCGCCGTGCGCGACACCCGCGACTACGAACGCCTGCTGCGCGAACAGCTCTACCGCATCCCCGGCATCCGCCACAGCAAATCGTGCTTTGTGCTGCGCCGCCTGAAAGAAACCATGCTGCCGTTGACCGGGCCGGTGGGCTAAGCCGGCGTCAGCGCAGGATGAAGTCTTCAGGCAACGCGGCGTCCGGCAACGGGCGCACGCCCAGGCCTTCCAGCAGGTCGATCTCGATCACGCGCGCCAGGGCCGACAGCGGCAGGTCGTTCTCTTCCAGGCCGAACGGGTCTTCGAGCTCGTCGCCCAAGGCATCCAGCCCGAAGAAGGTGTAGGCGATGATGGTGACCGCCACGGGCGTCAGATATTCCAGCGTGCCCACCAGGCCGAACGGCAGCAGCAGGCAGAACAGCCAGGCCGTGCGATGCAGCAGCAGCGAATAGGCGAACGGACAGGGCGTGAACTTGATGCGTTCACAGGCGGCCTGGATGGCGGCGCACTGCGCCACGCGCTGGGTCAGCCCCTGGTACAGGATGTCAGTCAGTTCACCACGCCGCAGGCACACCGCCAGGTCACGGTTGATGGACATGAGCAGCGCATCGGGCACGTTGCGGCAGCCGGCAAGCGTGTCCAGCTCGTCCTGCTGCACCCACGGGCGCACGGCCTGCACCATGTCCTGCCCGCGCAGCCGCGCCGCCAGCCCGTAGCCGAATCCGATGCAGCGCCGCACCAGCCGTTCCTGAATCGGGTTGGCCGTGCTGGCCGCCAGCAGCACCGCGCTTTCGCGGGCCAGGCTGCGCGCCTGCACGATCAGGTCGCCCCATTGCTTGCGGGCTTCCCACCAGCGGTCGTAGCAGACGTTGTTGCGAAAGCCCATGAAGACCGACAAGGCCAGGCCGAACAGCGAGAAGGGCACCGCCGTCAGGTGCGCGGGCGAGAACCATAGTCGGTGGTACATCCACACCACCACGCACGACAACAGCGTGATGACGAGGATCTTGCCGAAGATGCGCGGGATGATGGAACCGCGCATCACAAAGAACAGAGCCAGCGCGGAGGGACGCGGACGGACGATCATGATGAATATCAAGTAAGGACAAGGCGGCGCCAACTATACGCCTGTGCTCGCGTCACAAGCGCGTCGATATAATTCTGTTTCGTCTCGCGCGCCTCCGACGCCTCCTTCAACGCCTCCCCCAACGCCTACATGACCACCGAAGCCCCCCCGATCAAGCCCTGGCATGTTGTCCGCCGCTCGAAGCTGCACGGCACCGGCGTCTTCGCCGCCCGCAAGATCCCCGCCGGCACGCGCATCATCGAATACGGCGGCGCGCGCATCAGCGCCAAGGAAGCCGACCGGCGCCACCCGACCAACCCCGACGACCCCTTCCACACCTTCTTCTTCGCGCTCAGCTCCGGCCGCGTGATCGACGGCGGCGACGAAGGCAATGACGCCCGCTGGATCAACCACTCCTGTGAGCCCAACTGCGAGGCCCAGGAAGGCAAGCACGGCAAGCGCGTGTACATCGTCGCCTTGCAGGACATCGCGCGCGGCACCGAACTGTCATACGACTACGGCCTGGTCCTGGACGGCCGCATCACCAAGGCGCTGAAGGAAGGCTACCGCTGCCTGTGCGGCACGCCGCCGTGCCGGGGCACGATGCTGGCGCTGCCGAAAAAGAAGGCGGCGACCAAACCCGCCCAAGCCGACAAATCCGTCCCCTGAACATCCGCGTTCACGTCCCGCCCGGTCTGTTCCGCCATCCGCGCAGACAGGCGTACAATCGCCGATGTCGTTAACACGACATGCAGTACGTCTTCAGGGCGGGGTGCAATTCCCCACCGGCGGTATGCCATGCAATGTGGCGAGCCCGCGAGCGCCCGGCGTCCTTCACGGACATCGGGGTCAGCAGATCTGGTGAGATGCCAGAGCCGACGGTCATAGTCCGGATGAGAGAAGATGTGCCGGCACAACACCCCGTCATCCAGGCGCCCATGCGCCTGGAACGTCGTATTGCGTTCGGCTGTCGATTAGCCCTGAAACGTTTTTCGCCCACTTTATTTTGCGAGAGCGTTTCAATGTCCACCCTCAATACCCCGCAGTCACTTCCCAGCCTGGCTTCGCAACCCTTCGCCGCCCGCTTGCAGCGCGCGCTGCATCATCTGCGCCTGGGCCGTCCGGTCATCCTCATGGACGACTTCGACCGCGAGAACGAAGCCGACCTGATCGTCGCCGCCGACAAGCTCACCGTGCCCGTCATGGCGCAGTTGATCCGCGACGGCAGCGGCATCGTCTGCCTGTGCCTGCCCGGCGAAACCCTGGACCGGCTGGAACTGCCGCCCATGGTCACGCGCAACCAAAGCCGCTTCGCCACCGCGTTCACCGTGTCCATCGAAGCGCGCGAAGGCGTCAGCACCGGCGTGTCGGCGGTTGACCGCGTCACCACCATCCGCGCCGCCATCTCGCCGTCGGCCCAAAGCGACGACATCGTCAGCCCCGGCCACGTATTCCCGCTGCGCGCCCAACCCGGCGGCGTGCTGACGCGCCGTGGCCACACCGAAGGCTCGGTGGACCTGGCCGTGCTGGCCGGCCTGCGCCCCGCCGGCGTGCTGTGCGAACTGATGAACGCCGACGGCACCATGATGCGCGGCGCCTCGCTGGAACGCTATGCGGCCCAGCACGGCCTGGTTGCGCTGACCATTGCCGAACTGGCCGACCACCTGCAAAAGCTGAAAGACGGCAACGCCGAAACCGTGGACGACGAAGTCCTGGAAATGGCCGCCACCGTCTAAGGGGGCCCGCATCCCATCGGGGCCGCGGCCCCGATGGCTTATTGCCGTGCTGGACGTCGCAGCGCCAGGGCCACGAACACCGCGGCCAGCGCGCATGCGCCACCCATCGCATACACGGCGCCAACGCCTTGCGCGCCGGCCAGCCCGCCCGCCACCGGGCCGCTGATACCCAGCGCCACGTCCAGAAACGCCACATACGCCCCCATGGCCGCGCCACGGCTTGCCGCCGGCACGCGCCGCACGGCTTCAACCCCGAACGCCGGGAACGCCAGCGAATAGCCCGCGCCGGTCAGGAATGCGCCCGCATACGCCCACATCGGCGTGGCGCTTTGCCAGATCAGCCACTGGCCCACGGCCTCGATCAGCACGCACACCAGCGCCACGCGCGCGCCACCCAGCTTGTCAGGCAGACCCGCGAAGAAGACGCGGGCAAGAATGAACCCCACGCCGAACGCGCTGAACATCCAGCCCGCGCCGTCCCAGCCGCGCTGTACAAACAGCAGGCTGACAAACGCGGTGATCACGCCGAACCCCACACTGGTCAGGGCCAGGCCCAGGCCGGGCAGCAGCACCATGCCCAGCACACGATAAAAGGGCGTGCGCACGCCACCCACCGCAGGCGCGGCGCGCTGCGGCACCACCAGCGCCAGCGCCGCCAACGGAATCACGACCGTTGCCCACGCCAGGCCCGCGAAGCCTGCATAGGCATACAGCCGCATGCCGGCGGGTGCGCCCAAGGCATAGGCGGCGTAGATGGCGACGCCCACCCAGGCCATGACGCGGCCCGCGTTCTGCGGCCCCACGCGGCCCACACCCCAGCTCAACGCACCGGTGACGATCAGGCTTTCGGCGCATCCCATCAGCGCACGGCCCGCCAACAGCGCCGTCAGCGCCCCTTGCGGCCGCGCCGACAAAATGTCGGCCAACACATACAACACACCCGCCGCCGCACCCAGCAGGCAGCCGATCACCACCGCCCGCTTGGCGCCCTGGCGATCGGCCAGCGCGCCGGCATAGGCGCGCGACAGCAGGGCGGCGGCAAACTGCAGGCCGGCCACCACGCCCACCACCAGCGCGCTCATCATCAGCGTGCCGGTCACATAGAGCGGCAAGACCGGCATCGGCAGGCCGACCATGAAAAATGCAATGAACACCACCACAACCAACGGCGACAACTGCACAAATACAGAGCGCACGGGTTCGCGGGCTGCGGGCGGTGCCCCAGCCGTCGATACGTTCGACATGAGAAATCCTTGATAGGGTTGTGGCAATCTGAAACCATCGCGGAGAATTCGTCGATGGCATAATCCGCGCTTGCGGGTGAACAATCAGATTGCCTGCCGTGAATTTTATGAGCCATTGCTCAGGTTTGATACTCGCCTTTCCACGCATCCATGACTGCTATCCCTCAGCCCCGAAAATCGCCGCGCCAGCTTAGGTCCCAGCACACCGTCGACACGATCCTGCAAGCCACTGCTCGCATTTTGGCCACGCACGGCTACGCCGGCACCAACACCAATCTGATCGCCGAAACGGCTGGGGTCAGCGTCGGGTCGCTGTACCAGTATTTCCCGAACAAGAACGCGCTGATCGCCGCGCTGCATCAGCGCCACGACAACGACATGCTGGATGTCATCGACGAGGTGCTGAACAGCAACCCCGCCGCGACCTTGAAGCAGCGCGTGGCGGCCATCGTGCAGGCCATGCTGCACGCGCACCTGCTGGAACCGGCCTTGCACCGGGTGCTTGAACGCGAGTTTCCGCTGTTCGACACGCCGCGCGACCACAGCCTGGCCGACCAGGATATCCACCGCCGCATGCGGCATTTGCTGGAACTGCATCGGGCCGAGATCGCGCAACAGGACCGCGACCTGGCCACCTATGTGGTGCTGCGCATCATGGAATCGTTGGTGCATGCGGCGGCGTTGGAGCCGCCCGTGGGCTTTTCCACCGAACAGCTTGAGCAAGCCGTGGTGGACGCGGTGATGGGATATCTGGGTACGCCTACGCCCAAGAAGCCGGCGCGCAAAAAGGCGGCGAAATAGCGGCTAGGGATTACCGCTTGGCAATCACCGGCTGGCCTCTGCCGCCATCAGGGCCAGGCAGTCCGACGCCTTGCCCACCACGATGCGCGCGCTGCACGCCAGCATCAGGTTCAAGTTCAGGCCGAAGTCTTCCACCGTATAGCCCTCGGCATCCACCATGCGCGACGCGCCGTCGTCCGCCGCCGCCCCCACCGCCACCTGATCGATCAAGGACCCGGCCTGGCTGGTGTAGCCCCAGACCGGCTTGCCGCAGGCGATGGCGTAGCCCACTTCGAAGGCCGTGCCCGAATCCGGTTCGGCGCCACGAAAGGTATTCAGGTTGGCCATCACCATGTCGGCGCGGCGGATCAACGCGACGTTTTCGCGATAGATCCATTGCGCCAGCGCGGGCCCCGACAAGTCCTGGGGCGCCGCGTTGTCCAAGGGAAACAGGCCGTCGAACCCGTAGGTGGCGCATAGCGCCTTCAGGCGCTGGCCATGCGCCACGGCATCGGGCAGAAATACGTCAAACCCCGCGAGATACACACTGCGCATCAGGGCTGCTCCGGTTCTGAAACGGGTTCTGAAACATTGAACGGCTGGCCGGTGGTAAAGAACGAACCGCCCGCCAGGTAATGGATTGAACGCCGCTCGTCCGCCGGGAAATGCCAACGGTTTTGCGAGAACACGTCCGATGCGGCCCAGGCGGCGACGACTTCGCCAATGAACAGATCATAAGCCTGTTGGTTGTGCGGCTCGGGCACCACCTTGCATTCCAGCCAACCCAGGCAGTCGCTGACGAGTGGCGCGCCGATCTTGCTGGCCGCAAACGTGTTCAAGCCGCAGGCCGCGAACTTGTCTTCGCCCCGGCCCGTTTCCGAACCCACTTTCAGCGTGGCGGCGGCCTGCGCGCGTGAAGGAATGCACAGCGCGAATTCGCCGGAGGCCTCGATCAGTTCGCGCGTGTAGGTGTTCTTGTCCACCACCACCAGCATCTTGGGCGGATTGAAATCCAGGGGCATCGCCCAGGCAGCGGCCATGACGTTGCGGGCCGCGCCGTGGGCGCTGGTGACGAGCACCGTCGGGCCATGGTTCAAAAGCAGATAAGAGCGAGGCAGATCGACGGGTTCGATAGGGGACATGGACGTTGCAGAGTAAGGTTGCGGGCTTCAGTTTGCCGGCTTCAATACCCGACCGTGAAGCGGCGGCGGGAATGCTTGGGGGATTCGATCTCGTCGGCCAACGCAATCGCGTAGTCTTCCATCGAGATCCAGCTTTTGCCTTCCTCGTCGGCCAAGAGGGTGTCATCGCCGACCCGGAATGCCCCGGTACGCTCGCCGGGTTCAAACATGGCCGAGGGCGACAGGAAGGTCCAGTTCAGCACTTTCTCCTGGCGCAGCGTGTCCAGGAAGACGACGCCCGCGCGCGCCTCGGGCTTGTAGGCGTCCGGGAATTCGGGGGTGTCGATCAGCAGCGTGCCGGGCGCCACTTGCAGGCTACCCGCGCCGCCCACCACCAGCAGGCGCGGCACGCCCGCGTTCTTCACGGCGGCCAGCAAGGGCTTGGCGTCGGTGGACACAAAGCGCGTGGCGCTGACCACGGCATCGTGGCCGGTCAGCAGGGGCGTCAGGGTTTCAGGATCGGTGGCGTCGCCCTGTTGCACGGTCAGGCCTGGCTGGGTGTTGACGTCGGCCGGGTTGCGGGCGATGCCCGTCACCTGATGGCCGCGCTTGAGCAGCTCGTCCGCCACACGCGAACCCACCCGGCCCGAAATGCCGATCAATGCGATTTTCATGGTCTTGCTCCTTAGGAGGGAAACCGGGGCGGCTGGCGGCGCACCACGCGCCTTTGCCCTGCGCCGCCCCGAATTCGGCAATCCATACTATTCGGTCAAATCCGAACAAAAAACCCAATAGATCAGACGAGTTTTTTGCAATCCATGCATCAATGCAGAGGCTCAAGCCGCCGCGCGCTGCGCTTGATAGACCTGCAAGTGCGAATAGGCCACGCGCAGATACGTCGCATCCACGCCCAACGTACGGGCACGGTTGACCATGTCACCCACGATGTGATCGGCCTCGACCGGCAGGCCTTGGCGCAAATCGCGGAACATGGATGCCGTCATGGGCTGCGTGCGGTCGCTGATCAGGTTCTGCACAAACGCATCGGCTTCAGGGCGCACGGCATGACCGGACGCCGCCGCCACGGACTGCGATTCCTGCAACAGGCTTTTCAGGATATCGATGCCGTCATCGGTGGACGCGATCTGGCCGATCGAGCCGCGCATCAGACACGTGGCGGCGGCCAGCGTGGTCAGCATGACGTACTTTTCCCACATGTCCTGATGGATGTCTTCGCTTAGGCGGCTGACGTATTCGCCCCCGGCCAGCGCCTGCTCCAACGCCACGCAACGTTCACTGCGGGCAGGGCCGGCGCGTTCGCCAAAGACAATATTCGCGTGCTTGCCCAGGTGCACCACTTCACCTTCCGGGCCAAGCGTGGCGTTGATCTGGCACAGGCCGCCCAGCACGCGATGCGGCTCGAACTCGCGGTCCAGCACGTCGTATTGCAGCACGCCGTTCATGATGGGCAACACCGCCGTGTCGGGGCCGACCGCGGGGCGGATGGCGTCGATGGCGCTGGCCAGGTCATACGCCTTGCAGCTCAGCACGATCACGTCATACGCGCCCTGCAAGGTCTGCTGCGTGACCAGCTTCGGGTGCAGCGTGACATCGCCAAGCGGACTCTGGATACGCAACCCTTGCTCACGCAGGCGCGCCGCGCGCGGTTCGCGCACCAGAAAGGTCACATCCGCGCCAGCCTGCGCCGCGCGTCCGCCAAAATATCCACCGGTGCCGCCAGCACCCAAGAACAACAACCGCATTCGTCTCTCCTGTAGCCGCCCGCCTGTTTTGCGGGCTGATACGGAATTATGCGCTTGGCGCGGAACATCGCCCAGCCCGGCCGAGCGGGTCAGTCCAGCGCGCGGCCGGGCCACGCCGACCCCGGCGTCACGGCTGAGGGTCGCCAGTGGCCTG